>Ga0315551_10000946_pt1 | contig 22617 bp, 18 predicted proteins | sample SalMarSW160290MG_FD_203678 | JGI IMG/M metagenome (GOLD analysis project Ga0315551, IMG submission 203678) | Salt marsh sediment microbial communities from the Plum Island Ecosystem LTER, Massachusetts, United States - Salt Marsh Sediment SW1602-90 ...
AGGGGTTGTTTCGCAGGCCGTTAAAGAAAAATTCGATTTCAAAAATCTCTCGCCTGCTGCTGCAGAGCTGGACCTCGAACAGCTTTTATCCCTGCACAACGGTACCGTAAAAGTCAAGCCAATCCCTAGATTCCCAGCGATAGAGCGCGACCTTTCAATCATTGTTGACGAAACAATCAAGTGGGCTGATATTGTCAAAGCTGTAAAGAAAAAGGCAGCCGCTGAGCTTCAGGAAATTCAATTCGTCGGCATATACCGTGGTAAGGGCATCCCCATCGGCAAAAAGAGCGTAACACTTTCATTGCGCTTCAGAGACGAAGACGGAACATTAACACATGACAGCGTTGACCGATTTGAAGCCAATATTGTGACGAGCTTAACGCAGTCTGTCGGCGCAGAGCTGCGAACTATATGATTCATATTGCATTGCCACAACTGATTTCTAACGAGCAATAGTTGGAAAGATATGCAGAAAAATAATAATTTCTTTGACAAAGTGAGAACTATCTGTGATACTGTAAATGTATCGGCCTTTTGAAGGCGATGCCGTAATAAGGCGGTGATTAATAATGGCCGAAATACGGACAGAAGTTTTTAAGGCTGATTTAAGGACAAGAAAGGGAAATCAAAATGAATATCTATGTAGGTAATTTGTCGCGTGATGTTACAGAAGAGGATTTGCTTCGGGCCTTTGGTGATTTCGGCCAGGTTGAATCCGCCAATGTTATCAAGGACAAATTCAGTGGCGAATCGAGAGGATTTGGGTTTGTGGAAATGCCCTCTAAGGATGAAGCTCAATCTGCAATTGACGGCCTGAATGGCAAAGATTTGAAGGGACGGGCTGTGAACGTCAATGAGGCTCGTCCTCAAACCGGAGGTCGTGGTCGAGGTGGAGGCGGAGGTGGCGGAAGGCGCTTTTAACGGGCGGCGCTCGGGTACAATAGAGCTTAGCTTAACAACATATTAACGATTCATTTAGCTTTGCCAGATGCTTTTTGAACTTCGTAAGCGCACGGAATGTGATATACTACTTGCAGTGTAATCAGTGCGAAATTACACGTTATTGATATATTCTATCTGTTCATTATTGAATTCAGCATATCCAAATAGTCCGAAAGCAGGCGGGTTATCAGGAATTTTCGCTGGACCGTCTTTCTGGCTTTATCACCGATTTTTTTGGCTTCTTTCGGATTTTTAAGAATGTGGATAATGCGGTCTGCAAAACCATTCGTATCATCAGGTTCAAGCAAAAATCCATTTTCCCCATCTTGTATCTGAATAGGTAGGCCCCCCACATTGGAGGCCACAACCGGTGTGCGTTTCCAGAGCGCCTCGGTAACTGATAAACAAAAGCCCTCTCTAATAGACTTCTGGATTACAACGCTGGAGTACTTTTGTATGGCATTAACCAGTAACTCTTGATTGCCAACGACGAACACAATATCTCTGGTTTTCACCATTTTATTAGCTTTGCGATATACCTTGTTATACATCCTAAGCCCTTCCGGGTCGTCACTGGCTACGTTGTAGCAAAAAACCAACCTACAATCGATTTTTTCTTTGACTCTTTTAAATACTTCAATTACGCCGAGGGGGTCTTTCCAGGGGTCCAACCGGGAAACTTGCGTAATGACCGGCTTATCCGTTGGGATTCCAGCTTTTTTAATATGCTCGAGCATGGTCTGTTCAGTGATATCACGATTCTTGGGGCTAAGTGGATTAATAGCTGGAAACATCAACCTCTGCTCCACCGGCAAATCATCCTTAAGATATTTCTCGCTGGATACTGCTATCTGGTCATACTTGAGAAGATAGCCTTTCAGAAAATCCCACAGTTCTTTATGCGGATTGGTTAGGTCGATATGACATCGCCATATCCAAGGCTGACGTTTCCTATAGGCCCTAATCATAGAAAGCGGCTGTGGGTCATGCACAATAACACAGTCGTGGTTCAGATGTGTGAACCTCGAAAAAGTATCATTAACTTGTAAATATAAATCCTTTTTCCTCTCCGAAAGATTCAAATCAGCACCCTGGAGTGCATTATGAAATTGCTTTGTAATCTCAAAAAACTCCTGACTCCCATGGAGAATCCTCCATCCAGTATCGATACCTACATCATTCATAAGTATAACTAAAGAATAAAGAATCTCCGCCACACCGCCTCCTTGATATGTTGCATTGACGTGGACAATATGTTTGCCGTAAAGCCTCCTCGCTCTGGCGTAAATTTCAGCTATCCTCTTATCAGGTACAATACCACGAAAATCGTCCAGACTTAACATATTTAGTCTCCTGTCAACTCTCTCAGCAATGATTTGACTTCCTCAACGGAGTCAACATTAAATCGGGCCTTGGAGATGCTCATGCCCACCCTAATCGAATATGCCTTTTCCGGCAACACGGTGAACATTTCTTCATCGGTATAATCATCCCCTACAGCCAGTAAAAAGTCCCATTTTTGTTGTGAAAGCCACAAATCAGCAGCCCGACCTTTGTTAATACCCTGATTTTTGACCTCAATTATTTTGTTCCCCTCAAATACGCCAACATCCAGATTGGCTGTCAGGTTCAAAAGAGTATCCCTCAGCTCCTGAACTCGGACATTGGCCAATTCAGGAGATGCTCGACGATAATGCCACACCAAAGAGAAGTCCTTCTCTTCGATGAATGCCCCCGGAGTACGGTCTGCGTAAAGCTCAAGCACAGGTCGGATGGTTTCTTTCCATTGGTTCCCAAAGGTTTTGATACATTGCCAATCTTGACCTTTGCGGCGAAACCAGCCACCATGTTCGGCAACCAATCCGATATTAAGGGACCCCAGCCATTGCTCTAATGTCTGCTTATCTCGCCCGCTAATTACTACAATTTCATTACTCTTGTCGCTTGATAGGCACTTTACTAAATTCAAGGTTTTTTTATCTGGACCTGCTTTTTCCGGCCTTTCCTTAAAACTCACCAGCGTTCCATCATAATCTAATAAAAACAATCGGTTCTGACTTGCGTGATAGTCCTTGATTAATTGCTCTCTTGCCGATTTGGACAACTTCCGAGCGGATAGCTTTTGCTGTTGTTCTTTGATATCAATCAAAGCTCCAATAAAGTCGTGGCTCCACCTCGATACTGTATAGCGGGACAACCTTGCCTGCATCAATTTATTACGCTCCACTTGCTCTTCAACGGGCATTTCCAGGGCTTTTTTAATTGCTGATGCAATTTGTTCCTTATTATTGGCATTAACGATTAAGGCCTCGCCCATCTCACTGGCTGCACCGGTCATTTCACTTAGAATTAAAACGCCTTTGCCGTCCCTTTTAGCGGCTATGAATTCCTTGGCTATGAGGTTCATTCCATCCCGTAGAGGGGTAACCAGAGCAACATCAGCGACATTGTATAAAGCCACCAATTTTGCAAACGGCATAAATCGATAAAGGTACCAAACCGGCATATACCCAATCGCCCCGTGTTCCCCGTTGACTCTGCCAACAAGATGTTCGAGTCGCTCCCTGAGCAATTGATAATCCCTGACGCCTGTGCGAGAAGGCACCGCTACCATGATTAACGTTACTTTGCCTTTATACTCAGGATTTTCCGACAAAAATAAATCAAAGGCCTCCAATCGCTGGATAATGCCTTTTGTATAGTCTAACCTGTCTATGGATAATATTATTTTACGGTCTCCAGTTTGCTTGCGTACCTTCTCAGCTTCCTTCTTAACATCTGCGTTACTCACGGCAGCGGAATACTTCTGGTAATCAATGCCCATCGGAAAGGTATCAACCTGAACCACTCGATTATCTATATTAAATTTGCCCAAAGTATGCTCAACACCAACTAATCTGCAAACGCTGCTCAAAAAATGCCGTGCATAGTCATAAGTATGGAATCCTATCAGGTCTGCTCCCAACAAACCTTTTATTATCTCTTTACGCCATGATAGCAGCCGAAACAATTCGAAAGAGGGAAACGGAATATGAAGAAAAAAACCTATTTTTGCATTAGGCAGGTTTTGTCGAATAAGCTTCGGCAACAGCATCAATTGATAATCGTGAACCCAAATATAATCATCGTTTGTAGCAATTTTCAATATTTCATCACAAAAAAACTGGTTTACTCGATTGTAAGCTTGCCAAAAACGCCATTCATAGACTGTCCGCGCCGAAAAATAATGGAAAAGAGGCCAAATCGTCTTGTTACAAAAGCCTGAATAATAAAGCTCTAATTGTCTTTGTGATAGAAATATCGGCACACAATTTTCAGCAGCAAGTTTTTTTCTGATTTGGTCTTTATCTTCATCGGTCAATCTCTCGCTGGCTATCCCCGGCCAGCCTATCCAGAGACGCTCATATGAATCAGGGAGTGAGGATAGTCCCGTCGCCAGCCCTCCAGGACTGGGACGAAAATGAAACTCACCTTCCCTTTTCGAGATGCTAAACTGCAGCCGATTAGCTATGACAAGTAATCTTGCCACGATTTACTCCACTGATAAAATACGTGTGAAATGTAAAACAGGGATACTCTATTAAAACAATAGAAAAACACATTTATTTTAGTATAAAAAACTAACAAATAAAAACAAGTACAAATAATATAAATGCTTGATTCTTCATAAAAACCTGAATTTAGCTTTAGAAAAAGCGATGAAACGACCGATTAAATTTTTCAGAAGTTTGTTGAAAAATTGCTTATTCTTGCTCTGTTTTTGTGTTATTTCCTTGACTTATCTATTGTGATTTGGTATAAAATATTTATGCGGGCTAATCCCTGCGGCGCTCGTAAGAAAGTAGGTGTTGAAAAGAATCGATACCCATACTGAGGGAAATCGGGTCTTGACGGGTCGGAAACGCCTACTTTGATAGGACTTTCGGACGCAAGCAATGATTACCCACCTGGAAATAATGGGTTCTCTTCGAACGCTTTCTTGCGGCGCAGGTGGGGGATAGCCACGCAGTATATAAAAGGCCTGTTTGCACAGGCCTTTTTTGTAATGAACAGCAACTTTTATGGACTGTAAGGGTTTTATCAGTTGTGCGGCTTTTTACTGTAACAGTAGTAATATCAAAAACTTGGATAGCACCTCAGCGCCTGTTATACTCACGACGAAAGTGATGATCGCCCTTGCCCCTTTTATATTGCAGGATACCGCATAGGCACGATACATTAACGCAACCATCCAGACAGCCATCAAGACAGCAAAAATGCCAACCAAAATAAATATGCACAAATCCGCATATTTCAACGCTACAGAATCGGCCGTGGAAGTGAATCTGGATATTAGATACATACTAAATCTTCGATTGGCCTCAGGGAGCATCACAATAGAAGTGATTAAGTATGGCCAGCGAGCCAATGCCTGAGTCCCCAAAACGTCTATCATCCGCAAGGCCGAGGATGATACAATCAAACCAAAGAAAAAAAGCGGAACTGTCAAAGATAGCCAATCTATTACGCCCTCGGCAAAGAAATACCACATAGGGGCCTCAAGGCCTATGTGTACGTCCAGGACACCGTCAAAATGAGTATTGCTGAGCGACCCAATGAATGCGCTTATCAATATAATCCCTAAACCCAATAGCATGGCCTTATAGCCAGCTACAAATCTAAAAGGATTAAACAGCCGTTGACTAATGCCTCGGCGGGATACAATTATGCTGCTATTCTTGATTTCTTTCACGGTATTCCTTTCAACTATTTTCCTGGCTACTCTCAGCATGCTTGAGGTGTTCAATTATCTCATCGAGACGATTACGAACCGTTGGGTAGCTCAGTCGCAAAATCCGGGCCATTTCCTTTAATGAACCGCTTGATTTTATAAACTCAAGTATAAACGCCTGGTCTTCCGGCGGCAGTTTTGTTAGCGCCGGCAGTTCATATTCGCCCTGAATTTCGGTTTGGCAATGCTCACAGATAAGAATTTTTGCTTTGAGTTGATTATTGCACGCCGGACATATTGTTGGCAATAATTTCATAAATCTGCTCCATATTCATTATGGCCTTGTAATCCAGTCAGCAATCTACCTCCAGTCCCATACAAACCTACTTTTCAACAGAGGACCGAGGCGGAACGAAAAATAAGCCAGCTACTTGTTGTTTGTCGTTGAAGACAACCTTAGCATCCAGAACCGACTTATCAAATTTGCACGTGACGAATACCACATCGTACTGAAGTATTTTCTCTTTACGAAGGCCTATTTGCTCTATAAAAGAACCTGAACTGACGATTAACGAATTCCATACTTCTTTTAGTTTATCTGTTGGCAGCGCCTTTTTCATAGTATCATCGAAATTCTCCACCGCTTTTTTATAATCACCACTCGCCAGCGAGTTAACCAAATCCTTTGCCTGAGTTTCGATAGGCATAGGTTTAATCCCCAAAGCATAAACAGCCTTCTTTGCAAGTTCGACATCATCACCTACAAATTCCACAACTAAATCTCCAAACTTAAGGCAAAAAGCAGGGTTTTTTTTCGTTCTGAGAATATTCTCTTGAATTTTCTCGGTATCCTGCGGTGTCATGCACTCGATAACATTCATTTGAAACTGCTTTGCCTGAACTAAAAAAATAGTATTCGATAATCCTTTAATACGTCCACCAAGTTTTTTCCCAATAGCGATGGTCTGTTCAGGAGAAGCTATAAAAGAATCATCAATTTGCCAGTCCACGGGTATCTTCCTGATAACCCTTTTAGCAATACTGTCCAGCCGAGCAAGTTCAAGCCCCAATGCCTGCCGAGCTTGCCTTGCCAGTTTAACATCGTTGCACTTGGCAAATTCCACGACTAAATTGTCATCCCTCAACGCAAAGTCAGCAATGCCATTGTGAACTTCGAGCACAGCCTTATAAATTTTCTCTGTCTCATTCATTGTTGGACAGTGGATGACGTTTACCTGCAGTTGCTTCCCTCTGAATGAAAGGACCGTATTTGTGAGCTTGGAGATTTCACCGCCGAGATTACGGCTGATAGCTGCTGTTTGCTCCTTCGACACTAAGAAGGATTTCTCTACCTTCCAGCCTTCAGGAAGGTTCTTAAACATCTGTTCGTTACCATTGGCTTTTCCTTGAAATGCCGCTGCAACTGCAATTAGTATCACCCAGAGACCAATACCAGTTATACCTACAATTCTTCTTACCATTTTTCACGTGCTCCTTTCTTTATTCATCTGGCAATACTCGTCTTCTAAAAATTAAACTTCATAAAATGCATATTACATTTAATTATATTACATCACAGTTTACTATTGTCAAGTAAAAAACCGATTTTATTTAATTTTTTTTGATTTAATTAAAACTACGTTTAGCAACTCCTCAGATTTAGGTAATTAAAGTGATTTTATGGATTATATCGAATTTATGGACTATAAAGAAGCAATAATATCGGACGAGTAGACTTTGCTCGACACAGTGACTGCCTTGTTTTTTCCCGTTAAGCCAGAGAATAGATTTGTCGATTAAATATAAGCTGATGGTATATCACTATTTAGAGTAAATTATTAGTCGTTGTTATTAAAGGACTTACGCAGAGGAAAAGCAAAAATGCCAAGTATACAGAGCTTTACGGTTTTACCGGCATTGCCAGATTCTTTGAAGGACCTTGAGGCTATTGCCAGGAATATGTTCTGGACGTGGAATCCTGAGTTCGTGGAGTTGTTCAAACGCATCGATGGTAATTTATGGACAGCTTGCTGTCATAATCCAGTCGTATTTTTAGGCAAGGTTGCACAGTCAAAATTAGAAGCTGTGGCCGAAAATCAGGGCTTTTTATGTGAGCTGCAGCGAGTTGTGGAAAAGCTCAACTCATACCTTAATGCGCCAACATGGTTTGAAAATGTTTGTTCACAGTCCACTGCACCTGTTATTGCATATTTTAGCGCCGAGTTTGGAATACACGGGTGTCTGCCTATCTACGCTGGCGGTTTGGGTATCCTGGCAGGTGACCACCTAAAAAGTGCTTCGGATCTCGGTGTGCCATTAGTCGGAATTGGCCTTTTGTATCAGAAAGGCTATTTCCGCCAATATCTAAACATTGATGGTTGGCAGCAGGAAGTTTATCTCGAAAATGATTTTCACAATATGCCGATTGAGCTGGTTCGTAAAGACAGTGGCCGACCCTTGACCATCAGCGTTGAATATCCGGGTAGATGTGTCGTTGCGCAAGTTTGGTGTGTTTCCATTGGAAGGGTAAAACTATATCTGCTGGATACTAACATAGCTGCTAATTCACCGGCGGACCGTTTGATTACCGGCAGTCTATACGGTGGCGATCGGGAGCTGCGAATCCGCCAGGAAATTATGTTAGGCATTGGTGGCCTAAAGGCCCTAACAGCTATGGGTATTGACCCTACTGTTTGCCATATGAACGAGGGACACGCTGCTTTTATGGCACTCGAGAGAATCCGAGAATTGCGAAACACCCAGAATATGGCTTTTGATGAGGCCGTGGAAGCAATAAGGACAAGCAACGTTTTTACAATGCACACACTTATAAAAGCCGGCCTTGACGAATTCCCCGTTGGGCTAATGGACAAATATTTTGGAAGTTACTTTACTCATCTTGGAATAAATAGAAAGCGGTTTTTAGACCTGGGCAGGATACTCCTCGACGACGATAACGAGTCGTTTAAGATGCCGGTTCTGGCAATGCGGCTTAGCGGTTATATCAACGGTGTAAGCAAACTGCACGGGCAGATATCACGTGAGGTATGGGGCAGTCTCTGGCCAGGCGTTCCTACTAATGAAGTGCCAATAATATCGATTACAAACGGTATTCACATCAGAAACTGGTTATCTAATGAGATGGGTTCTTTATATGACAGGTATCTCGGCCCAAACTGGCCCGATGAAACAGTTGATAAATCGGTGTGGGAAACAATCGAACAAGTTCCTGATGAGGAGATTTGGCGAACACATCAAAGATGCAAAGAGCAGTTGATTGTTTTTACACGCAAACGGCTTAAGGACCAAATGCAACGCCGAGGCACTTATCATACCGAGTTAAACCAGGCAGAGGAGGTTCTTGACCCTGACGTGTTGACAATTGGTTTTGCAAGAAGGTTTGTGAGCTATAAAAGAGGAGATATGCTGCTTAAAGACCCACAACGCTTCGTAAAGCTGCTTAGTGACCCGAATCGGCCTATCCAGGTTATCTTTGCTGGTAAGGCACATCCAAGAGATACAGCAGGCAAGGACATAATACAGCAGATTATTCGCTTTGCAACACAGTACAATATCCAACGGCGTTTAGTGTTTCTGGAAGACTATGATATGGATATATCGAAGGCTTTGATTTGCGGCGTTGACATTTGGTTAAATTGTCCTCGCAGGCCAATGGAAGCCAGCGGCACAAGCGGTATGAAAGCAGCGGTCAACGGAGTATTGAATATGAGCACTTTAGACGGCTGGTGGTGTGAAGGTTATACACCTGATGGTGGTTGGGTCATTGGTGCCGGCGAAAAATACGAGGATAACGATTATCAGGACAAGATAGAGTCTCAGGCGATTTACAATTTACTGGAGAATGAGGTCATCCCATTGTATTACAAGCGCTCCGCTGACAATTTGCCGAGGGCCTGGATACGCAAAGTGAAGAATTCCATCAAATGGATAGCACCAAGGTTTAACACTCACTGTATGGTTGCTGAGTATACACGAAGGTTTTATTGCCCGTCTGACGCCCGATGGCGATATTTCACCGCTGATACTATGGCCAAAGCGAAGGCATTCGCACAGTGGAAAGCCAATATGAGGAATGCGTGGTCCAACTTTGCCATCAAAGATGTCGTAATGGAAGTCAAAAACGGCGATGGCAATGAACAGCTGAACCCCAAAAATCCTCAGCTCAAAGTCGGCTCGCAATTGAGCATCAAGGCACTGGTTAAGCTCGGAACGGTTAATCCGAATGACATTTCGGTTGAACTTTATCATGGTCCTATAGACGCCTGGGGTAACATTAAAGACAGCTCAATTGTAAGAATGGATTACAAAGAAAGCTCGGTGCAGGGCGGTGAACATTGGTTTTCCGGCACAATGAAATGTGTAAAAACTGGTCAACACGGCGTGACTGTGAGGGTTTTACCCATGCACACTGACTTAGTTAATCCATACGAACTCGGCTTGATTCTATGGGAAAAGACGGGTTAGCTCATTATTGTTGCGTCTTTGGGCCCCATAGTTTATGAACCATAAACGAAAAACGATGAACTAACAACTATTCACTCTCTTTATTGCTCAGAAGCTCATAAAGCTCCTCAGGGGAGGTTGCTTTTTCAAGTGCCTTTCTGAATGACTCATCAAGCATGAGTTTGCTTATTTTGGCCAGTGCCTGTATGTGCGGCCCAGTCTCGTAAGCCGGCGACACCAGTAAAATGATGATTGTTACCGGCTTTCCGTCAATGCTTTCAAAGTCTATCGGCTCACCTGCTATTCCGATTGCCATAACCAGTTCCTTGACAGCTTTGCATTTGCCGTGCGGTATGGCAATTCCGGAGCCGATGCCGGTGCTTTTGGTTTTCTCACGCACCAATACCGCCTCTAAAGCTGCATCTCTGTCTAACAACAATTTGTTATCGTTGAGCAAATCTACCAGCTCGGTTATTGCAGATTTCTTGTCTTTGCTTTGAAGCGGAGCCCTTACGCAACTCGGCTGCAATATTTGTGTTAGTATCATTTAAGCTACACCTTTGCAATACGCCTTTTGTGAATATTTATACAAACCTATCATTATATCTATTTATGGGTTTTACTTCAACAACTAAAAAAAATTTTTGCTTTTTTCTTCACAATATGTGCTGGAAATCCACACCAAGCCAGCATAATACGTGATACATTTTCTCTTTACATCCATTCCAATAATAGTAGAATTAAACCTTGAAAACAGCGTAAACCTTGTTAGAAAACCCTGTCAAACGTGAGTTGGCCGCCTTTGGCGTCTTATTTCTAACGGGGTAAATGTGCTCAGCATGAACCAGATTATGAAATACGATATATGGGATAAGCTATGGGAAAGATAAAGCTTTACGACACAACCCTTCGTGATGGCATGCAGGCCGAAGGCGTCAGCTTTTCGTTGGAAGATAAGCTATCAATCACTAAATGCCTTGATGAGTTCGGCCTTGACTACATAGAGGGGGGCTATGCCGGCTCCAATCCTAAAGAGATGCGGTTCTTCACCGAAGTGGCCAAAATCGGCTTGAAGAGCTCAAAAATCGTAGCTTTCGGCAGCACCCGAAGGGCCGATACCAACGTTTCGGATGACGCCTCACTCAATGCAATACTCAGCTGCAAAACCCAAGTCGCCACTTTGGTCGGTAAAACCTGGGATATGCACGTAACCGATGTGTTGGGCTGTTCGCTCGATGAGAACCTGGTTATGTGTGCCGAGTCGGTTGAGTTTCTAAAAAAGCACGGCCTGGAGACCATCTTTGATGCTGAACATTTCTACGATGGCTATAAGAATAATCCGGAATATGCGATGAAGGTTCTGGCCGCTGCTGCGGAATCCGGCGCCGATGTGCTGGCGCTTTGCGATACTAATGGTGGCTCTTTGCCAGATGAGGTTTACGAAATTACAAAGATTGTCTGCGATAAATTCAGTCCAATGGTAGTCGGCATTCACACGCACAATGACACCGGCTGCGCCACAGCCAATACGCTTGCTGCAGTTCGAGCCGGTGTCCGCCACGTCCAGGGCACAATAAACGGCCTTGGTGAAAGATGTGGCAACGCTAATTTTTGCACCGTTATTCCTAACCTTGCGTTTAAGATGGGCTTTGAAGTTCTTAGTCTGGAAAAAACCAAGACATTAACAGAGGTATCGCGATTTATCTTCGAGATTGTCAATATCACGCCGGTGATGAATATGCCCTATGTTGGCGAAAGCGCCTTCGCCCACAAGGCAGGCCTGCACGTTGACGCTTTGCGGAAAAGTAAACGCACATACGAGCACATTGCTCCAGAGCTTGTCGGCAACGAACGCAGGTTCCTCATATCCGAACTTAGCGGCAAATCCAACGTATTAGCTGAACTTGAAAAGGCAAAGATAGCTCAGGACAAAAAATTAGCTAAAAAGATACTTGACCGCGTTCAGGAGCTTGAAAGCGAGGGCTTTCAATTCGAAGCCGCCAACGCAAGCTTTGACCTACTGGTCAAAAAGATTATGGGCACTTATAAGCCGTCTTTCGAGCTTATAAAGTATTATGTAACCACAGAGAAACGTGCAACAGGAGATTTGGTTACTGAGGCCAACATAAAGCTAAAGGTCGGCGAGAAAGTCGAGCACATTGTCGGTGAAGGCGACGGCCCGGTCAACGCACTTGATGCAGCTTTACGAAAGTCGCTGGAGATTTTCTATCCGTCTATCAAGGATATTCGCCTTATCGATTATAAGGTGCGTGTCGTTAATGCCCGAGCCGGTACCGCCGCTCGTGTGCGTGTAATAATTGAGTCGAGGGATAAAACTGACATCTGGGGAACAGTCGGCTGCTCTGAAAACATAATCGAGGCCTCTTGGCAGGCTCTTGTCGATTCAGTAGAATACAAACTACAAAAAGATGCAAAATAACCATCTGTCTCTAACCACTATTATTTACCAACATCTGTAGCTCTTGCTCGTCGGGGCGGAGCCCGCCGTAGCCCGGTGGTATTGTTTGTTGCTTCTTTTTTCTGCGGTTTATTGTTCTGCGTTCGAAACGCGGGATTGGACTCTCAGTTGACGCCATCTGGACCGCCTCAAGGGCTGTTTCAGCGAACAAATCAGCCCCGATTTCCTCCCAAAGTCCTTCCGCCCGGTTAAATAGCCCGCCCGAAACCATTATTCGCATATTCGGCCAGGCATTTATTGCCCTTATAGTGTCTATAAGATGTCGTATATCAGGAGCCTGTTTTGGAGAGATACCATACATAAGTAGAAAATCTGGGCCGTATTCGTTTATAAAGGCAAGGATATCATCATTAGTTAGTCCGCCACCCAAAAACCTTACTTCCCAGCCACTACTTTCAAACAAATCTACAATCATTTGTGCACCAAGCTCCTGTAATTCATACGGTGCACAGCATACTACTATTTTTTTACCATTGCTTGTTTTACAGGGTAGCTTATTTTGAAGCTGGTTAACAATTGTATGGTTAATACGGGTTGCTAAATGCTCCTGGATAGGTGTGATTTTGTCTGCACGAAGCAATTTTTCAACTTCCAGCATGATTGGCCATATTATATGTACGTACACAGAGTTAGCTGGCACTCCACTATGTAAAACCTCTTCTATTACGGTTCGGCAGGACTTTTTATCACCACGCAACAGGGGTTCTAAATAACGTTCCAAAATGCCTTCTTTTAACATGATTTGGTCTCCCTTTATTTTTCTATTTTACATATATTACCCATATATACATACAAATATACTTACTCAAGTCAATCTGTTAAAATAGGTAACTTTTTAATAGCTTTATAAGTATCGGTGTGTAATGAGAAAAATCTTTAGTTAAAATAGGTAATTTATCCTACAGCAAAAAAACAATCTAACTTCAAGGATTCAATATAAGCCCTTTATTCACAGAATATTAGAGGTATATCATAATTTAAGTGGATAAAAATATGCTTTTTTAAGCTAAAAAGGCGATTTTTCAGTTCCATTGAGTAAAATTGGATGTTGATATGAGTATTTTCAATACAGTTTTGCTTTTATTTAGGGGTTGTTAGAACAGATAAAGATTGTAATTATGCTGGTTTTGGAAAAGAATATTTCCGAAAAGATGGAGTAGGTTTTTTCAATTTTTGATATCAAAATGCTCCGTAGAAAAAATCAGGGCAGCAATTGTCATTGCTATCCAGACGGTTAGCTTGAGAATAAACTCCGCATTGCGACGACCTCTTGAACAGGACACTGATCTTCATGATTACTACATAGCAATATCAAAAAATGGATGTTCAGTACCAACAAATAGATGGTAATCTTGACAATTAAGACGGGGATTGGTAAAAACAATTCAAATCTGGTCGATTTAGATAAAATATCCTATAGAATCTGTCATAAAGGCGCGTTTTGGAGGCCGATATTATGATTGAGATAGTAGGAACAAAAACCATAGCAGGGGTAAGCAGCTCAGGGCGATTTGCACAATTTGTCTGGCAGACGATGACTGCATCTACCTGGAGCTGTATCAGAAGCAGGACATATCCTTTAATCTGGACACAGATGCTGGTTATTGGTGTTCGCAGCGTGCCGGTTATAATGATAACCGGTGCTTTTGTAGGGATGATATTGGCAATTCAAGCATACGACCAGCTTAGAGCTATGGGTATGGAAGAGCGTCTTGGTGTCTTAATTAACATCTCAGTAGTTAAGGAATTGGGACCTGTGCTTGCGGCACTTATGTTGGCTGGACGTGTCGGAGGGGCTTTGACGGCTGAATTGGGGACTATGAATGTTACCGAGCAAATTGATGCAGTCAGAAGTATGGGTACGAACCCAATACGATACTTAGTTGCGCCCCGTGTTCTGGCGTGCTTATTGCTAACCCCATTTCTTATTATCTATGCGGATTTGATGGGTATTGTTGGCGGATATATTGTAAGCGTTCTTTTGAAAGGGATTAACAGCCAAGCATATTGGAGCTTTAGTGCCTCTGGTGTGGAATTATGGGATGTTGCAGTTGGGGTTATAAATGGTCTTTTTTTTGGAGCAGCAATTGCGGTCATTAGCTGTTATAAGGGCTTTACATGCAGGGAAGGAGCGCATGGTGTGGGGCAGGCGTGCACAGAGGCATTTGTGGCAAGCTTTATTACGATATTGGCGCTGGATTATGCTCTGGCAGTGCTTTTCAAGGCGATTTACTCTACGTTTTGGCCTGTCAAAAGTCTGGTTGGATAAGAAGTGGAAAATAAAAATTCAAAAGTGAAAAAGCACAACGAGAACAAGATGAGCCAGGTTGGCGATAAAGACCGTATGTTTATAGTAAAGAACCTAACGAAGCGATTCGGCGATAATATCGTTTTAGATAATATCTCTCTGACGATAGAGAAGGGAAAGACAACTGTTGTGATTGGGCCAAGCGGATGTGGAAAAACAGTCTTAATAAAACATTTGATAGTTCTGCTTCGGCCGAGTTCAGGTGAGGTTTACTTTAAAAATCAACGAATTGATGAACTGAGTGAAAATGAATTAAATAAAATACGTACTCATTACGGATTTCTTTTCCAGGGTGGAGCATTGTTCGACAGTCTCAGCGTGGCTGAAAATATATTGTTTCCTATAAGACAGCATTACAAGATAGAGGATTGGAAAGAGATTGGAGAGCTTGTCAAAATCAAGCTGGCAATGGTTGGTCTTGACGGCTTTCAGAATTACTATCCAGCTAATCTTTCAGGTGGACAGCAAAAACGGGTGGCACTGGCACGAGCTATCTCGTTAGACCCGGAAGTGATTTTATATGATGAGCCGACTACAGGGCTGGACCCGGTTCGAGCGGATGTAATTAACGAGCTTATTTTGAAGCTGCAAAGAGAACTCGGGGTGACAACAGTTGTTGTTACACACGATATGACAAGCGTCTACAAGATAGCAGACCGTATAATTATGCTGCATAACGGCAAAATTATTGCCGACGGCGACACCGAACATATTCGTAATCATCCCCATCCTTCTGTTCAACAGTTCATCAATGGCCAGGTTAGCGAGGATGACCTCGCAGTTCTGCGAATGAGCGGACACGTTTCCAAAGCACAGTTTTTGCCTCGTGATTTCGAGAAGTAGTATTAAAAGAAGGTAAGAGCACAAGGCATAAGAGCATAAGGGAATCGATGCACGACAAGCCGGAGCAAATTGCAGCTGATTTGGCCAAAATCGTCCGAGGCGATGTTTTTGCTGATATCCTGCACAGGGCAGCGTACAGTACCGATGCGAGCATTTACAGAATCGTTCCTACGTGTGTTGTTGCGCCGCGTGACAGCGCGGATGTGGTCGCTGTGGTCAAATATGCCGGAGCCAAAGGTATACTGGTAGTTGCCCGCGGAGCGGGCAGCGGAGTAGCGGGTGAATCGCTTTGCAGCGGAATAGTTTTTGATATGACCCGGTATATGGACAAGATTATCAGCGTAGAGAACGGTGGACAAAGAGTTGTTTGTGAACCAGGCGTGGTGCTGGACGATTTGAACGGTAGCTTGGCAAAATATGGTAAGAAAATCGGGCCTGACCCATCGAGCAGTAATCGAGCGACAGTAGGGGGGTGCGTTGCCAATAATTCCACAGGTCCTCATTCGCTTGAATATGGTTATATGGCAGATTATGTGGAAAGTGTCGAAGCAGTTCTGGCTGACGGCAGTTTGGTTGAATTCGAAAATGATTTCAAGCCGGATGACGGAAGAGTTGGCGAGATTGCAAAAGAGTGTGAAATTGTCCTTCGTGGGAAAGAAGAAGTTATCAGTAAGGCTCTGCCCGAAGCGCGACGCAATAGAAGCGGTTATAACATTGCAGGGCTCTGTCATAATGGAAAGATAGATTTGGCCCGGCTGTTGGCTGGCTCAGAAGGAACATTGGTCATCTTTACGAAAATCACACTCAGGACAGTAGCAATACCGGCTGCAAAAGGGCTGTTACAGCTTGAGTTCAATTCACTGGAGAAAATGGCTCAGGCGGTGCCAATCATTGTTGACAGCGGGGCATCAGCTTGTGAATTGATGGACAAGACTTTGATTGATATGGCCTTTGAAGCCCTGCCTGAATATCGAGATATTCTGCCGGCTGGCGCCGCTGCCATTCTTCTGGTCGAGCATATCGGCGAGACGGAGCAGCAGGTTCGGGAGAAAATAGAAAAAACTGATTCTGCGGTGGGTAATTTAGTAAAGGGGCGGAGGACTTTTTTTGACGAAAATGAACAGAAGCGCTTATGGAAGTCGCGAAATGATGCAGGGCCGTTACTTTACAGAAAAAAGAGCAAAAAGCACCCGGCTGAGTTTATGGAGGATACAAGTGTCAGTCACGAACGGCTCGGTGAGTATATCGCAGGATTACAGCGGATTGGGAAAAAGTATGATATTGTGATGTCCTTTTTTGGTCATGCAGGCGATGGAGAGCTACACTTGCGGCCCTATCTGGATTTGAGTGATCCCGCTGATGTTCAAAAGATGCGGGCGATAGCAAATGATGTTTTCTCACTTGCCTGGTCGCTTGGCGGCTCCATTAGTGGCGAGCACGCAGATGGGTTGGTAAAAGCTGCTTTTATAAAAAAACAATATGGTGACGAATACTATGAAATCCTTTGCAAAATCAAAAATATATTCGACCCGAATGGTTTGATGAATCCTGGCAAGATTATCAATGACGACCCTGATATTATGGTTAAGAGTCTCAGGAGAACAAGCAGGATTCTACCTGAACGCATCAGGACGGATTTACTCTTTGATAAAGATGAATTGGAACTTGAGCTTGAGCAATGTTATGGGTGCGGCTTGTGTTTGAGCGGAGAGCCGGATTTGCGTATGTGTCCGGTGTTTCGAGCGGTGGGCGAAGAGTTGGGCAGCTCGCGGGCAAAGGTAAATATCCTTAATTTCTGGGCGACAGGGCAATTGGATGATAGGGATTTTGAATCGCCGGAGTTCAGGAAATTTCTGGATTTGTGCATTAACTGCAAGGCGTGTTTGCTGGAATGTCCCTCAGGCGTTGATATTTCCAAGCTGATGAACGCAGCACGAGCAGAGTACGTCAGGCGGAAAGGACTTCGGCAGGCAGAGTTTGCATTAAGTCATAATCGTTATCTTAGTATTTTAGGCAGTATTTTTTCACCGATTTCGAATTTCTTTATGCGGCTTCCCATCTTCAAGTGGCTCCTGGAAAAAGTCGCTGGGATAGATAGGCGAAGAGCTATGCCTGAGTTTAGACGCAGCAGTTTTCTGAATGTGGGACGGAAATATCTCTCGACTCGGCTCGAGACAGGCCTAGCAGCTTGTGAGCCGATAGAAAAGCCCATTGATAAAGTTGCATATTTTGTGGATACGTATGCGAATTACAACGACCATGAATTGGGATTCGCTGTGCTCGATGTTCTGCGGGCAAATAATATCGAGGTGATTCTGCCGAGGCAAAGGCCGGCGCCACTGCCGGCGATTGTTTATGGCAATGTCAAAAGGGCCCGAAGGGACTTATCGTATAGTCTCAGGTATCTGGCCAAAGCTGTTCGAGACGGCTACAAAATAGTGTGTTCTGAGCCGAGTGCGGCGTTGTGCCTGAAGCAGGAATTAAGACATTTTGTTAAAGGAGATGATGTAAAGCTTGTATCTGACAATACTTATGAGCTGATGAATTATCTTTTAGATTTGCAAAGACAGGGTAAGTTGAACAGGCCGATGAGACCAATTAAAGAGGAATTTGTTTACCATTTACCCTGTCATTTATGTGCAGTGGGCGATGAAACAGCGAGTATAAAGCTGCTGCAGGGACTTTGTGGAGCGAAGATAACCGACCTGAAGGCCGGTTGTTGCGGTATTGCAGGAACGTTCGGAATGCAAAAGAAAAATTACGAGCTTTCCTTACAGATAGCTGATAGCTTGAAAAAAGCACTTGAGGAATCACCAGTTAAAGATGTTTTGACCGAATGCTCTACATGTAAAATGCAGATAGAGCATATCAGTGGTTGTTACGTTAGACATCCAATTAAGGTCTTGGCAGAAGCTTATTCGTGATGAAGGGATGTCTTGCTTGATATTACTATGGAGGGCATTTGGCGCAGATGGAACGGAAGAGTGTGGTGCTGAGATAACGGTCGCCACGGTCGGGCAGGATGACAACAATCGTGCCGGAGGTCATATCTTTTGCCACGCGTAAAGCACCGGCTACTGCTGCTCCGCTGGACATCCCAACAAAAATACCTTCATTGGCAGCGAGCAGACGCGTCGTTTCAAAGGCCAAGCCATCTTCAACGGTAATCTTTTCATCCAGCATCTGTGGGTTATAAATTTCAGGGACGATAGATTCTTTCATATTCTTAAGTCCCTGTATCGTGTGACATTCGGTAGGTTCAACTCCAACGATTTTGACATCAGGTTTTTTCTCTTTGAAAAATCTTTTTATCCCCATCAGTGTCCCAGTTGTCCCCATACCAGCGACAAATACGTCAATTTCCCCCTTCGTCTGGGAAAGTATTTCTGGGCCGGTCGTTTCATAGTGAGCGAGGGAGTTATTCTCATTGGTGAACTGATTAGGCATAAAATACTTATCAGGTTCGGCATCGAGAAGCTCATGGGCTTTTCTGATAGCACCATCAGTACCCTCTTTTGCAGGTGTGAGGACTACTTCAGCACTTAGGGCCTCAAGAATGCGTTGTCTTTCTGTGCTGACACACTCTGGCATACAAAGTTTAACGCCGTATCCCTTGGCAGCTCCAATCATTGCCAAGGCGATGCCGGTATTTCCTGATGTCGGCTCAAGTATAATTTTACCTTTCGTGAGCTGGCCGGATTCTTCAGCTTTTTTTATCATCCAGTAGGCAGGGCGGTCCTTGACGGAGCCGCCGGGGTTCACTCCTTCGAGTTTTCCGAAGATTTTCACCTTTGGTCTTTTACTATTGAGCCTGGTAAGCTCAACAAGCGGGGTATTTCCAATGGCGGATAATATACTCATAACAATTTATCTCCTGGTAATACATATAAATTGTAAAATTGATTTTCCGCCATATATTCTATATATTAACGTGCAGAAGGTAAAGATGATTTCTGGGTAAACTAACAATGGAATCGGCAAAAGAAAATCTCAAGCAAGCGGTGCTGTGGGATACAGAGCAGGATAAGAAGGTCAAATGCAAATTGTGCTCACATCGCTGCGTGATAGCAGAAGGCAAATTAGGCAGATGTCAGGTACGAAAAAACATAAATGGCACATTGTATTCGCTTAACTACGACAAGGTATGCTCAGCCAATCCCGACCCTATTGAGAAAAAACCATTATTTCATTTTCAGCCGGGAACAAGGAGTTTTTCCATCGCGACGATGGGCTGCAATTTTCGCTGTGAGTTCTGTCAGAACTGGCAGATAAGCCAGATGGCTTACGAGAGCGGGCGAATCGATGGTGAACCAATAACGCCGGAGCAGATTGTCGAGGGAGCTGTTCGCAGCGGCTGCAAAAGCATTGCTTATACCTATACCGAGCCGACTATTTTTATGGAGCTATGCAATGATTGCGGACGGTTGGCAAAGCAGCGCGAGCTGACGAATGTTTTTGTCAGTAACGGCTACGAAACGGTAGAGGCGATTGATTTTGCCAAAGACTGGCTTGATGGTATAAACGTGGACTTAAAAGCGTTTAGCGAGGATTACTACAAACGGCTGTGCAAAGCGAGATTGCAGCCGGTGCTTGATACAATCATCTATATTGCAAATCAGACAAACATCTGGCTTGAGATTACAACGCTGTTGGTGCCTGGTGAAAATGATTCTGAAGATGAGCTGAAAAAACTTGTTGATTTTATTGTTACCAGAGCCGGAGCCGATGTCCCTTGGCATATTAGCCGATTCCATCCGCAGTATAAGTACCTGAATTCTGTGCCGACACCATTTGAAAGTTTGGAGCGTGCTTACGAGATTGGAAAATCGGCTGGATTGCATTATGTTTACTTGGGTAATGTGCCGGGGACAAAATCCGAAAGCACATTTTGCCATAGTTGCGGCCGAATGTTGATTGAACGTGTCGGTTATAGAATACTTGCCAACCATATCAAAAATTCCTGCTGTCCGGATTGCGGAGCCAAAATCGCAGGGTTTGAATTGTAAGACTATCCCCGACGGCCATGCCTGCCTCGACCACCGTGGCCCCCACGAAAGCGATGTGGTGGGCCAAAGTCAGCGGGGGGTGGTGTGAGTTCAAAAGGACCACCTTCGATTGACAGGGCTTTGCCATTGACCAGAGCATCGGCGATTTTTTTGTGGGCAGACTCAATTATCCTGCCAAACGTCTGGCGTGAGATGTTCATTTTTTGTGCTGCCTGTTCCTGGTACAGACCTTCAAAGTCCGCCAAGCGAATGGCCTCAAGCTCATCGACCGTCAAGTTGACGTGCTGCAAGACCGAAAGGGGAATTCCTCTTGGCTTATAAAACGTAGCCTGTGGCAGGCAACCAATTCGCCTGAAATGTCTTGGTCTTGGCATACCGTCGTTACCCGCTTTCAAATTTCGATAATATCGCCTGCTTTTATTTCCCTAAATTGAGCAGGGTACCTTTGTTTTATTTCCTGTTTGTACTTCGTGCAATGACACGGAGCAATTAATTTGATTCCCTGAAGTTTCTCTAATTTTGAAAATCCGTGAAAGCCTCCCGCAATCCCATAAATTGTTCCGAGCTGCCTTGCTTCTTCAATTATCTTTTCCAACCCAGGATGAGCACAGCCGGTTATAACCAAATTTCCTTTCTCTGTATTTACTACCAGAGACTGCTCCTTGATAAGTTTCCCAAGTGCGCCGGTGGAATGAACTCCCGGCGATATCTCGGTCGGCTTTGAGAAGGATTTCGGATGAAAAACTTTAGCATTACCATTCAATTTTAAGAATTCTTTTAGTCCGCCGTTGTGGTCCCAATGGTTGTGCGAGATAGCAACTTTATCTATATCCTTCGGCTCAACATTTAGTTGTTTCATATTGTAAATCAATTTTTCGCCGTCGTCGCCTGTATCAAATAGAATTTTTTCTTTGTCTTCTATTAGACAAGAAAATCCCCATCCTGATTTTAGGCCAGCATTTGCCTCATTGTTGTATATAATGGTTATCTTCATTTTTTCTGAAATTCAAGACACAACCTTTGTTAAGCCCATTGTCATGGCTTATAATACCACAATGTTTTTTCTCAAAAGCAAAACTTGAATTTTGAATCTCCTGCTTAATCTCTTTTAGGTTCCGGTTCTGAAATTCCATCATCGGATTATCTTCTAAGGTATGCTTGGGATAAGTGGAAAACAGACCATTTTGTTTCAAAACGCGATAAGCTTGGTGATATAGCTTTTCCCTTTCTTTTTTTCCAAGATAATGGAGAACATCGTAGAATAAAACTATATCGATAGACTCGCTTTCAAAATCCAATTCTATTTGGCCCGAAGCTTTTATTACCTTTACATTTTTTAAATTATTAGCCTTGGCTTTTTGCCTTAGTTCGCTTACAGCCTGTTGCTCTTTATCTACAGCGTAAACAAATCCTGTGCTTGCTACAATCCTTGCTGCCGGAATGGTGTAATGACCCACTCCACAGCCAAAATCCAGAACGATATGGTTTTTCCTGATACCTGCTTTGCGCAAGAATTCTACCCCTTCTTTACTTTCCCATCTTTCCATTTCTTCGTTCATTTTCTACTTTCTAATATGCAATTTTTGCTGCTCTAAAAGGAGACTTTTGAATCTATCCAAAGTAATTTTATGGGGTCGAATTTCAATTCCCATCCAGTCAGAAAATTCAAGGAGCTTCTCAGGATGCTCTTCGGAGTATTTCTCCCAATAACCTATGCCGTCTAATAATACAGCACCGCCCGTATGCTGAGGGAAATTCTCATTGGCTTTGCCTTTATCCCAGTCCTGAAAGACATAGTCTCGATATATCACCCATCCCGGCGTAAGCCACCAGACCTTCTGTTCGCCGCTTATTTTTTCCCTTT
>Ga0315551_10000947_pt1 | contig 22616 bp, 23 predicted proteins | sample SalMarSW160290MG_FD_203678 | JGI IMG/M metagenome (GOLD analysis project Ga0315551, IMG submission 203678) | Salt marsh sediment microbial communities from the Plum Island Ecosystem LTER, Massachusetts, United States - Salt Marsh Sediment SW1602-90 ...
TAACTTTTCCTTCCCCCATAACAAATTCCAGGGGCTGTCCGTGCTTCTCTGAGCTGTCAAAAACCTGTCCGTTGTCCAGACTGCCTTCATATTCAATCTTAACCTTGTTTCCTTTTTCTATAACCATTTTAATAATGAAATAAACAAGCAGAACTCATTTATGTAATTATTATAAAAAAATACTTTTTTAAGTGTTTTGGTTGATTTAATAAAACCCTTAAAAACCGCCTTTTTCTTGGGTTTCTTATGCGTATGTGGATGATTGAACCGGCAAAATTATGCAGGCAGCACCTTTTGGGAGAGCATTTTGAGATTCATAAGGCAGTTGGAAATCTCAGGCATTCTGGCAAATGGGCAAAGTCGCTGACGCAAAGAGGGTTTCTTGAACCGCAGAATTTCCTCTCACGGCACAACGAATTAGCTGCTGAAATGGAGAAAAGGGGATTTAATCATAATTCACCCTTAGATATATCTGGAGTTAAGCTGGATATTGGCAATGTTGATACTAAAAAATCTGTCAGGGATTTAAAGGCAAGATGTTGGGATTGTCTAAAGAGTTTATAGTTTTTATCTTGCCTGAAGGATTAATTCTCTTTTAATAGGCACCTGAATAAGCAGATTCTGCTCTGTTTCTGAAACTGAGGAAATAAAACCCATCTTTACCCTTATAGAATTTACTCCGTAATCTACTTTCAGGTATGCCTTTTTAATAGAATCCATTGCTTTCTTTAAGAGATTAGTCTCTTCTTTGTTTTTTGCAAACTTCTCAGAGGCGTCCAATATCTCTATTCCGGTAATCTTATTCCCGGATACATCCAGGATAATATCGTCATAATCTATACTAAAATCCACCTTAGAATCACTGGAATAAATATACAAAATATCATTCTCAGAATCATAATCAATATTTATTTTCATGTTCAATTTTTTCCTGTATTTTTCTTTTTACTTTATGAGCAGAAATAATTACTAATCTATTTAAATCTTTTTCTAAAGGGGTTTTATTTATTATAATATAAATATTCATATCATATAAGTAATTTAACTTAAACCATAATTTAAATTTTAATTCATTCTTATTTTTTGCCGGCTGTTCCTGGATTTTATAGAGTCCTTTTTGTGATATTACCAATGAGATTATCTGAGGATAATTTATTTTTCTTCTTTTATCCTGTATTCTCTTGCTTACGTGAGCAGTAACTCTTATATTATGGGATTTTATGCCCCTTAACCGTTCTTTTAATTCCTTTAATTCCATCATTCAGAAATGTTTTTATATCTTTTAAGTTTTTATTAATCATGAAACAAGTGAGAATTAACTGGAAAGTCCTGGTTGTTTGCCTTGTTATTGTTTACGGAATTGCATTTCTTGGAAGTATTTTTACATCAGGAAATACAGATACTTCATGGTATCAGGGGATTAAGCCTGCAATAACTCCGCCAAATTATGTTTTTCCTATTGTCTGGAATATCCTGTTCTTATTAATAGCACTCTCACTTTATTTTGCATGGCTCAATGCAAGGAAAAAGCAAAGGAAAATTATTGCCTTGATTTTCGGAATCAATCTTTTCCTGAATGCCCTCTGGAGCTACTTATTTTTTGAGCTGAAAAAGCCAAGTTATTCTTTTTTTGAGCTTAGTTTATTATGGGTTTCAATCTGGTTTATGATTGCTGTAACAGGAAAAATTGACAGAAAAGCAGCATGGTTGCTGGTCCCTTACCTATTCTGGGTTTTGTTTGCAGGGGTTTTGAATTATCTGATTGCTTTTGGCTAAGTTGTTTTTTCTTAGAACTAAATTATCCTGAAAGTTGCACTGATTCGTGCAGTGATTTCCTGCTCGCCTGGTGAGATTTCTGTGACAGCCTGTTTTGCAATTGCTGCATTTTCCTCGGTTGCGTAACCTTCTCCTCCTTCAGCATCTTCTCTTGCAGTGAAAATATTCCACGGATAATAGCCAAAATCACTTACCTGAACCGAGACAAGTCTTCCTGCTCTTTTGCCAAAACCTGATGCAACAGCGTCTGCTTTTATCTGCGCATCTTTGGAGGCAAGTTCTAATGCCTCTGCTTTATACTGATTCTGGAGTTCCTGGCTTAGTTCAAAGTTTATGTAGCTTATTCCTGCTCCTGCATCAGCTCCTGCATCAATTACCTCGCTTATTTTATCGAATTCGTCTGAGGATAATTCAAGCTTCAGTGAATGAGTCGCCCTGTATCCATTCTGAGTTCGTTTTCCAGTCCCCCATTCATAGTTTGGATAAATATTAAAACCCTGGGTTTGCAATTCACTTCTTTCAAAACCTAATTCAAGAATTTCAGCAACAAGATTATCTAAAATCTCATTATTTGCATCTTTTGCCTCAACACTGGTTTCTCCCTGAGTTTCTATCATGAAATAAACGCTCATTAAATCAGGCACTGCATCTATGCTTGCAATTCCCTCCACAGTAATTTTATTAGCTGAACTGGGGGATAAAGAAGTAATTGCAATTAATGCAATGAGTAACACTACCCCTGAAATTATAGAAGTTATTATGATTAGCTGGTTGTCCTTTATTCTGCTTTTTTTCATCTTTTTATTAATAATCAGGAGTTTATAAAATATTTTACCCCAGCTCTAGCTCCATCCTCCAGCTGTTTTTGTCGCCTGTAAAGTCTGCTCCTCTTACTTCCAAAGGAGCCTCAAAAAGCGGGCAATCAATCACAAATGTCTCGAATTCCCCTCCTTCTCCTGCAGGGTGAATTTTATATTTTTCATGAAGGTCTTTAACATCCTCTATAAAAGCCTGGTCTATTTTTCTTCCAAGCCACGAGCCGTTTAAAGGATATGCAGAAACAGCTGTAACTATAACGCGGAATTTATTTCTTAGCAGGTCATTGAGATATTCAAACTCATCTCTCTGCCATAAGGGAGTTATTGATTTTAATTTTAGTTTCTTGCATATATTTTCTATACGTAATTTCTGATAATTAGATGCTAAAGCCCCGCTAACTATTGCATTAATATTGTATTTGTCCTTAGCTAACTTAATCGCCTTTTCCAAATCTTTTAATTCCTCTTCTTTCATCCCTTTTGTATTTTTAACAATCAGAGGAATGGACATTGCTTTTGCCTGCTGTTTTGTTTTTTTTATTGAAGGTGTGTGGAACATGTAACTATCAGGGTTTTCAGAGTAAAGAGTTATAAGACAGGCCAGCTCATTCCCTTGTTTTTTTGCAAGCCAGGCTGCGTATGTTGAATCTTTTCCGCCTGAAAATAACACGCCAAGCTTTAGCATCTCCTGCTCCATGAAAAAATAAATAATAATGAGTTTTTAAGGTGTTTTGTCATCGTATGTGTGGATATAGAATATATACAATAAGATATAACCAATAAGAAATAATACCCAAATTAATCAAACAAACTTCCAAGAGGATTTTCAAAATCCCTGTTTATTTTCTCAATGCGCTTTTTCTTTTCATCATCCAGCTCCTGAGTTTTTTTCTCAACTTCTTCCCTTAGTTCAAAAAAAGGGTCTGGGTTGTGGAGAAAATAAACCTCTTTCAGCCAGATATAAAATTCTTCAAAATGCTGTTCCTGGTCAAGCCAGACTTTTTTCTGATGGTCAAGATGCAGCAAGCTTGAGAATGCAATTACTCTTTCTTCTTTGTCTGTGCCAACAAATTCTGTAAAAGATATTTTTTTTCTTTTTTCTTCTTCTTTAAGATGCCCTAAAAGTTTCTCGTAAATCTCTTTTATTTTATTTTTTATGCTGAACTTTCTTTTTGGTAGGGAAAATAAAGTTTGTCTAAGCCTTTCTTTATCAGATATTTTTCTCCTGATTCTTCTGTTTTCTGTGCTAATCGCTTTATCCAGCGAATCCATAATTTCCTGCAGTGTAACGCGCCTTAATCTTGGCATCGGGCTTTTTGGGATCAACTCAGGAATTAACTCATTTTCATCAAATTCTATTTCAAAAACCTGGCCTGTTTTCAGGTCTATGCTTCCTGAATCCTTGTTTTTATCGCTGAAAAGAATTTCATCAATACTTTTTATGTACTTGTTCAGAAGAATTTCTGACTTTATTCTAAGTAAAAGAGAAGCGGCAAGAAGAACTTTTCCTGAAACAAAAAAATCAGCCTCTTCCAGCTCCCTAATTTTATCAAGATACCTTTCTGTGAGAACAACTATGTTAATATCCCACGGGTCTAACTGCTCTGTGTTAATAAGGTCATAGATAATTTCCTTCCAGCCAATCTCGCGATTAAATAAAATGTCATGGATTTGCTCTTGTTTTGAGTTGCTGAATTTATTGCTGACTGCCTCTTTTTTCCCCCTGTCCATTAAAACTTAAATATTTCTATTTTTATAAACCTGATGTATGTAAAATTAGCCTTAAACCAGCTGAATTACTACTTTGTTATAATTATTGAATGTCATTTTTTAAGAGTAACAATAACGAAAGATTTAAATACTTGTGCATGCTTCAATAATTATCACCTCTTTTTCCCCAGGATAGAGGTCTTAGGCTGCTGTTTGTTGCTTAGGACATCTATCCCAGGGTTCATAATTAATATTAAAAATAAATTATTTTGCGGGCTTATTAAGTATTAGTTTTTAGTTAATACTTGCCCATTTTAAATTCATAATAAGAACAAAGGTCTAAACTATTTAGTGGCTTTTACTTCTTCCGGCTTTTTCTTGCTCTCAAATTCGCTGTAATGGCATTTGCCGCAGTAAAGTCTTCCGTTAGAATTCATTAAAAAAATTCCTGGTCCGCATCTGGGACAAAATCTTTCTCTAACAATCTTATCGCCTTCTATTTTGTATTTTTTGTATTTCTTACTGGTCGGTTTATTTTTATGCGGCTTCTTTCCTTTTTTTACTATTTTTCTTGGCATTTTATTGTGACTCTGGCTTGTTTTCTTCTTTCTTTTCCTCTAAATTCTTTTCTTTGGTTTCTTCAGGCTTTTTTTCCTGCTCTTGTTCTGTTTTTTCTTTCTGTTCTGGCTGCGATTGAGATTCTTCTGCAGGCTTTTCTGCCGGTGATTCCCTTGCCTCAACAGGCTCTGGTTTTTCAGCTTCTTTTGTCTTCTTTTCAGTCTCAATATCTTTTTTCTTCTTTAATTCAATGCTGTCTTTTTCTTCCCTTGAAGAATAGATATTTGCTCCAATATCAAATATCCTTGCACCAAATTTTCCCATAATTTTTTTAATTTTTATGTTTTCAGAAGGTACTGAAAATTTTTCAGAAAGTAATTTTGTCACATTCGGCCTGCTTGGAGTTACGTTTGATTCTACAAATCCCTTAATCTCCTTTCTGTTGAACAGTTTGTTTTCTTTTTCTTCAGTTATTTTTAATTCCATTTTAGAATTTTGGTTTTAAAAGATTTATCTGGTTTTTATTGTAAAATTTCCTTTTTCTTTAATATTAATTTTCTTTGCTATCTCGGATTTTTCAGGGTCAAAAATAACAATTCTTCCTTTGAAGTTCTCAGTGAATTCTTTAGAACCACAGCTTGGGCATTCACTTCCTTCAAAAATCCTTTTGCAAATTTTACATGCTTTTTTCTTTGTCATTTTTTCTTCTTTCCTCCCTTGGCTCCCTTGGCCTCTTTAGCTTCATGTCTCAATGCCTTTTGCATTTCTCTTTCTTTTTTAATCTGGTCTTCTTTTATCCATTCAAGCTTGCCGAGTCCTGGCTGCCTCATCGTCAGACCTATTTTTGTTTCATTGCCTTTGTGACTTATTGCAACAATTCTGGCTAGACACATGTCGCCCTGCTTCAGGCTTCTTTTAGTTGATTTTCCTGTTAGAGTGTTTGTTTTGCTGAAACTTACATAATCTTCCATTGTCTGGCTTATGTGAATCATTCCTCTCATAACTCCCAAATCTATAAATGCTCCAAAACTGGCAATTTCAGAGATCACTCCATAAACAATTTCATGTATCTCTGGCTTCCACACGAGAAGCCTGAATTTTGTGTTGTAATATGCTGCTCCGTCGCCAGGGATTATAATTCCTTCACCAACCTCAGCCACATCAACAACAACTATCACCTTGCCAAGTTCTTTGTGATAATAATCTGCGTAAGTTTCTTTTAACTGCTTCTCAACAGCCTCTAAAGTAGGCAACCCAAATAACTTGGGCTCAACTCTTACATAATCTTCAACATCTGTTAGATAGAACATTTTAAAAATAGTGAAAATTGGTTTTTAAAGCTTATTGATTTTTACTGCGAATATTTAGATTATTTTAAGTTTTTTTCTTCCTCTTATTAAAAGTATTGGTCTTTTTATTTTGTATTTAAGTTCTTTATCAAGTGTTGCTATTACAATTTTTTTATCTTTTTTTGAAAGCTCGACAAGTCCTTTGTCCACTTTTTTTGTTTTGAGATTCATTTTTTTAAACTGATTTTTTTCAAGTATTTTCAATGCCAGCTGAGCATTATTTCTTGAATGGAGTTTGCTACCGCTTTTCTGAATTTTTTTCAGTTCAAAAATAACTTCCTCAGGAATTACAATTTCAAAACCCATAAATCTTATTTCGTCAAAGAAATCAATTTTCTGTTTCACGCATGTCAGTATAAAGTTCGTGTCAAGGACAGCTTTTTTCATGAAATAAATAAAAAAAGAGAATATAAAAAGTTAACATTTATTAACTAACTTCTCTAATAAATTTTATGCAAGAGAGAGAGAACATTTTGAGAATCTTTCAGGAAACAAAAGAGGCTGTCAGCAAGGAAGATTCTGCAAAAATTAAAAACCTGAGCGATAAGACAACAAACTCTGCCTCTTTAACACACGACCCCGACAATATTGCTGCAGCAGTTATTGTTTATTCCTTAAGCAAGATTATTGAAAGGCAGGATTACAAAAAACTTCCTGGATGGGACAAGTTTTACAAAATTTATCTGGAATCTATTGACAGGATAATAGACGCATTAAAAAAAAGTGATGATGAAGGTTACAGAGAAGGTGTAAAAATAATCAGGAAGGAAATAAGTAAATTGTCCGGAAAATTAAAAGAGCGTATTCAGGAAGTATTCAGAGATGCAAGCATAAACAAGGCTTCCAGAATTTATGAGCACGGGATTTCTATGGAAAGAACTGCCAGGCTGCTGGGGGTAACTCTTTATGAGCTTGCAAGCTACGCCGGAGAAAAGGAATCTCCAAAAATTCTTGAAACAAAAGCAATTGACGTCAAAACCAGAATTAAAACTGCAATGGAAATTTTCGGATGATGACACAAACAACCAAACCACAAGAACCAAACCAAAAACAGAAGGAGGTTTTGACCAAAAAAATAGACTCACACAAAGCAATCATCTTTGATTCAGGAGTCCTGATAAGTTTTTCCATGAACGGGATAACTCATATAATAAAAAACCTAAAAAATGTCTTTAAAGGAAAATTTCTAATAACCTCTGAAGTAAAAAAAGAAGTTATCGACACTCCTTTGAAAATAAGAAGATTCAAACTTGAAGCTTTAAAAGTAAAAGAACTTCTTAATGAGGGTGTGATTGAGATGCCCTCTTCTCTCGGAATAGAAGATTCTGAAATAACAAATAGGACAAAGGAGATTACCGGGATTGCAAATAGTATTTTTGAAGGAGGTGGAAAAGATATTCATCTGATAGATCTGGGAGAGGCTTCATGCCTTGCGCTCGGTGAAATACTTAATGAAAAGGGCATCAAAAACGTAATCGCAGTTGACGAAAGAACCACAAGGGTTTTGGTTGAAAGCCCTGAAAATTTAAGAAAATTTTTGGAAAAAAAGCTTCATGTTAAAATCTCCCTCAAAAAAGAAAACCTCGAGTTTTTAAAAAAATTCAGGATTATAAGATCTCCAGAACTTATTTACGTCGCATATAAAAAAGGAATCATAAAGTTAGAAGATAGTTCAGCACTTGATGCACTTCTTTATGCTGTTAAATACAAGGGTTCTTCTATTTCTGAGAGTGAAATTGAGGAAATTAAAAAAATTGCAGAACAGAAGTAAAAACAGAAAATTCTTAAAACCAGGATTTTGTAATTAGTTGAATAGGGTGCGTAGGTAAATGGTATACCGGGCGGCTCCAGCCCGCCAGTCGGGGGTTCGATTCCCTCCGTGCCCATAGAAAAAATCTATTCAATCAAAGGAGAATTAAAAAAGTTTATTAATGAGCTTTCTTTTTATTAAGGATGGACAAAGACCTAAGTAAAAAGATGGCTACTCTGGATCCATTATTTAAAAAAAGAGTTGAAGAATTATTCAAAATCATTAATGAGTCTGTTTCTGATTTATACGATGCAGCCACTCACGACGAAAAAACCGGACTTTACAACAACAAATTCTTTGAAAATATTTTGGATATGGAAATGGAGAAAGCTAGAAGGAAAGAAGAAAAACTCTGTTTGTTTTTAATTGATATAGATTTTTTTAAAAAAATAAATGATACTTACGGCCACGTAAAAGCTGACGAGCTTCTTAAAAAATTGGCGAGAGTTATAAAAAAACAAATCAGAAAATCAGATATCGCTGCTAGATTCGGGGGAGAGGAATTTTTTATAATTCTTCCAGAGACAAGTTTAAAAAAAGCTAAAAAATTGGCTGATAGACTGAAAAAATCAGTAAAATCAGATAAGACTCTAAAAAAGTATGGAATAAATATCTCAGGAGGGTTGACAGAATTTAAAAAAGGAGATACAAAAAGAAGTTTCAAGCAAAGAGCGGACAAAGCACTTTATAAGGCAAAAAAATCCGGAAGAGACAGAATTATTGCTGTGAAATAATCCCTGAAGTTCTGGTTAATTAAAAAAATCTTCCAATTCTTTTCTTGTAATTCTTCCATGCAGATAAGCCCTAATATCAGAAGCCGGCTCTACAGGAATTATTTGATTAGAGATTATTTCAAGATTTTTTCCTTTGTATTTTAGAACAACACAGAGATTCTTGTTTATAGTATAGTGAATTTTATTTTTGTATAATTTTCCAACAGGGACAATAAGACCTCCTTTATTCTCTTCAAAAACTATATCACAGACACAGGCATAACTTTCTCCAAATTTGCCTACATTGTATATTTTTCTTAAAACACGCTAATTCATCTTTCCCAACCCATTTATATTAAAATCTAAGATTCATAAATTTATAAAATTGATGATATTAAATAGAATAAAAAAGAAAAAATCCATGTATTTTACATCTTCCAACCAACCAAAGAAGATTCTCTTTTTAACTGAGAAGACTTTCTTAGATTTCTTTTCTCCTTAATTTTTTTTGTAATCATTATTGCTATTACCAGTATCAAAAGAACAATTAACCACATAAAATTCCATTCTTTGATTATTTCCTCTATGATGTTATTTTCTTCCTTTTTATCAATATCTACAACACACATCTGAAATTCAACTGGCTTATCTTCTCTTGGCTCACACCAGTTTTCAGAATAACTACATATTCTTGTTTGGATATTATCAACACATTCACCCCATTCTGAACAGTTCCACTGAGTTGTACATGCCCCGCTGCCACCTCTATTCCCGCTAGTTGAAGAATTCCAACTCAAACTAAAATCCAGGAGAACGTTGTCTGTAATGTTCTGTGTTGTGTCTTCTGTGACATAACCTGATTTTGAGGCACTAATTTCATAGCTTGTAAAATATGTCCTGCCTAACGAAGTTTGGTAATACTCATCAACTGTCTGCCTTTGTATGCTCCCATTTTCATTAGTAGTATTTGAAAATTGTTGGTTGTTGTTTTTGTCTAACCCGATTATTGTAACATTAGAAAGATCTTCACCATTAGTATTTGTAGCATGAGCATCTAAGTACCACTTAAAACTGATGTTAGCTGAATTAAGAACAGAAACATCTAATTTGTCATGACTCACATTAGTAAAATAATTGTTAGTGGAGGAAGAACTGCTGGAATAAATATCCATTAACACAGAATCACTGGCATCCATATCATAAAAAGAATTGTTGTCTGAATTAGACAGATATATTCCATAATCATTATCCTCAAGAACATTGGAACTTATATTGTTATTATCTCCGTTAATGTCTATTCCTCTTGTGGCGTTCCTTATAGTGTTTCCTGTCAAGTTGCAGTTTGAATAGACTTTAATCCCATACCCGTCTAAATCATAAACGAGATTACCTGTGAAAGTTGCATTGTCACCAGAATATTCAATAGCTGTAGATACATTATAAATTATGTTATCTATAAAGGTATTATTGTTCAAAACCCCATATATCCTCATACCCTGATCTGTTGAATCATGAATTGTATTGTTTATGAAACTGTAATTTATAGCCCCCCTAATACCAACTGGATATCGACCAGTATTATAGATAGTGTTATTTTCAAACAAGTTATTGGCTCTTTCATGATAATAATCATAATCATTTATCCCATCACTGCTAACATCATAAATTGTATTATTTATAAATCTTGAATTTGAAGCTCCTCCATGAGAACTTCCTACCTCGATTCCATATAGACATAAAGAAATGTTATTTCCAATAACACTGCTGTTTTCTGTGTATACCCCAATGGAAGCAGATCCCCCATAAAAATATATGCCTCTGGCCGAACTGTAAACAGGATTTATTATTGTCATATTTTTTATTGTAACATTTTGGGGATATTCATCAGTTCCTAATATATCAAGCATAATTATTCCATGGACATTGGGATTAGTGATTCTTCCGTTAGATATTGTTATGTTTCTGGAGCCGGAATCAACAACATAACCATCTGAGTCTATCTGCCAGCTGTCGTTTATTGTACTATACTGCACATTCCTGTCAAGTACGCCATCTATCACACGACGGAGAGTTATTGCCGGAGCCCTGTATAGTTTTGTAATGTTTATCTTATTCCTGCTCACATTAAGCCCTGTTACTCCTTTAATATCCATAGACCACTCATGGTCAAACATGGTGTTGTTGTATATTACAAGATTTCTTGTGCTGTTTATCTCAGTAAGATAATAATAGTTAACCATTATGGCTTTCCAGTGCCTACCCCCTGTATGGTCATGTTCATCCATAACCACATCTGTTGCATTAAACAGATTGTTTTTTATAGTAATATTCTCACCATTTTCTATATGTATTGCATTACTAAAAAAAGCAGAAAGATTATAGATTTCATTATCCAAAATGTCCAGATTAGTTGCATTCTCTGCGTAAATACCAAGTCCTTTCATATTGCAGTTCTGTATTGTTATATTATCCACAAAAGACACACTAAAGGCATGTTTCCCATAATTATCAGAGCCGACAAACACCACAGAATTATCATCACAGTCAAAAGTTATATTATCATTAGCAAAAGATACTGCTGTGTCATTGCAGTAGATGCTGCTGCTCATTGTATAATCTAAACTAATGCTAGAGCTACAAAAAGAGGAAAGTATTGAGAAATTTGATGTTGAACTTGTATTAGTGTCTGTTCCGTCGGTAACATTCACATACCACCCGTAAATTCCCTCAGAAAGCCCTGTCCAGTTGCATATAACATCAGAGCCATTTGCTATTGATGTATTTGCGCAGATTGGAGAATCATCTGATAAATTGTAAAAAGTTGCATTCATAGTGTCACCATCTACATCTGTTATTGTGATGTTTAGTATTACAGAAGTTGTGTTTACAGAGAATACCTCTTTATTTGAAGGTGAATTTAATGTTGAAGAAGGCAGACTGTTCTCAACTGTGGTTGAATTTGACATTGTGTGAGTAGAATAATTAATGCTGTCATAAGCTTTGCATGTTACATTTATCATGTCGTGGGAATCGCTTGATTGAATAATATAAGTATTATCTGTATCCCAGGACTGTAATATAACAGAATCATTCACGTTATAGAATTCATAATAATAAGTTATTGAATTGTTATCTGCATCTGTTGAGCCGGAGCAAACTGCTGTTAGGATATCTAAAACATTAACATCATTCAGTTCCAGAGAAGTAGGGTCTGTTGGCGGGTAATTTATGCTAAAACTCCAGATTGATGACTGCGTTGTATCTGTTCCGTCTGTAACATTCACATACCAGGAATATGTGTTTCCAGATGACAGATTAGTCCAGTTGCAAGTTATAACAGATCCGTTTGCAACATCTGTTGATGTATTTAGTAAAGTTTCTACTAGCAAATATTTTTCTTCACTTCCAAAGCCATAAGAAAGGGAAGAGTAATGATATTTTGTAACATAAAACAAACTTACATTATAGGCAATGGCTTTGTTCCCTGTAAAATAACCAAAAGAGAAATAAACAGGATTAGTCAGATAATATGAACTATTATGAGTATAAATATTTAGATTATTTTGCGCAAAATATTCTGTTCTATTAAATAAAGTTTTCAGTTCTAAATTATACCAAACATCCTGCTGGGTTCCCATTGCACCGTTTTCCTCATACCCTCCATCACCATCATCATCTATAAAATAATCAGTGAAACTTGGAAATAAATATGCTCTTTGAACATTTGTAGATCCGACAGTTTCTGATAGTGTGTTTCCAGCATTTCCTGATCCTGATTCACTTCTATATTTGGAATAAAACCTATAACCTAATTCAGGATCAAATTTTTTATAATTCCAATAAATCCTTCCGTTTTGGGAAGAAGTGGTTTTAACATTTAATTGCCCTTCGGATTCGGAAAATGTTCCTGTACTCTGCGTCCAGTTAGAAGAAATGCTTCCATCCTCAAAATCATCCCAGGCTTCAAAAGTTTTTAATCCATTGCTCTTAGAAGTGGCATTGGGATTTCCATAATACATGTAAAAGATATAATTGCTGGTTGTTATATTTTGGTCTACTTTAACCCAAACAGAGGCCCAGCTTGAATTAACTTTTTCCTCTATCCAATAATCTAATTCACTATTTTCAGAACCATTTATAAATCTCAAATCATCAAAACCTGAATTCATATCAGAATCATAAGTTATATTAAGATTTACCTGATAATTTTTATGGGTGGAATTAGAGATTACAGAGACCTCTATTTCTTTCTTTTCTCCCCAAGATGAATTCCACCAATTACTTATTATACTCTTATAGAAAGAAACATTCATATCATCCCCATCTGCATCAGTTACTGTAACATTAAGAACTATACTTGTTGTATTGCCGTAAAATACATGTCCTTCTGAAGGAGAATTTGGAAGAGAGGGTGAATCAGGTGCAGCAGCAAAAACAAACCAAATAAGACAAATTAAAGCTAAAGCACTAATTACAAAACTGAATAAAAATTTTTTATTCATATAACCCCTCTTTTCTATTTTTCATCTTTTTATTTTAAAGAGGGTTTGATATTTTTAAGTTTTTAGTTTATTTCAACTTTGATTTTTTCTTCTTGTTTTTATTATTTATGACTACTTTTGCTATCGCTATTATAAGTATTCCCAGAGCAATCAGCCATATAAAATTCATTTTCCTAACTTCTGGTTCTTCTTTTTCTATTTTTTCCTCTTCAGGAATTTCCTCATGTATAAATTTTAAAAACAAATCAATCTCATAAGAACTCTTAACATCTTTTAGGAAAATCTCTAAGTCATAATAATCGTCATCATTTAGATTAAATTTTTTAGTTTCATTAATTGATAAATTAAAAGTTACTGACTCACTTGATATGGTGATTGTTGCAGTTTTATTAATTATATTATCTAATTTTATTATATGGGTTTTATTATCAAAATCAAACTGTATTTTCCAGTTTTTCCTCAAAGATTTTTCATAGCCCTCTTCTAATTGTTCTTGAGTTAATTTGAAAGTTGGATAGCCTCCCCCACCACCTCTAGTTGAAGGTTCTTCTTCCTCAGTAACTGTTGTACCACCTGTTGTTGTATCAACACTAAAATCCCAAGTTGAACTTTTGTTAGTGTCTGTTCCATCATTCACTGTTACATACCATTCATATGTTGTTCCTGAAGATAAACCTGTCCAGTTGTAAGTTGCATCTGAATCATTTGCTACATTTGTATCTTGACCTATAAGGCCTCCCTCACCTAATTGCAATAATGTTGCATAGTGAGTACAACCTATGTATAAATAACCATTAGCTACTGCCGGGGAAGAATCCACATTGTCACCTATTGTATAATTTGCTATTTGTTGAGATACATTTGAAGCATTTAATTGATAAATGGTCTCATTTTGACTACCAAAATATACATATTTATCAGTTACTGCAGGGGAAGTGTCAATCCACCCACTTATTGTTGGTGTATAATTTGCTATTTGCTGGCTTATGTTCGAAGCATTTAGCTGATACATAATACCATTTTCATCACCCATATATACATAACCATTAGCTACTGCAGGAGAAGACCATATTGTGCTAGTTGTTGTGAAATTAGCTATTTGCTGGCTTATATTAGAAGCATTTAGTTGGTAAATGTTCTGATCATTACTGCCGATATAAACATATTCAGAAGTTGCTGCTGGGGAAGAATATACACCATCACCTGTTGTGAAATTAACTATTTGCTGGCTTATGTTCGAAGCATTTAGCTGATAAACATTGTTATCAAGACTTCCAATATAAACATAACCATTAGCTACTGCTGGGGAAAAGGCTACACTGCCACCTGTTGTGAAATTAGCTATTTGCTGTGAAACATTAGAAGCATTTAGTTGGTAAACATTATTATCAACACTTCCAATATAAACATATTCAGAAGTTGCTGCTGGGGAAGAGGATATCTGACCGCCTGTTGTGAAATTAGCTATGTGTTGTGAAACATTAGAAGCATCTAGCTGATAAACATTGTTATCATCACTCCCAATATAAACATAACCGTTAGCTACTGCTGGGGAAGAAGATCTTATCTGACCGCCTGTTGTGAAATTAGCTATGTGTTGTGAAACATTAGAAGCATTTAGCTGATAAACATTGTTATCATAAGCCCCAATATAAACATAACCGTTAGCTACTGCTGGGGAAGAAGTAAGTATAAACCCCGGAAGAGAAATATTTGCGAAGAGTTTGGATATATTCTCAGGATAATGGTTTGTAGTATAACCTGTACCGTTTGGATTATTACCAAACTGTGACCAGTTCTCTTGAGGGAAATATTCATAGAAAGAAACATTCATTGTATCATTATCTGCATCAGTTACTGTGACATTTAATACAGGATTGGCTTCTATTCCTGTGGCACCGTCTGATGGATAGTTTGGGGAAGATGGCGAATTTGGTGCAACAGCAAAAACAAACCACATAAGACAGATTAAGGTTAGAGCAGTAATTACAGAACTGAACAAAGATTTTTTATCCATATAACCTCTTTTTTCCTCTTTTCATTTTTGAAGAAGAGATTCTATATTTTTAAATATTTTGTTGTTCAATCCAAATATTTTATATTTTCCAACCAACCAAAGAATTTTCTTTTTTTAATTGAGGAGACTTTCTTAGATCCCTTGTCTCCTTAATTTTTTTTATAATCATTATCACTATCGCTGCTACAACTACTAGAACCCCAAAAATAATTAGCCATATAAAATTCATTTTCCTGATTTCTGGTCCTGGAAAATTTTCTTCGGTTTCATTTATTTCTTCTTTTTCATCAATATCTACAACACACATCTGAGATTCAACTGGCTTATCTTCTCTTGGCTCACACCAGTTTTCAGGATAACTACATATTCTTGTTTGAATATTATCAACACATCCACCCCATTCTGAACAGTTCCACTGAGTTGTACATGTCCCGCTACTACCTCCATTATTACCATTATTACCTGAATATTCAGAATAAGGATATACCTCTTCTTCTCCAATAGCTGTTACAGATGGTTCTGGTGAGACATATTTCTTCACAAGAACCTCTTTTGGATAGTCTGTTGTTGTATAACCATAATTGTTATACAGATCAGTTATTTCCTCTTCGCTTAGAACTTCACTGTAAATCTGAATTTCATCAATTAGTCCTTTAAACCACTGTCTGCTCCAATTTTCCGGATTGTTAGCTTCTGTAACAGAATCTTTACCTATTTGGGATTGTAAATAACAGTTCTCTGAAGTGCAATCGTAAGCTAGAGATACATTATCAGGACCATCATGACTAGCAGGAGATTCATTTGCTTCCACTCCATTAATATACAATCTGGCTGTTCCGTTTCCCTGAGTTGCCACAAAATGATACCAATTATCAGGAGGAATGGAATTATTTGATGAATTCACAGAAATACAACCTTGATTATTATTGCAAGGGATAAATTTTAGGATATGAGCCTTAGTTGCATTTTCTTCTGTCCATTTGATACTAACATTCCAGCCTCCGTTTCCACTTAAGTCTATTAATGTCTGCTCGTTGTCTCCGGGATCCCCATTATCCCCCTGAGGGTAAAACCAACCAACTATACTATAATTATCACCATTGCTTAAATTGTAAGGCCCGCCAGTTTCAGAATCCCAATGCAAAATTTCATTATCAAGAAAAATATGGCTGGTGTTCCCGTTAAAACTCAAGCACTGCCCATACTTGCAATTAGCCGTTGTCCATACCGGTCCCTGCTGATGGCAACTAATATTATTACACAATATTCCATCATAACCCCAACCAGAAGAGTCTATAATAACTGGGAGAGTATTACTTATAAATCCAGAATCTCCGTATAAATAAAGCCTATCATTATACCAATCCATTGCTCCATAGCGAGAAAAAACAATCTTGGCATCATCATGATAATCTCTTACTGTTTGTTCCCCATTAGCATCTAAATCAGCAAGAACCACTTTTTCTCTTGACCATGTTTCACCAGTATCATTACTAACCCACTTCTCAATACTTCCTCCCACTAACCCGCTTCCTCCTAACTCATTTGTGTGTTCTTCAGCAGGCAGACCTTTAGGAGTACCTGTAGTTACATAAACCTCTATCTTACTGGAGGAAACTACATTTATGGCATTAGAATCAAATATGTTAGCACTATGAACTCCAATATCCTTAATCTCCCAGGAAGTTCCATTCCATTTGGCAAACTTATTTAGAACAATGCCTTCTCCTGTGCATAACCCTGTCATAAAGGTAAGATAAACATTATCATTCTCATCTGTACCTGTCTTTACATTACCCGTACAGTTTGTGCTTGAATTATAAACCATAATAGTATCTAACTGTTCAGCATATGTTTTGTTTAGAGGCACGGGTATTTGAGTATCATTAGCATCTCTCCAGGTTCCATTTGCATCCATATACATATAATATACATTTACTCTCTTATCATTGCTGGTCAGGTTTTGATTATACAGATTAGTACCCATATGAATTGTATCATTGTTTCTTTTTGTAAAAGAAGCATACCATCCATAATTAATATCCTCTTCTTCTCCAACACTATTTCCATGTAAAAAAGGTGTAGCATTGCTCCAGTTTTCACCCCCATCAGATGAGGTACGATAATCCCAATCTTCAGTGTGTCCACCACCACCTTCTCCCCTGTAGAAAAAATAAATAGTTCCGCTTGAGTTTTCAAATAAATGGGGATATGTATGAATCTCTTCCAATGGAGAGATAGTTTCCCATGAACTAATATTTTCAGGATATGTTGATATTTTATGATATAACCAATAAGCATGTGCTGTGCTCACAACATGGATATAGCCGTCTTTATCAACTAACAAAGAAGGAGCCCCATGGTCATCAGCCAGATTTGCTGGATGATGGTCATCAACTTTGACAGAATCAGACCATTCACCACTTGAATGGTTGTATGCCATTATATAAGCATCAGCTTTTGGTCCGAGATAAGCGATATATGTAACGTTATTATAATGCTGGGCTGCTTGCTGATGCAGATCATGCGTAGTACATTCCAAACCACCCTCAGCGATAAAATAATCAGTTGTGCTGTTTCCTCCTTCTTCAAAATGCCAGCTTGCTCTTATGCCATCTATCACTCTTATAAAAGTGTTGTTAACATTGCTGATTGAACTTATATCAGAATTTCCATAATATATATACACTGTTGTGTTTGTATTATTTTCCAAAAAAGAGACATTTATCCAAATTATTGTTTCTTGAGCTGTTGAATTCCATGACTCAATCCAGTGGAATAAAGCTGTCTCTTCCCCATTTGTTGAATTATAATAACTAAACCTTATGTCACTTCCATTATTTGTCCAGTTTAAATAAGAACCAGTATTTGAAGAATTTAGATCTATTCTAACTTGATAATTTGTCTGGTTTCCTGCTGTATTTTGTATTAGAATTAGTTGTCTGTAAGACCAGTCTGAATAATTAGAAAACCAGGTTGTCTGAACTGAACCTGAAAAAAACAAAAGAAGACATATAAATATCAATATAAAAAAATATTTTCTCATCTTTTCTTTTATTTTTTCTTCCATTTTATTATTATTAATTATACTAATAGAATACCTATTTTATAAATTTTTATGAGAATCATAGGAAAAATATAAATATAAATTATGCCTCTTAAACACATATAAAAATAATCAAAAAATCAGAGGTTTTTATCAAAGAGAGCTGTAGGGAATCAAACAATTTATCCAAAACCAATCCCAATTAAACCCGGATTAATTAACAAGATCAGTCCAAGCAAAATCATTATCAAACCACCGATGAATTTTACTATCTGCATTTGTCTTTTGGTTATTTGCCTGCCTTTGAGAGTGTATCCAAAAATAGTAATTATCACAAGGAGGGGGATTATATATATTAAACCATAGAAGAACAAATACAGGTAATAAGAAAAGCTATTTGCCAACATTTTTCCTGTTAATATCCCTGTGTAAATAATCGGGAAACCAGCTGTGCAAGGCAATTCTACCAATGACGCAAAAGCAGCTAAACTAACAGATGCTAAAATCAAAGTCGGCATAGAGCCATTAACAATTATCTCCCGCATTCTTTTAATTCTTTTTAATAAAGGGTTTTTATGTTGCTCTTGTATCATTAATGTCACTCCTTTTCTGAATGCAACTAATTCTTTACAATTGATTAATCCTGCAGTCAGGGCAATCAAAGCAATTCCAATTCTTAAAGGAGTAATAAAACCAAAATACTTGAAAATATTCAACCAGGCTGCCATGAATAGAAAATAAGTAATAAATATAACAAATATGAAAGTATAACCAATAGTATAGATTTTTTTTCTTGAATGTGAAGCAGAAATAAGTAATCCAAGCAACACTGTAAGCACGAACAAATTACAGGGATTAAACCCATCAATTAAGGCAATAAAGAAAGTGAATAAAGGCAAAGGTAAACTATAACCCAATCTCTCTAAGGATTCAGGAGAGATATTTTTAGCAAAAATAAAAAAACCAATCAGGAACAGCAGAGAACCCCCTATAATAAGGTAATTTTTCTGCTTTTCAGTCAGGCAAATGCGCACACATTTTTTTTCATTTTTGAATTTATAAACAAAAAAGGAAATAACAGCTAAAACCAATAAAATTAAAATCCAGTACCATAATTTCCAAGGAGGTTCAGTTACATGATTTATCCCTTCATTATTAATATCTTTGAGTTTCCCGTTCCACTCTAAAATCCAGTCATCTACTTTAACAGCATTGGAAAATTCAATTTGTCCGTCAGAAATTAAAACCGGTTCAGGCTCTATTTCCTCAAAATTAAAATCCTCCAAGAAAAAAGAAATATTTTCAGCTGTCAAAATATTTTTTAATGGTTCATTATTGCCCTTTTCCCCTGATATCAAAACTCTGTTTTTTGTCCAGATTTTTATCTTTCCAGGCAAGCTTGTTAAATCCAAATCATCAAAACTAACAGAAGTTCTGTCAGGCATAGGAAAATCATTTGAATCTAAATCTTCAATTGTTTCTTTAGAATCCAGAACCTGGAACCGCCCCAGACCAAGCTGATCTTTATTAAAGATTACAAAAGGAACGCCTGGCCGTGTGTCCGGAATGTAAGATTCAAAATACTGTTCGGCCACAGCATAATTACTTGCTCTTAAATTATAAATTTCATATTCAAACACAATTAAATCAGGATATTCTGAAGTGTATTCAGATAACAGAGCAGGGTCTGTAATAGCACAATTCGGACATCCAACTCCTGTAATATAAACAGCACAAATTGGTTCATTTGATTCTTGTGATAAAACACCATCCACATTAAATATTACAAGTAAAAATAAGATTATTCCTACTACACTCAAAAGTTTATTTTTTGCATTCATAATATTACATTAGATGAAACAATTTATATAAGTTTGTTTCAAATTTTGAAACGGTTAAAAATATTAGAATTCTAATTTTAGTTATTATTTCTTTTTATTAATCTTGCTGCTAATTAAAAATAAGATTCCTACTAGCCAAAGAGGGATTATCAGGATAAATACCATCACAAGGCTTTCATATGCGTCAAAAAAGAAGGTAAAAATAATTGCTATTAATATAAATAACCAACCGCCTATTTTTTCCCATTTCCAAGCTATCCAAACAATAAAAAACAAAACTAACCAAGGAAGCGCATTAGGGCTGTTCATCAAGATCCCTCTTAATCCTCCACCATATTCTTCTGCCCCTGATAACAAAGCAAACACAAAAAAGAATGCTACAAGAATTAAGATGATTATTCTGGGGGTCCAATAAATTATCTTTTTAACATTACGCTTCATTTTATTAATACTAAAAAGAAGTATATAAATTTATTCAACCAGAACTTTTTTTAATTCTTCTTCTAATTCAATAATATTAGTCATTCCATGAGGTTTTTTTGTTATAATTCCCTTTTCCTCTAATTTTCTCAGAGTCCTGAATATCCTTACTCTTGACAAGCCAGTACTCTTTGCTATTTCTGATTGGGTTATTTTCCCTTTATGATTCAGGATGGAACTTATAATTGGTTTTTCTTCTCCATCTAGGAAATTTAAGGTAAGGCCTAAATCTTTATGCATTCTTGTTATCTTTTTTTCGTATTTCTCAGAGATAAAATAGAATGTCAGGCTTCCTATGAACATTCCGAAAAGAGATAATAATACCAGAACTAACGAAACTTTGTTTTGTTCTCTGCAGTTTGCATCACATAAGACTTTTTCATTAAGATAAGTTATAGAGAAAAACAAAACTGCTGCAAAACCAGTAATTATTCCTATAATCAACCATAACTGAAAAAGTTTATTCTTCCTTCCAATTTTTTCTTTACTCATTTTTATTTCTCTCTAGATTACTTCTCTAATCTTCTTTTCAGATTCTTCTTTATATTTAATTCCTTTTTCTTTTAAAGCAGATTCCATGTTCCCGCCAATTTTTCCAGCTATAACTAAATCAATATTTTTATTTGCTAACATGTATGCAACAGAAAATCCAGCTCCACCGCTTCCTTTTGCAAACGGATTCTTAATTTTTTCTACAAGTTTTCCGTCTTCAAAAATGAGATAATAAGGGGCCCTTCCACCTCTTTGACTTATCTTCGAATCCTCATCTTTTCCTTCGGATGCTACAGCAATTTTCATTTTTTAACCCCCATTATTCTTTATTTTATTTTTTAGGATTAGTATTTAGTTTATTTAAATTATATTTTAATATTTCAAAATCTTTTTTGAGAACTTTTAACATGTTAGAGTTATAAGTTGCGACAGCTGGGTGGTACAATGGAATTATTTTTATGACTCCATTTAAAGTGGAAGCATTGAATATCTCTCCATGAATTCTACTTATTCCCTGAAGTTTATCCTTTAGATCAAATTTATTCATTATAAAATCAGTTGCAAAATTACCTAGGCAACAAATTATTTTTGGTTTTATTATTTCTATTTGTTTATTTAGGTAAGGTGTGCAAGATTTAATTTCTTCTTTAGTAGGGTTTCTATTCTGAAGAGGACGGCATTTAAGAATATTTGCAATATAAATCTCTTCTCTTTTTAGATTAGCTGAATTCAAAAGTTCATCTAAGATTTTTCCTGCTTGCCCTACAAAGGGTTTTCCCTGCTTGTCCTCATTAAATCCAGGAGCTTCTCCAATAAACATTATTTTTGCATTATAAGAACCCTCTCCAATCACAGGGTTTATTCTTGTCTTATGTAACGCACATTTTTTGCAATTTTGGATTTCCTGAGTTATCATTTTCACTTCTTCTTGTTTATTCATCCTGATGACTCTCTTTTTATTTCTTCGTAAGCTGAATTTGCTGCTACTGCTCCTTCTCCACATGCTGTCACAACCTGTTTTAAGGGATTATTTGTGATGTCTCCTGCTGCGTAGATTCCTTCAACATTTGTCTCTTGTTTTTTATTTACTTTAATATATCCACCATCAGTCTTTAATTCTAATTGTTTTGAAAACTCTTCATTTGCAACAGAACCAATTTCAATAAAAATCCCATCCAGTTCTATTTCCTTCTTTGTATCTAATTTTATTTTTTCTACTTTTTCTTTTCCCAAGATTTCTGTTATGTTTGAGTTAAAAAGAACTTCGATTTTTTTATTCTCTTCTACCTGTTTTATCCAAGAAGGTTCTGCTCTGGAAAATCTGTCTTTCCTGTAAATAATATAAACTTTTTTCGCATATTCTGCCAGCAATAATGCTGCGGTTAAAGCAGCATTGCTCCCTCCAACAATCCCTACTATTTTATCTTTAAAAAAACCAGCGTCGCAGGTAGCACAATAACTTATTCCCCTTCCCACAAATTCTTTTTCTCCTGGGACGTTTAGT
>Ga0315551_10000948_pt1 | contig 22604 bp, 19 predicted proteins | sample SalMarSW160290MG_FD_203678 | JGI IMG/M metagenome (GOLD analysis project Ga0315551, IMG submission 203678) | Salt marsh sediment microbial communities from the Plum Island Ecosystem LTER, Massachusetts, United States - Salt Marsh Sediment SW1602-90 ...
CTTTATCCCTGCCTTCATCCCTGGCTTCATCCCTGGCTTTATCCCTGCCTTCATCGTCGGGTGTGAAAATAAGCGGTTCGCCGATTTGCATGCCCTCCGGCAAAGACACGCCCTCTCCCGTAGCCGCCCCGCCGGTTTTGCCTTCGAGAACGGCGTCGGCGATTTTGCCGCATATCAGCTTGATGGCTCTGATGGCGTCGTCGTTGGCGGGAATGGGGTGGTCAATATTAGCCGGGTTGCAGTTGGTATCAACTATGGCTACCACCGGTATCCCCACCCGTTTGGCTTCAGCCAGAGCAATCTTTTCTTTGGTGGGGTCGACAATAAAGAGGGCATCCGGCAGGTTGGTCATCTCCTTAAAGCCGCCCATGTGCCGGTTGAGACGCTCGATTTCCTCCCCCAATTTGAGCGCTTCCTTCTTGGGCAGGCGCTCGAAGTCTCCCCGGGATTGCTGGTCTTCGAGGCGGACCAGGTAGTCTATGCGGGCCTGTATGGTGGCGAAATTAGTCAGTACCCCTCCCAGCCAGCGCTGGTTGACGTAGAACATGCCGCAGCGCTGGGCTTCCTGCTCTATTGCCTCCTGGGCCTGTTTTTTGGTACCGACAAAGAGGACGGTGCCGCCATCGGCGGCGGTCTGCTGAACGAACTCACAGGCTTTATCGAGCATAGCCGTGGTTTGTTCCAGGTCAATGATGTGTATCCCGTTACGCTTGGTGAAGATGTATCTCTTCATCGCCGGGTGCCAGCGGCTGGTCTGGTGCCCGAAGTGGGCGCCGGCTTCTAAAAGCTCCTTGATAGTAGTGGTATCTGGCAAGCTTTTAACCCCTTTCCTTGCTATTAAGTTAGCATTTTATAGTCAGTTTAACAGTATAACATAATGGCTTGCTGGCAACAATATTGGTGATTTAGGCTTGCCTTGGGGGCTGGCTTGTAGCTGTGATATAATTAATAGTGACCATAAAGACAGTAGCTACCAACCGTAAGGCGTATCATAACTACCATATCGGCGATAGCCTGGAAGCCGGCATCGCCCTTACCGGTACCGAGATAAAGTCTATCAGGGCTGGCAGGGTGAGCCTGGTTGATGCCTACGTCCAGCCTAAGGATGGGGAGCTGTGGCTGATGAATGCTCACATAGCCCGTTATGACGCCGGCAGCTATATGAGCCACCAACCCACCCGGTCCCGCAAGCTGCTGCTTCACCGCAAGCAGATTGTCAGCCTTACCGGCAAGGTGCAGGAGAGAGGCTTTACTTTGCTTCCCCTGCGGATATATATTAAAGATAGTCTGGCTAAGGTGGAAGTGGCTTTAGCCAGGGGAAAAAGGCTTTATGATAAGCGGGCAGCCATAGCTCGCCATGATGCGGACAGGGAGATTGAGCGGGCGATAAAGGGGCGGAATGTGGGGAGGTGATAGCCCGCAGGGACTTTAACAACTTAAACAGGGGGACGCGCGGGTTCGACAGGGGAAGTGTGTTGCAGGATTGCAAGCTGAGGTGCCGCTAACCTCATAAAACCGGCGGAAACAAACAATTGGCGAACCTGAATTCGCTTACGCAGCCTAGTTAAATATAGGCTACGCGCTCAGCCTGACCTGTCCTCAATGGGTTGGGACCGGGCGACGTTCAATTGAGGTGCCGCCACCCCGATGTTGATAAGGGTGGTGAAAGAGCTATTAACTGGTCTGGCTTTAACTCGGTCAGCAGAGGTCAAGCCGGGCGAGATTAAACAGCTGACTAAGCTTGTAGTATATTCTGGGCAGCTTTTCTTGGACGGGGAGTTCGACTCTCCCCCGTCTCCACCAGCAATTTAATAGCGCTGGCTTTTAAATCAAGCCGGCGCTTTTTTAGTTTAGAAGGTTAGTTGAGGAGCCTTGACGAAGATTTATGGAGGATTATGGGGGATGGGATAGGCTGAAGGGGTTAAACCACCCTGCTAATGCTGGAGCAGGTGTTACAAGCAGTGATGGCTAAATAGCGGCGGGTGCTGGAAGCGGCACTGGACAAAGTAGTACTTATGGTGTAATATGGTCATAGACCGATTTAACTGGGAGGCTCAGCCGTGGCAAGAATCCAAAAGAGAAAGGCAGATAACCTGCTGGTTACGGACTTAATATTGCTTTCTATCCTCAAAATAACATCCGAGTGACGAGCCCATCCATAGTGAATGGGCTCGCTGGCTAGTATCTCCCCGACTTAAACCCTAAACCCGTTAAGCCTTCCTTGTCACGCCTAGTTTAGCATGAGTTAATTCTTGTTTAGTGGACTTTCTTTTTGATACTTGTCTGGTCTGGAAAAGAAAAGGGAGCGGAATATGCCTAAGTCGTCGATAAGAAATGAATTTGATATTGATACCGAGCAGGTACTTAAAAACATGGGCTACGGTACCCATGGCGTGCCGTCGGCGCGGATTGAGTCTCTGGTGCAGGAGTATTCCGATAACATTTGCCATCTTATTGAGCCCTCGTATTCGTATGTTATCAGGGATGTCAATGCAGTCCGTGGGTCACGGGTATTTATTGAGGGTTCGATTACTTTCCGCAGCAATATTATTTCCCGGCTGCTCGAAGAGTGTCCCAAGGTTGCTGTGTTCGTGCTGACCGTGGGCGGGCGGTTGGGGGATGTAGTCCGCCAGCTGTCTGGAGATGGGCTTATGGTCCAGGCCGCCGTGCTGGATGCCATAGGCTCGGATACGGCGGAGACTTTAGCCCATGTGGTGCAGGACATTATCGCCAGGGAAGCTGAGGCTGAGGGGTTGGGCATAAGCCTGCGCTTTAGCCCCGGCTACTGCGATTGGAGGGTCAGCCAGCAGAAGATGGTCTTTCGGGCGATGGGCGGTGATACCGCCGGCGTGCGCTTAACCGATGGCTGCCTGATGATTCCGCAAAAGTCGATATCGGGTATTATTGGTATTGGGCCCGCCGATAAGGTGAGGAGCTATAACCCGTGCCTAACCTGTGATAAAAGCGATTGTAGAGGTAGAAGATAGAATCCAGTTATGATTCGTAAAGGATTGGCCGGCGGTAGTTACCAGCCTCTAACTAAAGAGTCCATAGCCAAGATAGACCAGACGGTGATGAGAGTGGTTGAGGAGGTGGGGTTTGAGGTAAACTCGGAGGCGGCTCTTAAGCTCTTTGAAAGGGCCGGAGCCCGGGTGGATAGGGAGGAACTACGGGCGCGCCTGCCTGAGGCGAAAGCCCGGGAGTTGATTGGGATGGCGCCGCCGGAGGTTAAGCTCTGCGGCCAGGAAGAGAAGCACGATGTTCTCCTCGGCGGAAACCGGGTCTATACCGGGACGGGGGGAACCGCCCTCTATATCTATGAGCCGGCTAGCAAGCAGACGCGTTCGGCTACCCTGAAAGACCTGAAGCGCATCGCCAGGCTGGTTAACCGTCTGGATAATATCCACCTTTTTATGCTGCCCACCTATCCCAATGAGCTTCCCATAGAGCAGGTTGATGCAAATCGCTTCTTTGCCGGGCTGGACAATACCACCAAGCATGTAATGGGAGGGGTTTATACCCTGGGCGGGATTAAACAGGTGCTGCGGATAGCGGAGATTGCGGCCGGTTCCGCCGAAGAACTGCTCGAGCGCCCACTTATTTCGATGATAGGCTGCAGTATAAGCCCCCTGAAGATGGACGCCAATTACGGTGACCTGGTAATAGAGATTGCCCAGAGAGGCATCCCTCTGGTGTGTCCGGCTGAGCCGTTGTGCGGGGCGACCTCGCCGATAACGCTGGCAGGTAACCTGGTAATTCAGACAACGGATTCGCTTATGGGTGTTATGCTTTCCCAGATAGTTAAGCCGGGGACACCGGTTATCTTTGGCTCGGTGGCGACCAACACCGACTTGAGAGACCTCAAGTATCTGGCCGGGTCGGTGGAGATGGGGCTGTTAAACGCAGCCGGTGCCCAGATGGCGCAGTTTTACCATCTTCCCTTCTACGCTACCGGCGGTATGACCGATTCTAAAGTGCTGGATGCCCAGAGCGGCTATGAGTCGGCGATGAGTAATCTCCTCTGCGCCCTGGCCGGCGCTAATTTTATTCATGATGGCGCCGGGATGATGGAATTTGCTCTGACGGCCTGTTACGAGAAGTTTGTCATCGACAATGAGATACTGGGTATGGTGATGAGGGCGGTTGACGGTATTAAGGTCAATGATGATACTCTTGCCTTTGACCTCATCAAGGAGGTGGGGCCGGGGGGTAATTTCGTCGCCGCCAAGCACACCAGGCGCTTTATGCGCCGCGAGCACTACCAGCCTACCTTAAGCGACCGGAACAGCCGGGAGGAGTGGGAGGCTAAGGGGGGAAAGGCTCTCTGGCAGAAGGCGAGTGAAAAAGTGCGGCGGCTTATCGCTGACCCTAAATACCACCTGCCCGCCGAAGTGCGGCAACAGATACTATCGGAGATAACTGGCATTGTCGATTAGAGATGTTAGAATGATTAAGGGAATCGGTAATGGCTAAGAAGGATATAATAGGCTTAATCAGGGAGAACGTTATCCAGGGGAGAGTTGTCCAGGATGATGAGAGCCTGGATGGAGGTATGGTGGGCGAGCCCGGAGTAACCGAGCTTGTTGAGGAAGCCCTGGCTAAGCGTCTGGATGTCCGGGATATAATCAATAAAGGGCTGACCGAGGCCATGACCCTGGTGGGCCAGAAATTTGAGAATAAGGAATACTATATCCCTGATATGCTGGCTTCGGCCGAGGCGGTTGGGGCGGCTATGAAGCTGCTAGAGCCTCACCTCGCCCAGAGCGGTATAAAGCCCAAGGGCAAGGTGCTTTTAGCCACGGTAAAAGGAGACCTCCACGATATCGGCAAGAATATAGTTACCATACTGCTCCGCGGCGCCGGCTACACCGTCAAGGATTTAGGCAACAATATGGAGCCCCAGAGCATCGTCAATGCGGTGAGGGTGGAGAAGCCCCAGTTTTTGGGGCTATCGGCGCTGCTCACCAGCACCATGGTCAATATGGGGGACACCATCCAGGCGTTGGAGGAGAGTGGCCTCAGGGATAATGTAAAGGTTATAATCGGGGGGGCGCCGGTTTCGGAGGAGTATGCCAAGAGTATAGGTGCCGATGGCTATGGTTCTGACGGTTTTCAGGCGCTGGCGGTGATAGAATCTTTAACTTCCACCTAGCTAACAGTTCAACAGAATATCCTTCCCCCAAGCTAGCAATCCAACAGGAGGTATAGATTGCCCCGAGAAGGAATATTAATTTCCAATCCCTATAAAAGAATTACCGATGAGCAGGTCCGGCAAATTCACCGGGCTTCCCTGCAGATTCTGGTTGACCCCGGCCTGATTTGCTTTAGTAAGAAGGCGGCCGAAATATTCCAGAGTCATGGTGCCGAGGTTTCCGCCGTTGCCGACGCCGACCATCCCTGCTGGCATATAAAAATACCGGAAAAACTGGTTATGGAGGCCCTCGATAGCGCCCCCAAGACGGTTAAGCTGGGCGCTAGAAACCCGGATAATGCCCTGATAATGAAGGGCGACGAGCCGAGGGTCTTCTTTATCTCCGGCTCGGAGACAAACATCTGGCTGGATGTCGATTTTCCGACCTATGTCAGGAAATCCGATAGTAGTGGTGAGATTCAGGTGCCGGAGTTTCATCCCCGGCGCGCCACCGTGGCTGACCTGTGCCAGTCGGCGCACGTCTGTGAGCACCTGGAGACGCTGGACGGCTACATCCGCACCGTCAATATCCAGGATGAAGACATCACCGGGGATAATAAGGATGTCAACAAGTTCTTTGCTTCGCTGAATAACACCACCAAGCACGTCATGTCCGGGCTGACCAGTCTGGAACAGCTGGATAATGTGGTGAGAATGGCCGAGCTGATAGCCGGGGGAGAAGAGGCGCTAAAAGAGAACCCCATCATTTCTTTTATCACCTGTCTGGTCAAGAGCCCGCTGCAGTTTGTTGAGGATACCACCGATGCCTTTATTGAGATTTGCCAAAGGGGGCTGCCCGTAGTTGTTTCCTCCTCCCCCCAGGCGGGGACGACGGCTCCCATCAAAGAGGCGGGTATTATGGCGCAGATAAATGCCGAGGTTCTAGCCGGCATAACCCTGGGGCAGCTGGTAAATAAGGGGACGCCAATGCTCTACGGCAGCGTGCCGGTGAGGGCGCGGATGGACACCTTAAGCGATTCCTACGGCTCGGTGGAGACCAGCCAGTATAACATTGACTGTGTGCAGATGGCGCAGTTCTATAAGCTGCCCAACTATTCCACATCCGGGGTGTGCGATGCCAAGATACCGGGGCAGCAGGCATCTATAGAGAGATTATTTTCTGATATCGTGGTGACATTAAGCGGGCCCCAGTTTCTGCACTGTGCCTACGGGCTGCTCGACTGCAACGCCGTTTTCTGCCTGCTCCAGGCGGTGCTGGACGACGCCCACTTCCAGATGCTCAAGTTTTTCCTTAATACTCCGAAAATCAACCAGCCGGAGCTGGCGGAAACCATGAAGCAGATAAAAGAGGTGGTGGCGACACCGCAGAAGCTGTACATCCGCTATATTCGCCAGGTGATGCGCAGCGGGGAAATCACGCCGCCCTATCCCTTTGAAGGTGATGGGGAGAGTGATAATGTCTTTGCCCTGGCTTACCAGAGGATGAATGAACTTCTGGCTAAACCGGTAGAGCACATAGACCCGGAGACCACGGCAGATATATTCCGGGAGATACCAGGCCTGTTGCCCAGGCTGAACGTTTATAAGGAAGGGAAGTAGTAATGACCGAAGACGATATTATTGCCCGGCTTAAGGAGAATGTTATCCAGGGTAGGAAGAACCAGGATGAGGAAGGTATAGACGAAAAGCTATCGGGGACACCGGGGGTGGTGGAGCTGACCCGCCTGGCGCTGGAGAAAAATATCTCGCCAGAGGATATAATCAATAAAGCTCTGACGGCGGGGATGACGGTGGTTGGGGATAAGTATGCCAGTAAGGAGTATTTTATCCCGGATATGCTGGCTTCGGCGGAGGCGGTAGGCGAGGCTATGGAGATTTTAAAGCCGATTCTGGAAGCGGCTAATGTTGAGACCAAGGGGAAATTCGCCATCGCCACGGTGCAGGGGGACATCCATGACATCGGCAAGAATATCGTCGCCATCCTGCTCAGAGGGGCGGGCTACGAAGTGTACGACCTTGGTAGTGATGTGCCTACAGAAAAGATTATTGAGTTTATCAAAAAAGAGGAACCCGATTACCTGGGGCTATCGGCACTGCTTACCACCACCATGACCGAAATGGAGGTGGTTGTCAAAGCCCTTAAAGATAACGGCTTGAGGGATAAAGTTAAGGTCCTTATTGGGGGAGCGGCGGTGTCTGATGAGTATGCTCAGCATATAGGCGCCGATGCCTATTGCCCGGACGGTTTTCACGCTATCAAGTTGCTGGATTCTTTTCAATAGGCGAAAACTGGTTGAGATGCAGCCCATTTGGCTATAAGGAGGAGAGCTATGGCTGGAATTGCTGGAATTAAGGGTGTGGATAATGGCGAACTGGCTCGTATGCTGGAGAGAATCAAGCATCGCGGTCCCCACGAGACCTGGCTCAATCAGGAGCAGGGGGTAAACCTGGGGTGCTGCGAGCTTAATATGGGAGGAGACTCCAAGCCCGGCTCGCACTACGCTGCCGATGGCGACAGGGCGGTGGTGTTAGACGGGCGTGTATATAATGGAGAAAAGGGAGGCAAGACCGACGCCGAGGCGGTGCTTTCACTATATAATAAATTCGGCGCCCGCTTTGCCGAAAATATAGACGGGGACTTTGCCTGTGCTATCTCCGACGCGGGCCGCATGATACTGGCCCGGGACTGGGCCGGCATAAAGCCGCTTTACTACGGGCATAGCGATGGGAAGCTGTGCTTTGCCTCGGAGGCGAAGAGCCTGGTAGGTATTGCCGACGATGTTAAGGAATTTCCGCCGGGCTATGTTTATTCTTCGGAGCTGGGATTCCTGGAATATTCCCGCCAGAAGGTTAAAACCCCCGATTTTGAAAATTACGAGCAAGCCAAGAAGGTGCTACGCCAGCTACTGGTGGAAGCGACCGAGAAGCGGATGAAAGACGGGGCGGTGGGGGGAGTTCTGTTGAGCGGGGGGCTGGACAGCAGTCTTATAACCTACATGGCTCATGAGATAAATCCTGATATTGAAGCCTTTACCGTAAGTATGAAGGAGGGAGAGGACCTGCCGCTGGCTAAAGATGTTACCAAATACCTGGGTGTTAAGCATCACGTTTTGGTGTTCGGGGAAAAGGAGATAAACGAGATTTTGACTCAGTCCATTTCTCACCAGGAGATGTATGAAGAAAGCTGCGTGCACGGGGCAATTGCCAATTTCCTGGCGGTGCGGTTTGTTAAGCCGCATACCAGTTGTGTTTTTACCGGCGAGGGGGCCGATGAGTTTCTTGCCGGGTATGACGGGCAGTTCAAGCAGGGGAAAAACCCGGAGGAGGTCGCCAGTATAGTGGACAGGCTTGTCCATGTAGCCGGCAATACGGCACTGCAGAGGCTGGATAGATTGGCAGCGGCCAATTCCCTAGAAACCCGCACCCCCTTTCTAGATACCAGGGTGATGGACTTCTGCCTGAAGATTCCGCTGGAGTGCAAGATTCACGGTGAGGAACAGACCGGCAAGTGGGTTCTGCGCCAGGCTTTCGAGGGCTCCCTGCCCGAACATATCATCTACCAGACCAAGCGGTTCTTTGCTCAGGGGTCTGGGGTGGCCTATATTATGCGTAAAATAGCCGAGAAACACATCACCGAAAAGGAACTGGCAGAGCATAACTGGACAGAGGGTAACCCCTGGCTGTCTTCCGTGGAGGAGCTGTACTACTACCGGATATTTAAAGAGAGCTTCCCCGAGCCTGCCTTTGACCGGCTGGTGGGCAGATGGGACCCGTTCCGGTCGGCCTTCTTCCGTGATATAGAGAAGGAGATTTCGTAAACCGCTGCCCCCTCGCCGTTTGCTAACATTTCATCAAACATCTTTAGGGGGGCTGGATTCTAAGGGAATGGTCAGCTATGCAGGGAACTTAAAGCCTCCCTTTCCACGTTTAGAAGCGTGCAGCATCTCCACGAGTTTGTCCGTTTTCAAAACCCAGCCGTACGAACCCTTCACCTTCATTATAGTAGCCTTACCTATCTTTTCCCAGGAAGATGCGGTGGCATCTTCTACTAGTATTACGTCGTAACCCATATTGAATCCGTCCATTAAGGTATTGTCTACACAGATTCCGGTGTCTACGCCGGTAAATATTAGCGTATCAACATAGAAGCTCTTCAGCCACAGGTCCAGCTCAGTGTCCTGAAAGGTAGAATCTCGCCTCTTGACGATTATATGGTCGTTCTTCATTGGCTTAAGTTCATCGAGTATCTCCGCATCCCATGTTCCCCGCACGCATGCCGGTATCCTCAGGAATTCTGCTCTTCGGCTGGGTATAATCCGGTGCAGCCGCGTGTAAAGGTCTATGCCCGATGACTCTCTAACCTGCTGGGTGTAGAAAATGGGTATTTTTAGTTCACGGCAGGCAGCTATCAACCGCGCAACATTGGGTATTATCTTCCTGTACGTCTTAATATCAGCCCCGATGGAACCTCCATACTCTTCGTATGAACCCCCGGGGTTACAAAAACCGTTCTGCATATCTATGACCATTAGGGCCGGATAAGATATGGACGACCTTTTACGTGGCATAACGTTATGTTTCCCTTCGTTTAAGTTTCCTGGAGCCATCAACCTCATTTTTCACACCCATATTATCATAAGACTTCTCGGGGGTAAAATTAAAGGCAAGCCCGGTTCGGCTTACCCTTTTCCCCGCCCGCCGTTTATAGTTTTGTTTTATTACCCATACCCACCCGCCCTCATAAGCTCCGCTTCTGCAACTTTCTTTCCCCACCCCTTTTTATCTTTGGTAGCGGGGGCTGGATTCGAACCAGCGACCTTTGGGCAGACAGTAGTTGGATTTGATCGTAGTCGTCTGGAGCAGCTGTTTTTGCCTTAACGGCGGGAAGTGGCGACCCCGGGGGGATTCGAACCCCCGATCTCCACCGTGACAGGGTGGCATGTTAGACCGCTACACCACGGGGCCTTTATTTTGTGAAGTGGTCACGGGTCGGTAGTGTGACCCTTTAGCCAATAGCAAAGTCTATCAGGGGGTATGCTATCGTGTCAAGCTGGTGGGGGCCGAGGTGTTGTCTGCATTTCTTTATGTGTGTTATAATGTCTCACCAAGTTGATAGAGGGGAATATGACAGTTCAAGAAGAAAAGAAGCTCCGTGATTACGAACTGGTGGTGATTATCAGCCCGGAGGTGGCCAGCGAGGCCGCCGATGGCATAGTGAATGGTGTAAGTAGTTACATTACTGACAATGGCGGCACTGTTTCTGCTGTTGAGCCTTGGGGCAAAAAAAAGCTAGCGTATCCGATAAAGCATTTTTTGGAGGGTAGCTATGTGTTGACTAGGTTCAAAATGCAGCCCAAGTTCACTAAACAGCTGGAAGCAAGCCTGCAGATTTCTGAGGATGTTCTGCGACATTTGTTAGTTAATCTTGAGTAGGAAGTCAGAGAGGGTTTGTTTTTGGCTGGTTTGGAGGAGGGCGGAAGGAGTTTGGAGCGATGTTGACTTTGAATAAAGTGATGATTATAGGAAATGTTGGCACTGACCCCGAGATGCGATTTACCCCTAACGGTAATCCGGTGACCTCGTTCCGCGTGGCTACTAACTGGGTCTATACCACCCCCGAAGGTGAGCGCAAGCAGGAGACGGAGTGGTTTACCGTGGTCGCCTGGAACAGGCTAGCCGAAAATTGCAATCAGTTTCTGGCTAAGGGCCAGCGTGTTTACGCTGAGGGCAGGCTGCGCACGCGTGCCTGGGAAGGTCAGGATGGACAGAGGCGCTCGCGAAGCGAAGTGATAGCTAACCGGGTGCTCTTTTTGGATAAGCAAGCATTAGCCCCTCTTCCCGTTGAGGGAACTGAGGAAGCTGCTCACGCCGAACCGGAACCGGAAGACATTACATTTCCCGAAGAAAGCTAGAGTTCGGCAATTCTAAGTAGAAGGGTTTAGGTGATTTATTTATGGCTGGACGAAATTCTGCCGAGCCAGAGGGAAGGAGACGAGGTAGGGGAAGGTATATACCCAGGCGCAAGCATTGCTCCTTCTGTATGGATAGTGTGGAGTTGATAGACTACAAAGAGCCGGTTAAGCTGCGCCGCTACATATCGGATAGGGGAAAGATTGAGCCCCGCCGTAAAACCGGTACCTGCGCCAGGCATCAGCGTGCCCTGGCGGAGGCGATAAAGAGGGCGAGGCACCTGGCTCTATTGCCGTATGTGCCCGACCATATTCATAAAACTGGCGGCGTTGGTATACGCGATTAATCTGGTGGCGGGGAAAACTCATCCCCATAAAGTGCCCCCCCAAAATTTCGTTTCCGCGGGCACTTTTTCTATCGAGGGGAGATGGTTTTTAGCGGTAAGCCCGAAAGGGTTCCCCTCGCATTGACACTCCAGAGATGGCAGAAGTATAATCATTCTAATCTAAAAGGGAGTTACTGTGCCCAAGAGGACTTATCAACCCAAGAGGATTCCCAGAAAACGTGAGCACGGCTTTCGGGCAAGAATGAGCACCCGAGGTGGGCGAGCTGTCTTGAAAGCAAGGCGACTAAAGGGACGGCAGCGGTTGACCGTGGTGTAACCATGCGGGCAAGAGAATACCTTACTAAGTCAGAGCAGTATGCTGTGGTTTATGAGAAGGGTAGCTCGTGGGCGAACGGTAAGGTGGTGATGAAGGCGTTGCCTAACGGCCTTACCTGGTCCCGGTATGGTTTCTCGGTGGGGAAGCGGGTAGGTGGGGCGGTGGTGAGAAACCGGCTGAAGCGCCGGCTGCGGGAAATCATGCGCTCGGTGCAGTTAGCGCCGGGGTGGGATATTATCTTTATCGCCCGCCCTCCGTCCGCCGCCGCCGATTTCGCTGGTCTGGGGAAATCGGTTGAGGGTCTGCTGTCCCGGGCTGGATTATTAATGGAGGAAAATGAAAAGGCTTGCCTTAGAGTTAATTAAGCTTTATCAAGCTACCTTGTCTCAGGTTATGCCGCCTAACTGCCGTTTTACCCCCTCCTGCTCTCAATATACCTACGAGGCTATTTCCCGGTTTGGCTTGTTTAAGGGGGTTTGGCTGGGAGCCAGGCGGATAGCCCGCTGCCACCCGTTCAATGCCGGCGGCTATGACCCGGTACCCAATCGTGGAGGAATAGATAAGTGAGGATTAGAAATAACCACTTGGGGGCGAGCAAACTTGTTCTGCTGGTTGCTTTGCTCCTGGTGGTCTTAACCGTTTTGGGCTGTTATGGCACTAAAACTTCCCCTGAGGGCGGCTCCGGGGGGACAGTGGCCGATGGTACCCTGTTTTTGTCTCCGTCGGTAAAGCAGGCCGGCGGCCTTGGTTGTACTCCTGCAACCGTGAACGGTAAGCTGGTGGCGTTGAGCGCTGCCGATGGCACCCGCTACTGGGAGGTCACCCTGGAGGGTTCGAGGTCAAGCGGTGGTTTCGGCTGTTCGCAGTCAGTGTTCCCGGCGGCTATATATGGCAGTCCGGCGGTAACCGAAGAGCTGATTTATGTTGGCGGCTACAACGGCAAGATTTACGCTATAAATGTCTCTTCGGGGGCGTTAAGGTGGGTATATCCCCGTGAGGGCACTCTGGAACCGATTATCGGGGGCGTGATTGTCGCTCTGGACAGGGTCTATTTTGGCGATGCCGATGGCAAGGTCTACGCCCTGGATGCCGAAACCGGTGATGAGCAGTGGGAGGTTACCCTGGGGGGTAAAATCTGGGCAACCCCGGCTGTTAGCGGCGAGACGCTGTACATTGGTTGCTTTGATAAGAAAGTCTATGCCTTAAGCGCTATCGATGGCACCAAGCAGTGGGATTATGAAACTGAGGGGGCTATCTCCTCTACCCCGCTGGTCTATAACGATACGGTTTACATCGGCTCTTTTGACCGCTATTTTTACGCTCTGGATGCCGCCGGCGGTAACTTAAAGTGGAAATTCCTGGCGGAGCGATGGTTCTGGACAAAAGCGCTGGTTTATAACAGTACCATCTATGCCGGCTGTTTTGACGGCAGGGTTTATGCCTTTGATGCAGAAAGCGGACAGGAACTGGCCGCCCTGGACCTGGGAAGCGCGATTTATTCCTGGCCGGTTTTGATTGACGATAGAATTTTCGTCGCCAATGGGGAGGGCGAAATATACGCCATAGATACGGCCAGCAATCAGGAGACGCTGTTAGTTGATATCGAAGAAGCGGTGCACGCTCCACTTTCTGCTGAGGGCGGCGTTATCTATGTTTACAGCCAGGAGCAAAACCTTCACGCCCTGAATGCCGATTCCGGGGCAGGGCTGTGGAATCTGCCTGTTAAGTAGCAAGCGAGGTCTGTTTTAGTGGGTATTGGGGAAATCTGGAATTTAATAGCCATGCAGCCAATGATAAACACCCTCATTGTGCTGACACATTATCTTTTCGATAACTTCGGGGTGGCGATTATCGTATTGACCCTCCTTGTTAACGGCGCGATGTTCCCCCTCACCATGAAGCAGGTGCGCGCCTCCAAGGCGATGCAGGACATGCAGCCCAAGATTGCCGAGCTTCAGAAAAAGTACGGCAAGGATAAGGAAAAGATAGCCAGAGAGCAGATGAAGCTCTTTAAGGAATCGGGGGTGAGCCCGGCCGGCTGCCTGTTGCCCCTGGTAATCCAGATGCCCATCTGGATAGCTCTGTTCCAGTCCATAATGCGGGTGCTGGCGGTAATCCCGGAAAATCTGGTGGGGCTATCCGATTATCTTTATTCCTGGCCAATGGTATTTTCAACACTGCCGCTGGAAAATCACTTCCTCTGGTTGAACCTGGCTACCGGCGACATGTTTCTGGCGCTGCTGGTGGGAGGAACGATGTGGGTGCAGCAGAAGATGGTGATGGCTCCAAACGCTGACCCCAAACAGCAGTCACAGTCCAGCATAATGTTGTGGATGATGCCGATTATGTTTGCCTACCTTACTTTGTCGTTCCCCAGCGGGCTGGCTATTTTCTGGGTAACCTCCAATATCTTCAGAATCGGTATGCAGTATTTTATCGGCGGGTGGGGAGGTCTGGTTAAATCGTCGCCCGCAAAGCCGACGGGCCGGGATAAAAAGTATAAGGAACGCATCGCCCAGGTTGAGGAATTGCCTGAGGGCGGTGCTGATATTGTTGTGCCGACTTCGACACAGGAGGAAGGTTCGAGCGATGAAGAGTCTGGAGATAAGCGCCCCGACGGTGGAGGAGGCTATACAAAAAGCCTTAGATCAACTAGGCGTAGGCCGAGAAAAGGTCGAGGTCACCGTAGTAAAAGAGGGTAAGTCGGGCATTCTGGGGCTGGGGGCTGAGGAAGCAACGGTTATGGTGCGGACTCTGGTGATGGAACCGGAGGAGAGAAGCGAAGTAGCTGGGGTAGCCAGGGAGGCTCTGGAGCGTCTTCTGGTTCGGCTGGGGGTGGAGGCATCGGTGATGCTTGAAGCCGAACCTCCCTTTGAGCAGGGAACCGAGGTGTCTGAGGTCATCACTATTAATGTGACCGGTGACGACCTGGGTATCCTGATTGGGCGGCGGGGGCAGACTCTGGCGGCTCTACAGCATGTGGTCAGGCTTATCGTGGCTCATCAGATGAAAGCTCGAGTGCCCATAGTTATTGATGTGGAAGGGTATAAACAACGGCGCTACAGCGCCTTGCAGGCTTTGGCCTGGCGGATGGCGGAGCAGGTGAAGGAGAGGGAAAAGCAGTTTGCCCTGGAGCCGATGCCGGCTTATGAGCGGCGTATTATCCACCTGACTCTGGCTGATGACCCCGATGTTACCACCGAAAGCACCGGTGTGGGTGAGGTTCGCAAGGTGGTTATTTTCCCCAAGGAGCCGGATTAGCTTAAATTGATTTATCTTATAAACTGTGCTAACCTTTAGCGGTAAAGGCGATGACGGAGAGGAGTAGGGGGAGAGCGGACACTAAAGCGAGTCTGGAATGGTGGAAGCAGATGTGGCCGTACCCTGAAAATCACTCCCGAGCTATCAACCGAACGGTGGTTGTGAGGCTGCCTAGTAGACTTGGTCGGTGGCGTCAGCCGTTATTCTTGACGAGGGCATGAGATGTGCCTTGAACGAGTGCCTCCACCCGGGGTGGGGGAAGTAGGGTGGTACCGCGGGTCTGATTAGTCCCGTCCCTAGAGGACGGGATTTTTATATATAGAGGTGTTTATGTTTGAGCCGGTTGGCAGTAAGACGAGTTTTCCACAGCTTGAAGAGAAGATATTAAGCTTGTGGAAAAGCAAGAACGTCTTTGGGCGGAGTATAGAGGCCCGGCGGGACGGGCGCCGGTTTGTCCTGTACGAGGGACCGCCCACGGCTAACGGCAAGCCGGGGATACATCATGTGCTGGCCCGGGTATTCAAGGATGTCATTCCCCGCTATAAGACGATGAAGGGCTACTATGCCCCGCGCATTGCCGGCTGGGATACCCACGGGCTGCCCGTAGAGCTTGAGGTGGAGAAGGCGCTCGGGCTTGCCAGCAAGAAGGATATCGAGGACTTTGGTATCGATAAGTTCAACGCCCGCTGCCGGGAGAGCGTCTTTAGCTACCTCAAAGAGTGGGAAGCCATAACCGAGCGCATTGCCTTCTGGGTTGACATGGATAGTGCCTACGTCACCATGAACAACGACTACATCGAGACAGTATGGTGGGCGATAAAGGCGATGTGGGATAAGGGGCTGGTCTATCAGGGCTATAAAGTAACCCCCCACTGCCCCCGCTGCGGCACCTCGCTTTCCTCCCACGAGGTTGCCCTGGGATACCGGGATGATACCGAAGACCCTTCGGTTTACATAAAGTTTAGGATTGTTCGGGGGCTGCCGGAGGGGTTATCTAAAGATAAGCCCGCCTATTTCCTTGCCTGGACGACTACCCCCTGGACTCTGCCGGGCAATACGGCCTTAGCAGTGGCTTCTGATGCGGAGTATTCCGTGTTAGAAGGTGAAGAGGATTACCTGGTCATGGCGTCAGCCCTGGTTGGGGCGGTGGGGCTTGAAGATTATAAGGTGGTGGAGAAGCTGGCGGGAGAAGATTTGGTTGGAGTGTATTATGAACCTCTATATAAGGCTGACATTTTCTCTGACAAGGGGGATCAGCCTGCTTATCGCGTCATTGCGGGTGATTTTGTCTCTATGGAAGAAGGTACCGGCATCGTTCACATGGCGCCGGCTTATGGTGAGATAGACTTTGAGGTGGGAGAAAAAGAGAATCTACCTCTTGTTCACTCTGTGAATTTAGATGGTATGGTTAAGAAATTCCCAACTGGTTATACGCCTAGTGTCTATAAGCGTATGCTTAAAGAAGAAGCCTTGGCATTAGTATCGTCGGCGAAAGAATTGAAGTCTATACCGGGTCACGGTAAATTCGTTAAAGACGCCGATAAAGACATCCTTGATGACCTTGAGTCAAGGGGGTTGCTCTTCCGCCAAGAGACGATACGCCACACCTATCCCTTCTGCTGGCGCTGCGATACCCCGCTCCTCTACTACGCCAAGCAGACCTGGTATATCCGCACCACGGCGGTGAAGACTGAGCTTATCGCCCGCAATGACGAGATAAACTGGTACCCGGAGCATATCAAGTACGGGCGTTTTGGCGACTGGCTGCAGAATAACGTTGACTGGGCTTTCTCCCGGGAGAGGTACTGGGGGACGCCGCTGCCGGTCTGGCGCTGTGATTCCTGCGGCAGCTGTGAGTGCGTGGGCGGCGTGAGGGAACTGGAAAAGCCGGGGTTTTCCGGGTTTAGAGAGCCTCTGGATTTACACCGCCCCTTTGTTGATGAGCTGACCTTTGATTGCCCCAAGTGTAAGGGAAAGATGCGGCGGGTGAGCGAGGTAATCGACTGCTGGTTTGATTCCGGAGCCATGCCCATCGCCCAGCATCACTATCCCTATGAGAATGAGAGCCTGCTTGAGGACGGGCGGTTCCCCGCCGATTATATCAGCGAGGCGGTTGACCAGACCCGCGGCTGGTTCTACAGCCTGCACGCCATAGCTACCCTGCTCTTTAACAAACGCTGTTATAGTAATGTCATCTGCCTGGGGCACGTCCTTGACGCTAAAGGGGAAAAGATGAGCAAGGCTAAGGGGAACGTGGTTGAGCCCTGGGCGGTAATCAACAAGTATGGGGCTGACGCCCTGCGCTGGTATTTCTTCACCAGCACGGCGGCGGGCAATGTCTACCGCTTCGACGAGTCTATGGTGGCTGAGGTTAGCCGCCGTTTTCTATCCACCCTGTGGAATGTCTATTCCTTCTTTGTCACCTACGCCAACATCGACCGCTTCACCCCCGGTGGGAAAGAAGCTTCCGTGGAGTTATCGGAGCTTGACCGCTGGATTATCTCCGAGCTTAACCAGCTTATAGCCGATGTTGATAAAGGGCTGGACGGTTATAATCCCACCGAGGCGGGGAGAAAAATAGAGGGCTTTGTTGACGACCTGTCTAACTGGTACGTGCGCCGCAGCCGGCGGCGTTTCTGGAAGAGCGAGAGCGATGCCGATAAGCTGGCGGCTTACAGCACGCTGTATGAGTGTTTAGCCACACTGTCTAAGCTAATGGCGCCGCTGGCTCCCTTCCTGGCTGAGGAGATGTACCAGAACCTGGTGTGTTCGGTCTTTAGTGAGGCGCCGGATAGTGTGCACCTTGCCGATTTCCCGGTTGCCGATGAGACCAGGATTGATAAGCAGCTGTCTGACGATATACGGCTGGCGATGAAGGTATCGAGCCTGGGGCGTGCCGCCCGGAGCCAGGCCGGTATCAAGGTGCGCCAGCCTCTGGCAGTTAATTATATCGGCATTGATTTGAAAGGGCGAGAGAGTTTGGAGAGGGTTAAGCCACAGATATTGGAAGAGCTGAATGTGAAAGAATTGAGATACGATACTTTTGAAAATGTGGCGGCACTTGTTGAGGATGGTTACGTTGTTGTTGGCGAAAGTCCTTGTAATTCAGCCTTTTCGCCTGAGATCTCTCCTGACCTTTTGGCTGAAGGAATGGCACGGGAGATAGTGAGAAAGTTGCAGAACATGCGCCGCTCCGCCGGCTTTGATATCGCCGACCATATTACTACCTATTATCAGGGTGATGATTACATCAGGCGGGTGATGACAGATAAGGAGCTTGCCGACTATATCAAGCAGGAGACGCTTTCCCGCGAGCTGGTTGAGGGAGTTCCCGGAGAAGGCGTTTTTACCGAAAGCCACAAGCTGAGTGGTTATGAAATATCACTGGGGGTTAAGCGGCTTTAGCTTAAGAGGGCGGGCTTTCCGCCAGGGTGGCTAGAGTGGTATTCTGGCTATCGCCCCGCCAGAAGGTTATTTCTACTTCCTGCCCGATTTGGCTGGAGTGTATCGCCTGAATTAAATCATCAGCGCTGGTTATATCTTCGCCATCAAAGCCGGTAATGACATTGCCGGCTTCAATTCCGGCTTCATCGGCTGGACTGTTAGCCGCCACCTCGGTAATGAGCGCTCCTTCATCTACCGCCAGGTCATATCTCAATACGGCGTACTGGTCCACGGTATAAAGCCCCACCCCCAGCCAGGGGCGAATCACATAGCCCTGTTGCACCAGCTGCTGGATGATGGGCTTGGCGGTGTTGCTGCTGATGGCGTAGCCCATGCCCTCTACCCCCACCTGGGCAATCTTGATGCTGTTGATTCCGATTACCTCGCCGGCCATGTTTACCAGCGGGCCGCCGCTGTTACCCGGGTTGATGGCGGCATCGGTCTGGATAAGGTCCTCCTGGGTCTGCCCCGCTGATACGGATAGAGAAACGCCTTGGGCGCTGACAATACCCTTGGTGGCGCTTATCCCCAGGCCCAGTGAATTGCCGATAGCCACCACCCAGTCCCCGACCCTCAGTGCGCCCGAATCACCTACCGTTGCCGAAGGCAGGTTACCGGCATCGACTTTTACTATAGCCAGGTCGCTCAAGCTATCGGTGCGCACCGTTTGGGCGGGGAAAGTCCTGCCGTCAGCCAGGGTTACGGTGACGCTGTCAGCTCCTTCTACCACGTGGTTATTGGTCACGATAAGCCCGTCTTCGTCTATAATCCACCCCGACCCGGCCCCCTGCTGGGTAAACGGGCGGCTAAAAATATCATAGCTGACATACTCGGTATTGATGGCGACTACTGAAGGCTTGACCAGAGCTACCACATCAGCAATAGAGGGTAGTGCCGAGGTTTGCCCGTCGGTTGATGGCGGCGTCCAGCCGGGGTCGATGGGGCTAATGCTGGTGGTGGGGGGCGGGCTGGTGGGCGAGGTGGTCTCTAACGGTGGCAGCGGGCAGCCGCTGGCTACAAAAAGACAGACAATTATTGCCAGGCAAGCCAGTAGATATTTTAGGTTTAGCTTTTTCATAGGTAATTATATTTTAGCACGGGGGTAGAATTTGGGCAAAGGGCTTTTGGCGCTATCAGTTTGCTTTTAAAAGCCGGCAAAATCTGCTACACTACAGGTTAATTCCAAAATCCCGTTTTTGCCTTTAGCGATAGCGCTGTTTTGTAAACGATTGAATTGTAGTGGAGGAAGCTTAAGTAATGAATTTGAAGCTGATGTTAGATGAAGCGGTGAAAAAGTATGGAAAGAAGACGGCGGTGGCTATGGGTGATAGCCGTTTGTCCTATCTACAGCTGGACGAAGCCTCCAATAAGCTGGCTAATGCCTTAATCGGGATGGGGGTGAGCAGGGGTGACCGGGTGGCTATGCTGCTGTCCAATAGCCCGGAGTTTGCCGCTACCTATTTTGGCGTGGTCAAGATTGGCGGTATTGCCGTTCCTCTGGATACCAAGTATAAATTTGCTGAGTTAGCCTCTCTGTTTGATGATTGCCAGCCTAAGGTACTGGTGGCGGAAAGCCCGCTTTTAAAACCCATCGCCGGGTCAATGACGGATTTTCCGTCCATCACCCAGGTTATAGAGGTGGGGGCTGAGGGCGAAGGGCAGTTTATTAGCTATGGGCAGATTATGGCTACCGGTTCGGCAGAGCCGGTGGCGGTGGAGGTAGACCCCGATGATATGGCTCATATCGCCTATACTTCGGGGCCCAGCTTTAACCCCAGAGGGGTGGTGATGTCCCACCAGGCTCTGGTCAGTGAGGCAGCCATATCGGGCGACGGCTTCCAGCAGACCGATAAAGATATAGTGGTCTTGTTTGCGCTTCCCATGCATCATGCCTTTGGTCTGGTGGTAGTATTATTGACGGCAATTGCCAAGGGCAGCACCGTGGTGATACTGCCCGGTCTATCCATCAGCAACCTTATGGAGGTTATCGAAAAGGAGAAGGCGACCATTTTTATGGCGGTGCCCTTTGTCCATACTTTAATAGTAAATGCTATTGAAGCCGAGGGTGTAAAGCATGACCTGAGTTCTATCCGTCTGTGGGGTACGGCGGGGGCGGCTATGCCAGCCAATATTTCGCGAAAGATAGGGCAGCATCTGGGCTTTACCGCAGTTGATTTCTGGGGCATGACCGAATCGGCGGCTCATGTTACCTGTCAGTCCCCTGGGGGTGGGGGAAAACAGGGCTCGGTGGGGAAGGCTTTGCCCGGGTGGGAACTGAAGATAGTGGATGATTACGGGCGGGAACTGCCGCCAAACCAGCCGGGCGAGATAATCGTCAGGGGTCCGATAATGAAGGGCTACCATAATAACCCTAAGGCGACGGCTAGGGCAATAAAGGATGGCTGGCTTTATACCGGTGACATCGGCCGGGTTGATGAGGAGGGGTGGCTGTTTCTATCGGCGGGCAGGAAGAAGGATGTGATTATCGCCAAGGGACAGAATATCTACCCCAGCGATATTGAGAAGGTACTGGCCGGACATCCCAAGGTGGCTGAGGTGGGGGTGGTGGCTATACGTGATGAGGTGCGGGGGGAGACGCCGCGGGCTATCATCAGGCTAAATGCGGGCGAGGCGGCTACCGAGCAGGAGCTAAAGAAGTTTTGCCTGGAGCGTTTAGCCAATTACAAGGTACCCAGAGAGATTGTTTTCACCGACTCTCTGCCTAAGAAATAGTTAGGGCTTTAAGCCGTTTTTAGTTATAGTTTGGTTTTGGAGAGAGGCTATTGAAGAGAAGAGTAGTGGTAACCGGGTTGGGCGCTATAACCCCTCTGGGGGTGGGGGTGGAGGAGAGCTGGCAGTCTTTGTGCCAGGGAAAATCGGGGGTGGGGGTGGTTACCAGCTTTGACGCCAGCAGTTTCCGGACCCGGATTGCCGCCGAGGTAAAGGGGTTTAATCCGCTGGACTTCATCGACCGGAAGCTGGTAAGGCGGGGCGACCGCTTTATCCATTTTGCCCTGGCGGCTACCCGAATGGCGCTGGAGGATTCGGGTCTGGTTATTAATGCCACTAACAGTGAGCGGGTTGGGGTTTCGGTGGGGACGGCCATGGGGGGCATAGAGAGTATAGAGAAGAACCACGAGCTGCTGGTTAAGGGTGAGCGCAAGAAGATTTCTCCCTTCTTTGTCCCCAGTTTCCTGTGCAATATGGCTACGGGACAGGTGGCTATTGAGTTCGGAGCCAGGGGGGCTAATATGTGTTCGGTGACCGCCTGCGCTTCGGGGACACATGCCATTGGTGATGCCTGCCGGGCTATCCAGTGGGGAGATGTTGATGCCATGATTGCCGGCGGGTCTGAAGCGGCTATAAGGCCCCTGGTCTTTGCCGGGCTGGAGCCGGTGAAGGTGATGACGGCTAGAAACGATAAGCCGGAGAAAGCCAGCCGCCCCTTTGATGCCGGGCGTGACGGTTTTATTATCGGGGAGGGGGCGGGGGTGGTCATTCTGGAGGAGCTGGAGTTTGCCCGCAGCCGGGGAGCCCGGATTTACGGCGAGATACTGGGCTACGGCTTTAATAGCGACGCCTATCATATAACCGCTCCCGACCCTGAAGGCGTGGGAGCCGCCGGTTGTATGAGGCTGGCTCTTGATGACGCCGGTATTTCCAGTGATAAAATTGATTATATTAACGCCCACGGCACTTCAACCGTGCTCAATGACCTCTCCGAGACGCGGGCGATAAAGAGTGTCTTCGGGGAGCGGAGCTACCGCCTACCCATTAGCAGCAATAAATCGATGGTGGGTCATATGTGGGCCGGAGCCGGGGTGGTGGAGGCAATATTCAGCCTGCTGACCATTAATCACGGAATAATCCCGCCTACTACCAACTATGAAACCCCCGACCCGGAGTGCGACCTTGACTATGTGCCTAATACGGCAAGAAAAGCCGATGTAAATATAGCTCTTTCTAATTCCTTCGGCTTTGGCAGCACTAATGCCAGCATTATCTTCGGCAAGTTTTTCGCCTAACCACCCCCATTTTCAACCAGTGTTTTTCTTTCCCATACCCACCCGCCCAAAAGGTTTCACCTTTAGAGCTTTCTTTGCCCCACCCCCAGGAGAGAGAAATTAGCCTCACCTTATCCCCCGTAAGAAAGAATTGATAGAAGTATTACTTCT
>Ga0315551_10000950_pt1 | contig 22583 bp, 37 predicted proteins | sample SalMarSW160290MG_FD_203678 | JGI IMG/M metagenome (GOLD analysis project Ga0315551, IMG submission 203678) | Salt marsh sediment microbial communities from the Plum Island Ecosystem LTER, Massachusetts, United States - Salt Marsh Sediment SW1602-90 ...
AGCAGCCAGTGCAGTGACCATTGTTAATCCGACAACTGCCAGCCACATAGTTCCTGTTGCGTAAGCTACATAAGACAAAAATCCAACAATAAGAATTCCCTGACCTGCTTCCAAGCCATTAAATCCAGCAATAAAGTTATAGGTAGTTGTTGCTCCTGCAACTCCCAAAGGAATTAAAACCAGAGGATACCACAATCCGAAATTAACAACCCCAAGAAAAGGAAAATTCATAGTAGATGTTCCTGCGTTTATAACAACCAGAGGAATTGCCGCAACAAATGCGAGAAAAATTCTTGTCCTTACAGATAGTCCTTTATTGTGCCATCCGAGCAGATCATCAACAATTCCTACTATGGCAAGAATTAAGATGATACTAAGCAATGCAAAAATTTCCAGGCTAACTTCTGGTCCTCTTGATAAAAAAGTTCTTGTAGCAATATAATACAAAACACTGACTGTAAAAGCCATAACAACAACTATCCCGCCAGAACCAGCAACATTTTTAGGTTTTCCAGGTTTATTCATATCCTCCCAAATCATGCCTGCCTGCCTGGCTTTTTTTATCCAAAAAGGAATTGCAAATAAAACAAGAAAAAAACTAATGGCTATTGAAAAAATCAAGATTAACTCCATTAATTAATACAGTAACTTTTATTTTTAAATCTTACAGAACCTGGCTCTATTTAATATTCTAATTGTGATACTTCAATTTAAAATTAAAATAGAAGAGGGGTAAAATAGACCTCTATGACAGCAGCAATAATAAGTATTATCAGGGCAATAAAGAGAAGGACTATAGTATTCTCAAGGATGTGAAGAGTTCTTTTCCCCTGGATTCCGTTTCTTAAAATACCAACACCAAAGATCCCGCCAGCCAAAGCTGCTATAAAGTATGCTGTAATTTCAGGAAATCCATGGATCATGTACCTTGCAATTCCCAGTGGGATGTCTTTTATGGAATGCTGCGTGAAAATAGCTATTGTAGCAGAAATAACGCTTGCGTTCCAGGCAAGAACAAAAATAGCTCCTGCACCAAAAATTAACGAGAGGAGAAGTGTGAAAATCATAACATAGACATTATTTTCAATTATAGATAAAAGCCTGAATTCTTTTGTTACAGCACCCACCCCTACTAAAGACGATGCTCTGGAGAAATCATATTTTCCGATACATTCCTGTATGTTTCCAGGGCTGTTTATTCTGCAATAAGTTTCTATTTGTGCGTTAAAAAGTGTTGAATTTCCAAGAACAATATACCAGAATGAAAACGCCACGATAAATCCCATGAAAAGCCACATCAGGGAAAAGATTGCATCCTTATGAGTCTTCCATGTGCTCCAGAAACCAAATACTTCTTCATCTTCTTTTTCCTCTTGTTTTATGATGAAGTACATAAAAGGCAGGGAAAACATCACGCAAAAAGTGACAACTATCATTCCTGAATACTGCGAAAGAACAGGGTCTCCTGAAAAAAACCCTCTTACCATTAACAGAGAAAGGGAAGCATAAACAATTCCCACAAAAAACATCTTCCACGGACCTTTTTCAACCCTTTTTGGATTAACCATACTTTCAAGCATATCATAGATAGAAAGATGTGATTTTTAAACTTTCTTAACTCTAACTTAATAAAAATAATATTTTCAGGTCTAAACCCAATATATTTAAATTCTGATTTCTAATAAGAACAATGGACAAAAAAGAAAAGAGGAAAAAATTTAACCGAATTGTTCAGGATATAAAAGATATCAAGATTCAGGGAGCTACAAATATTGCTAAAAAAGCTCTTTATGCTTACCTTCTTGTTCCGACAAAGCAGTCCAAAAATAAACTTCTGAATTCCCGCCCGACAGAGCCAATGATGGAAAATGTTCTTGAGCTGGCTGAAAAAGGAATTCCTAAAAACCAGATACTTGCGCATTTTAAAGAAGCGCAGGATAAAATAAACGAAAAGGTTTTCAAATTAATAAAAAGAGACGACGTAATTTTCACGCACTGCCATTCCACAAATGTTATTAATGCCCTGATTTATGCAAAAAAGAAAGGAAAAAAATTTGAGGTTTATAATACAGAAACCCGTCCGTTGTTTCAGGGGAAAAAAACAGCTCATGAGCTGAGAAGAGCTGGAATAAAAGTTACAATGTTTGTTGATTCTGCTTTAGGTGTCGCTTTGTCAAAAGAGCAGGGAACAAAAAAAGCTGATATAGTTTTCCTGGGCGCTGATGCAATAACAGAAAAAGGAGTGATAAATAAAATTGGCTCAGAAGTTGTTGCAAATATAGCAAGAGACAATAAAATTCCTGTTTACGTTGTTGCTGATTCCTGGAAATTCACGAAATCAAAAATTCCCCTTGAGCACAGGGAACTGAATGAAGTTTGGAACAGGGCACCTAAAAAAATAAAGATAAAAAATCCTGCGTTTGAGTTTATTGACAAGAAGTATATAACAAAGGTGATTACTGAAGAGGGGAGTTAAGATTTATTTCTACTGATATTTTTCATGCCATCTATCAAACCTAATTTATATTTGGTGCCCCTCTTTTTTATTTCTTTTTCTCTTTTCAAAGCAGTTTTTCTATCCTCATATTTTTCATAATAAACTAATCTGACAAATTTTTGTCTTCCAGTATAATGTTTTTTCTTTTTTGTCCTAAAGTTTCTAAAGTGGTCTTTTAATCTTGCATTAGGAGTTCTAGAAGTATATCCACAATAAATAGTTTTTTCATTGTTGTTTCCTTTACATTCTAACAGATAAACATAGTACTTGCTCATTTTCTCCTCAACTTTTCCTCCCCCACCTCATTCATAATTTCCTGCATTTCCTCACTTACTCTTTCAAAATTTTCTTCTAATTCCTGTTTAACATCCTTTAACTTTTTAATCTGTTCTTCAATCAATTTCTTGGTTTCAGAAATATTTTTCTTCACAAAATTTTTCTTCCCTACATTCACAGTTAATTCATCTGAGAGGATGTTGGCATTTACAAAAATCCCATTTCCTACTTGAGCAAGAATTTCTTTCCCTTTTTTAATTTCATCTAAATCAAAAAAGAGACTGTTTAAATCAACAATGTTTTTTTCAACTGCCTGAAGCTGCTGACTAAGCTGTTTTATGTGCTGCTCATACATTCCTAACTTAAAAATCATTTCTTGCTGTTCTCGTTCCATGTCTAGGAGAAATAAAGTGGATTTTTAAGATTGTGGGTTAGTAAATAAAAGCCCTGACAAACCTTCCAATTCCATAAGTAGCAGCAACAACTAAAATAGTAAGAACAACATGCTCAACAATTACTTTCAAAGCACGATTCTTTTCAGAAATGTAAAAACTAAGAACAGATATCAACAATAACCCCCAAACAATACTAAGAATCATTGCCAAACCAAGTTTAAGAAATAAAATAGGAATAGCAAAACTCAAAGCAAAAACAAACTTCGAAAAAAACGTAGAAAATGTTGCTTCCCAAATTTCTTTTTTTGAATTTCTTTTTTTAGATTCTTCTGAAATGTGAATCCCTATAGAATCTGAAAGAGCATCTACAAAAGCTATAATTAAAATTCCCCCAAGAACAATAACTTTAGATTCTGTACTAGAATATAATCCAATAATTAAACCCAAAGTAGTTATAACTCCAGAAGTCAAACCAAAACTAAACCCCTTTTTTATTGACTCTTTCATGATTACACAACCTCACACAACTTTCATTATTTTTCTTAAAATACTGCTGAAAATCATTGAACCTAAAAGGTAAAACCAGAACCAGCTTAAAAATCCAAAAAATCTTGGATCTCCTATTTCACTGAAGAAATCCATAAACCATCTAAAAAATAATATTAAAGGAATTGAAGTGTAAACTATTCCTCTCATGCTTATTTTCATCATTTTAGGGACAAACTCAAGTTGTTTTTTCTGAAACTCCATAAGTTTTTCAGGATGTTCCTTATACTTTTTCATTTCATTCTGAAGTTCTTTTTGTTCTTTTTTCATTTCTTTTAATGTTTCCTGGTCTGTCAGATATTTCTGAGTGAGTGTCATAATCAGAGAAATAAAGGCAATAATGCAAAACATGCCTACTGTAAGATTCCAGTTAAGAAGCCTTCCTGCAGTAGGATCTAAGATTAAATGAGCAGTATTTTTTATAAAAGGAGCACTCTCCCAGAAAATTGCAATCAGCATTGATACAAGCATTATTAAAAAAATTCCACGAAAACTTATTTCTTTGCCTTTATTATCCATTTTTATACCTGTGCTTTGAAAAAGAAAAGATGGTTTTTAAAGATTAGGTAAGATTAATTAACAATTTATTACTCAACGAACTTTCTCATTATAGGGTGCATGTCCATCTGGTGTTGCTGTACAATGTTCTGATAGAATTGGTATGTAATCATAATCACAAGAAGAATTGCTGTTCCTGAAACCATAGCCCCGATAAGATTTGTAGCTGCAGCGAGCAAACCTACTGCAAGCCCTCCCATCACTGTTAAAGGCATTATGTACCTATTAAGAATACTTTCTAAAATCCTTTCATCCTGCCTGAACCCTGAAACCTGGAGTCCTGAAGCAAGGATATTGTGTGCCTGACTTTTTGCATCCATTCCAGAAGTATTAACCCAAAAAACAGCGAATAGTGTTGAAAAGAACATAAAAAATATTATGTGCATTATCCCTTGGATTAAATATACTGGCAAAAATCCGCCTCTTATAATTAATTCAACAATGTTTGTAGAACCAATCCAGAATGCAAGTCCAGAGACAGGCTGGCCCTCAATAAAACTTCCAAGGAAAGTAAAATGAGACGCAATTCTTGCTGTTCCAATGCACTGTCCCTCAATTCCTGCTAAACAAGGAGCTGCAGCATTATCAATAATCCCGCCAAAGAGCTGTATATTTGCAACAAGTGCAGCAGTTAGAATAACAGGAATAACACTCGCATAAAAAAATGAAAGTGGCCATCTAACCCCATAGCCGCGAATTCTTCCAAAACTTAAAGGAATTTCAACTTTAAGGGATTGCGCCCAAACAACAATCATAAAAACTGCAACAGTTGCAATAATTGCTGTGGCTGCCGATAAAAGTTCTATAGGGTATTGGTTGATTACAGATTGTACTAAAATCAGGAAACGCCCTGTGCATGGGACGCTATCAAAATTTAACAAACAATTTCTTCCTTGCCCGTCTATAAACTGGAGAGCAGCTGTTATTAACCTCCTTGAAACTCCTGCCGCAATAAACAAACTTACCCCAGAGCCAAAACCCCATTTCACTGAAAGCTCATCCATGTAGAAAATTAACAAGCCCCCAAGTATAAGCTGGGTGATTAAAATTCCTGCAAATCCTGCAGCAGGTAAAAGCCCTCCCATTAAAACAAAAACAGTTGCCTCAAAAATTATGAAAAAGAAAACTCCAATTTTCTGAAGTCCCTGGAAGAATTTTTTCCCTTCTTCTGTTGCCGTATCTATATTAAGTATTTTTACACCAGTCAGCAGTTGTAAAATAATAGAAGACATAACAATAGGTCCAACACCAAGAGAAATAATGCTCCCAAAATCTGTGGCAAGAACCATGGCAAGGAACTCAAACCGCGCCAGAACATTTTCATGAAGTCCAAAAAGAGGAATATTAGCAAGAACAAAAAATGACACAAGAATTATAATAGTCCATTTTGCCTTCTCGTTAAAACTCAGCTTTTTTTCATCAGGTTTTTTTATTTCAGGAATATAGTTAAATATTTTTTGTAGGTTAGCCATTTTAGACTTTTTAAGATTTTATTCTTCTATTTTGAAATTTTTACCTCTTTACTATGTCTTCTGAGCAAAATTTTTATCAGTAATTATAATTTCTCCGCCAGCTTTTTCTACTTTTTCAATTGCTGTTTTTGAAGCCTCTTTTGCTTTTATAATTAATTTGGTATTTAGCTCATAATTTTTGTTTTTTGGACCAAGAATCTTGTAGTCTTTAAGGGTCACTTCAAAACTCGCCCCTTTTTCTGTTTTTTTTGCGATTCCCTTTTTAATATATCTTTCAAGATTTGTTTCAATATCTTTAATGTTTATCCTTTTTCTTTTATCTTTTTGTGTTTTTTTGCTTGTGACTCCTTGCTTCCCAAAATATTTGTTTCCATATAATTTTGTAATTAGAGTTTTTTTATGGTCTGCTCTTTTTCCGCTGCCAGACATACCTGCGCCTCCGCGATGCCCTGATTTTTTTCTTTTCTTTCTGGCTCCGCCTCCATGAGTGCCCATTCCTTTTCCTCTCATTCTGCCTTTCTTTTTTCTTTTGTGTGTTTTTATCATTTTTTTACCCGTGATATGTATCTATTATATCTTTCTTCTGTTATTTTTTGCCGGCTTCTTCGTTTTGCAGTGCCTGCCCTAATCTTATAACTATCTAAATAATGTTCTTCTTCCTCTTCTTCTATTACACTAAATGAGTTATCATTTCTATCAATTACAGTTCCATTTTCTCCGAATTTCTCTCCAACTTCTAAATCATCTAATTTCAAAGATTTTTTTAATTCTACTTCTGTCATTTCACAACATCCTCTCTATCAATTTATTAATATGTTCTTTATTATTTCCTAAAACTCCTTTCCCAACTCCAAAATGTTTTTTGCTTTCAATTCCTCCTCTTGGCGGGTGAAGCCTGAAGAAATTTTTAACTCTGCTTTTTCGTTTTTCCTGTAATTTTTTATAGGTTTCATCACTGATTTCTCCAAACGCAACAAAATCTCTTACTTTACTTATCATTCCAATTTGAACTTTGTCCGGATTTTCAAAAACAATACACGAATATTTTTTTCTAAGTTTTAATCTGTTTAGGGTTTCTTTAATATCTTTTTTTATTCCTATTCTTCCTTTGATTCGTATTACTGCAATCATTTTTTGATTCTCCTGTTTGTTTTTTTAAGTGCATTGAAGCATGCTTTTATGAGATTGAATGTTGTCTGTCTTTTTCCAGAAGACCTGCTGTAAACATCTTTTATTCCTGCAAGTTTCAGAATTTTTTTTAACTCACTTCCCACAACCAAATCCGTCCCTTGCGGTGCAGGTATAAGAGTAACTTTTACACTTCCTTCTTTACCTGTTACTTTGAAAGGGACAGTATGTGGTTCCCCGCATGTGCAGTCAAAACTTGAGCAAGCTCTTTTTATCTTAATTATGTTTATTTTTGATTTTCTTATTGCCTTGTCTCTTGCAGGAAGGGTTTCTTTTGCTTTACCTATTCCGATTCCAATATGACCATTTCCGTCTCCTGTAACAGCCATTGAAGAGAAAGCAGGAACATTCCCCTCTTTTGTTTTCTTCTGGGTCTGGCGCCACGCTCTCCTTTTTCCGCCGCCAAATTTTCCTTTTGCCTGTCCTATCAGGATAAGGTCTGTCTTTACATCAAGAATTGAATCAACAATCTGTTCTTCTAAGATTTTTCTGTTATTGTCAAGAATTTCATCAATATCTGTGATTTTTCCGTCTTTAACCTCACGACCAAGTTTTGTTATTGGCTCCCATCCAAGAAGCCCCTCTTTCCCTCTTTCAATCAATCCTTTTTCTCTGGCTGCTTTTTCAGCCACTGCCTCTGCTTTTTCAGCCAATTCTTTTTCAACAGCATCTCTTTCAGCTTTTGCCTTTCGGGTTTTAACTTCTTTATCATTTTCCTCTTCCAACAACTCCTCTGTTATTTTTTCAGGTTCTTTTGCCTTTTTTTCAGATTCTTCTTCTGAAAGAGTTTTATGCGCTTCTGCAGTTTTCTTTAATGCCTCAAATTCTTCCTTTTTTCTCCCAGCATTTTTCTTCCTTTTTTCTTCCTGTTGTTTTTCTTCTTTTTTCATCTTATATTCATTTTTTTTCTATGTTTAATTTAATTTTTTCAAAATTGTTTGAAAAATCTTTTTTGAGAAGTTTTCCCTTTATCTTGTCTTCTTCAGGAAAAAATTCTTCTTTGCATTTAATTTTGATTCCCGCTTCTTTAAGCCCTTTCAAAAAAGCGAAAAATCTATTTTTATGAATTTTTCTCGCGAGCCCTATATCAATTATGGGATTTTGGTTTTTTGCTTTTAATTCTTTCAAAAAGTTCTTTTCCAGTATTTTTTTCCCAAACAGAAATCCTGTAAGATATGATGCAGGCAAAGAGTTTAGACTTCCTTCAACTTCTTTCGGCCAACCGTATTCAAGCAAAGATTTGGATGTTATCCCATATTCAATTTTATCCTGCGCTTCTTTGCTTGTTACATATTGTGCAATAATATATTTGTTTGTTCTTCTGAATATTATCCTTGGAGAACTGCTTTTTAGAAGATTCATTCTTTTTTTGTGATCTGTCCTGTTTTCTCTCCTTCTTTTTTGCTTTTTCATTTTTCTTGATATTCTTTATTTAGTTTGTAATAATAATCCCAAGGATGGTAATCTGATTCCCAGCTATGTTTAGTTTCTCTCTTCTTCGTTATTGCTCCTCTCACTAATATTCCTTCTTCTGTCATTCTTTTAAGATATTTTGAAGTTGTGTCATAACTTAATCCTATTCTTTCTGCAATTGTGCCTGCTTCTAATCCTTCTACCTCTTCGCTTTTTTCTAATATTTTTATTATCTCGCTTTTCTTTTCAGTTCTCATTTTGCCATTCCCTCAACATATTCTTTAATATGAGCTTTGCTTCTGAAAGATCTGTTTCTTATTTTTTTTCTTAAATTCCCTGCTTCTTCATTTGAGATTTTTCCTTGTTTTCTAAGTTCTGAAACATATACTCTCAATTTTCTTGTAATTTTCACATACTGCTGTTTTCTTTTTTTCACTCTTTTTCTGACATTTCCCGCGGTTCTTTTCCTCCCTTTCCTGACTTTTTTCCTCCCTCTTTTTTCTTTGATTATTATTGCGCCGTCTTCATACAAATCCCTCATCTCTTGTTTTGTAATTGCATCTTTGATATCCTCAAGTCTTGATTTTAGAAATACGATTCTTCCTTTCCCAACCCCCAATGTTCTTTCTGCAAGTTTTTTCTTTTTTGCCAGGTTCATTTTTTATTCTCCTTCCCTTTTTCTTTACTAATTCCTTTCAGGAATTTTTCAGCATTAATATTCTGGATATGAATTCCTACTTCTCCAGCTTTTTTCAAAATTTCAATTTTTTTCTTTTTTCCGACACTTCCTAAAATAACAAAATCTTTTTTTGAAGTTTTTTCTATCTTATCAAGGTCATTAATGTTTCTCACTATGAGAGGCATTTTTTTCCTTTTTCCTTTTTTGTAACCAATGCTGACTACAGCAGGATAACCTTTCCTTTTCTCCCTCATTTTGTTGTCTCTTCCTTTTGGTTTTCTCCAAATCTGCTTCTTTTTTCTTCTTTTTCCAAGTTTTGAATGTCTTTTCCAGATTCGTCTTAAAAATTTTCTTTTAGCCATTTTTTAGATTTCTTTTCCTGCCTTATTTACTATATATAATCCGTCTTGGAATACTCTGATATCTTTTTTTCTTATTTTTGTAAGCTTTTCAAAATTCGCGGCAATTTGTCCTGCAAGTTCTTTATCAGCAGAAATTACTTTTACTGTTTCTTTAGAAATTTCAACATCCACACCATGAGGAATTTTCATTTTTCTTGCCTCTTTCTCTCCAAGGAAATTTTTAATTAGAATTTCTCTGTCTTTTAACTCAACTGTTATCGGAAAGTGGCTGTAACAAATTTTGAGTTCATATTCAAATTTTTTCTGAACTCCCTTAATCATATTTTTTATGTGAGCAAAAATTGTATTTATCAGTTTTTTTTCTTTTTTTGTTGCTCTTTTGTGTCCTATGAATATCTGGTTTTTCTCTTTTTTGAAATCAAGATGCGGTATATTAAAATCCCTTTCAATTTCTCCTTCAGGACCTTTGACTTTTAATATAGTTCCATCTATTTCTGCTTCAACACCTTCAGGAATTTCTATTTTTTGATAAATTTCTTTATGCATTTTTAATAAAAGTAAGAGATTAATACCCCTCCGATTCCTTTCTCCTGTGCTTCTTTATGACTCATTAATCCTTTATTTGTGGAAATAATAATTGTTCCAAGGTTTCTCGACGGCAGATATCTCCTTCTATATTTTTCAATTTCATCTTTTCCCACTGTGAACCTTGGCTTTATTGCCTTGCACTCAATAAAATCTCCAAAAATTACCTCGATTGCTTTATTTTTTGAGTCAATTTTGTATTTTTTTACAATCTCTTTACGTTTCATAATTTTTAGAATTTCAATTAAGAGATTCGAGATTCTATTTATCCTTACAAAATCCTTCCTAGCTTTTTTTGCGTTCAGCATCATGTTTAATGCATCAGCAACGATATCTTGTGACATTTTGTTTTCTGTTTTTTATTTAATTATATTTTTTAAAGCCAATCTCTTCGGCAATTTCTCTGAAACATTGTCTGCATAAATTTAATCCGTATGAGCTTATATGTGCTCCAAATCTCCCACATCTTTCACATTTTTTCTTTGCTATACCTGTTTTTCTTTCTTTTGGCTTATTATGCTTAACGAACTTTCCAGCTTTTTCTGGTTTACTTTTAAGTTGTCTTAATATTTTTTTCCAATTGCTTGCGGTCATTTTTTATTCTCCTATTGTTTTTTAAACAAATTTAGTGTTAAATTTTTTCTCCATAAATTTAATTATTTCTTCTTTTGAAACTTTTTGCCTTTGAGGGAGTCTTCCTTTTTTTATTCTTTTTAACTTTACTCTTCTTCCGGCTTTTTTGAATGTGACTGTAAAATCAAATCCCCTGATTCCTATATCTCTCTGATATTCCATACCAGGAATTTCAATATATTCTTTTATTCCGAAGGAAAAGGTGTTTTCACTTATTTGGTTCCTTCTGAGAGTATTGTTTTCTGCTGCCAGCATTTTTTTCAAGATTTCCTCTGGATTTTTTCTTATTGTAACTAAAGCACCAACTTCAAGTTTAGGTCTTACCCCTAAGGAAGGTATTCTCTTCCTGCTTTTCATTTTTGCAGGAGTTCTGCCAGTAAGAATCTTCAGAAGTTTAACATCTTTTTCAAGATTATCTCCGGTCCCGCCTACACTAAGAATTACTTTTTCTATCTTTATTTTTTCCATTGGATTTATATTTTCTTTTCCCTGTTTCATTTTATTTTATTGCCATTACCTGTTTAATTAGAACATTTATCTTTTCATCTTTAGTTTTTATTTCAGCCATTTTCTTTTCTTTATCCATTTTTTTTATGCTCCCTCTTTTCCCTGCGTGCTTTCCTGCGAACACAATAACCTCTGCACTCTCTTTTAGAGGAATGATTTTTTCTATCTTTTTTTCTCCAAAGTTAATCAGAGCAGAATCGTTTGTGTTGCATCTGATATCTGAAATAAAGTTTCTCCCGTCACTTAGATTTAATTGTATCTTTCCGCCTTTCATGATTTTTTTATCAATTACTTTTGCCACTTTTTTACCTGATTCAGTTTCTTTTATTTCACTGACTGTAATTTTTCCTTTTTCTGTAAGGTCAAGCATATAACTCTTTTTTTCAGGAATAATTTTTATTGTGTCAAAGAGCAAAAGGCTTTCTTTTTCATCCCGTGCAGGCCTGTTATTTACTAAGATATCCTGTAGGTGAATTGCTCTTTTTGCCTCCTTTCTGTTTTGAACTATTTTTAGCATGTCCCTTAAAATAATCAGGAGAGAAATTCCTTTTTCTACATCAGACCTCGGCCTGGCTACATATTTTGTTCCTTTCCTGTATATTGGCCAGTTTTTTGGTGCTTTTTGTCTTTTTAGATGCATTATTTTTTGCCTCCTTTCTTCTTTTTCGTTTTAATGATTTTTTTGTCAATTTTCTCTGTTATGTCTTCCTTCTCTTTTTCTTTCTTTTTTATTTCTTTACTCTCTGTTATGTCTTCCTTCTTTCCTGTTTCCCCCTCTTTCACGTCGCTTTTTTTCAAAGTTTTATTTCTTTTTTTATCCCCCAGATTAAGCTCAACAATCTGAAGATTAGATGATTTTAAAGGAAGGTTTACTTTTGAGCCGTCTTGTTTTTTAACTTGAATTCCTTCTATCTCAATTTTCTGTGTTTTCAATTTGACTGATATCACTTTTCCTTTTTTGCCTCTGAACTTGCCCCGCATTATTTTCACAAGGTCTCCCTTCCTTAAAGGAAGCGATCTTTTTCCATATCTTTTTCTAAGCTCTTTTGAAAGATTTGAATTCACAAACTTCCTTCTTGTATGAAGCGGAGCATTGAATATGTATTTTCTCTGCTTTCTTGGTTGTTTGCTTGATTTCCACGAAGTGCTAAATTTTTTTCTCATTTTAGTATACCATTGAAGCAATTTTTGCTACGTGAGGCCATCGTTCCATTACCTCCCTTGCCACAGGCCCTTTAATCTGAGTTCCTTTAGGGTCCCCTTTTACATCTTTAAGTATTGCAACAGCATTATCTTCAAAAGCCACTCTTTCTCCGTCTTTTCTTCGGTAGTTTTTTTTCTGCCTTACTACAACAGCATCAAATACTTTCCCTTTCATGTCCGGAATACCTTTTCTTATGCTTACCTTAACCATGTCAGCAACTTTTGCACAGCCCTGTCTTCCTTTAGTGCCTTTACCTCTTTTTACAGAGACAAGCCTTGCTATCTTTCCCCCGCTATTATCTGCTACCACAAGCATTGCACCCAAATTCAGACCCGGTGTTATTCTTGCCGATATTGCTTTCATGCTTGTTCCTCCAAATCCTTTTTATTTAAATTAATGATTCTTTCAGAATACCAAACAGGGATTATTCCTCCATTAATTATATGAAATCCTCTAAGATTCATTTTAGTTATTGTTCTATCTCCATTATTAATCACATATTTCATTCCATCTCTTACTTGCCCCCTTTTCATCGCAGGCTTCCCATTTATTCTTGAATAATCTCCTACGTTTAATCTAATGAAGTCTTCTTCACTGAAAACTTTTTTTATAGTTCTCATTTTCCCTCTCCCCCCTTTATTTTCTTGATAACAACAAAATGTATTATTTTGCTTAAGGGCCTGCATTCCTGAACTTTTATGATGTCCCCAACATTTACTTCTTCTTTCATGCAATCAGGAAGTCTCGCGTGAATTCTTGTTTTTTCTTTTGCATATCTTTCATATTTTCTTACGTAAATCATTCTTTCAAATTCAATTACAACTCTTCGCGGGAATTTTTTCTCCACTTTTCCTTCAAAAACTCTGCCGCGAATTTTTAGCTTTCCATGAAAAGGACAGTCTCTGTCACTGAAAGAGCCTAAATCTCCAGCTATAGTTTTCTGTGTTTTTTCTTCTTTTGTTTTCTTTTTCTTCTTTTGTTTCATTTTTTTAAACTACTATTTCTATCATTCACTTTCTTTTTTCTCTTTATTTTTTTGTGTATGCTTCTCTTTGGTTAGTCCTCTATTGAATCTGCATCAAATCCAAGCCTGACCAATTCTTCCTTTATTTTTTTCCTGTGGTCTCCCTGGAGTTCTATTGCATTGTCTTTGTAGGTTCCGCCGCAGGCAAGTCTGTTCTTCAAATCTTTTGCTATCTGTTTGATGTCAATTCCTCCTCCAAATCCTGTAACAACAGTCACAATCTTTCCGTATCTCTTCCTGTCTGTTGTTACTCTTATCTTCTGCGAACTCTTTTCAATCTGTTCGCATACACAGGCCTGTTTTGGCAGGCCGCATTTTGGACATATCTCCATGTTATTTTTTGAATATTATTTGACGGACTTGTTGAGTTGGGGTTTTTTCTTTAATTTGTTAGAATTATTTAATGTAAACATTCTTGCAATCATTCTTCTTATTTCTTTTATTTTTGCACTGCCTGTTTTTGATGTTCTTGCCTTTACAAGTTCCAGCCTTAGCTCTCCAAGCTTTTTCTTCCTTTCTTCTTCACTCATGTTCCTTATTTCTTTTGCTTTTAATGCCATTTAATTTTTATTTAAACTAGTCCTTCTTTCTTTTTCTGTTTCTTATTTATTTGGGATTTTCTTTTTTCTATTTCTTCTTCTTTCTGGTCTCTTTTTTCTATTTCTTCTTTAATATTTTTCTTTATCTTCTCAAGAAATTCTTCATTAATACTTATTTGGTCTGTGAGAATTGCTTCAGGAGAAAGTATGCTTACTTTAACACCTACTGTGCCTGGCTTTGTCTGCGCTAAAGCCTGCGCTCTGTCAACAACCTTTGCAGGGTCGCCTGTTTTTTTCAAATATCCTTGTGAGAACCTCCATTGCTTTGCTCTGGAACCAGGAAGTTTTCCACTAAGTCTTATTTCAGTTCCAAGTGCTCCTGCCTCCATTATTCTTTTCAAAGTCCTGTATGAAATAACTTTAAACTTCAACGGACCCATCCTTTCGATACTCAAAGCAATCTCGTCAGCCATTAATTGAGCATCAAACTCGGGGATTCTGATTTCATTTATCTCAATATAAGGATTTTCAAGGTTGAACTTATTTTTTAAAATAGATGTAAGTTCATTTATCTTTTCCCCCCCTCTTCCAATTATAAGTCCTGGCTTGCTTGTTGAAATAATTATTTTTTCCCCCACTGGAGAATATTCTATTTTAACTCTGCTTACTCTTCCTTTACCTAAAGATTTTTTTATATATTCACGAATAGAAAATTCATCTTTCTTAAATTTAATAACATTTTTTTCTTCCATCTTATTTTTTCTTTTGTTTATCTTGTTTATCTCCTACAACTATTTTTATATGAGTTCTTTTTTTTCTGACCTGGCCAAATCTCCCCCACGGTCTTGAACCGATATTTGCAAAAGTTTCTTTGATTACAGGATTTTCAATGCCGTTATTTGTTGCATTTGCAGATGAGCTTTTCAATAGTTTTATGATTTTTTCTGCTGCTTTTTTTGGGAATCTTCCGGACATTAATCCCTTGCCTTTTCTGTGAGGAATCTCTCCTTTCATAGGAACTGATTTTTTAAGGGCTATAACCTGCTCTAAATCTGATATTGCATTCTGGATTTTTTTATTTTTAATAAATTTACAAATTGCAACTGCGTGTTTTGTGGATATTGGAAGGTTTCTTCCATTAACAACAGCTTCTTCTTTTTCTGATTTTTTACCAGTTTTTTTCTCCTCTTTTTTCTCTTTGCTCTTTTCTTCATTTTTCTTAGATTCTTTTGTTTCTCTTTTCATTTCCTCTTTTTTAACAGGAGTTTCAACTGACTTTCTCATCAGTTTTTTTTCTTTTTTTGTTGGCGCATATTGTTTTTCTGTCATTTTACTTTTATTTTTTCGCTTTGTGTTTAGTTCCTTTTGTAGCACCTACGCCTGTTTTCCCGTGCTTGACTCTGGACCTTGTTAGTGCAAACTCTCCGAGAGTATGGCCAAGCATTTCTTCTTTTATCTCTGTAAGAATAAAATTTCTTCCGTCGTGGATATGTATTTTCATTCCAACCATCTGCGGAACAATTATGATGTCTCTTTGGTGTGTTTTTACAGGTTTATTCTTATTATTTTTCGTCTTTGCCCGGCTAATGAATCTCTCAATTTCATGGAACTGTCTGAGGACACTTCTTCTTTTTCTCGATTTTAGATATTTAGCAAATTCCCTCACATCAAGCTTTTTCAGCTCATCAAGAGTCTTTCCCCTGTATGTGAATTGCTTTCTTTTCATTTCCTCATCGCTTTTTTCTGTTTGGCGTTTATTTGTCTTCATTTTTCTTAGATTTTTTATTTCTTTTTACCTGTCCTTCTTGGCCTTAACAGACCAACTTTTTTTCCAGGAGGGGCATTTCTTTTGGCAACTTTGCTTTTTGGATTTTTACCACGACCCGAACCAAAAGGATGATCAATAACATTCATCTTAACAGCAGATGTTCTGGGCCATTGTTTCCCTTTAGCCTTTTTGATATGATATTTTTTTCCAGCCTTCAAAATAAACTTGTCCACTCTTCCAGAACCAGCAACAACTCCCACTACAGCCCTGCAGTTCTGGTTAAATAATTTTTCTTTTTTCGAGGGCATTAAAATATAAATCTCTTCTCCAACAATCCTGCTAATTGTTCCAAAACTCCCGGCACTTCTTACGAAGACTCCTCCATCTCCCGGCTTTGATTCAATATTATAAATCTGTGTTTTTATTGGGATATCTTTTAGTTTTAGGATATTTCCTTTTTTGGCTTCTTTTCTTCCAATAATTATTTTCTGTCCTTCAACCATTCCTTTAAAGGCAGGAATATAAAAAATCCCTTTTCTGTTTTCCCCTTTTTTCCCATAAACTATTTTTGCTATTGGCGCAGAGTGCCCTCCAGAATTTATTAGCTTGACTAAAGTTCCTTCTCCTTCAAAATTTGCGGGAATTTTCAGTTTATGCTTAAAAGCTTTTCTCCTGACTCTGTATGTTCCGCTTCCGTGTCCTCGTGCCTGTTGTATTATTCGTTTTCCCATATTACATTATTCCCAGTTTAGTTGCAACATCAAGCGCAGGAAATTCTTTCTTAAGCTTGACATAAGCATTTTTTTTATTTCCCTTAACCAAGGTTCTCACTTTTTCAACTTTAACATTGAACAAAGATTCAATCTCTTTTTGAATTTCCTTTTTGGTTGCTTCTTTGTTTGTCTGAAATGTTAAAACATTTTCTGCCTCAATCATTAAAACTGCTTTCTCTGTAGTTATTGGTTTCATTTTCTAATTAATACCTCTGTTTTCCCTCTTTTATTCGCTTCTCTTTTCTTTAGTTCATTAATTGCGCTTTCAGTGTAAATAACAAGTCTGCCCAAACCTCCTTCAGCTAAATCCTCCACACCGAGATTTTTTACATTTACTATCTCAAAAGCATTTGTCTTTAATTTTTCATTCTTCCCTGTAACAATTAAGAGCCCTGCATTAGTTTTATGTCTTCTTCCACGGGATTTTCCTTTTCCACTTCTTGTTTTTTGCTTTTTTGATACAACTCTAAAAAGGTTTTCTCCAAGAATTTTTTTCAAACTTGACCCCAGTTCTTTAGATCTTAGTGAAGCCAGTCTGGATTCAACAATCACAGGAAGCTCTGGGAGTTCTTTTATATCTTTTTCTTTTAACCTTTCCTTTAAACTCTGGTATTTTGAAAAAAGATGCTCTTTATTTGCTGTTGCACTTAATGCAGATGCCAAAGCAATTTGTCCCTCTTTTTTGTTTATTTTTTTTGTGTTGACCATGAATAATGATTTTGGGGGATGTGCTCTTCTTCCTCCTCTTACAGAAGAAATTTCTGCACCAGCCCAGTTGAATGAAGAGCCTCTTCCTGAAAATATTTTCCTTGGAATTCTTGACATACCTCTTCCATAACCGCTTCTCCAGACATGTCTTCTATGAACTATTCTTCCCGAAGCAGAGTGCTGTTTTCCTGCGACTGGCGAAGGTCCGTATGGCTGCTTTGTTTTTTTCGTCTCAAGAACTTTTGCAACAATATCTTCTCTGATTTTTCCAGAAAAAATTCTGGGAATCTCTATCTCTCCTGCCTTTTTTCCTTCGATGTTAATTATTTTAGCTTTCATCTTAATTCAATAAGTTCATAGGACTTTTTATCCTGTTTTTTAGTTTTTCTTAATGGAGATGTAATCATGAGTTGCCTTTTTGAAGGACCTTGCACAGAACCGTAGACAATGATAAATTCTGTTTTTATATCTCCGTAATTTAATTTATTTTTGAGATTATTTTTTGCACTTTCTTTTTTCCATTCCTCTGATTTTCCTATTCCAATTATTTTGCTATTATAAATTGCCCGAGTAAACATACCAAGCTGACCAGCCATCGGAGCTCTGAAAGTAACTCTCGCAGGATGCCAGGGAGCTATAGACCCCGGATTTCTTACTCCTTTCTCAGACTTATGTTGCTTTAATGATATTCCAAATCTTTTTACAGGTCCCTGGAAGCCTTTACCTTTTGTGAGCCCTCGAAAATCAATCAAATCATCTTTCTTGAAAATGTCTGTGACAGAGATATCTTTTCCGATATTTGCTTTGATAAAATTAATTTTTTCCCCAGGACTTCCAGATAAACCAATTTCATTTAAATCAGGAGTTTTTTTTATACCTGTTTTTTTCACAACAGAATAAAACACAGCTCTGATATCATCAAAATTTTCAATTTTAACCTTATCAATTTTTTCTGATTTCTTTTTTGGTAATTTTACTTTCCTTTTTAGTTCTTTATCAGGATTTTCTGCCAGAATTTCTCTGACAATTTTCCTGTCTTTGTAGAACCTCACAGAAAAAATCTTCAACTGGGGGCATTCTATAATTGTTACAGGGATAGAAATTTTTTTCCCTTTTGTCATAGAATTAGGAGTGTTGTCTTTGACATAAGCAGAAGCCATTCCTGCTTTGTAACATATAAATCCTTTAAGTCCTTTACCCTTGGCGTCAGAAATAGCATTCCAGTTCACTCTAGGCAAAAACTTATTGGCTCTTTTTCTCGGCCAGTACTGCAAGCTTCCTTTTCTTGGTGTTCTCCTTGTAGGCATTTCTTATTTTAGCGGATAGCATTTTATTTAATCTTTTTCAAAGCAAGTTACTTTCTTACACTTTCTGGAATGATAAGATATCAAGAAAAAGAGGGTTTAAAAGCGTTGTGGGAAAAGAACAATGTAAAATCACACCTCAAATTCAGTTTCCTTTTTTGTTTTCTCTCCGTCGATTTCTGCCTCTCTTATGATTACACCTTTTCTTTTTGCTTCTTCTCTTATTTTTGCAAAATCACCTGTTTGTTTTAAGTCCTTTGGAATTTCAATTTCATTGATAAGATAAGTATGGTTTATTTCTGCTTTTTTAAAATTAGGCTTTTCAAAAATAAAACTGCCACTAAATTCAGGGTCTGATGTAACAATCTTACAAAAATTAGGTTTTGGCTTTTCCTTTTTCCTTTTTGCCTTGGCTGATTTTGGCCCTTTTGGCTTTATTTTTAAAGAAGTGTTCCCAAATAAAAAACTGAGGGCAAAAAACGCTTTTGGGAATCTTTCAAGTAATGATAAAATCTCTTTTCCTGTCATCTCTTTTTCAATAATGTATCTCTTAACTCCCTGGAATTGCTTTATTTCTTTGAACTCAATTTCTCCTTTTAGGTCGCTTGTTGAAACAATTGCTCCTGCGACTAGTGTTTTGTTATCTCCAAGTTTTTCTGCGCAAAATCTTACCAGCTCATTTGCAAATTCATATGTTGTTGAAATAGTGTACTTGTCCTTTGTTTTTCTAGCGCTGATTAGAGCCCTGTTACAAAATTCTCCTCTCCCGAACTTTTGGAACTGCAGATGGACAAAAGAATCCTGTTTGCCCTTAAAGATTTTTTTTATAAAATTCATATTCTTATCTGTCAAATTTTGCTTATAAATTTTCCGTCAGAAAATTTCCCCTGAAAAAAGCTTTTTTAAGGACAAAGAGATATAACAAGTTTTATAAATTTCCCTAACTTAAGAAAAAATATAAAATGGCAAATATAGATTATACAAGAAAAGCTTTCTCTTTGATTGCTATAGTCTTTTTGTTAGTCCTTACTTTTTTGATAATAAAGCCAATTATGGTTTCAATAATTGTCGCTTTGGTTCTCGCGTTTGTTTTTGCCCCTGTTTATGACTGGCTTTACAAACATACAAAATCAAGGAACATCTCAGCTTTTGCTATAATCCTATTTCTTCTTGCAATTATTATAATCCCTATTTGGTTTTTCACCCCTATTTTAGTGAACCAGGCTTATGAAATTTACCAGCTTACTCTTAAGATAGATTTCACCTCAATTCTCAAATCAATTTTTCCTTCTTTATTTGCCTCAGAGCAGTTCGCAACCGATGTCGGCGGGATAACTTCTTCTTTCACATCAAAAATTGCAAATAATATTGTTGCCTATCTCGCCCAAATAATTCTCAATTTTCCTGTAATAATGATTCATCTTTTAGTTGTCTTTTTTACGCTTTTCTTTGTTTTAAGAGACAGGCAAAAAGTTATTGATTATGTAAAAAGTGTTCTTCCATTCCCAAAAGAAGTTGAAAAGAGAATTTTTGAATATTCCTCGGGAATTACAGCCTCACTTATTTACGGGCAGATTATTATAGGATTGATTCAGGGTATAACTCTTGGAATAGGCCTTTTTATATTTAGAATTCCTAATGCATTATTCCTTTCATTGCTGGCAATTTTTGCAGGAATTCTCCCAATAATAGGAACTTTTATTGTCTGGGCTCCTTTGTTAATCTCCCTCTTTATCACAGGGGCTCCTACAATAACTATCTTAGGAGTTCTCTTTTTTGGAATCATTTCCTCAAGTGTTGATAACATTATAAGACCTATAATCACTTCAAAAAGAACCAAAATAAATTCCGCAATACTTTTTGTTTCAATGATTGGAGGTTTGTTCTTCTTTGGAATTCTCGGGCTTATCCTCGGTCCTTTGATAATCTCTTATCTAATTATTTTCCTTGAAATTTACAGGGGAAATGAAAAGCCATCTATTCTTATGGAAGAAAACCTATAAAATCAAAAGAAATAAACTTCAAATAAATATAAAAACTATTTTCTCAAAGTATTATTGTCTTATTTAAATATTGAAGATAAAAAAGAGTTTAGCATAGGAAACTTGAAAACTTAATAAATATGGAGTTAAAAATAAAACTTTTGAAATGGTCTGCAGGTCTTCCAGTAGCGATACTTAATCATAAGACAGCAGAAAAAATAGGGGCTCATCCCCAGGATATGGTAACCTTAAAGACAATTTCCAAACACCCAATAGAAGTTTCTGTTGTTGTAGGTACAATAAAAAAAATTGTTAAAAGAGATGAGATTGCTATTTCTTCTGAATTAAAAAAAATATCAAAATTAAAACCAGGTAAGAAAGTTGAGGTTAATATGATGACTCCTCCTCTGAGTATGGATTACATAAAGAAAAAAGCTAATAATAAATCCTTGACTGAAAAAGAACTAAAGTTGATTATAAAAGATATTGTAAATAATTCTCTTTCTGATACCGAGGTTGCTCTTTTTGTTTCTTCAGTATACAAATATGGAATGAACATGAAAGAAACAATCTACCTGATAAAAGCTATTCTAAAAAGTGGGAATCAATTAAAATTAAGAAATAAGTTTGTTGTTGACAAGCATTCTATCGGCGGTGTTCCCGGGAACAGAACAACCCCCTTAGTTGTTTCAATCTGCGCGGTTGCAGGTTTAACTATGCCAAAGAATTCTTCAAGAGCAATAACAAGTCCTGCAGGAACAGCAGATGTTATAGAAACAATCGCCCGTGTGGAATTTACAATAAAAGAAGTTAAGGAGCTGATAAAAAAAACAGGAGCCTGTATGATCTGGGGCGGAACTTTGGGGATAGTTCCTGCAGATTCCAAGATAATTCGCATTGAGAAATCTCTCAAAATGGACCCCGAGTCTATGTTAATTGCATCAATAATGTCAAAAAAACTTGCAGCAGGAAGCAAATACATATTGATTGATATTCCTTATGGGGAAGGAGCTAAAGTTGATAAAAAAGGAGCTTTAAGGATAAAAAGAAAATTTGAATATCTCGGAAAATATTTTAACAAAAAAATCAAATGTGTCCTTACTGATGGAAGCCAGCCGATTGGTAATGGCATAGGCCCTGCCCTTGAACTTAAAGACATAATAAAGATTCTTGATCCTAAACAGAAAGGTCCAAAAGATCTTGAAGAAAAATCAATCCTTCTTTCAGCTGAGCTTCTTGAAATGACAGGAAAAGCAAAAAAAGGTCATGGAAAAGAGATGGCTGAAAAAATTCTTTACTCTGGAAAAGCTTTTGAAAAATTTAAGGAAATTATTGATGCTCAAGAAGGAAGCTTAAGAAAGCTGGAGGAAGCACCTTTTACCCATGATATTATTGCAAAAAAATCAGGTAAGATAGTTAGCATAAGGAACAAAAAAATAAATTCTCTTGCAAGAGCCGCCGGCTGTCCGGCGGATAAGTTTTCTGGAGTCTATCTCTATGTAATAAAAAATCAAAAAGTGAAAAAAGGCCAAAAAATTCTCACAATATTTGCAGAGTCCAAATCAAGACTTAATTCTGCAGTTAGATATTACGGAAAATCAAAACCTTTGGCGATAAAATGATTCTAATTGTTTTTTATTTTTATTTTATTCATTAAAGAGATATAAACCACAATTATATTTTTAAAGTTCTAAGTCATCTTTCTTTTATGGAAAATTCCAAAGGAAAAATTGTTGAATATTTAAGAAAGAATTTAAAAAAAGGATACACTATTGAATCTTTGAAATGGGCTCTTATTGGGCAGGGATATTCGAGAGTATCGGTTGATAGGGCAATTGAGGAGCTTAACAAAGATCTGGCAAAGAAAGCACCTGTCCTCAAAGAAAAACCAGTCATAAAATACGAGATTGTTGATGAGAATGATAACCCAATTATAATCAAAAAGTCCTGGTGGAAAAGAATATTTGGAAAGTAATTTTTTCTTTTTAGTTTCAGATTTTAAATTAACAAAACGCCGTCGCCAGGAATCGAACCTGGATGCCCGTAAGGGCCCTGGGCTCAAACCAGGTGGAATACCATTCTCCGCACGACGGCTTCAATACAAAATCAAGAAGCAAAACTGATTAAAAAGGTTTCTGTTTTGAAAAGCCTCAGATGGGATTTGCACCCA
>Ga0315551_10000955_pt1 | contig 22524 bp, 13 predicted proteins | sample SalMarSW160290MG_FD_203678 | JGI IMG/M metagenome (GOLD analysis project Ga0315551, IMG submission 203678) | Salt marsh sediment microbial communities from the Plum Island Ecosystem LTER, Massachusetts, United States - Salt Marsh Sediment SW1602-90 ...
ATCGGCAAAGCGCGCCAAAAGTCGGGCCTGCTGAACCGTAAAGGCCGTACCGGATGATGCCACCACGTTTTTTACCCCTACCTGCCAGAGTGATATGAGGTCGAAGTATCCCTCGACAACAATAACCGATATCGGTGTTGCCTGTCTTATAAAGTCCTTGGAGTGATTGAGACCATAGAGAACGTTCCCCTTTACATAGAGGGGAGTTTCGGGGGAGTTGACATACTTGGCCGTCTCGCCCTTTTTCAAAGTTCTTCCTCCGAAAGCGATCGGCTTCTGGCTCAGATTGAAGATGGGAATCATAAGCCGCTGCCGAAAGCGGTCGTAGTAGTTGCCCTTGCTCTCGGAACGAATGGCTAAACCTGCCTTTTCTAAGTCTTCCGCGTTGAGTCCCTTGGCTGCGGCATATTTTATTAACCCATCCCATGCTTCACCTGCCAGACCCAGCTTGAACTGTTTGATCGTTTCTTCTGTGAGGCTTCTTTTTTTCTTTAGATAGTTTTGGAGGACCTCTCGATATCTCGATTCAAAAAGAAGCTGCTGGAAATACTCAAGAGCCATCTGGTTGGCGTAAGTGATCTGTTCCACTACTTCCCGCCTGAAATCGGAGCGGGCTTCTTCTCGGATACTGACATTTGCTCGCCGGGCCAGGTAGCGGACGGCTTCAACAAAGGACATCTTCTCGTGCTCCATGAGAAAAGTGAACACGGTGCCGCCTTTGCTGCACCCGAAACAGTAGTAAAGCTGTTTGTCCGGTGAGACGGTAAACGAGGGTGTCTTCTCAGTATGAAATGGACAGAGGGCAAGGAAATTACGGCCTTTCTTTTTCAGCCTGACATACTCACCGATAATTTGAACAATATCGGTGGCCTGACGCACCTGTTCAATCGTCTCAGGAGGGATCATCTTATTCTTTCAACTTCGCAATTGTCACACCGGCTCCCCCCTCATTCCAATCACCCAACCTCAACGATTCTACTTCCGGGTGGTTTTTTAAGTAATTGGTCAATGTCCGCCGCAGGGTACCCGTTCCTTTCCCGTGGATAATATAGACCTGGCTAAAGCCGATTACAACGGCCCGGTCAAGGAATTTCTCCAAGCTCTCTAAGGCTTCCTCAACGGTCATACCCCGCAGGTGAATCTCCGGCTTTTCAGCCTCTTCTATAGAAAAGCTGGCAGCCGTTGGGGCTCTTTTCGTCTCTGAAGGCTGGCTAATCTTTCTCAGATTTCTCAAGGCGACCGTGGTCAGCACCTTGCCGATTTTAACTTTGGCGCGCGCTTTACCAATCAACTGTTCGATTTTTCCTTCCTGCTTCAGTGAGAGAATCTCTACCAGGTCACCTTTATGGAAGACAGCGCCGTCAGGATGTTGTTGTTCAAGGCTGCCCTGAAGATCCTTTATCTTCTCATGTCTCCTTTGAAGATTGCGGTGAAACTTTTTGACCGCTTCTTTGGAGGCCTGGGAATGTCTGATGTCAGCCACCAGCCTCTCGATCTCTTTGCGGGTTTGTTCCAAAAACAATTCCGTCTCAGCTAGCGCCTTTTGTTTTTCAGAGTTTACTTCGGTTTGCAACTGATCGGTTTGACTGCGGTACTGCTTTTCGAGTTCCCTGGCCTTGGCAAGGCGCTCGGTTAGTTCTGTTCGGTCCTGTTTAAGCCTGGCCAGCTCTGATTCCAAAGAGGCAATGAGAACATCGAGCGACTTCTCCTCACTGCCTACCGACGAAGTAGCGTGCTGACAAACGACATCGGGCAAACCAAGGCGGCGAGCAATTTCTACGGCATACGATGAACCGGGAATACCGATGTGAAGTCGGTAAGTAGGAGCAAGCGTCCGGCGATCAAACTCTAAAGCGGCGTTTTCTATCTCTGGACGTTCCGTCGCGAGCGTCTTCAACTGCGAATAGTGAGTGGTGGCAAGGAGCTTGGCTCCCTTTTCAACGACGTAAAGCATAATGGCCTCGGCGAGAGCAGAACCTTCCTTGGGATCGGTGCCGGCTCCAATCTCATCGAACAAAAGTAGGGCTTCCTCGGAAGCGCCGGCCAAGCCATGAATGATGTTTCTCATGTGCGAGGAAAAGGTGGATAACGATAGCTCTATGGATTGTTCATCGCCGATGTCGGCAAACAGACTTTTGAAAATGCCGATGCTGGATTTCTCACCAGCGGAAATATGCAGGCCCGATTGCGCCATCAGCATCGAAAGACCCACCGTCTTCAAGGTAATTGTTTTACCGCCGGTATTAGGACCGGTTATCAGCACCGCTTGCCGCGCCGCATCCAGGCCGATGTCGGTGGGTACAACATTCTCAATGCTTGAAGACTGGATTATCAAGAGGGGGTGGCGGGCCTCAACCAGCTCAAATACAGAGGACTCTGTAATGATGGGCTGGTTCCCTTTTATCTGGTTTGAAAACTTGGCGCAGGCATAGAAGGCGTCGAGCTTGCCGATCAGCCGGGTATTTTCTCCAAGCGACTCAGCCCGCGCCGCTATCTCAGAGGTAAGAGCACGAAGGATACGGTCCATCTCGAGCCGCTCCTCCTGCATCAGCAAGTTAATCCGATTGTTCAGTTCTACCGTTTCCGTTGGCTCGACATATAAAGTCGCCCCCGACTGACTGCGGTCATGGAGGATGCCGGTACCGGTGCGGTACTGGCTGGTCGGTATCGGAATGACATAACGACCGCTGCGTATAGTAATCACATCATCCTGCCACCCGGCCTGCTTCTGGTGCCCAGCCAGAATGCGTTCCAGTCGGATCATGATTTTTCGCTTGTTTTCGCTCAGTTCAAGGCGAACACTTTTAAGCTTCGATGAAGCGCTGTCCTTTATCTCGCCGTTTTCATCGAGTACTCGGTGGATTTCTTTCTTGAGCTCAGGAAATGCCCGTACTTGGGTGAGATACTCGGTTATGGCGGGGAAATTGTCTCGACCCTCTTTGCCATAGCCGTTTATGGCAATGGATACCTCAACCAGCTCGAGGACTATGAGAATCTCTTTCGGTTCAAGAAATATCCCTTCTACTTGAGACTTTTCAAGCAGGTCGCGGCAGTCTTCTAAGCGATATAGCGGAAAGGCCTGTCCGAAATTGATGATGTCCTTCATCTGGGAGATCTCAGTCTGACGGCGCTCAATCTCCCCTCTATCAAACAGCGGTTGAAGCCGGTTCACCTCCTCCTTGCCGAAAGGCGTTAGACACTTGTCTGCGATCATCGAGATGATTTTCGGAAACTCAAGGGTGTTGATAGTATGTTGGTCTATCATCGCACCATCGGACTGTTTGCCGCTGCAAAGAAAAAGCCGACCTGGAGGCCGGCTGTAATATACGTAGAAGCGATCAAAATCAAAGTTAATTTAGCCTTTGCCGAAGCCCAAATCGAAGAATCGTCTCATCTGCTGCAGTGCTCGGTATACCTCGACTCGGTCTTCGTTCGTAGCGCCTTTGCGAGATTTGCTCTTAGACTCAGCAACCAGCAGAGTCCTCTCGATCTTTTCCATAAAATCAGGGTTTTGGGGATGGATTGGTGACGTTCCTTCGTACATCAGCGGGACGGTCTTAGCCACAGCCGGCCCGAAAAATGAAGCCTCAAAGGAGTCATAAAACCCCTGTGGCATCGGTAGCAGAAAGACCAGGAAGGTCAAAAATCCAATAGCCAGCCATCCACGCAGAAATCCAATCAGAGCACCGCCCATCTGATCTTTTCTGCCGGTCTGCTTGAGTTGGGCGACCTTGTAAAACGCCATGCCGACCAGTTTGAACGCGGCATAACTAATCGCCAGGAGAACAACAAAAGAGAGAAAAGCCGACACCAACGGAGAGCCGCCCAACTGGTTGTAGACCCAGACGGCGAAGTTGTCGATGTAGTTGACCGAGAAAATTATCGCCACGAAAAAGACGATAAATGCCATGAGTTCACGGATCAACCCCTTCTTCGATCCGATAATGACAGATGCCAACAGCAACACAATCAAGATAGCGTCAATCCAATTCATAAAGAAACACTCCTCTACGGAATTGGTTTACTTGATTAAATATAGAGAGTTTTAAATTTCTTTGGCAAGTATTTCCATTGCCAGTTTGTTAACCAGTTTCCCGTCGGCCTGTCCCTTGATTTTGGGCATCACGACCTTCATAACCAGGCCGACCTTCTGCGGGGAATCGGCGCCCAACTCGGCAATGGCATCGCTTATGATCTGGCGAAGTTTCTCTTCGCTTAACTGTTCGGGAAGGTAGGAAGTGATAATAGCCAACTCAGCCTGCTCTTTTTTCACCAGGTCCTCACGCCCACCTTTTTGGAACTGCTCTATCGATTCACGTCGTTTCTTAGCGGCACTGCTGAGCACATCGATTGCATCGTCATAAGTCAGCTCATCCGCCTTGTCTATTTGCTTATATTTCAGCTCAGATTTCAGGCCCCGAAGCACGGTTAGCTTTTCTTTTTCGCCGGTCTTCAGGGCCTGTTTCATGTCCTGATCTATCTTTTCAAACAGTGACATCAGACTTCTTCAAATTTATCTTTCAAGCGCCGAGCCTTGCGCCGCGCGGCAGCCAGTTTACGCTTCCTGGCATCGGATGGTTTTTCATAGTGCTGGTGCTTTTTAATGTCTTTCAAAATACCGCTTTTTTCACAAAATTTATTAAAACGCCTCAGGGCTCTTTCGAATGATTCGTCTTCCCGTATCTTAACGCCGGTCAATCTGTTACACCCCCCTTCTGAGTTGGATGTTTTTTAGCAACACTACCCATTGTAATCGGTATGATATCTCATTTTCTGTATTATGTCAACACAAATAGTGAAAAACCAACGTTTTCAGAACTAATTCAACACAAATATACACCTATACACCGTATAAGGTTGATGCTAACTATTCAGAACCGCCGAATTCATCACCTTAGCACAAACAAGACAGCTACTACTAACGTCCTCGCTGGCCCCTCATACAACAGCGGATTCGATTGACCTACCTTTTGGTATTCGCTACATTTCAATCAGACCTATTTAGTAAACGTGGAGTAAAGTCATGTCATATCTCAAGCAAATCGATCCCGAAATATTCGAGGCTATTATCAAAGAAACTGAGCGTCAGGCCAACAAGCTGGAGCTGATTGCCTCTGAGAACTTCGTGTCCGAGGCGGTTATGGAAGCGGCCGGTGGTGTGATGACCAACAAGTACGCCGAGGGCTATCCCGGCAAGCGCTACTATGGCGGCTGCGAGTTTGTCGACATTGCTGAGGACCTCGCTCGTGAGCGGCTCAAGCAGTTGTTTGGCTGCGAACATGCCAATGTCCAACCCCACAGCGGCTCCCAGGCCAATATGGCTGTCTATTTCACTGCCCTCAAACCGGGGGATAAGGTGATGGGGCTGGATTTGTCACACGGCGGACATCTCACTCACGGCCACCCGATTAACTTTTCCGGTTTTCTCTTCGACTTTGTTGGCTATCAGGTTGACAAAGAAACCGAAGTTATTGACTACGACAAACTCATCGAGCAAGCTAAAGAGGTTAAACCCAAACTGATTGTCGCCGGCGCCTCAGCTTATCCGCGCTTTTTGGATTTTGAGAAGTTCCGCGATGCCTGTGATGCCTGCGGAGCATATCTAATGGTCGATATTGCTCACATTGCCGGTCTTATTGCCGCGGGGCTGCATCCATCACCCATTCCATACGCCGATTTCGTCACTTCTACTACCCACAAGACGTTGCGCGGGCCGAGAGGCGGCGTCATCATGTGCAAAGAGAAGTACGCCGCTGACCTTGACCGAATGGTCATGCCCGGTATCCAGGGCGGACCGCTGATGCACATCATTGCGGCCAAGGCTGTTGCCTTCAAGGAAGCAATGACCGACGAATTCAAGGCATACGAGAAGCGCATCGTAGAGAATGCCAAAGCCCTGGTGGAAGCCCTCAAGGGATACGGCTATCATATCGTTGCCGGCGGCACCGACACTCACCTGATGCTGGTTTCATTTATCGACATTCCCAAACTCACCGGCAAGAAAGTCGAAAAGGCGCTGGACAAGGCCGGCATCACCGTCAACAAGAACACCGTCCCGTTCGATCCGGAAAAGCCGTTTGTTACTTCCGGCATTCGTATCGGCACGCCAGCCATCACCACGCGTGGTATGGGGGTTGAAGAGATGAAGCGGATTGCGGAGTTTATCCACCGCGGTATCCAGAACCGCCGCGATGATGACGCCCTGGCTGAAATCGCCAAGGAAGTCGCGGCGTTGTGTAAAAGATTCCCTCTTTACCAAGAACGCTTACAGGAGGCATAGGAGAAGTAGGGCAGGATCCCTGCGATCCTGCCAGCCCCGTTATTGTGAGCGGCGGATGTCAACATCTGCCGCAGGAGTAACAAGACAGGAGGTTCTGATATGCTTTTCTCTTTGTCCATGTTCCCCACCAGCAAGGGAACGGTGTCGCTTTCGGCCGATGTCGCTAAAGTGATCGATATTATCGACAAATCCGGCCTGCCATACAAGTTGAGCGCCATGTCGACCATCATTGAAGGAGACTGGGAGCCGGTGATGAAGGTCATCAACAAAGCGCGCCTGATGCTGCGCCGACGGCACGAGCGCATCTATATCGTACTGACGATTGATGACCGCAAGGGAGCCAAAAACCGCCTGACCGGCAAGGTCAAGTCAATCGAAAACAGGCTCAAGCGGGAGGTGAGGAAGTAATGGAAATTGCTTGTTCTGCCGGTTCTTGCACGCCAAAGGCGGGTGTGAACCGACAGTTTGACACCTGGTCGTCAGGTCACATCCGCTTTCACGGACAAGACCTGACGAAACTCAGGAAAAACAGACTCAAGCGGGAGGTGAGGAAGTAATGGAAAATATCCGTGTGGTGTTATTTGTGGGCGGCAGATGTCCACATCTGCCCCAAAATGTCATTCCTGCGAAAGCAGGAATCCAGTAGAGGAAATAAAGGAGAGGTGAAGAAATAATGGAAACAGTACGTGTTGTCTTTATCAGTGTCCCGCGTGATGAGGCCAACAAGTTGGCTCGCAACTTGGTCGAGAAGCGTCTGGCGGCCTGTATCAACATTGTGCCTAAAATTGAGTCGTTTTTCTGGTGGGATGACGCTGTCCAGAGAGACGAAGAGGCGCTTCTGATTGCCAAAACGACCCGGCAACGCATGGACGAGCTGATGCGCTACGTGCAGGCCAACCACCCCTACGAGTTCCCCGAGGTAATTTCACTACCTTTATCCGAAGGCCTCCCTGACTACGTCGCCTGGATCAAGAAGGAGACGGAGCGGGGGTAGGGGAGTGATTGTGGAATTAGTAATCGGTATTGCTGCGATAGTCATTAGTGTATTCTTTTACCAACTTCAAAAACGAAGCGGCAAGAAAACGCTTGACGTAATCTTGAAAAGAATGAATGGGACTAAGACTCGGTTGGATCCGAATAATCCTCCTCCAATTCCTCAAGGCTTTGAGGAGATGGAGCAGAAATTGAGCGAACAGCTCAAGCGTGGAGAACCAATAAGTATTTTAGACTTGTTGAAAGTTGGGGTAATCGAATATGCACGTGAAAACTATGATAAAGCCATGCACTACTTCCTGGTCGCATTGGATAGAGCTGAGAAGGCAAATGACAAGACCTATATGAGTACAGCCATTGGCAATATCGGACTAGTTGAACTTGCAAAAGGTGATTTAGATAGTGCATTAAAGTTCAAGCAGAAGGCTTTGGATCTTGATCGAGAAGCTGGTTTTGTTATAGGCCAAGCAAGCGAACTGGGCAGCATGGGTCTAATCTATCTTAAGAAAGTAGAATACGCCAAAGCTATCCAGTGTCTTTCAGAATCACTTGAGTTATACAAAACGATTGGTGACCAGCAAGGCCAAGCGACCCAATTAGCCAGTATCGGATTGGTGTACTTAGCTAGAAATAACTATACTGAAGCAATCGATAATCTTCGGGAGGCTCTTGATATTCATCGGAAGACTGGCAATGGTAGGGGTGAAGCACAGACGCTCCGTAACATCGGTTTTGTATATGTGGAGAGCGGGGAACATGACGTAGCGATACAATATTTGAAGAATGCACTTAACGTTGCCAATCAGCACGGATTATCGGATGAACGTGACAAAATTGTAAATGTGCTGGATAGAATTAAACATAAATCTAAAGAGGGTGGGAAAGAAACAGAATTGTAGGTCGAACCCCCCGTGGTTCCGACAACTGTTTTCTTCCGATTCATGCGAGGCGGGTGTTCCCGTCCGCCTCGACCAAGGGCAGATGTGGACTCGCCTTTAGCGAGCCGCCCACGAACACTATTGAGATCACCACGCCCCCACCTCGGGCGGGGACTTGCGATGACGATGGACTTGTGGGAGAGTCTCCTCAACGGTCTTTGCTTCTCTGGGACCGGGTAGCCCACCCCTTGGGGTGGGGTTAGTCTACACCTACTCCCTGTGTAAATCCGCCGTAAGCGGTGGGCCACCCGACCTAATCTTGGCACAGCATACGAGCGCCTATAATAACGAGAATAGGGTCACTGAGCAAGGGAACAGTGACATTTTTTGCAGAGGAGGTCTTCTTTCACTCGAGGAGAAGATAGATACCACACTGCGATCAATACTTACATGAAAGATGGGATCTGTGGGACCTGGAAGAGTGGCCAGCAGCTTCTTGCCAAGTAATTAGTCATTGACACTTCGTCAGGAATAAAGCACACTTAGAGTGTGGCTGGATTGAAACTCAATACCTCCTTGCTGTATGTGAAAGGAGTGGGGCCATGGAGAGCAGAAGCGCTCGCCAAACACGGCCTCAAAGAGGTACGCGACCTGCTGTATTACTTCCCCCGCGCCTATCTCGACCGGACCAACATCGTCCCCATATCCAAAGTGAAGTTCGACCAATCGGTGACTATCATTGGCCGGGTGAAGGCTCATGGAGCTCTGTACGGTCGCAGGCGGAAAATGTATGAGGTCATTCTTGAAGATGACACTGGGGCGATTACTCTTCGCTGGTTCCATGCTTTAAGGTACTGGGAACGTTCTTTTAAAAAGGGGCAGCGATATGCGGCCACAGGGACAGTTGCCTACTACTCAGGATATGAAATGATCCATCCTGAACTGGAGCGACTCGAGGAAGACAGCGATCAGATGATCCATGCCGGCCGCATTATCCCTGTTTATCCCCAAACGACTGAACTGACCAAAGCCGGACTCAACAGCCGAGGCATCCGGAGGCTTACCTCTTTTATCTTTGATAATTTGAGTGAGCGAATAGAGGACCCTCTGCCGACAGCGGAAAATAGAAAGCTCAGTCTCCCTTTGCTGCACGAGGCGATAGCACAATTACACTACCCGGACAGCCGGGATGAGATTGAGTCCAGCCGGCGCCGCCTGGCTTTCGATGAGCTTTTAAACTTTCTTTTTCTTGTTTTTCGCAGGAGAAGCCAGAAGGAAGAAATTGTTAAACGGCATCGCTACCGACCTCCTGGTCAGAAACTCAGTTCATTCAAGAACCGACTTCCCTTTGAACTCACCGACAGTCAGAAGAAAGTTGTCAGAGAGATATTTAGGGACTTGCAATCCCAACATCCTATGGCGCGTCTGCTTCAGGGAGATGTAGGGTGCGGCAAGACAGTCGTAGCGGTGTTGTCCGCTCTGTATGTGGCAGAGAACAACCTTCAGAGCGCCTTCATGGCACCGACAGAAATCCTTGCCGAACAGCACTACCGCATCTGGAGTGGCGCCCTTTCTGATGTCGGCGTCACCAGCGGCCTCCTCACGTCACGCCTTAAGCCAAAAGAAAAGAAAGAAATCGCCCGCCGCTACGCTGAGGGAGAAGCGCAGGTTCTCTTTGGGACTCATGCCCTCATCTATGATTATGTTTCCTTCAAGAATCTTGGTCTGGTCATAATCGATGAACAGCACCGTTTCGGTGTCCAGCAGCGCGGGAAACTTTATGCCAAAGGCGACAACCCGGACCTGCTGGTGTTGACCGCCACGCCGATACCCCGCACCTTAGCTTTGACTCTGTACAGTGATCTGGATATCTCAACCATCGATACCCTTCCTCCCGGCAGAAAAGAAACGCGCACTGTCTGGCGGACGCATGATGTTCGTGATAAAGTGTATCAGTTTGTCAAAGACGACATTGCCAAGGGAGGGCAGACTTATATTGTCTATCCAGTGATCGAAAAATCTGAGCTGATGGAGTTGGAAAGTGTCGAGGATGCTTACCGAGAATTGTCACAAGGAGTGTTTAAAGATTTTCGCATGGGGATGATGCACGGGCGAATGAAACCAACCGAACGGGACGCTGTCCTTGAGCAGTTTCAATCCGGCCAGCTTGATATCCTGGTATCCACCACGGTCGTCGAAGTTGGTCTGGACAACCCCAAGGCTACCGTCATGATTATCGAACATGCCGAACGGTTTGGATTGGCTCAGCTCCACCAACTCAGGGGAAGAATCGGTCGCGGCGACAAGCAAGCGACACTGGTGGCGTTGGCGCACACTCCGACTTCAGACCTGGCTCGCCGGCGTCTTGGAATGTTCACCTCTACGTCCGACGGATTCAGAATCGCAGAAGCGGATTTGGAGCTAAGAGGCCCGGGAGAGATGTTTGGTGTGAGACAATCCGGCCTGCCGGAGTTTCGGACAGCCAAGCTCATAGGTGATCGTGATCTAATAGAAGCTGGCCGCCGCCTGTTGGAACATCTTTTTGTCAACTACGACACACTTGACAGAGAATACCTGAACCTGTATAAGTACCTGAATAAGACGGCCTCTAAAAAGGAGATGCTTCTGGGTGGGGGCTAATGCGTGTCGCACGGATAGTTCTTTTATTGAAGTAAAACAACAAGGGAGTTATTGATATGACTGAGCCGCAAGAAAGCATTGACGTACATTTCCTCCAACTAATTCTATCTCTGCAGGCCGGTGCTATGCAGCAAATGGGCAAAATCGCCTCGCCCATCTCAGGAAAGATCGAGCGAAATCTGGAGATGGTCAAAAACAGCATCGATATGATCGCTATGCTTGACGCTAAGATGACGGGTAATATGACCAAAGAGGAAAAAGAATTTATTGGCCATGTGCTCTATGAACTTCGGCTGAATTATGTCGATGAGGTGAAAAAAGAGGATACCGAGAAGGCTGAAGCGAAGCCCGCAAAGGACAATGAGAAATCGACCCCGGGTAAAACCAAGCAGAAAGAATCCGCTGAGAAAAAAGACAGCACCACAAAAAAACCACCTGACGCCGGAAGTAGTTAAGGGCATTTTCCGTTTAGCTGTTGTTTACCGTGATGTGTATAACAAACGGAGAAGTGTGTTTTCCAGCTTACGATTAAATCACTCTTTTGGCTTGATTTTGCGGGCTTTTAGGTTATATTAAGGTGGATGAAAGTGGTTGAACAGCTTTCGGTTAGTCCCAACATTCCGAAGTCGGCGCTAATTGCAGCTTTTGGTCCCGGATTGGAATTTGAAAAGGGGCTGGCTCAGTTTACCAGCTTCAAGACTGGGGGGGCGGCTAAGTACTTCTTTCTGGCGCGGACCATTGACGATGTGGTGCAATCAGTGCAGGCGGCGCGGAAATTTGCCCTGCCGTATTTTATTCTCGGAGACGGGTCAAACCTTCTCGTTTCTGACGAGGGGTACGATGGGCTGATTGTTAAGATTGACATTCGTGGGCTTAAGATCGTCGGCGAAGCCGAGATTGAGTGCGGTGCTGGAGAAGATTTGATGGCAATGGTGAATTTTACAACTGAAAACTCGCTGACCGGCCTGGAATTTGCTAGTGGAATATGGGGAACGGTCGGAGGAGCAATCTACGGTAACGCCGGAGCCTACGGTGGGGAAATCGGCTCGCTGCTGACCGAGATAACTCTTGTTGACAAGGAGGGAAATGTTAAAACTGCTGACCCTGACTACTGCCAGTTCAGCTATCGGAATTCTTTTTTGAAAACCAGTGGTGAAATTGTTGTGAAAGCCCGCTTCAGGCTAAAGAAAGCAAATGCCAACCAGATCAGGCAGAAGGTTGATGAGATACTGGCTCTTCGTCAGGTCAGGCTTCCTGTTGATGGCTTGTCAGCTGGTTGTTATTTCAAAAACATTCCAGATCCCAACCAGAAACACGGTAAAATCTCAGCCGGTCACTTACTCGAACAGGTCGGAGCCAAGCAGCTTGCGATAGGCGGGGCGAAGGTCTTTGAGAAACACGCCAATATTATTGTCAACACCGGCTCGGCAACATCAGAAGACATTCACCGGCTGGCTGATATACTGAAGAAAAAGGTCTACGAAAAATTTGGTGTTAGACTTCAGGAGGAAGTCATTCAACTTGGTAAGTTTTGAAAGAAGGAGGTCGCCTATAGAACCATTTCTAAAGAGATAAGATCAACCGATACTATTTGATAGTGTGAGATCTGCATCGCCAAAGGTTGCCGTTTGTGCCCTGATTACAGTGCTGTACAGTAGTGTTGTCACGTGTCCAGCCGAAGGTGCATCAGGCTTCATGGGCTCGTTAGAGTCACCCCCTTCTTTCGTTTCCCCGTACAATGAGTTTTCCGACAAGAGGTCGGTATCCCTGACTCCTACACCTTACCTGTCGCTTGGTTACCCTCTCAAACTCCGCCCGGGGCTCATTAGAGGGAGTTTCTTTGCACATTCCGTCACCCTTAACACGGAATATTACAAAAAAGGTACCTTAGCGGATTCATTGATTGCCGTGACGGTCGATGCCGGTGAGTTCTTGTCGTTCAGAAAGCGAAAGAACGTCACCGACGGATTAAATAATCTGGTTACCGGCTCCATATCAAATCCGGACCAAACGCGCAGAGGAGGGGGTTTAGGTATAAGCGTAGCCTTGCCAAAAAGACTCAACAAAATTTTCGGAGAAGGGGGAGCCGGGCTAAGGGTTTCCGGATATCGCAAGATAATGTTTTCCGGTCGGTCACAGTGGACTGATGCAGCCCAGTCGGAAGTGTATCGACAGAGCAAATTCCCCTCCCTGAATATGCAACAGTTATATCGATTTGATATCAAAGGTACTATTGGATCGAAAATATCTGTGAACGTCTCTGAGGACAGTCAACAGGATATCCCTTTGGCTAACCGGCTTATCATACGTTACAAGGGCGATGAGGATGACATTCTCAAATCAATTGAAGCCGGCAACACCAACTTATCATTGCCCAACTCCGGCTTTGCAGGATATTCATCACGTGTCCAGGGGCTGTTTGGGGTCAAATCAGAGGCGCAGATCGGTCGGCTCCGACTTATCGGCATCGCTTCTCAGGAACAAGGGTCATCCGAACGAGTCTCGATTACCCCAACCGGCGAGGCCAGCGCGGAGTATATTCGTGATTACAATTACACTGAAGGGCGCATTTTCGATCTGGGTTACTCCACGGACTTCCACCCAGGAGACTCCGTGTTAACTCTTTTTGTCTATCAGCAAGTGGACAGAACGCGCGAACCGTTAGCGCAACCTGCAGTCCTTGCTGTGAACCCCAGCGATACCAGCATGTTTTCTGCAGAGAATATTCGTCTCACCGGCAGCAAAGATGGGGTGATGCAGCTTGACGAATCGGCTTACACTTTTTACAGTCTTCCTGACAGCAGTCACCACTATATAGTTTTCTATTCCCGTCTTCTCCAGGGTCGGGCTGTGGGTGTGTACATGAAGATTGAACGGCATAAAGAAGGCGGCGCTATTGACACCGTTAAGGTTGGCCATATTCCCAGCGACAGCACCTGGTTCTTGAAGCTGCTGTATCACAATTCGCCCAGCCCTGATCATAAAACATGGGGTTTGATGTGGCGCAACTGCTATGAGGTGCACGGCATCACGGCCCGTGACATCGATAAGATCAAAATTTACAAGGGAGCCGCGGGGAGCGAGGGCACCTCTTCCAGTTTCGATTACCAGGAGTTTGAAGGCAAGACCCAGAATTACATAGAGATATTAGGCCTTGATCAGTATAACACCCGTGACCAGAAGTATCCGGACAGCAAAGTTGACGATCGGTTGGAAATCTATAGGTCCGATTGGGGGTTGTTGATCTTTCCCAGCCGCGAACCGTTTGCCTCTGATACCACCTTCGTCAATGCTAACGGCGTTTCTACCGCTGAGCTGGAAGAGAAAGCGCCCCAGATATATAGTTACCACTCGTCCACGGAAAAGACAAAGAACAGCAAATATTACATTCAGATTCCATCTCAGGCACTAAGTTCTGTCGTTCGTTTGGGGCGCACCAATATTATCGAAGGCTCCGAGCGGGTGACAGTAAATGGCAGTCCCCTACAAAGTGGAAGGGATTATACGATCCAGTATGATCTTGGTCAGATAACTCTCCTTTCGGAGGATGCTCAGGACCCTAACGCAGACGTTCAGATTGATTTTGAGTACGCTCCCTTTTTGGCCCTTCAGAAAAAGACGCTGCTGGGCTTGCGGGCTGAATACGAATGGAGTAAGGACCTGAATGTCGGCGCTACCTTCCTGTACAAATCCGACAAAGCGCAGGATCGAAAACCGCGAGTGGGTCAGGAAACCACTCAGTCGATGGTGTTCGATGTCAACAGCACCTGGCGGCTTCATCCCAATTTCCTGACGTCCCTGGCGGACGCGCTCCCCTTAGTCGAAACAGAATCTCCTTCCAATATGGCCATCACCGGTGAATTGGCACAGTCACATCCCAATCCTAACGTTGACAATGTCGCCTATGTGGACGATTTCGAGGCCGCCCAGGAACAGCTGTCACTGGGCACTTCCCGTACCACCTGGAAACCCACGTCCATTCCGATTCAGGTGGATACCACTATCTGCGAGAAGGGGAAAATCCTCTGGCACACGCCAAGGGAATTGAGGCGAGTGGATGAAATCTATGAGCGAGAAGCCCGGCAAGGGGAAGGAACGATTCACACTCTGCGCGTGATATTCCGACCCCAAGCTGATTCTACCCATCTGCGGTCATGGGCTGGGATTATGCGCGGCTTCTACAACCGGATAGATGCCGAACGCGTCCAGTTGCTTGAATTGCGGGCCAAAATAAGCAACGGGGCGAAGGGCAAGCTCCATTTCGACATCGGCAGTATTGACGAAGACCTCAATGGTGACGGTGTGCCCAATACCGAGGATAATAACACCAATGGGGCTCTTGATTTTGAAGAAGACGTTGGTCTCGACGGTCTCCCTGATGAAGAAGAAGTAGATGAGAATGGAAATGGATACGACCTGGTAACGAACCCGGATCCAAGCAGTGACAACTGGTATTTCCTGGGTGAAGGGAAATGTCCGCTTTCTCCGGACTTATGCAACCGTCTTGGTAACTCCAATGATCCCTTGTGGAATAATGACTCAATTTACTACGAATGGCTGAACGGTACCGAAGGTAATCTCAAAGACCCTGGTTGGCTGAGCGTGCCTGACGAGGAAACCCTTACCAGGAAAGGTCAGGTCACGTTCAACCGCTACTTCTCGTTTGTCATTGATTTAGCCGAGGATTCATTCCGGGTGGACAACTCTGATCTGAACGGCTGGTGGACCTACCGGATTCCCATCAAAGATCCCTCCGCGCTGGACACTATCGTATCAACTATCGTCTCATCTGACGAGGGGGAAGACACGCTCTCTCCGGTCTGGAATGAGGTCAGCCACGTGCGGGTCTGGTTTGAATCCGAAGTAGGACAAACCGAGCCCGACACAATTGAAATCGCCGACTGGTACTTTGTTCAGTCCAACTGGGAGGACTCGGTCATATACCACGGACCTTCCAGACCTGACAGCACCAGTTTTGTGGTGGCTTCAATCAGTGAAGAAGACAGCACGTTTTATCCGCCACCGGGCGTGGAAGCGTACAAGGACCCCAATTACAACGTGACTGAAGCCCAGCGAGGTCTCCTTTTGAAATTCGATAATCTGGATAATGATGACACCTGCCTGGTCACAAAGCACTTGATCACGGTTGAGAAATACTCCGGTTATCGCCGAATTCAGATGTATGTTCACGGCAGCATCAAGCCGGAGGACGTGGGTAAGGTGAAGTTCTTTTTCCGGATCGGGAAAGATGCCAACAACTTCTACGAACAACATACCATAATAGACGCCGGATGGAACGAACGAAACTATATCAACATCGACTTCAACGAAATCACGGCTTTGAAAGATGCGGCCCTCAGAACAAGACCGCGGAACGAATGGAAAGACATTGACACATCAGACGGAACGTATCAAGTACGGGGAAATCCTAATATCAATGAAGTGCAGCACTTTGTCGCGGGAATAGAAAATCTCTCGGACGAGGATATCAGTGGAGAAATATGGCTGGATGAGCTACGGGTGACCGACGTGCGCAAGGATGTCGGCACTGCCGGCCGCCTTTCGATTACTGGAAGCATTGCTGATTTAATAAACTACAATTTTTCATTCAAATCTCAAGACGCCTTCTTCCGGGGGCTGTCATCGGCCACCCGGGGAGGTTCCAGCGACAACTTAGGCAGCGGCGAGACCTCCACCAACATCAGCTACGGAGGTTCATTGAACTTTGATAGATTCCTGCCAAGATCCTGGGGTGCCAGAATCCCCATTTCAGTCTCGCATTCCAAATCCACTGACACCCCTCTGCTTCGTTCCAACTCAGATATTGTCTTGCCCAAAGATGTCCAGGAAGCAGAGAGATCGATTAGAGAATCCAACTCCTTCAGGATATCAGAATCTTTCAACCGTAAAGGGAAGAATCCACTGTTTAATCTGCTGCTGAACCGGTTCAACTCCTCGCTTTCATATAGCCGAACCAGCCGACGGGACGTGAATACGCCTTACAGTTTTGGGGAGAGCTACTCCATTCCAGCCAGTTTTGATCTCAGCGTTGGGAAAGTGCCGACCCTGCCGATTTTCTTCTGGATGAAACCGCTGCCGTTTCTGAAAAAGACCTCTGGTTCACGGCTGGGGCTTTACCCGAGTATGTGGAAATTGTCCGGCACCTATAGTCGAAATATCTCCATCACGGATGACATCAACCTGAATCGTCGGACGACGTTCAAGCGGGACTTCACCGGGAAAATGGATGTCAGTTACAAAGTCTTCGACAACCTCAGTACTAGTTTCAATTATACCACTCTCCGAGACCTGAGTGATGTAGACCAAGTTAATCTTTCTTTGAAGAACTTTCGACTGGGGCTTGAAACCCGTTACAGCCAATTATTCAGCACCAGTTATGATCCGAAACTTTTCGGCTTTGTATCCACCGGCTTTTCCTATAAAGCCTCCTATAGCGACAATTATTCCCGATCGAATCAGTCGCTAAGTTCTTCCATGTCTCGTACCTGGTCAGTCAATGGCAGCTTTGACCATATCAAGTTATTAGGAGGCAAAAAATCGCGTTCCGAGCCAAGACGATCACCTCGCCATGGGAAGAGTCAACCCGAAGAAGGCGAAGGTCAGTCCAAGCCCACCAGGCCGTTTTACGATCCTCCCTTGGCTCTTCTAAGGTTTTTGACCGGTTGGATTAAGCCTCTCTCCTACAGCTACAGTGAAGGCTACAATTCATCGCTCCCCGGTATGGTGACACGACCGGCTTTCAAGTATCGTCTCGGCTTTGTGCGGGATGCTGATGTGGCTACATTATCCGAAGGCCGTGCTCCAAGCTCCGGTGAGGATCAGTCGTATCAACTTTCATCGGGCTTTACTTTTCTCGGCGGTCTGTCCACGGATGTGAAGTTCCGACAATCCATCAGTCGGGACCTAGTCAAACAAGGCACTCGGTATAAGGATGTCTCTACCTCCTGGCCGGACCTTTCGATTCGCATCCAGAAGTTCCAGCGCTTGCCTCTGCTCCAGGGTGTGGTCAACAAGTTTATTGACGTATTCTCGCCTCGGACAGGATATAACCGCCAGATAAAAGAACGTTTCAATATGAACAGCGATTTCCTTGCATCACGTACAGTTGCCAGTAACTACAGCCCGCTGCTGTCAATCAACTTTAAGGTGTTTCGGTCATTGTCTCTGTCTGGAACTTATACGCTGATGAAAAATAGGGATGAAAAATATAATCCTACCGACGGATCCTTCCAAACGGAGACGCGCTCATCGCGCTCTTCGATGAGTATCTCAACCAAGTACTCCTTCTCCTCACCTAGCGGCATCTCCCTGCCGTTGTTTGGTAGAATTAAGTTCAAGTCAACCGTGTCAATCTCTGTTAACATGAGCAGGAGCACCGACAAAAGCGAATCTCGTAGGGCCGGTGGGGGTTGGGCTCTTTCGGCCGACAAATCTGATTTTAAGGTATCGCCTGAAATTTCCTATTCTTTCAGTAGCCAGATCCGGGGCGGCCTTTATGCCCGCTGGCAAGACTCGAGTGACAATTTTAGAAACCGCAAGAGCCATACCAGGGAGCTGCAGGGCTGGGTTGAAATTCGATTCTAAGGATGTTTTCGATTGACAAGTGTTGGCCGTCCCCAGTTATTATTCTCATGATGAAGTCGACTTGGGGGCCGGCAGTTACGGTGACAGTCATGGTGATTTCCTGCGCCGAACCGAGGTTAGAACCACCCGCTTTTAATGGCGAGAGAGCAGAGACGTATTTGCGAAATCAGGTCTCATTCGGTCCTCGGATGCCGGGGACTGAAGCCTCGGCTGCCTGCCGGGACTTTCTCTACACACATTTCGCTGAGCTGGGTGCTGACGTCGATTCTCAGGCGTTTTCGTTTTTCGATCCATATTCACAAACAGACATCCCGCTGGTCAACGTTATTGCCAGATTTAAGGGCAACGGCAACACCGCTGAGGCAGTTGTACTGATGGCGCATTATGACAGTCGCCCCCGAGCTGATTACGCAACAAACCCCAAACTGAAAGACAAACCGATAGACGGCGCCAATGACGGAGCCTCAGGGGTGGCGGTATTGATGGAGTTGGGCAACCTGTTCGCTGAAAAAGTCCCTCCCTGTAATGTCGACGTGGTGTTGGTCGACGGCGAGGACTGGGGGAAACCTGGTGATAATGATCTCTACCTTTTGGGGTCGCGAGAATTCTCCCGCCGGGACATCCGGGATAAATACCGCTTTGGCATTGTCATTGACATGATAGGTGACTCCTCGCAGGAGATCTACCGCGAAGGCTATTCGGAGCGCTGTTGCCAAGGATTGAATGACGCCGTATGGAGCGCCGCGGCGCGACTTGGGATTGCGACCTTCTACGACACGGTAAAATACTCCATTATCGATGACCACTTGTCGCTGGTTTCTGCCGGCGTGTCTGCCATAGACATTATCGACTTCGACTATCCATACTGGCATACTGAATTCGACACGCCTGACAAATGTTCCCCAACAGCGCTGTCCAATGTGGGACAAGTACTGGCTGAGATAGTCTACAATCCTTCTTCATGGCCCCAAAAATAATCAAACAGCCGCGCGATTTTCCCTCAGTAGAAGAACTTCTTCAGGAGGATTCTCTCGTAAATGAGATAACATCGATTCCGCGACCTCTGGCAGTCCAGTTGGTCCGGGAGGTTGTCGCTGATAAGAAGGAAAGACTCAAGCAAGGGGCGTCGGCAATCAGTGTTGAACAGCTCCTCTCAGCCATCAGATCAGCGATAGTCGCCGCCAAGCGCGATGAAATATCCCGCGTCATAAACGCTACCGGGGTTGTCGTGCACACTAATCTTGGCCGGGCGCCTCTGTCAGAAGCTCTCTTTGATGCGGTCAAACGGACCGTCGTAGGGTACAGTAATACTGAGTTTGACCTAGACAGGGGCTCCAGAGGTGGACGGGGCGTAGCATGCGAACGGTACCTGGCCCTATTGGCCGGTTCGGAAAGTGCCACGGTCGTCAACAACTGTACGGCGGCCCTGTTTCTGATTTTGAACACCCTCGCCAACCGCAAACAGGTTCTTGTTTCGCGTGGAGAACTGGTTCAAATTGGCGGTGGGTTTCGTATCCCTGACATTCTAAAAAAATCCAGGGCCAGACTCTGCGAAGTAGGCACCACTAATATAACCACAATAGCTGACTATGAAAGCAACCTTGACCGGAGGACCGGTCTAATTCTGAAAGTACATAAAAGCAACTTCATACAGGCCGGATTCACGGAAGAGGTGCCGTTGAAGCAGTTAGTTGCGCTTGGCGCTGACCACCATCTGCCGGTGGTCAACGATCTTGGCAGCGGCGCTTTTATTCCAACCCAGGAGATTCTCGGCTACCTGGAACCAACTGTGCAACAGTCGGTGCGCGATGGCGCTGACGTGACCTGTTTCTCCGGCGATAAGATGCTGGGCGGCGTACAGGCCGGATTGATTGTGGGGCGGGCGGAGCTTGTCAAAAAAATCAAACGAAATCCTCTTTTCCGCACGGCACGAGTGGACAAGTTCGTCTTTTCCATGCTGGAAAGGCTTTTTGCTATTTATCTAAACGGCAGCCACCAAACGGAGATTAAGCTGTGGGCGATTCTATCGGTGCCGGAAGCGGAGCTTTACGAGAGAGGCAAAACGCTGCTGAAGGAACTGGGCAATCCTCCCGGACTATCCATAGAAGCAACCAAGGCTTATGTCGGGGGAGGGGCCCTGCCGGAATCAAACATCCCTTCCATCGGCATTGTCTTTTCCGAACCGTTCAAAGCAACGGCTCTTCTGCGTAAGTTCCGGATGTTGGACCCGCCCGTTATCGGCCGTATAGACAACGATCGGTTCATCCTTGACCTTAAGGCAGTAGCGGATGACGAGCTGTCCCTGCTGCGCAATTCTATAAAGAAAACCATCAAGGGTTGACAAGGCATGATCGTCATCGGTACGGCGGGACATATCGATCACGGTAAGTCGGCAATCGTAAAGCGCCTGACTGGCACTGACCCCGACCGCCTGCCGGAGGAAAAGGCACGCGGGATGACTATTGACCTCGGCTTTGCTTTTTACAATACACCGGAGGAATATAACATCGCCTTTGTTGACGTGCCCGGACATGAGCGCTTTGTGAAAAACATGATCGCCGGCGCCGGTGGAATAGATGTCGCCATGCTGGTAGTGGCCGCCGATGATGGTTGGATGCCACAGAGCCAGGAGCATTTCCAAGTGGTGCGGCTTTTAGGAATTACCAGCGGCTTTATCGTCATCAACAAAATAGACCTGGTCGATGCCGACTGGCTTGAATTACTGGAACATGATATCAAGGATAAAGTCAGGGATTCATTTCTGGCTGAGGCGCCGGTTTTTAAAGTCTCGGCTGAAACCGGTGAGGGTTTTGAGCAACTTCGTTCGTACCTAAACACTCTGCCTCAGCAAGTTGTATCGCAGAAGGATATCGGGAAAGCCCGACTATACATCGATCGTTCCTTCGTCAGACCCGGCATAGGCGGGGTAGTCACCGGAACACTGCGAGGCGGAATGATTTCGGTGGGGCAATCGGTTTCGATTTGGCCGTCAATGACGACAGCCAAAATTCGCTCGCTGCAGTCGAACAATCAGGATGTTCAAACGGCTACACCCGGTCAGCGCACTGCCGTTTCCTTTACAGGAGTCGATAAGGAGTTACTGGTTCGGGGCGGAGTCGTTTCCAATCGGCTTGATCTCTCCTTTTTCAAACGGCACCCGGTGCTGGCTCTCTCAATGGAGCTTATTGCGGAATCCCCCGTATCGCTGGTAAATCGGCGCCGGATTCTATTGATCGTTGGAACTTCCGAAAAGGAAGGCGAAATCAGGCTTCTTAATCGCAAAGAAATTACCCCCGGCGAAAAAGGCGTTATCTTCTTCAAGCCGGATGAGCCAATCTTCTGCCTCGTAGGCGATCACTACGTAGCCCGTCTTCCTACCCCGATGGTGACGTTGGGAGGCGGACGAATACTGGATCATCTTGCCCACTTCCCCCGAAGAAGACAAGCCTCCTTTTATGACTACCTGGAACAACGGTTGTCAGATAATGTTAGGGACCTCATCGCCTCGGAACTTCGAAAGAAAGTGATCGTTGCGTCTGATCGTCTTCTCAACGAAGCTGACTTGTCCAAGACCGAAATCCAGAAGACAGCTACAACTCTGACCAAAGAGGGACTGCTGGGCAGATTCCGGAAATACGTGTTTCACGAAGAATTCCTGGCAGCTACTCTTGAGCACTTCATAGATGCTATTGTCAAGTATCTAGAGGACAAACCTCACTTAGTAGGATTGTCGTTGGAGCAACTGGTTAAATTGTCACAACACGACGAGCCGACAACCCAGATACTTATCAACTACTTGGTCAACGTCGGCAGAATGATAAAATCGGGTGACAAATACAACCTTGTGGGCAGGGGGATCAGTTTGAAAGGAAACGTCAAGGAAGCGCATGACCGGATAATGAATAGCCTGAGGGAACAACCTTATGCTCCTCCGGCTTTGAGCAAGCTGGCATCAGCCGGGAAGGATCATAAAGAGGCGATCAAGTTCATCATCGACTCCGGCGAGGGGCACAAGTGCGGTTCTGAGTTCGTATTATTGACCCAAGCCTGGCATGAGATTGTCCAATTCATTAATAAGCACCTTCAAAAATCGAACACCTTGACAGTAACGGACCTCAAAGAGAGATT
>Ga0315551_10000957_pt1 | contig 22499 bp, 21 predicted proteins | sample SalMarSW160290MG_FD_203678 | JGI IMG/M metagenome (GOLD analysis project Ga0315551, IMG submission 203678) | Salt marsh sediment microbial communities from the Plum Island Ecosystem LTER, Massachusetts, United States - Salt Marsh Sediment SW1602-90 ...
CCGTTCCAACCGGACACCGCGGGCCCGGAACAGCCGGGTAAGAACACGGTGGGCGATAGTTGCCCCCACCTGAGATTTGATATCGTCACCGATAACCGGCAGCCCTTTTTGCTCGAAGCGCCGCTGCCAGTACTTCTCCCGGGCGATAAAGACCGGGATGCAGTTGATAAGGCCGCAGCCGGCGGTCAATACCTGCTCAACATACCACTTGGTGGCCTCTTCGCTGCCCACCGGCAGGTAGTTAATAACTACATCGGTCTTGGTCTCTTTGAGGATTTTAACGATATCGGCGGTGGGGCCCGGCGCCTTTTCTATTATCTGAGATAGATAGTACCCCAGCCCGTCGTGGGTCATGCCGCGCTGAACCTTGACCCCGGTAGCGGGCACCTCGCTGAACTTGAAGGTGTTGTTGGGCGGGGCGAAAATAGCCTGGGCTATGTCCTTGCCTACTTTGTTTTTATCAATATCAAAGGCAGCTACGAAGTTGATATCGCTGATATGATACCCGCCGAGATTAACATGCATCAGCCCGGGAACAAATTCGTTCTCTTTGGCTTTCTTATAGTATTGAACTCCCTGAACTAACGAGGAGGCACAGTTGCCCACCCCGATTATGGCTACATTTACCTTGCCCAAAGTTTAATTGCCTCCTTTTCCACAGTAGAACCTATAACTAAATAATATCCTTAATGAAAATCAGGTTGCCAGAAATTACTAATCAAGCACTATCCCCCTACCGCCGCTAATGGAAACCGTACTCCGCTTACATCGTTTAGAGCTGGGGCAATCAGCCTTGACCAATTCTGAACACTTTGGTTCCGCAGCCCGGGCAAACCCCCTGTGTGGCCGGCCGGCCATTCTTCAGGGTAACCCGCTGGGGGTTCTTAATATCTACCTTCTTGCGACACTTAAAACAATAAGCCTGCGGCACTGGGCTCACCTCCTTATGGGCATCCGTTGCAATATACCCCTATTACAGGCAAACTGTCAAGCCCTGCTAAATACCTTTCCCGGACGCCAATGCCCTTTTTCACGATTGAATTGGAGCACCCCCAGGAAAAGACCATCACCGTTATAGACGCGCAAGTTGCCCGCTCCCGGCTGAAAATCATCGTCCGGCAACTCCACGGGGCGCCCGTTCCTGATATCCGCCTCGGCGGCATCGCCAACCACCACCGCCGCCCAGTCCCGAAACACGATGTCTATGGGGTAGATAAACCGATGCCAGTAGCCGTGGTGAAAGCCGTCCTCAAGCCGGGGCAGTGAAACGGCGTCTTTGATATCAAAACAGCCGTACCTGAGGCGGGTGAGGCTCTTGAGGTGAGCGCCGCAGCCCAGAAGCTGACCCAGGTCATGAGCCAGCGAGCGGATATAGGTGCCTTTGCTACACTCCACCTCGATAGTGGCTACCGGCAGCTGCCAGCGCTTAAGCTCCAGGCGGTAAATCTGCACCGGGCGGCTTTTCCGCTCCACCTCAATGCCGGCGCGCGCCAGCTCGTAGAGCGGCTTGCCGCCGTGCTTTATCGCGCTGTACATGGGGGGCGTCTGCTGTATCAGACCGCGAAAAGATTCCAGCGCCGATAACAGCTGCCGGCGGCTGACGCCGGAGGGGTCTCCGGTAGCGGTGACTTTCCCAGTAGCATCATAGCTATCAGTGGTTACACCGAGTTCCACCTGAGCCTTATAGACCTTGGCGGCATCGTGCAAAAAGGAGACAACCCTGCTCCCCTGCCCCAGACAGACGGGTAAGACGCCGGTGGCAGCCGGGTCCAGAGTGCCGGCGTGTCCCACGCGCTTTACCCCGCTCAAGCGCCTAACCAGGGAGACAATGCTGAAGGAGGTCCTGCCCCGGGGTTTATTAATATTGAGGATACCGTCTATGCTAGTCACCAGGCTTTTCCGGGGGATGTTCGGTGCTGAGTTTGTCCATCAGCTGCAGCAGGTGGTCTCCCCGCTCGATAGAATCGTCCCATTCAAAGCTAAGCTCAGGGATATGGCGCAGGCGCAAGCGTTTAGCCAGCTGGTTACGCAGGAAATTGGAGGCAGCCCCAAGCCCCTTGAGCATCGTCCTTTTTTCCTCTTCGCTGCCCATACAGCTGACAAAAACTCTGGCGTACTTCAGGTCAGCGGAGATGGAAACATCGGTCACGGCTACAAACTGGCTGATTCGGGGGTCTTTTACCTGGCGCTGAAGCAATTCGCTAATCTCATGGCGCATGAGACTGCTCACTCGCTCGATGCGATGCGACATATCCTTAGTCCTCTAGATTAGGCTTTCTCTTTGCGGAAGAACTCGAGGGTATCACCAACCTCAAAGGCTTCAAAGTCCTTGATGCCCACCCCACACTCGTAGCCGGTGGCTACTTCATTAACATCGTCCTTGAAACGCCTGAGGCTTTCAATCACCGATTCGTGCAATATCTTTTCCCCGCGCCGCACCCTGACCGAGGCGCCGCGGCTTATCTTGCCTTCGGTAACCATAACACCGGCTATCTTTCCCTTCTTGCCGCTGGAGAAAACTGCTCTTATCTCTGCCCTGGCTTCGATAACATCAACATAACGGGGCTCCAGTAACCCTTTAAGCGCTTTCTCTACATCATCCACCACGTTGTAAATCACATCGTAGAGGCGGATATCAACCCCTTCCGCGTCAGCCATCCGCCGCGCCCCGGCTTCAACCCGGGTGCCGAAGCCGATAATAAGCCCTTTAGAAGCGATGGCCAGCATAACGTCGCTTTCGGTAATATTGCCGGTGCCGCTGTGGATAATCCTGACCTTAACCTCTTCGGCTGACAGCCGCTCCAAGGAAGCGGTTACCGGCTCCAGAGAGCCCTGGACATCAACCTTGAGAACGACACTGAGCTCTTTTACCTTGCCGGCGCTTATCTGGTCGTAGAGGTTGTCCAGGCTTACCGCCCCGGGGTGTTTCTCCTGCTGGTGCTTCTGGATGAGCGCCCGCGCCGGTTGCTCGCCGGCTACCACGTTGAGGATGTCACCAACCTCGGGTATGCTGTCCAGGCCCAGGATTTCCACCGGCGTGGACGGTTCGGCCTTGCGCACCCGCTTGCCGAAATCATTGAACATTGCCTTTACCCGGCCCCAGGTGCCGCCAACTACAACCGTTTCACCGACCTTTAGGGTCCCGGTCTGAATGAGTACCGTAGCCAGAGGCCCCTTGCTTTTATCCATCTCGGCTTCAACCACCACCCCCACCGCCGGGCGGGAGGGGTCGGCCATGAGTTCCTCCATCTCCGCCACCACCAGCAGGTTTTCCAGCAGCTCATTAATGCCTTTCTTTTCCTTGGCCGAAATAGCCACGCAGACCACTTCGCCACCCCACTCCTCTATAACCAGACCGGCGTCAGCCAGTTGCTGCTTGACCAGGTCGGGGTTGGCATCGGCCTTATCAATCTTATTAATCGCCACCATGATAGGCACACCGGCGGCCCGGGCGTGGTCAATAGCTTCCTGAGTTTGGGGCATTACCCCGTCATCAGCCGCTACCACCAGAATGGTGATATCGGTTACCTGGGCACCGCGAGCCCGCATGGCGGTAAAAGCCTCATGACCGGGGGTATCCAGGAAGGTAATCTTCTGCCCCTTGACCTCCACCTGATAGGCGCCAATATGCTGGGTAATGCCACCGGCTTCGGTATCAACTACATTGGTCTGGCGGATAGCATCCAGCAGCTTGGTCTTGCCATGGTCGACATGCCCCATAATGGTAACCACCGGTGGACGCAGTTTGAGACCGCCGAGCTCCTCCTCCTGGGGGCGATATCTACGACTGCCGGCATCGGTGACTAAAGGCTTGAGCTGGACTTCATAACCCAGAGCGGCTACTACTTTGGCGGCGGCTTCGTAGTCGATGACCTGATTGATATTGGCAAAGATACCGTTTCTCATCAGCTGCTTGATAATATCGATGGCGCTGACCTGCATCAGGTCAGCCAGCTGCCTCACCGACACTGAGTGAGGAATCTCGACTACTTTTGCCTTCGCTTCCGAAGGTTTGCTTGCCTTAGCCAATAAATCGCTCCTTATCCCAGCTCCTGGCCGTATTTAATAAGCTGTTGCCTGTTATCTTCGGTAATTTTGGCGCGTAACACATACTCAAGCCGCCCCTTTTTAAGCCCTGCCTGCCAGCAATCCGGCGCCGGGCACAGATAGGCGCCCCGCCCCGCTTTCCTGCCCGCCGGGTCAACCTCTACACCACCGCCGGAAACTCTGACCAGACGGACCAGCTCCCGCTGGGGTCTTACCTCACCACAGGCAACACAGGTCCGCTGGGGTATGTGTTTGACCGGAGTCGGATTAATACTCTTCTTCTTCGTCAAAGATTTCCGCTTTCTGCCGCCGTTTCTTGAGCTTGACGCCGTCCTCACCACGTTCATGGGTTTCCTTCTTCTTCCGCCTCGATTTAGCAGCTACCGGCTTGGTTGGCGCAGTCTGCATGACATCCTCGGCAAAGCGCAGTTTGGGGGCTTTCGCTCCCGCCTTTACCCCTACCGGCGGTTTCAAAATGGTCTCCGGAGCCGCCAGCTCAGTCTCAACAACAGCCGGTTCCGCTTCAGCCTCAGCTTTGGCTTTAGCCCCAACCTCAGCCTCTTCAGGGGCTAACTCCGCCCCCTCGATAGCCGGCAGTTCCGCGGGAAGCTCCTCACCGACTACGGTTTCCTCGGTAACCTCGGCAAGCTCGGTTAAAAGCTTGGTTGCCGCCAGCTTTTCCGCCTCGGCAATTGAAGCGCTCTTGATATCAATCCGCCAGCCAGTGAGCTTGGCGGCCAGTCTGGCATTCTGCCCCTCTTTACCAATAGCCAGGGAGAGCTGCCTATCCGGGACAACCACCGTAGCTATACCCGCTTCCTCGTCCAGCTCAACACTTAATACCTGCGCCGGGCTGAGGGCATTGGCGATGAACTCCGCAGCATCCTCACTCCAGGAGACTACGTCCAGCTTTTCGCTGTTGAGCTCCCTCATAATGTTCTGTATGCGGATACCCCTTAAGCCAACACAACAGCCAACCGGGTCGATGCCCTCCTGACCGGTGGCTACGGCTACCTTGCTGCGATAGCCCGCCTCGCGGGCGACCGCCTTTAACTCCACCGTCCCGCTGAGCACCTCAGGGACTTCCAGCTCGAAAAGGCGGCGCAGAAAATCGGGGTGGGAGCGGGATACGACCACCTGGGGGCCTTTGGCGGCGCGGACTACCTCGAGCAGATAAACCTTGAGCCGCTGCCCGATGCGGTACCTTTCGTTGCGCACCTGCTCGGAAGCGGGGAGCAACGCCTCGGTTCGGCCCAGGTCAATAAAGACCTGCCGGGATTCGATGCGCTGCACCAGCCCGTTGACAATATCGCCCTCTTTACCCGAATATTCCTCAAATATGGCGCTGTGCTCTGCCTCGTGAAGACGCTGCAGGATAACCTGCTTGGCCGTCTGCGCGGCAATGCGCCCGGCGTTGCGCGGGGTGGCCTCTACCTCAACAGTGCCGTCAATTTCGGCTTCCGGGTCAATCTTTTGCGCATCTGCCAGCGAGATTTCCTTGCGGGTATCTTCCGGCTTTTCGACGATAACCTTCTCCGCCCACACCCTGACCTTGCCCGTAGTCGGGTCTATCTTGACCGAAATCTCCTGGTTAGGGGCAAAATTATCCTTGCGGTAAGCCGACACCAGCGCCGTCTCCACCGCCGAAATGACCACTTCCTTGGGCAGGTTCTTCTCCGCGGCAAGCTGAGTTAGAGCCAGCACAAACTCACTCTTCATCCGAGGCTAAAACCTCCAAACTTCTTATTTCACTACAACAAAAAAGTGGGAATCCAACCCACTTAACAAGTCACTTATATCTAGATGGTATACCAAAGTGAGTATAGCACAACCATTTGCGGGATGCAATACCTAGCGCCAGCACTTTTAGCCGGGAAAGGGGAGTTTAAGAGGGGGCTTTGCCCCTTCTTCTCAAAATTATTCCCCCTCTCCACTCTTGGAGAGGGGGATAAAGGGGGTGAGGTTGATGAAAAATATAGGGGCAAAATCCGAACGGGCGCAAACCTTGATGCGCTAGAAATTAAACTGGCGCTGGGCTATAATAGGGCGTGGGTACAGCCGAATTAAAAGCCTCGGTAACCGCCAAAGTTGAGGCGCAACGCCGGCAGCTCCGGAATTTAAGCCTTAAAATCCACGCCAATCCCGAGCTTGGCTTTAAGGAGGTTAAGGCAGCCGCCTGGCTCACCCAGTATCTGGAGAAAAACGGCTTTGCCGTAGAGCGGGGCATCTGTGAGCTGGAGACCGCTTTCCGGGGAAGCTACGGGAAGGGCAAACCGGCTATTGCCCTGGTGGCAGAGTATGATGCCCTGCCCCACCTGGGACATGCCTGCGGGCATAACCTGATTGCCGGCAGCTCCGTTGGTGCCGCCGTCGCCGCTAAAGCGGCTATCGACCGCTTTGGCGGGAACATCCAGGTTATCGGCACCCCGGCTGAGGAGCTTTACGGGGGCAAGGTGCTGATGGTGGAGCGGGGAGCCTTTGATAATGTTGATGCGGCCATGATGGTGCACCCCGGCTCGCACAATGCCGCCGTTACCCCAGCTCTGGCCTGCATCGCCCTGGAAGTGGAGTTTTTCGGCAAGGCGGCGCACTCCGCCGGACACCCCGAAGCCGGCATCAACGCCCTGGAAGCCATGCTCCTTTCCTTTGCCGCCATTAATTCCTTAAGGCAGCACATCAGGGACAAGGCGCGCATTCACGGCATTATCACCGACGGCGGGGAGGCGGCTAACGTGGTGCCCGACCACAGCGCCGGCAACTTCCTGGTGCGCGCCGAAGAAGACGCCTACCTGGACGAGCTTAAAGAGAAGGTGCTGGATTGCTTTGTCGGCGGGGCTACCGCTACCGGCGCCCGCCTGGAATACCGCTGGGGAGATATACGCTACGCGCCCATGCGTAATAATATGACCCTGGCCAAATTATTTAAGCAGAATATGCAGTCCCTGGGACGCAGTACGCCACTCTCCGACCCGGACAGGGCTTTCGGCAGCACCGATATGGGTAATGTCAGCCAGGTCGTGCCCGGCATACACCCCGGCATCGCCATAGTTACCCCGGGAGTGAGCCACCACTCTCCAGAGTTTACCCTGGCGGCAGCTTCCGATGCCGGCATCGAGGGGATGCTCGATGCCGCTAAAGCGATGGCGATGATTATAGTCGACCTGGTTTCCAGCCCGGAAACGACGGCTCAGGTCAAACAGGAGTTCGGCAAGAAAAATGGTTAAGGTCGGTATTCCCAGAGCCCTGCTCTACTACCAATACTACCCGATGTGGAAAACCTTCTTTGAGGGGCTGGGGGCGGAGGTGGTGCTTTCGCCACCGACCACCCAGGCGATGCTCTCGGCAGGCTCGTCACGGGTGGTTGCCGATACCTGCCTGCCGGTTAAGGTCTTCTGCGGGCACGTGATAGCCCTGATAGATAAGTGCGACTATGTCTTTGTTCCCGCCCTGCGCAGCGTCAAAAGCAGGATTTATAACTGCTCCAAGTTTCTCGGCCTGCCCGATATGACCCGCGCCGTCATCCCCGAATGCCCTCCCATACTGGATATAGATATCGATATTAACAAGGGGAAGCGCCGGCTGTATCAGGAAATATACAGGCTGGGGCGGCACCTTAGCCGGAACCCGTTAAGGGTGAGAAAAACAGCGCTGGCGGCCTGGCAGGCTCACCTGGAATATAAAGAGCTGATGGTAAACGAGAGTCTGACCCCGCCACAGGCGATAGCTAAAACCTGCGGGGAGGAAACGCCCTCCGCCAAGCCGGATAGTCCGGCTATTGCCTTGATAGGGCACCCTTACCTGCTTTATGACGAGCTGATAAACCACCGCCTCACCCACCGCCTGGAGCAGGCTGGCTACCGGGTGCTGACGCCGGAGATGCTCACCGCCGCACAGATGGAAACGGCTATAACCAGGCTGACCGGCCAGCCCTACTGGACCTACGAGGAAGAGGTGGTGGGAAGCGGGGGGCACTACCTGGAAAGCGGGGTGGAGGGGGCTATAGGGGTGATTGCTTTTGGCTGCGGGCCCGATTCACTGATGATGGATATGGTACAGCGGCAGGCAATAAGGCTGAAGACAACTCCCTTCATGAGCCTGACCCTGGAAGAGCATACCGGCGAAGCCGGCGTGGTTACCAGGCTGGAAGCCTTTCTGGATATGATACAGAGAAGAAAGCGGCAAGAGGCGGAACTATGCGTATAGGCGTGCCCCATATGGGGAACCTCTACATACCGCTCAAAGCCCTGCTGGAAAGACTGGAGCTGGACTTCGTTATACCGCCGGTCAATAACCAGCGTACCCTTTCGCTGGGGGTGAGGTATTCCCCGGAGGGGATGTGTATCCCCTTTAAGCTGACCCTGGGTAACCTGATTGAAGCCGCCGAGCTAGGCGCCGATACCCTGCTCATGCCCTCCGGCTCCGGTATCTGCCGGCTGGGCTACTACGCCAAGACGCAGGAGCAGGTACTCCACAGCCTGGGCTATGATGCCGAGATAGTCTCCGTTGGGGTCTCCCAGCGCAAACTGCTAGGACTGCTGGAAGTAATCAAGCGCTTGTCAAACAACGCCCCCTGGTCTAAGATTATCTCAGCCTTCCGCTTCGGGCTGACCAAGCTGAATATTCTGGACGAAATAGAACGGGCGGTACAGAAGGTAAGACCCGTAGAGCGGGTAAAGGGAACGGCTAACCAGCTATTCACCCAGGCGGTCAAGGCTACCGAGCAGGCCGATGATTACCAGAGCCTGAAACGGGTGAAAACAGACTACCTGGAACAGCTGAGCCTGGTAGAGAGGGACGAGGACGCCGAGCCGCTGGTGGTTGGTATAATCGGTGAGTTTTATGTACTGCTGGAGCCATTCTCCAATATGGATGTGGAGAAGGAACTGGGCAGGCTGGGGGTGGAGGTAAGAAGGAGCCTGTTTACCTCGGAGTGGACCAAATTCAGCCTCTTCTTAAACCCCCTGGGGGTGAATGAAAAAGACCGGCTCCATAAGGCGGCTATGCCCTATCTGAAGCGGGATATCGGCGGGGAGGGCTGGGAAACGGTGGGGGAGAAGGTGCTCCACGCCAAAGATTATGACGGGCTGGTACACCTGGCGCCGTTTACCTGCATGCCGGAGATAGTAGCCCAGAATATAATGCCATCGACCAAAGAGAATATCCCGGTACTGACCATACTCTGTGATGAGCAGCTGGGCAAGCCGGGAATGCTGACCAGGCTGGAAGCCTTCGTTGACCTGCTTAAATACCGGCGGGCTAAAGTAAAGGTTTAGAATAAATAGAGGGGGTTGAGGTTAGACCTCTATTAACTCCTTAAAATAGGGGGGTGGGGAAGATAGGAAATTCTAGAGGGACTTCGTCCCTCTTACATATCCTTCCCCCTCTCCAAGAGTGGAGAGGGGGATACAGGGGGTGAGGTTGAAAAAACCTCTTAATGAAAAACCTATGGAAGCCTATCTGGGTATTGATGTCGGCTCGGTGACCACCAAGTTCGCCGTGCTGGACAGTAAAGATAAGCTGGTCTTCCACCTCTACATGCCGACACAGGGTAAGCCCATCGAAATGGTGCAGGAGGGCTTAAGAGAGGTTAAAAAACAGTTGCCCAAAGAGGTGAATATCTGTGGTGTGGCTACCACCGGCAGCGCCCGCTACCTGGCCGGGGTCATAGTAGGGGCTGACCTGGTCAAGAACGAGATTACCAGCCACGCCGTAGGCGCTTTGAACTATTTCCCTAACGCGCAGACCGTTGTCGAAATCGGGGGGCAGGACAGCAAGATTATCATAATTAGAGACGGAATTGTTACCGACTTCGGCATGAACACGGTATGCGCCGCCGGCACCGGCAGCTTCCTCGACCACCAGGCGCTGCGCCTGAATATGAACATCGAGCAGTTCAGCCAGCGCTCCCTGGACAGCACCACGCCGGTGCGAATCGCCGGGCGGTGCACCGTCTTTGCCGAATCGGATATGATACATAAACAGCAGATGGGACACCGCACCGAGGACATCCTCTACGGGCTCTGCCAGGCACTGGTGCGCAACTACCTCAACAACGTGGGGCTGGGCAAGGATATCCAGCCGCCGGTGATATTCCAGGGCGGGGTTGCCTTTAACCAGGGCATAATCAAGGCACTGCGGGAAGAGCTTGATACCGAGGTGATTGTCCCGCTCCACCACGAGGTGATGGGAGCCATCGGCGCCGCCCTGCTGGTGCACGAAGAGATGGGCGCCGGTAAACAGAAAAGCCAGTTTAAGGGGTTCGGCATAAGCGAGATAAAATACCGCACCTCATCGTTTGAATGCAAGGCCTGCCCCAACCTGTGTGAGATAGCCCAGCTTTCCCTCAACGGGAAGGTTCTGGCGCGGTGGGGAGGCCGCTGTGACATGTGGGAGAGAGCCGAGTAGCTGATTATTATGAGTGAGAAAGAGATGATAATTGCCGTAGATGCCGCCGGCGGTGAGTTCGCCCCCAGGGAAATAGTCAAAGGAGCCATAAAAGCGGCCCAGGAGTATGGGGTCAATATTGCCCTGGTGGGCAATAAGTCAATACTGCACATGCTGGCCGGGCACTATATGAACAAACTGAACATCAAAATCATCAATGCCCCGGAGGTTATTAGCTACAATGAGCCCCCGCTGAAGGCAGTCAGGAACAAGCCGAACTCCCCGATAGTCGTCGGCATTAACATGGTGCGGGATGGCGCCGCCTCCGCCTTCGTCTCCGCCGGTAACACCGGCGCCGTACTATGCGCCGGTCTGCTCAATCTGGGCAAGATAAAGGGTATCGACCGCCCTGCCCTGGGCAGCTTTATAGATATCAACCCCTCCACCCCCACCCTGCTCATTGACGCCGGCGCCAACGCCAACTGCCGCCCCCACAACCTGGTCCAGTTCGCTCAGATGGGCAATGTCTATACCAAACATATTCTCAACATCAGCGCCCCGACAATCGGCCTGCTGAACAACGGCGAAGAGGAAATCAAGGGTAACCGCCTTGCCCAGGAGACCCACAAGCTGCTTAAAAAAATCAACGGCCTGAACTTCATCGGCAATATAGAAGGCCAGGATATAATGAAAGGGGAAACCAACGTTATCGTTACCGATGGCTTCACCGGCAATATCGTGCTCAAGACCATCGAGGGGCTGGGGGACACCCTGGTGAATGTGGCGCGGCAAGCCGGCCATATTTTCTCCACCGCCTATCACCTGCGCGGACGAGAGCTGCTCCGGGATATAGGCCTGGGCTCCTGGATTAAGAGGGTGGACTATACCGAATACGGTGGAGCCTACCTGATGGGGGTAAACGGAAATATTATCGTCTCCCACGGCCGCAGCCAGGCTAAGGCGATAAAAAATGCCATCGGATTAGCCAAACAGACAGTAGAACGGGACATATGCCAAATAATTAAGGAGGAAAGTTATGAGCAAACCAATAGAAGTAGATGATACCAGCTTTGAGAAACAGGTACTGGAGTCCGAGTTACCAGTACTGGTAGACTTCTGGGCGCCCTGGTGCCGACCCTGCCTGATGGCGGCGCCGGTGCTGGAAGAGCTGGCAACGGAATATGCTGGCAAGATAACCTTCGCCAAGCTGGACGTTGACCAGAACGCCCAGGTTGCCGCCAAGTATAATATAATGGCTATTCCCAACCTTATTATCTTCAAAGAGGGTAAGCCGGCATCGCAAATCGTGGGCTATAAACCCAAAGAAGAGCTGAAAAAAGACCTGGATGCCATCCTGAAATAAAACGATGACCGCTGAAGCTAAAAAAGAATATGAGGTAATTATTATCGGTGGTGGGCCGGCTGGACTCAGCGCCGGTATTTATACCTCAAGAGCCCGGCTCAGCAGCCTGCTCATCGAGATGGGTGTGGTGGGCGGACGGATAGCCGATGCCGAACTGGTGGAAAACTACCCCGGCTTTACTGAAGGTATATCCGGCACCGAACTGGGGCAGCTGATGCAAAAACAGGCGGCTAAATACGGGCTTAACATCGTTACCGCCGAGGTTACCGGGTTAGAGCTTAAAAAAGATAAAAAGATGGTCAAGACCACCAAGGGCGACTTTAACGCTAAAGCTGTAATTATCGCCAGCGGCTCGGAGCGGGGCAAGCTGAATATACCGGGGGAGAATGAGCTTGCCGGCAGGGGGGTGTCCTACTGCGCCACCTGCGACGCCCCCTTCTTCAAGGAAAAGCCGGTGGCAGTGGTGGGGGGCGGTAATGCCGCCATCAGTGAAGCCCTCCACCTGGCCAAATTCGCCTCTAAAGTAATAGTGATACACCGCCGTAACCAGCTCCGCGCCACCCGCATCATGGAAGAGAAAGCGCGGGCAGAAACCAGAATAGAATTCCTCTGGGATACGGTGGTGGAGAAAATCGAGGGTAAAGATGCGGTAAGACGGCTAAAGCTGCGCCAGGTGAAAACGGGTAAGCAGTCTACCCTGGATACAACCGGTGTCTTTGTCTCTGTGGGGCTTAAACCCAGCACCGATTTCCTCAAAGGCGTCTTACCCCTGGATAAAGACGGCTTTATCATCACCAATGACCAGATGGAGACTAAAATACCCGGCATTTTCGCCGCCGGCGATATTCGGCAGCATTCTCCCCGCCAGGCAATAACCGCCGCCGGGGACGGCGCCACCGCCGCCATATTTGCCGAAAAATTTCTAGAGCCAATAGCTAGCGCTACGCCAATAAGTAAAGTATAATAAGTAAGGTGAAATTATGAAAGTTATTTTCCTCCAGGACATACCCAATGTGGCTCAAGCCGGACAGGTAAAAGAGGTGGCTGACGGCTACGCCCGCAACTACCTTATCCCCCGAAAACTGGCTGCCCTGGCCCAGCCTAATGCGGTCAGCCAGATAGAAACCAGAACCAGAAAGATGGAAGTCCACCTTACCGCCGAAATGAAGGACCTGGCCAGCCAGATAGAAGGGAAAGAGGTCAGCCTCAAGGCTAAAGCCGGCGCCAAAGACAAGCTTTACGGCTCCATCACCAGCGCCGATATTGCCGCTGAACTGCAGAATGTCACCGGGCTTGAAATCGACAAGAGAAAGATAGAGCTGGCCGAGCCTATCCGCCAGCTGGGTAGCTACGAGATAGCCCTCAAACTGGGTAAGGATATTGCCCCCAGGATAAAGGTCACCGTGATTGAGGAAGAAGCGGAAGAGACGCCTGTCAAGAAAGAGAAGAAGGCAGCCAGGAAGAAGGCAGCGCCCAAGGCAGAGGAGAAGGCGGCTAAGGAGAAGAAGGCGCCCAAGACAGCCAAGAAGGCAACCAAGAAAGAGAAGAAAGCCCCGGAGAAAGAAGAGAAAGCGGCCAAGGAAAAGAAAAAGGCCACCAAGAAGGTAGCTAAGGAACCCGCGGCGGAGAAGAAGCCAAAGAAAGCGGCTAAGACCACCAAGGCAGCCGAAAAGAAGACAACCAAGAAAGCAGCTAAGGCTAAAAAGGAAGAGAAGACGGAATGAATGGCGACAAATTGCCGCCGCATGATACTGACGCCGAGGAAGCCGTAATCGGTTCACTGCTGATTGACGGCGCGTCCATCCATAAAATTGCCACCATACTTCAGCCAACCGACTTCCACAACGAACGAAACTCGCTGATATACGGGGCATGCCTGTCGCTCTACGAGCGCGACGAAGCCATAGACCAGATTACCGTGGCTCAGGAGCTCGACCGGCAGGGTAAGCTGGAGACCTGCGGCGGCGCCGCCAACCTGGGTCATTTAATCGCTAACTGCCCCACCTCTCTTGATATCGAGCACTATGGCCAGATTGTCTACCGCCTCTCGATAATGCGCCGCCTGATTAATGCCGGGGGGCAGATTTCCAGCATCGGTTACCGGGCTGACCCTGACGTCGACCGCAGCCTCAACGATGCCGAGGACGTTCTATTTCGACTGCGCCACGGGCAGAGCCGGCGGGACCTGACCCATATCCGCCAGGTGCTGGACCGGTACTTTGAGACCACCACCGAGGTTGAAGGTGAAAGCAGGGAACCTATCCCCTACGTGCTTTCCCACTTTGCCGGTCTGGACGAATTTCTGGGCGGGTTCCAGCGCTCCGACCTGATTATTGTCGGCGGACGGCCGAGCATGGGTAAGACCAGCCTGGCCCTGAGCCTGGCCCGAAATGCCGCCGTGGAACAGGGGGCCTGCGTAGCCCTGTTCAGCCTGGAGATGGCAAGAGAGCCGCTGGTGCTGCGCCTGCTTGCCAGCGAAGCTGAGGTTGATTCTCGGCAGGTTCGTCTGGGCCACCACACCGAAGAGCAGGAACAGAGGATTATGGATGCCATCGGCCGGCTCTCCGAAGCCCCGATTTACATCGATGATACCCCCCAACTTAGAGTGGTGGAGATGAGAAGTAAAACCCGCCGCCTCTTCTACGAGCGCGGCGTTGACCTGATTATCGTCGATTACCTGCAGCTGATGATGGGAGATAGAAGGTCGGATAACCGCGTTCAGGAGGTCAGTGACATCTCCCGCGCCCTCAAAGGGCTTGCCCGCGAGATGAACGCACCGGTGCTGGCGGTATCGCAGCTAAGCCGTGCCCCGGAGGGGCGGGCATCACACGAACCACAGCTTTCCGACCTGCGTGAGAGCGGCAGTATTGAACAGGACGCCGACGTCGTTGTCTTTGTCTACCGGGATGAATACTACTACACCAGCAAAGAGGACTGGGAACGGGAGCACCCCGGTGAAAGCTACCCGCCGCCGGCGGATATCATCATCGCCAAACACCGTAACGGCCCCACCGGCGTAGTCAAGCTGCTGTTCAAGCCGAGGATGGCCAAGTTCGAGAATATCCCCAACCAAGAGCCGAGCCTGTTATAAAATCTGATACCGGTTAAAATTTACAATGGAGCAATTTAAGGGTTTCCCGTCTAAAATGAAGTTTACCGCCGTACCTGATTTTTTCCTGAGCAGGCTGCTGCCTCAAATCAGCGATATTGCCGAGCTGAAAACGACCCTGCACATCTTCCAGGCGTTATACCACAAGCGGGGCTATCCCCGCTTTACCACCTACAAAGAGCTGGCGGGCAACAAAAGCCTGATGAGCAGCCTGAAAGGGGATACCCAACCGCCCGATAAGGCGCTGCGCCGCGCCCTGGAAATGGCGGCTAAACGGGGCACCATCCTGCACCTGGAACTCGATAAAGACGGGACGCCAGAGGACATATATTTTCTAAATACCGAATCGGACAGGCAGGTTATGGCTAAAATTCAAAAGGGCGAACTGAACTTGAGCGGGCTTAAAGCCAGGGAGCCGGCCTACATAGATACCGAGGAGCCGCCCGACATCTTTACCTTATACGAGCAGAATATCGGCATGCTTACCCCAATGATTGCCGACGAGCTGCGTGACGCCGAGCAGCTCTACCCCCAATACTGGATAAGGGACGCTATCAAGGAGGCGGTTGACTTAAACAAGCGAAGCTGGAGATACATCGCCAAGATTTTAGAAAACTGGTCAGCCGAAGGTAAGAGTGATGGAACACATCGGGGAGATTCTAAAAAGACAGACCGGGACAAATACGTCAAGCAAAAATATGGAAACGCTGTCAGACGTTAAAGAACCCGAAGAAGCAGCAGATTCGGCTTGCCCTATTTGTAAGGGGGCCGGCTTTGTCCACCCACGGCTGCCATCGGGCAAGCCGGACTACAGCCGCACCGTGCCCTGCAGCTGTACCCAGCCGGAACGGGATAAAAAGAGCCGGAGCCGGCTGCAGCGCTACAGCGGCCTGGAGCTTGAGCTGCTGAAAAAGATGGCCTTCGATAATTTTGACTGGAAGCGGGTCAACCTGCCGCCGGAGCAGCGTGAGAACCTGAAGAAGGCTTACGATACCGCTTTTGAATTCGCCAGGTCACTCCAGGGCTGGCTGGTGTTGCAGGGGGATACCGGCTGCGGTAAAACCCACCTGGCGGCGGCCATCGCCAACTACCGCCTCAAAGAGGGCAAACCGGTCAAATTTGTGGTGGTGCCCGACTTCCTCGACCACCTGCGCTCTACCTTCAGCCCGGAGAGCCCGGTGACCTACGACCAGCTCTTCGAAGAGGTCAAGAACGCCCCCCTGCTCATCCTGGACGACTTCGGCGAGCAGTCAACCACCCCCTGGGCACAGGAGAAGCTCTACCAGGTTATCAACTACCGCTATAATGCCCAGCTGGCTACCGTCATCACCACCCGCTTGGCAACAGATGAGATGGCCGACCCCATAGTCTCCCGCTTCCTCGACCACCAACTAAGCATGATATTCAATATCATGGCTCCCGACTACCGGACCAGCCGCAAGAAGACGACCCGAGGGCGGAAAGAGCGCCGGGGCTAGCCGCTAATTTGCATAGCTCCAACGCTTTTTTGTAAAATAGGTTGGCTTTCGTATTATGAGTGTGAATGCAATAAGTCTGCCCGTTCTGGTGCTAAATCAGAGCTATGAGCCGCTTAACGTGTGCCGGGTGCGGCGAGCCCTAGTGCTGATGCAGCACGGTAAGGCAGAGATGCTGGAGAACGGCGCCGGATTTATCCACACTGCCAGCCAGGACTTCCCCCTGCCTTCGGTAATACGCCTGGCTTACATGATTAAGCGTCCCCGCCCACTGAGAAAGCTGACCCGCCTGGAGATTTTCCACCGCGACCACTATACCTGCCAGTACTGCGGCAAGAAGACCGGACAGCTTACCCTGGACCATGTCATCCCCCGATACCGCAACGGCGAACATGTATGGGAAAACGTGGTCAGCGCCTGCATATCATGTAACCGGCGTAAGGCGGGAAAGACCCCCAAAGAAGCCGGGATGAAGCTAACTCACCAACCGGCGCCGCCGCGAGGTGACGCCTACTTCTACATCCCCTATCGCTACCGGCAAAGCCAGAGCCAGTGGCAGAAATACCTGCCCCAGTAAGAGCTATTCCTCTTTGGACAGCTTTTCTTTAGCGTTGATTTCACTGAGAGGCACTTCTATGCTTGCCTGGCCCTCAGTTTCCACTGTCACCGTCTCCTTGAGCAGATTGCTCCCCACCACCTTAGCCAGCCCCATTGACGTGGACACCTGCTGGCCTATCTTAGGCATCTGCTTTTTTATGCTCTGGTACTGCCCGCTTTCATAAGCCAAACAGCACAACAGGCGCCCGCAAACACCGGATATCTTCATCGGGTTGAGTGGTAAATCCTGGTCCTTAGCCATCCTGATGGAAACGGGGGAGAACTCGGAGAGGAAGTCCACACAGCACAGAGGGCGCCCGCAACGGCCAAAGCCACCCACCACCTTGGCTTCATCCCTGGGCCCCAGCTGGCGCAATTCAACCCGCAGCTTAAAACGACTGTTTAATTCCCGAACCAGCTCGCGGAAGTCCACCCTCTCGGTGGCGCTGAAGAAAAAGGTGAGCCGGCTGCCATCGAGATTGTATTCCGCCGATAGCAGTTTCATCGGCAGCCTGAACTTGGCTATCAGCCTGGCACACTCAGCCAGAGCATTAGCCTCCTTGGCTTCCAGTTCTTTAACCTGCTCTATATCCTCCGGGTCTGCCTTGCGCACCACCGGTTTCAGCTCCCTGTTTACATCATCATCATCCTGAACCTGCCCGGGGGCAATAACCACCCTGCCCAGCTCCTCGCCGCGGATGGTCTTGACCACGACATGGTCACCTACCTCAAGCTCGATGTCCGCCGGGTCAAAGTAATATATCTTGCCGGCTCTCTTAAAACGCACGCCAACAACATCAGCCATAATTTACCGCCGCTCTCCTTTCCGGTATGCTGAGCATCAGCACCTCCAGCACCAGCCGCGGATTGGCATTCTGCCTGAGCTGCTCTCCCGCTGACTGAATACTGCTGATAAAAGACCTTATCTCCGCCAGGCTATAACCCTGCGCCAGGCTAGCCAGCAGCTCCTGCCGGTCTATGTTGGTGATACTGTCACCACAGCCGAGCCTGACCAGCAACAGGTCGCGCCACCAGTCGAGCCATAAATCAAGTATCTCCTGAACCGGGCTCCGGCTCTGGCTGAACCAGGCCACCAGCTGGGAAGCGTAGTCAAAACGCTCTTCATAATCGGCATTCGTTATGTCAAGCAATTTATCCAGCCTCTGGCTGCGCTGCTCAAGCAAGCTGTCATCCCCAGCCGCCAGTATTGCCCAGCCCAGACAGCCGTGACTGAGACGGGCCAGAAGCTCTGCCTTCTGCGGTTCCACACTCCAGCGCTCACCCAGGGCAACCCCTACCTGGGAGGTTGCCAGCGGGCGCAGTTCCAACCGCTGGCAGCGGGAAACCACCGTTGCCGGCAGAACTGACTCGTTGGCGGTGAGCAGAATAAAGATTACCGCGGCTGAAGGCTCCTCCAGAGTCTTTAGCAGGCTGTTAGCCGCTTCCGTCGACATGAGCTCAGCCCCGTCAATAATGAATACCTTAAACCTGCCTTCGAAAGGGGGCAGGTTGGATGAGTGCTGTATTTCTCTTATCTGGTCGATAGCGATTTCGGTGCGCGGCTTGTCGTTGGAGTTACCGGTGGAATCCAAGCCGATAACCTGGACATCGGCATGATTACCCGAAGTTATCTTCTGGCAGGAGTCACACGAGCCACAGGGAGGCTCATCCCCCTGGCAATTCACCACCCGGGCTAAATCCAGCGCCAGGGTCATCTTGCCGACATGCGGGGGACCTACCAGGAGATAGGCATGAGCCACTGCTCCCTGCTCCAGGCTGCGCTGGAGTAAGGATACCGCCCTAGATTGCCCTACTATCTGCCACACACCAAATCTCCCAACTAGGCTAAATCGTGCCGGGTAAGGTCATCGAAGGTCTCCCGGCGCCGGATAAGGCGCGCCTTGCCTTCTTTAACCATAACCACCGCGGATTTAAGCGAAGCGTTATAGTTGCTAGCCTCAGCTAATGAGTAAGCACCGCAGCCCGGTACGGCGATGATATCGCCGGCGACCGGCTCCGGTAACTCAATGTCCCTGATTAATATATCGCCTGCTTCGCAGAACTTGCCGGCAACGGTAAACTTACCGGACGGCTTATCTTTCATACGGTTGGCAATGACCGCCTCTAATCTGGCTCCGTAGAGGGCGGGGCGGATATTATCAGCCATGCCACCATCCACCGACACATAGCACCTGACCCCGGGGATATCCTTGACCACCCCCACCGTGTAAAGCGCCACGCCCGCCTGCCCTACCATCGACCGCCCCAGCTCAACAACAAGCCTGGGTTGCGCCAGCCCCAACTTCTGGCAGCCGTTAATAACGCTGGAGGTTATCGCCTCGGCATAGGCGGCAACGGGCGGGGCGGGGGAATCTAAAGTATATTGAATGGCAAAGCCGCCGCCTATATCCAGTTCGGCCATCTCAAAGCCGTGCTTCTGCTTCATCTCGGCGGCAAAGCCTAGAATAATGTCTATCGCCTGCTGGTAAGGCTCAAACTCGGCAATCTGGGAGCCGATGTGGAAATGCAGCCCCCTTAAGCGAAGCTGGGGCATAGCCAGGGCGGTGGTCAGCGCTTCCTCGGCCTGGACCATGGGTACGCCAAACTTGCTATCGAGATTGCCGGTGACGATATAGCGGTGGGTATGGGGGTCTACACCGGGGGAAAGCCGTAAAAGTATATCGGGCTTATCGCCCCGCTCCCTGGCAAGCTCACCCAGCAGGTTAAGCTCGTAGAGATTGTCCACCACGATGCGCCCCACGCCCCACTCCAGAGCCAGCTTTAATTCCTCAGCCGATTTATTATTGCCGGGGAAATAGACCCGCTCCATAGGGAAACCGGCGGAGCGGGCGATGCTCATTTCGCCGGCGGAGACAACATCCAGCCCCAGTCCCTCTTCATTAAAGAGTTGGGACAGAGCCTTATTTATAAAAGCCTTGGCGGAATAGAAAACGGCGGTATCGGCATAGCGCCGGCTGAACTCCCGCTTAAATTCAGCGCACTTTTCGCGCAGGCTGAGCTCGTCAAAGAGGTACAGGGGCGTGCCAAACTCAGCGGCTAGCTCTACAGCATCGCAGCCGCCGATAACCAGATGACCATTCTTATTAACCGCCGATTCCGGCGGGAACAATTTAATTCGGGACTCCATCTAGTCCTCTCTCAGCTTGTAGCGCTGTATCTTGCCGGTGCTGGTCCTGGGCAATTTCTTGGTGAACTCCAGCCACCGCGGGTATTTATAGGGAGCTATACTCTTCTTGACAAAGAGCTGAATGTCTTTAGCCAGTTTGTCCGAGGGGCGGCGACCCTTCTTAAGCACCACGTATGCCTTGGGCTTAACCAGGCCGTGCTCGTCCCTTTTAGCCACCACCGCCGCCTCACGCACCGCCGGGTGGGAAACCAGGGCGTCTTCGACCTCAACCGGTGAGACCCATATGCCGCCAACCTTGAGCATGTCATCGCTGCGACCGCGGTAATAGTAGTAACCCTGAGCATCACGGCGGTACCTGTCTCCAGTATTAAACCACTCTCCCAGCATGGATGTCTTGGTCTTATCGTGGTAGCGGTAGTAATAGGCGGCCGTCGATTCCCCCATTACCTGCAGCGTGCCCACCTCGCCATCAGGCACCTCTTTACCTTCATCATCGAGAATCCTGGCGTGATACCCCGGTACCATTTTACCCGAGCTGCCCGGCTTGACATCGCCCGGACGATTGGAGATAAAAATGTGTAAAAGCTCGGTGGAGCCGATGCCGTCCAGTATATCCAGCCCGAACTTTTTCTTCCACTCAAAATAGATTTCCTTGGGCAGGGCTTCACCGGCCGAGGTACAGACACGCAGGGAGGATAAATCGTATTTCTTATCAGCGCCCTCTACCTCCAGCATATTGGCGTAAAGCGTGGGTACACCGAAGAATACGGTGGGATGATAGCGGTCTATAGTGGCGAATATGGTTTCGGGGCGGGGTCTGTCAGGGAGCAGCACCACCGAGGCGCCAATAGCCAGCGGATAGAAGAAGCTGTTGCCCAGCCCGTAGGCAAAGAAGAATTTTGACGCTGAAAAGAGTAAATCGTCCTGAGTAATGCCCAGAACAGCCCGGGCATAATTGTCAATGCAGCTGAAAACATCGTGCTGAAGGTGGACCGCCGCCTTGGGAACACCGGTGCTGCCCGAGGTGTAGTTCCAGAAAGCGGCATCATCAACGGTGGTATAAGCCACATCGAGTTTATCGGAACAGCGGTCGACGAGGTCATGGAAAGCGATATGATAAGCCCTGGTCTTTTCGCCGACGACGATAGTATTTTCCAGATAGAGCAGCTTCTCCTTGAAACCTTCTATCTCCTCAATAAAATCAGCGTCGGTGATAAGGGTGCGGGCACGGCTGTTATTGAGCAGATAGCGGTAGTCATGCATGGTATACATATAGTTGACCGGCGTTGGGATGGCGCCGATTTTTACGGCACCGAAGAAGCAAGCCATGGCTTCCGGCGAATCGTACATCGCCAGCATCACCCGCTCTTCCATATGCACACCTAAAATCTTAAGCGCATTGCCAACCTTATTTATCAGGCTCTGCATCTCGCTGTAGGTATAGGTCTCATCTTTATAATAAATGGCGACCTTATCGCCCAAACCCTTGTCCACCATGTCATCTATCAGTTTAGTAGTTACGTTGTAGTACTGGGGAATAGAACTCTGGTATTTATATTGTCTTTCCATTTTGACCACCTGAATCAATATACTGCGGTATTTACTCTAGTTTATAATAAATGCTCCTATTTTACAAAGCTATGGTTCTTCTTCCCGCCCTCCCACCCTAAAGAGGCTTCGCCTCTGAAACACCGCTTCCCCACCCCCAACTGAAGTGGTATCCATTTTTCTCTCCCCACCGGGGGTTAGGGGTGGGGAGAAGCCCCGTAAGGGGCATACCTTGAAAAGGGTCGGTGGGCGGGAAAAGATATAAAACAGGGTGGGGAGTTTAACCTTTAAATTGACCTGAACCTTAAATAACATTAGAATAGCACTTAACCCCAAACTAAAGAGGCGGAATTTGTACCAGAAGACCACCCTGGATAACGGACTGCGGGTTATCACCGAAACCATGCCCCATACCCGCTCGGTATCTATCTGCATATTTATCGGCGTCGGCTCCAGGTATGAAACCGAACGGCAGGCCGGCGTCTCCCACTTCATCGAGCACCTGCTCTTTAAGGGCACACCCAGGCGCACTACTGCCAAGGAAATCTCAATGGCTATAGAGGGGGTGGGGGGCATCATTAACGCCGGCACCGATAAGGAGCTGACCGTATACTGGTGCAAGGCGGCTCAACCGCACTTCTCCTTAGCCCTGGACGTGCTGAGCGATATCCTGCTTCATTCCAAATTTAACTCTGATGACATTGAGAGTGAGCGCCGGGTTATCATTGAAGAGATTCACATGGAAAAGGATTCCCCCTCCCAGCTGGTTAATCTGCTTATCGATGGGCTTCTCTGGCCCGGACACCCCCTGGGCAGGGACATAGCCGG
>Ga0315551_10000960_pt1 | contig 22468 bp, 16 predicted proteins | sample SalMarSW160290MG_FD_203678 | JGI IMG/M metagenome (GOLD analysis project Ga0315551, IMG submission 203678) | Salt marsh sediment microbial communities from the Plum Island Ecosystem LTER, Massachusetts, United States - Salt Marsh Sediment SW1602-90 ...
CTTGCCTGCGTTTAGATACTGGTGCCTGTCCTTATGGTATGGATATGGCATACAAATACTTGGGACCCCTGCCGCGGCATATTCAGCTACGCTGACCGCCCCGCTTCTGCCAATCACCAAATCCGAAGCAGCCAGCAGGTTCGCCATATCATCAAAATATCCTAAAACCTTATGGCTGATTTTGGCGCCGCTGTATTTATCTATGACCTGATTGTAATTTTTATCCCCTGTTAGATGAACTATCTGCCAGTCATCGGCGAAACCATTTAACTTTTCTAACAACGAGCACACTGTTCGGTTAATGTTGTCTGACCCGCTCGATGCGCCGGTTATAAGCAGCGTCTTTTTATTTTCGTCGAGACCCAATTGCTTTATCGCCTTGTGCGGCTGCGGATTTGAAAAGCCGCTTCGCAGGGGACAGCCGACAATATTGATTTTTGCTTTGGTCCTAGCGAAACGCTCAACTGTCTCTTCAAACTGTACAAAAATCTCATCTGCCCACCGAGCGATTATCTTATTCGCCCGGCCCGGCAGGATATCTACATTCAAAAGCGCAACCGGTATATTTAATTTGTGTGCAGCTAAGCACACTGGCGCTGCAACATACCCGCCGATGCCAATAACCGTCGCACTTTTATTCGCGGCGATTGTTTCTTTTGCGATTTTGTAGCTCTTAAAAAATGAAGTGCAGAAATCGAACAACCTGCCGGGTCGAAAAGAAAGACCTTTAGCCGGTAATTTGATATATTCGAAGCTGGTTTGCTTAAGGATTCTTGAGTCGATATCTCGGCTGCTGCAGAAAAAGCGTATCTTCGCTGTTGGCTCGAGTTTAACTATTTGTTCTGCCACAGCAAGGCCGGGGTATATATGTCCCCCCGTTCCGCCGCCTGCAAAGAAAAAACTCTTACTTGTAGTGAGCTTGTCGAATCTATCGTCCATAATTCAGACCCCTTGCTTCCCTGCAAGGAGAGTCTGCCTGAAGCAGACGATAATTGCAAGAATTTTTCACTGTATTAAAATGACAAAGCGATGATATAGTGAAAGAACTCGACTGGCAGATAAGTTGATATAAATCGGCAGTGGCACTTTGATTCGCACATTTATTGGCCACGCTTTTTGAAAATTAAAATTGACCTTCAACAAACAAAATGAAAAGATATAGTGGTTTAAATATGCAATTTTCAGCCGGATAATTTTAGAAAGGCAATCTCTATGGACAAACTTTATGATTCGGAAACCGGTTGCTGTCCGAGGTTTAATCCTCAGCCGTGGGATGAGAAAGAAGTAACTTTTAAGGATAAATTATTTATTAAAGACCATGTCATAAGTTTCTTTCACATTCCCTTGAACTTCGGGAAGGTAATGGTCAAAAATATGGAAAGAATAGTGAAAGCCAATGCCCTTGCACCGGAGCCACTTTTACTTTCGGATGAAAATTCATTGTGGGGAGCTGATGTTTATATCGCGGTATCTAAAGAGGTGCCGGGAGCAGAGATGGCCAGAATTTCAGGGACCTTTTTAACGAAGGTTTTTGAAGGGCCATATAAGAATATCCGCAAGTGGGTAAAAGAGATGATGGGCTATGTTCAGTCAAAAAGGAAAAGTCCTCAAAAGCTATATTTTTTCTATACAACCTGCCCAAAGTGCGCGGAGTATTATGGAAAGAACTACACAGTTTTATTGGCGAAGGTTTGAAGGCTTAATAGAGAATAAATATTAAAGACGACGCTCAGGATAAATTCCGCGACGTGGCAATCTTAATATTCAATCATCAATTGAAAACTTCCGCTCTTCTGTCATCTGTCTTCCGAGGGTATCTGTTTGGCGATATTTAACAGCACGCCGACCGCAGCGGACGACAGTAGCATACTCGTTCCGCCGGCGCTTACGAATGGAAGCGGTATCCCCTTTGTCGGAAGCACAACTGTTACCACTCCGATATTGAGCGCTGCCTGGATGGCGATTGTTAGAACAATCCCGCCGGCTAAGATTTGGCCGAAACGGTCTTTGCAGCGTACCACCACAAGAATTCCCAGCCAGACAAAGATAATAAATAATACAATGACTGCTGCGGTCCCGACAAAGCCAAGCTCTTCGCCGATGATTGAAAAGATAAAATCGGTAGTATCTTCCGGCAGATGGCCATATTTGCAAATCCCCTGGCCGAGACCTTTACCCCATAGTCCACCTGAGCCGATGGCAATAAGCGACTGGTTCGCCTGATAAGCGACAGAATCGGCCCATTTTTCGGGGTTCCAAAAGGCCAAAATCCGCTGCAATCGGCTGGGATAGCGAAACAATGCTACCAAAAAGGCGATGGCACCAAAAGGCAGAAGGGTTAAAATATGCCGCCATCTGGCACCGGCGATTATTAACATCAAAAAGCCCAAAATCGCTATAAATGCAGCGGTGCCGAAATCTTCGATGATTATAAGTGCGACTGCAACGGCAATAACAGAGCAGATTGGAACAAACCTTTTCCAATATAACTTTATGTCGAAATTGAACTTATCACAAATGGCAGCGAGGAAGAAAACAATTGCCCACTTTGCCAGCTCAGAGGGCTGAAAACTCACTGTAATCGGGCCGAGTGGAATTCTGAGCCAGCGGCGTGCGCGGTTTATCTCGGTGCCGAACTGCGGAAATAAAACCAATATAAGTAACGCTATACTAATAACTAACAGATAAGTAATCGGGGACCTCAGCCAGCCATTTGAAAGACTAAACCTGCGGTAATTAATACAAGAGACGGTATATAAAACTGCACAGGCCAAAGGAAAAAATAAGATTTGCCGAACGGCGGGAAAGGTATAGAATTTCTGTAAGTCGATATTATAACTGACGTTAGCACTGGCCGAGAAGACAAAGACCGTGCCAATGGCCATCAAAAGGATAACGACCACCGCAATGCGATTGGCAAGCAGCCTGTTCTCCGCCCCTTGGGGGCTACTAAGGGTAAAATTGTCGCTTATTTCCATAACCCACCAAAAATCACCATGATTAGAGAAAAACAGCGTTTCCTAAGAGTATTTTTCGTCTTTTGTAAGTCAAAATCAGCACAAATTATTCTCCTTCGCCGAATACTCCGTAGCTTGCTATGGAGTATGTAAAGGCGAAGAGAACCCTTCCGTAGCTCAAAGAGCGAAGGAGGGTCGGCTTCGGAGAAATTCCACAAAGGAATTTCTTGAGTTGGACCCAAAGGTCTCGGACATATCGATACGCGCTATATCAATTGACTATTGACGATTTACGATTTGCGATTTACGATTGACTAATGAGATTGCCCCCGTGCTTTCCTGCAAAAGCAGGAACGGGGGCAGGCTAAATATTTTGGGATTGGATTAAAGGGAATATGTTATGCCTTACATTCTGGCTGGGACGATACCTTATACGGCTATAACTATAATTTTTATAGTTCTGGCTACAGCGGTTGGAGCTTTCATCAGAAGAAGAAGCAGAGATAAATGTTTGAAGGATTTTTCAGAGAATATGGTAACTCTGCTGGAAACTTCGGGCAAAGTTGTCTGGGGCATATTGAGGGTAGAAAACACCGGGCTGGAGTTTGTTTACTCAGCTAAGCATAAAGATGAGCAAGGCCACGATGAGACGAGCTATATCCTGTATAAAAATGAGTTTCCTAATATAGCTGCGCTGATTTGTTTCCACGATGAATTGAGTGAGCAAAACAAAAAGAAAAGAGAGATAGAACTAAAGAAGGCATACCATCCGACATTACCGCGAAGAATGAAAAGAAAGACACTGAATGTGTTCAGAACGCTTAGAGATTCGGTGATGGAGGTGGTGAATCTTTTAATCAGCCAGGCGAAAAAGGCAACTCCGGCAGGCGCGGTATTGAGCTCTCAGGATAAATACGTTTCGCAGATGAAGCAGGAATTGCTCGGTTCGGCTGGGACATCGTATGAGCCGTTGTTGGAGAAATATATCGGCCGCAGGGTAGTATTGGAACTGATTAAGGGTGATAAGATAATCGAATACTGGGGTGTGCTGAAAGACTATACGGCTGAATTTATCGAAATTATGGATGTGAATTATCAGTTGAAAGATGACCAGCCGGCCAGAAAAGTGGACCTGGTTGTGCTTCGCAAATACGGCCTCATCAGACACCTCGGAGAATAATCTCATATCGCGTGTTAGTTAGTTAGAAGGTAATTTTGAAGTTTGTGTATCTAGGGTCGGGGGGGATTTCTTCGATTTTGGTTTCTCTGATGTAGCCGAAAAAAGATTCCTCAATATCGCGTATGCAATCATTTATATCCTCAGTTTGGCCCTGGACGAGCATCTCAACGGTTCCATCCGGCACATTGCGGACAAAACCGCTTAGCTTATGGCGATTGGCTGCATGGTAGGCGGTGAAACGAAAGCCAACGCCCTGTACCCTGCCAGTAAAAATCATGTGTTTGGCTATCATAATAGCGTTTAGCGTACAGCGTTTAGCGTGGAGCGTAATCGAACTAAGAGAAATATCAAATGTAATAGTAATCCCAAGTGGATTTTAATGCAAGAGGCAAAGTCGCCGACGCTTCATAGCTATGGCGACGGAGCGGGGAGAAATTATGGTTCACTGACACCACTAAGTTAAGTATAATGTCCTTTTACCATTTTTTCCATAGCGACCAATTATGACGAAAAAGACAAAGAAACAATTATTAGAAAGAAACGAGCAGATATATCAGCTTACAACGCTGGTGGCGGGAGAGTTCTCACTTCAGGAGGTGCTGGATAAGTTGGCTGAGGCGGCGGTGAAGATTGTGGGGGTCAAGGCCTGCTCGATTCGGCTACTGGATGAAGAGAGCGCCGATTTGAAGATGCGAAGCACATACGGGCTCAGCGAAGAGTACCGCAACAAAGGGCCGGTGTCTAAAGACGACCCTGTAGTTAAAGCCGCTTTTGCAGGTGAAGCGGTGGTGCTGGATGATATGCGGGTTGACGGCAGGGTGAAATATAAAGAGGCGACTATCGAAGAGGGGCTTGTCAGTCAGCTTACAGTTGCAATGCAGTTTAGGAATAAACCGATAGGAGTTCTTCGGTTGTATAGTCCCCGGCCGAAACGCTTTTACGAGGACGATATACAGCTCGCCAGGACGGTTGCCTCCCAATGCGCGGTTGCGATAACGAATGCAAAACTCTATGCCGAAGCAATCAATGGGGCGCGAATGGCCGAGCAGGTACGGTTGGCTGGGATTATTCAGCGAAGGATGATACCGGAAAAACCGCCGAAGATAACGGGTCTGGATATTGCGGCTACATATATTCCATGTTTTGAGGTGGGTGGTGATTTGTACGACTTTCTTAAAATAAACGACAATCGCATTGTAGTAGCGATTTCTGATGTGATAGGCAAGGGAATTCCCGCTGCTTTGATGATGAGCTGTTTTAGGGGAGCTGCGCGGGCTTACGTAGATGCCAAAAGCGGCGAAGATGTCATCAAATACGTGGTCGATAAGCTAAATAAAATGGCGTGCAGAGAGTGCAGAGGCGGGGAGTTTATCACGTTGTTTTATGCGGCTATCGATATTAAGGATATGACAATCAGCTATTGCAGCTGTGGGCATGAGCCAACGGTGTTGATAAGAGACGGTGTTGTTATCGATTTGGAGAAAGGCGGCCTTGTGCTCGGGGTGGATGAGCACGCAGAATATGAAATTGGAACCGTTGGGCTAAGAGAAGGTGATTGCTTATTGTTTTATACTGATGGTCTGATTGATGCAGCTAATTTTGATGGCGAATTCTGGGGCAGGGAAAACCTGCTTGAAGTGGCCAAAAAGTTTGCCGGTGGTTCAGCCGAACAAATTGTGAAGAATATTCTGGGCCATAGAAGGCGGTTTGTGGGACTTGCCAGCCAGTGTGATGATACAAGTATTATTATTGTTAAGGTTAAGCCGGCGGTTCCCGGCTAAAGATACGAAATATGGCTGATTTTGTTATTACAATTGATGGTCCGGCAGCAAGCGGTAAAAGCACGGTGGCCCGGCTGCTGGCTGAAAGACTGGGTGCGAGCTTTCTTGATACCGGAGCGATGTATCGTGCTGTAACGTTGGCTGCGATGCAGGCCGGCGTGGATATGAACGATGAAAAGATGCTGCTTGATGTCCTGAAAAAAAAAGAATTTCAATTTTCGGTTAAAAAAGACAAGATGACGGTTTGCACTGATGGTGTCGATGTTACTGAGCAGTTGCGCAGCCCAGAGATAACCGCTAATTCCAGGTATATTGCCTCGGCAGGACAGCTGCGAGAAGAATTAGTGAAGATGCAGAGGAAATTTGCTGCAGGGCAGAAAAGAATAGTTACCGAAGGAAGAGACCAGGGGACGGTGGCATTTGCCGATGCTGATATAAAGTTTTATTTGACCGCCGGAGTCAAAGAAAGAGCCAGGAGAAGACAAGCAGAATTGCGGGCTGAAGGAATTGGCGAAAGCGTTGAGCAAATACAAAAGGCGATAGAAGAAAGAGACAAAAGCGACCAGAGCAGAGCCGTTGGGCCACTGAAGCCGGCCAGCGATGCTATTGTTGTAGATACCACAGATTTAGGCATAGAAGAGGTTGTGGAAAAACTCTCGAGTTATGTGGGGCAGAAGTGTTTAAAGAAAGACTGATAGACGCATGGTTCCGGTTGGGTCGCTGGGGGTGCAGGGTTTTTTGCATTTTATTTTTTCGGCTTCGCGTCTATGGGAGGGATAATATCCCTAAGAAAGGACCTTTTATACTGGTTGTTAACCACCAAAGCTATCTTGACCCGATATTTTGCGGGATACCTTTGAAGAGACGATTGTATTTTGTCGCGCGCGATTCGCTTTTTGACAACTGGCCTTTGGGCCGTCTGATTTCTTCTATCGATACAATACCACTGAAACGGACACAAACAAATTTGTCTGCACTGAGGAAAGTTATCTGCAAACTTAAAGAAGGCAAGGGAGTTTGTCTATTTCCGGAAGGAACGCGAACAAACGATGGGAAAATTGCGCCACTGAAGCCCGGCTTTAGTCTCTTATGTAAACGTACAACAGCATCGGTTGTGCCTGTTGCAATTGATGGCGCCTTCGAATGTTGGCCGAGGCATAAAAAGATATTTTCGCGCGGCTCAATTTCAGTCTGCTACGGCGAAGCGATAGCATACGAGCAGATGAAAAATATGAGCGATGAGCAACTGATGAAGCTTTTAACCGATACGCTGCGACGGATGCAAAATGATTGCCGTCTAAAACAAGGTAAAGAGGCACTCAACTACTAATTTTTTAACGGTTCGAACGTAATCGAAGGACTGATTAGTATAAGGAGAAACCGATGGCAAAATGGAAGCCAGGGCTACATAAGGAGGTCTCAGCGATATTTGATGGTGTGCCTGTCCCTGAGGAAAGCGATTCCCATAAGCGAAATGAAGCATTAGCATCGAGATGTTCCACCGTAAGGTGTCCCCAAGCGGACTACTTCTGCGGTTTGGAATCGCAAGGGTTAGACCACCATCACCGCCCAACGCGAAAAAATCATCGGCTGAGTAATTACAACAGTAAACTAATCGGCTGATAAATCTTCCGTTCAATCCTTCGACGGTGAGCTCAGGACTGTCGAACCGCTACCTACCTAAAAACGCGAGGAAAGTTTTAGTGGATTGTGCAGGCGGTTTTTTATAGAATTATCTTTAAGACTAAAGTGAGCTAAAGTGAGCTAAAGTTGAAAAATAATCCATAACTTTAGGCACTTTTTAGTAAATGGTGAACGACTTTTATGAAAGTTTTGGTTGCTAAAAAATGTGGATTTTGCCATGGCGTCAAGAACGCTATCAGTATGGCTGAAAAGGTGCTGGCACAAGAAAAGGAGGTTTATAGTCTTGGGTCAATTATTCATAACAAAGATGTAGTTGAGCAGCTGGCAAAAGAAGGGTTAAAAATAGTGGATTTCATCCTTCGTAGTAGTCCTGCGAATGGTGAAGAGCGGATAATGGTAACTGCGGAGAATGGAAGCGTGGAGGAGATGTGGCACGGCCAAGATGGCCGTGCCACTGAGATGGCCGTGCCACCAACCGTTTTGATTCCGTCTCATGGTGCAGACCCGGCAAAGATAGCGAAGCTGAAAGAAAAAGGGCTTAATATCGTTGATGCCACTTGCGTGCTGGTTAAAAGAGTCCAGCAAATAGCTGGGGAGCTGGAGAGGGATGGTTATAAAGTGGTAGTTATCGGTGATGAGAATCATCCTGAGGTTAAGGCGGTCGTGGGCTGTGCCGCGGATGTTACTGTCCTTGCTAATGAATCGGATTTGCATAAGCTGCCCCAAAATGCCAGATTGGGGATTGTTTGCCAGACTACGCAAAGCCCGGATTACTTTGGGGAAATGCTTGAAGCTATAGGGCGACGCAGCTTTAGTGAGTTGAAGGTAATCAATACTTTGTGTCAGGAAGCGATAAAAAGACAAGAGTCGGCTGTACAACTGTGCGGGCAGGTGGATATAATGTTTGTGCTTGGTGGCCTGCAAAGTGCCAATACGCGAAAGCTCGCCGAGCTTTGCAAAAGAGTAAATAGTCAAACATTTCACTTGCAAAACTGGAATGAACTTGATATAAGCACACTTTCTGGTAAGAATATAGCAGGTGTTACGGCAGGGGCCTCAACACCTGAGTGGATAATAGATGAATTTGTGAAGAATTTGGAAGGTTTTAATGGTTAAATGCCCCCACGTCTTGCTGTCGTAAGACAGCTGTGGGGGCAGGCACCAATTTACACAGGAACTTGGGTTTATGGTAGATAGAAATATCGTTAACAAATTAGGTTTGTCACAAGAAAAGATTGACCAGCAGCTCAGTGAGTTGTTCGGTGAAAAAGAAAATGAATTTTTAGAGAAAGCTCTTCAGAAAAAGGTGGATTTGCGTCTGCCGGGGACTATTCTTAAAGGGACAATCGTATCGCAAATAGGCAACGATGTTATCGTCGAGGTTGGCCTGAAAAGCGAGGGAGTTGTTGATGTGAGTGAGTTTGACAGCTCCGATGAGATTGAGCCGGGCAAAGAGATAGAAGTTCTTCTTGAAGATACTGATTCTGAAAGCGGGCTTGTCCTGCTGAATAAGCGCAAAGCCGATACCATAAGGGGCTGGGAAACTATTATCAACACGAAAAAGGAGGGGGATGTTGTCAAGGGCAAGGTTATAAGGCGCATCAAAGGTGGTTTACTTGTTGATATTGGGGTCCCTGTGTTTTTACCGGCCTCGCAGGTAGATATCAGAAAACCGGGGGACATCAGTAGATTTATCGGCAAGGAAGTGGACTGCAAGATTCTTAAGATTGATATTGAAGGGCGAAACATTGTCATATCAAGACGTAAGCTTATCGAAGAAGAACGCCGCAGCAGTAAGGAGAAAATTCTCACCGAAATCGAGGTTGGCCAATTGCGAAAAGGTGTTGTGAAAAACATCGCCGACTTCGGTGTGTTTGTGGATTTGGGTGGTCTGGACGGTCTGCTGCATATCTCTGATTTGAGCTGGGGCAGGATATCGCATCCGTCAGAGGTTGTTAAGCTTGACCAGGAAATCGAATGTGTCGTTATTGATGTTAATAAAGAAAATGAGAAGATCTCATTGGGTTTGAAACAGAAGACAACAAGCCCATGGGAACAGGTTGAACATCGTTATCCAATCGGAGCAAAGGTAAAGGGTAAGGTCGTAAATGTGATGAACTATGGCGTGTTTGTTCGGCTCGAAGATGGGATTGAAGGGCTGGTGCATATTAGCGAGATGAGCTGGACAAAACGTCTGGCACATCCGGGCGAATTGGTCAAGCTCGGCGATGAAATTGAGGTAGTTGTGCTGAACGTTAATAAGGAAAAGCAGGAAATCTCGCTGGGTCTGAAACAAACCGAAGTGAATCCCTGGGCGATAGCTTCTCAAAAATATCCGCCTGGGACGATTGTTACAGCGAAGGTTCGTAGTGTGGCCAATTTTGGGGCATTCGTGGAGATAGAGCCGGGCGTCGACGGTATGATACATATTTCGGATTTAAGCTGGACTAAGAAGTATAACCATCCAAGTGAGGCCCTGCAAAAAGCTCAGGAGGTAAAGTGTGTTGTTCTGGAAGTTAACGAAGACAAGCGTCGTATATCGTTGGGTATAAAGCAGATGACAGAAGACCCGTGGATTCACCTTATCCTGGAAAAGTACATCCCCGGACATATCATAAAAGGCAAGGTGGCAAAACTTACTAATTTTGGGGCATTCGTTGAACTCGAGCCGGATTTGGAAGGCCTGCTTCACATCTCTGAACTTGCCGACCACAAGATTAACAAGACTCAGGATATTGTTAACGTAGGAGATGAGATTGAAGTTAAGATTCTAAAGGTAGATAATGAGGCCCGCAAAATCGGTTTGAGTCTGCGGAGGGTCCAGTGGGCTGCTGAGGAACAAGCAGCTGAGCCAACCAAGCAGCAAGCACCAGCAGAAGCTCACCCCGCTAGAAATACCACAAGCGAAGGACAAGCTACAGAAGAGACGATTTCTAACGGGGTTCAGGCAGATGCTTCTGGTTCTGATTTGGACCGTTTCGAAAAACCTCAAGAGAAAGTCGATGTCAGCAAGGAAGCTGAGCCGGATGAACCCAGCCCTTCCGAAGGGCAGGATGAACAAAAAGGTGCGGCGAATGAGGCTACAGGGGTGGATGCCGAGCAAGAGAAAGCTGGCTAAGAGTCTGAACATACCGCGTCAGACCAGCCAGTTGGGACAAGTCAAGACTGGTTGCGAAAATCGAATGGCATGCAGGTGAACTGTTCCCGCGGATCGGATTTATCGTGACAAATCTTCGATGAAAATCCAGTAATGTAGTGAAGTTTTACAACAAGCGTGGCATAGCCAAGCAGTGGATCAAGGAAGTCAAATATGCATTAAAGTGGACGCGGCTTTCCTGCCATGATTTCGTGGACAATCAGGTTCGGCTCCAACTATTCGCTATGGCGTATAATATTGGCAATTTAAGGACTGGTCACTGCGGACCCTGCGGGAAAAGTTAGTCAAGATCGGAGCTAAAGTCGTAACCCATGTCCGCTATGTGACATTTCAGATGGCAGATATCTTGATATCACAATCCCTGTTTTATGAAATCCTTGAGCGAAGATATCGATTGAAACCGATACCCATTGAGGCTGGATGATGTGGAAGTTTGCTGAAAAACTTGAATTTATGAAGGTGCGGGCGGTCAAAGTCTGTGTAAAAGCAGAGATTGGAAGGATCTCGGGGCATAAACCATGTTTTGAGGCAACTTTTCAAAAAGCTGCCTCAGAAAAGAAACTTCTTGACAGTTCAGGGTAAATTCTGTAAAATTGCTGATGTCGTACGGAGAAAATTGGGGAATCTCAGACAAATATTAGGACAGGATAACAGGATTATCTTGTTAATCCTGTCTAATAAAGTAGTAATGAGTAAAAATCGGAGGCGGGTAAAATGGCCCGGCAAAGATCAATCCTTGTTTTGGTAGTAGTTTTATCATGTGCAAGCATTTGTTTTGGTAAATATAGCGGTGGAACCGGCGAGCTAAACGACCCGTATTTGATTTCCACATCAGCTAATATGAACGAAATCGGCGCTAATCCCGATGATTGGGATGCGCATTTTCTGCTGACAGCAGATATTAACTTAGCTGACTACACCGGAACACAGTTCAATATCATCGGCTATTATGAATCTTACGGGTCTCCTAACAACTTACCTTTTACCGGTGTGTTTGACGGCAATAGCCGTACGATTTCTAACTTTACTTATGAATGCAGCAACACCAGTGGCATTGGTCTTTTTGGTTACGTCGATGACCCAAACGCAGAGATTAAAGATTTGACCTTAATCGGCCCAAATGTTAAGGCAGCAGGTAATTCGTATCGGGTTGGTTCTCTTGTTGGCTGGTTAGAGAATGGAACGATTAGCGACTGTGGCGTCGAGGACTGCAACGTTTCGGGAGATGATTTCACCGGTGGGCTGGTAGGAGACAATTATGACTATTATGGTTCTGCTGGCACGATTTCGAATTGCTATGCGACAGGCAGCGTTTCAGGAAATGATTACACCGGCGGGCTGGTGGGATTCAATTATTTTGGCACGATTTCGAATTGCTATGCAACGAGCAGCGTTGATGGAAATCTGTTCAATGGCGGGCTGGTCGGACTCAATTATCATACTAGCACGATTTCGAATTGCTATGCAAGTGGGGCAGTTGACGGAGATAGGTTTATTGGCGGGCTGTTGGGAGTCAATAGAGGCACGATTTCGAATTGCTATGCAACAGGTGGAGTTTCGGGACGTGACTACATCGGCGGGCTGGTGGGAGAAAATTACAACACGATATCGAATTGCTATGCAGTCGGCACCGTCGTCGGAAATAAGCGTACCGGTGGACTGGCGGGAGGCAGCAGTGGCACGATTTCGAATTGCCATGCAACAGGAGCCATTTCCGGAGGTCAATACACTGGCGGGCTGGTTGGAATCAATAATAACATGATTTTGAATTGCTATGCAACAGGAGCCGTTTCCGTAGGTCAATGCACCGGCGGGCTGGTGGGAATCAATCATGGCATGATTTCGAATTGCTATGCAAGGGGTGGCGTTTCGGGAGATAATTGTGTCGGCGGGCTGGTGGGACAAAATTACGGTATGACTTCGTATTGCTATGCAACAGGTAGCGTTTCGGGAGATAATCTTGTCGGCGGGCTGGTGGGAGAAAATAGCGTCATAGTTTTGGTTTCTTTCTGGGATATTGAAACCAGTGGGCAGTCCTACAGTGACGGCGGCGGAACACCAAAGACAACAGCGGAGATGAAACGTCAATCCACATTTACGGAAGCCGGCTGGGATTTTATAGAAATCTGGAATATCGGCGAAAACCAGACATATCCATTTTTGCGGATACATTCTGCCGGCGACATCAACCACGATGATATTGTAAACTTCTATGACTTCACAATATTAGCTGACCACTGGCTGCAAAGTACTGAGTAATCTATTATTTACCATTGGCTCGGTCAGATGCCTCGCTTCGTTTCACTTCACTCAGCATAACAATCATTGAATATCGAGAATCAAGTATCAAGATTCGAGAAAAACCGTTGCAGATTTTAGCTCAGACGGGTAAATTAATATAGAGCACCACGCAAAAAATAAATAGGTAGCAATCTGCTTTTCTATCGAAGTTAATACGACAGTCAGATTCTCTGCATTTCGGCTCAGCTTGACAATTCATCAAATCACATGCGACAAAGTACTGTGCGAACATTATCTTCACATGTTTTTAAGGGCTGGGTTTGGCAGTTGATTGCTGGCTATATTTTACAAAAGCAAAAGTGGCTGTTGAGAAGACGAAAAAATAGCTGCTGAAAGAGGTTTTTTTAGATATTTTTTTAACTAAGAGATGTTCATAAGAGCTTGTAAATGTAGAGGTTACACGTTTTGCTCTGCTTTAATTAAAAAATTCCTGAAATTTTGTAATATTTTCCTTGACGAGAATATGGCTAATTTGGTATAAATGGGCAAGGATAATTGAGGCAGGGATGGATATATAGAGTGAGGTTGGTGAGCCACAAAATGCTGGCATTTCAACCAAAAGCTCAGACTTGAGCATCCCCAAGGAGGAGGCAAGGCCAAGTCAAAAAAAGTTATTTAACAGGCACGGGGTTGGTGAAGAGCTTTGTTGCTTGTTTTGTTGAATGTTGTTTGAGACAGGCGCAAAATGTTTTGACGCGTGTCGAAAACAACGAATCTTTTGGCTTGTAGCCAAAAAGAAAAGTTTTTTTCAATTATTTGAAGTAAGAGGAGGAGTATTATGTGTACAAAGTTAATATCTTTCGTTTGCGTTTTAACGTTAGCCCTGGCGGCAACCAGCTTCGGCGGAACGAGTGATCCGAATTATGTCCCCATGTTCGCTCCGCCACCAGCTACACTGTTGGATGAAGCTTATGGTCCTGGTACTGGCGGTGTTTTGGTAGGCGACTGGGAAAACAGCTTCGACGTTTTGATGAATGGTTGGGGCGAGGCCATGATGGGCTTCAGCTCTAATGGAGCTACTCGGAACGCCACGGCTCTCAAGGTAGTCGGTCCTGCCGGCGGTTGGTCCTGGGCTTTGAGTCTCAAGCTTGACGGCTGGAAGCACAGCGACTATACGGTCTGGGATGGTGGTCCAAAGCAAGTGTGTCCCTCTGGCTATGACCATAACGAGGATTTCTTGAATTGGCTCATAGATAATTGTTGTTACGACACATTCGCAATGGACTTGACGGTGAAAGGTACAGAGTGGACAGAAGATGACGACCCAGCTTCAGATCCGTATATCGCGATGTTCGTGGTTATCAATACCGGTGGCTACGACGAAAATGGAGTCTGGGCAGGCATCTGGGCTCAACTAGACGATATTGTACTGCCCCTGGATGAAACTACACAATGTGTCTGGGACTTCAGTGTGGCTAAAGCGGAGACTATAGCCCTGTACCAGGATTACCCCAATGACCGGTACTTTGAGATATTCATCATCCCGAATAATGCCGGTTATCTCGATTCTACTTACTACATGGACAATGCACGGATAATTCCTGAGCCAGCAACGATAGCCCTGCTGGGTCTTGGTGGATTGAGTCTGCTTCGTATTCGCAGAAAACGCTGATACTTCTAAAAGTATCGGTTAGCTAATGAGTATGCACCAATTCGGGGCCTACACTGATTAGTTCGGTGTAGGCCCCGGTTGTTTTTATAGCTCGAATATCATATTATGGGGGAGGATTTACCCCGTTAGAAGCTCCAAAGCGGGAAGCATTCAGCCGATAAAACCGGGGAAATCTCTAACAGGGTAAAGCCGTGGTCAAGCAGGGAGAGTAAATATTTATAATGGCAAAAATGTAATTATTGATAGCAACTTGTATGCAGGGTATAATAGCTGCGATTATAATAAATAACAGAACTATGTCATAATTTGGAGGTAATAGTTATGTTGGTTTGGATGTTCAGATTCATATTTTGCGTAATGATTATTGCGGTTTTAATTGTGAACTTGAGCGTGGAGGAGATTTCCGGCGAGCCCGGCAGGAAGAATTTTCTTGTAATCTCTTTAAGCGCGTTAATATTGGCATTGTTTGGTCTTCTGGTCGATATTTTTACGCCTAAAAAGTCTCTCGCTGCACTTGCAGGGGTCTTTTTTGGGCTTTTAGTAGGGATGTTTTTCAGCTGGGGATTGGCACAGGTTATTGATTTGATAAATGATATTTATAGACTCCAGCTGAGCACCATATCGCTTCAGGCAATCAAGTGGATGATTGGGATATGTATATGCTTTCTTACCATCAGCGTTGTGATGCGGACCAAGGATGATGTCCGTTTTGTGATTCCTTATGTCCAATTTGCCAAACACACCAAAGGTGCCCGGCCGTTGATTTTGGATACATCGGCGATCATTGACGGGCGGATTGCAGATCTGTGCCAGAGTAAAATGTTTGATGCCCCACTGGTTGTTCCGCGTTTTGTTCTCAACGAGCTGCAACTGATAGCTGATTCGGCTGACAAGCTAAAACGCAACCGCGGCAGGCGGGGACTCGATATACTCAATAAGATGCAGATGAATCCTATTATTGATGTGACTATTGATGAAGCCGCTGAGATCCCGGAGGTCGAGGGAGTCAAAGGTGTTGACCAGAAATTAGTGCTGTTTACCAAGAACTGCAACGGGCGTCTTGCAACAACGGACTATAATCTCAGCAAGGTTGCGCAGGTTCGCGAGGTTGATGTAGTGAATATAAACGATTTGGCCAATGCGCTGAAGGTATCTGCTTTGCCGGGTGAGACTATGGAGGTTAAAATCATAAAGCTGGGTGAAGAAGCGGAGCAGGGTATAGGTTATCTGGACGATGGAACGATGATTGTTGTTGAAGGTGCTCGCAATAAGATTGGTCAGGAAGTGGTCATTAGCGTTACCAGCTCGCTTCAGACTTCGGCTGGCAAGATGATATTCGGCAAATTCGAGGGGTTTGTGCAGGACAGGAACAGGTCTGGTGGGCGTGCATCATATGGAAAACCGGCTGGAAAATACAACGAAGAGCGATAAAAGGTTAAAGAGGGCTAATATTCGAGACCCAGGACAAAGGGCAGAAGTTAAAACATAGAGGACGGAAGACACATGACCAAAGACACAAAGTTTAAGTCTTTGGTCTTTTTCAATTGCGTGGTTGTGCGCACAAGCTATTTAGACTTCAGGAGACATTTTAGGAATAATGCGATGGCAAATATGTATCCGAAAGCGAATAACAACCAATAGAAATGTGATTTGAAATCTGGCTTAGCGATGTGCAGGCCCGCGATGTAAAAAGACACAACCACTATAAGGCCAGCGAGGACAAAGCCGAGCCACTCGGTTCGATTTACGTTAAGGACTCTATCGCAGGAATCTCTGTGGAGTATTATTACGGCAAATAAGAGCAATATAAATGAAACAAGCACCGGAGCCAAGACAGGACCAGCCCAGGGCATCGGTATCAGAAATAAAATGTCCCAATCCATAATTGAGGCAGGCCAGTCGATGAGAACCTTAAGCCAGACGTAATAGAAGATGTCCCAGACGGCAAATATGGTTACGAAATAAGCAAACCTCTGATGATGGTTTTTGCCAAACAGCCAGGCGCTGGTAAGGATTAAAACCAAAGTGGCAGCTTCTCTGCCAATTTCAGTTATCAATAGCGGTTTCCAGAGCGGGTTGATGCCAAAATTGGTCAGTGGGAACGTAAAGCCATCTGGATGGAATATTGTTCGCAGATAAACAACCACAGCGGCTTCAATATACGCAAAGGCAATGGCAAAGATGATAACGATGCAAAATCGTTTGAATATTGTCTTCAATGGCTCGCTGGATGTATCTGATAATTTTTCGTTTATCTCCATAGTGCTATAGTTTTTGTAGTTCTTTTAATAGCATGGGGATAATTTTATGGTCGGGAACTGTTGCGATTTTTCGGCCGTTGCGATAGATGAAGCCCTTATTCTTTGCGGCGCAGACGGCCAAGTCGGCATCGGCGGCTTCGCCGGGGCCATTGACGATACAACCCATCACGGCAATACGCAATGGTTTTTCAATTTTAGCAACCGCTTTTTTGACTTGGCGTGCCAGCCTAATTACGTCAATTTCGGCTCTGGCGCAGGTTGGGCAGACTATCAACTCCACGGTCGAGCGTTTGTAAAGGCCGAGTGAAGTCAGAATCTGTTTTGCAATTTCGGTTTCCACAACAGGGTTGCCAGCGGCACTTACTCTGATTGTGTCACCAATACCTTCTGCAAGCAGTGTGCCGAGGGCAATAGCTGAAGGCATCTGAGCGTCTTCGGGCAGACCTGCGTGGGTCAGGCCAATGTGGATAGGATAATCGAAGACCTCAGCAATGCTGCGGTTGATTTCAATGGTTCTTAGAGTATCGCGGCTTTTTGCACTTAGAACTAATTGGTCGAAGTTGCTATTTTCAAAAAGGCGCACATATTTCTTCATTTCCCTTAACATCAAAGCAGTGCGTTTTTGGGGTGGGACATCCTGCTTTTTAAGGTCCCTGATGCTGGCCTCGTTGACACCGATGCGAATGGCTACCTTATTCATTTTGGCTGCATCTATTATTCGATGGATGTCTTTTCGACTCTTTATGTTACCGGGGTTAAGCCGTATTTTGGCGGCACCGGCTTCAATCGCTTCAATAGCCCGGCTTGGGCTAAAGTGGACGTCAGCGATTAATGGGACATTTACCTTTTGAACGATTTTTGCAAAAGCAGCGGTGTCAGCTTTTCTGGGAACGGCGATTCTTACCAACCGGCAGCCGGCCTGGACGAGCTGATTTATCTGCTTTACACAACGGTTGATATCTACGGTCGGCACTTTGGTCATCGATTGGATGACAATGGGGCCAGATGAGCCGATTATAACCTGACCGACCTTAACAGTCAGAGTTTTTCTCCTTTTGGTCATATCAAAATTGTAGCTTGTTTTTTTCTTTTGGGCAAATTAAAATACCACCCGTTTATACGGATGATTATGTACTACGGCCATCCCCCTCGGCTTCGCCCGGGACAGGCTTGGCCGTGGTATCACTCGTCGGGGCGGAGCCCGCCGTAGCCCGACGGGCTGGAAGCCCATGATACGCTTATGGTCTCAATGCTGATATATATTGGGGTGGTATTATTTATCGCCTATTGGGGTTTGGGGGTGGTACTTTACATTATGCAGCCGAAGTTTTTATACAGCCCCGTGCGAGAAGTTCCTTATACCCCGGGTGAATTGGACCTGGAATTCGAAAATGTGGTTTTCGAGAGTGGCGACGGCTTAAAACTGAGCGGCTGGTATATCCCTGCCCCGTTAGAAACCCGAAGGGAAAAGTCTCTAACGAAGTTAGTCCAAGCGGGCGATTCGCTTCTAACGAGGCCTGTTGAGAACTCGCGGTTTACGGTTCTGTTTTGCCATGGAAACGGCGGCAATATGATGCACCGTTTGGACAGTATAAATATCTTTTATAATTTGGGATTGAGCTGCTTTATTTTTGATTATCGCGGCTACGGCCACAGTCAGGGCAAAGCCAACGAAGAGGGGACATATCTGGATGTTGAGGCAGCGTACAAATGGCTGACCAAGGAAAAAAAGATACCGCCGGATAACATTATCGTATTCGGTCGGTCTCTCGGCGGGAGCATCGCAGCATATCTGGCAAGTAAAGTTGAAATTAGAGCTTTGATTATTGAGAGCACTTTCACCTCATACGCTGACATCGGCAGGAAATTTTATCCTTATATGCCTGTACGATGGTTTGCGAGTTTCGGCTACAGAACAATTGATTATATCAAGGATGTTCACTATCCGGCAATGCTGATTTACAGCAGAAATGATGAGGTTGTGCCGTTCGATTTCGGACTGGAGCTTTACGAGGCGGCGAATGAGCCGAAAAAGTTCGTAGAAATCTTCGGCAGCCACAATGATGGTTTTTTGATATCCGGTGAAATTTACAAGAAGGCATGGATAAAGTGGCTAAAATTTTTAGAAGGGTATGAAAGCCAGGCCATCGGTCAACACGCTTGTTAATAATTCATATCTGCCCAACTTAACTGGATTTTACGTAACTTCTTTATTTATAATATATTAGTAGCAAAAGTTAAATTATATATAACACAAACACCAAAAAGACTGAAGCATTGTAACCTACTGTCATCACTAAAGTTGCATAAATCAACCGAAATACATTTGTTTAGGCGAAAGAAAAAGTCAGCCAACTTGAATATCTCATACAATCCACTGCATAATGATGTGGATTTAACCATTGATTAAAGGGATTTTATCTCCCGAAGTAATTTTAGCACAAAATGGATATAATCCCTTGTTACTGATGAACTTAGCTAAATCCCGTCAGAAATAAGACGCCTATGTTCTGCCCTGTTAAGAGCGAGGGGCTTCTAACGGGGTAAACAACCGTGAATTAGCCAGCTCCAGGCGGAGCTTAAATACGGCGGGAAGCTTATTTTCAAGGAAAGATGGGCATTTTTTTGCTAATTTTAATAGAAATTCCCATTTTTTCTTGACTCAGTGGTGGTAAATTTGGTATAAAGAGATTGATGAAGCCTGTGGTTTTTTGGTTATATAATTTGTTAATTTTTTACAGTTTTTTGGTAGAGGAGGTGTTGTTAGGCAAGGTACAGAGCCCTGACTTAGGTTCTGCGCCTCGTTATTTAGACAGTTCATTCCTATATTGTTAAATAGCTCATAATGAGCATTGAAGGAAGGAGGTAAAACCGGGTCAGAGAAAAGTTACGCTGAGTAAGCCCCCATGCTTTCGGGCGAAAGCAAAAACGTGGGGCGAGGAGGAAATTATTATAGGTCTTTTTGTTGGAGGTTGTTTGAGACAAGCACACAAAGGACTGGGAAGTCAGAATTAAATATTATCCTTTATCCTAACATTCTGTCTTCTGTCCTCTGTATGCGTTACCTGTTGAAAACAACAAGGTGTTTTGGTGCGTGGCCAAAGCACAGTTTATTATTTCATCCTTTTTTGTAAGGAGGACTATTATGTGTAAAAGATTGATTTTTTTAATTTCTTTTGTTCTTGTGCTGGGTCTGGCTAATTATGCGTCCGCCGCGGACGCTAATGAGATTCCAGCAGCGGCGGCAGCTCCAATTATCAATGGTACTATCGATGCTGTATGGTCGACTTGTGAGGAATACAAGTGCGACCAGATAGTCGATGCATCATCACCAGAGGACCCCACGAGCGATGCTGATCTTTCTGCCAGCTGGTGGGCCCTGTGGGATTCAGAGTATCTTTATATATTAGTGGATGTCAACGATAACGCCTTGAAGAACGACAACCCCGGGGAGTCCTGGCACGATGATAGTGCAGAGATTATGATCGATATTGGCAATGACAACGAAGATGAGTATGGTGAGGATGACTACCAGTACCGTATTGGCTGGAACAGCGACCCTAATGTAAAGGACTTAGAAGAGTATTGGCATGGTAGATATACCGGCGTGGAATTTGTCTGTTTGACAAAAGGTGGAAATGCTGGATATACCATCGAGATAAAATACCCATGGGAGACCCTGGACGCTGAAAACACGGGTCCTTTCGTAGTAGGCACTTTAATTGGTTTTGAGATACAGATTAACGACAAGGATGCCTCCGGTGGTGACCGTGAGTCAAAACTCGGTTGCTTTACAGATCAGGACCCATGGAGTGTACCGAATCTTCTTGGGACGGTTACACTTGCGCCAGCTATTCAGGCCTTCAACCCTATCCCAAGTAACGGTGCCACATACGTTCTCGAAGAAGAACTGCAGTGGTCCGCAGGAAAGTACGCAGCCAGCAGTAACGGCCACGATGTGTACTTCGGCACCAGTCCAACACCAGGGGCCCCTGAATTCAAAATCAATCAGACCGCGACAGAGTATGATGCTAGCAGCCTTCTTGAGCCAGACAGCATTTATTACTGGCGGATTGATGAAGTCAATGACAATGTGTGGGCGCCAGCCGGCAGTCCATGGCAAGGAGACGTCTGGAGCTTTACGACTGCGCCCTTAACAGCACACAGCCCCGACCCTTATGATGGTGAAAAATGGGTAGATATCAATAGGGACCTCAACTGGGGTTCGGGTTGGGGAGCAATATCTCATAATTTGTACCTCGGTACCGATCCTGATAATCTGGAGGAGAAAGAAACTGGGATGTACAATAACACTTATGACCCGTGCTTGATTGGTGGCCCAGAAGGCACAACTTACTACTGGCGTATCGATGAGTACGACGGCAGTATACACACAGGCGACCGCTGGAGCTTTACCACTCTCCGTGACGGTGCTGGTCTGAAGGCCGATTACTACAGCAACATAACTGCGTCAGGCAAAATAAAGCTCAAACGTATAGACTACAACATAGACTTTGACTGGGGTCAAGGGCCTCCGGACCCGAACGTTGGCGACGAAGACGGTGATAAATGGTCTGTCAGGTGGACCGGCGAGGTAAATATACCAGAAGCCAACACCTATACCTTTACTACCATTCGTGCTCCTGTAGGCGATGGCGTCCGATTGTACATAGATGGAAAACTGCTTATCTCCAGGTGGACTACGGATGAGACCCCAGGTGACGAGCCATATGAAGATAGTGCCTCTATCACCCTTGGGAAGGGTATGGTACCTATGGTGATGGAGTTCTTTGACGATACTCAGGCCGCAAAGGCACAATTATTGTGGCGAACGCCATACGGACCAAACGAAATTATCCCGAGAGATGCATTCTTCCAGCCAAGAAGGTCCGTGTCTCCAGAACCATCAAATGGTGCGACAGATGTGCGTAGTGACCCTGTTCTTAACTGGGTGACGGGACAGTTTGCTGATACACGCGATGTATATTTCGGCACCGATGAAGACGAAGTGACCGACACCAACGCGAACGTACTGGTAGACTCTAACACCAGGGACGTTAACTATTATGATCCTGGCCTTCTCGAATTCAACACAACCTACTACTGGCGGGTTATTGACATCAATGCACTTACCCCCGGCGGCCCGTGGCCAAGCAGTGTCTGGAGCTTTACGACAGGCAGCTATCACATCGTGGATGATATGGAAAAATACAACTCCAGCATCACCGATGCATGGAAAACCAGTGCGGGCGGCTCAGTAACCACTTCGACCAGTCCTAAAATGGCTGGCACAGTTCACGAAGGTGACGGTTACGAGGCGATGGCCTATTCCTACAACAACAGTGCAGGGCCATTTTACTCACAGGCCTATGCTGAAGCCGACAGTCCGCATATAGGTAATATTGTTGGCAAGGACTGGGGATTACACAAGGTAAAGGCATTGTCGCTGTGGTTCCGTGGCCAGGGTAATCCAAACATCAGTGGCACCCACAGTGGCCAATACACGATAACATCCGACAGCCGAGGCATGCCGAGCAATGGCGAAGCAGAATCCTTCTACTTTATCTACGGGCTG
>Ga0315551_10000962_pt1 | contig 22452 bp, 22 predicted proteins | sample SalMarSW160290MG_FD_203678 | JGI IMG/M metagenome (GOLD analysis project Ga0315551, IMG submission 203678) | Salt marsh sediment microbial communities from the Plum Island Ecosystem LTER, Massachusetts, United States - Salt Marsh Sediment SW1602-90 ...
GTACGCACAGTTAAAAACCTACATCTGGGATGGCAATCATTCCACTAAATTACCCATGTTTCGTATTAAAGGAATTGATTATTTACCTTCCTTTCGTATGGTACTTGCACCATTCGGGCCCGAATATCATTTAGAAAACTATTTCCGGGCAAAAAACACAGTCTTCTTGCTTGATTTCAGGATTGGCGATAATACATTCTATAAATCCTGGGGTGGTATTGGACTATTTGTCCAAAATTTATATGAAAACAAACGATTTTCACCGGATGCGAAACTTGATATATGGAAACAACCAGAAATAGAAATCGGGGGAGAAGATTCTATCACCTTAAAAGGCGGAGGATTGGGAGGTGCTTTCTCGCTTAGAGGTCATTATGATTTTACAAGTTCACAATACCCGGTTTCGGCTATCTTAGAACTGGGATATAAATCCCCCGGGTTTCTTGAAGGTTATGCTCTTGATTCTTCTCCGATAATCATGCTTGGAATAGGAATTCGTAACTGATTTTTTAATACACATATACGTGTCAGATCTTCTTTTTTGTTTTTACTAAATTATGAATGAAGAATATTTAAAAAAGTGTTTAACAGAGGTTGAGAACAAAGTAAAAAAAACACCTAAAACCGCTCCCGCGCACAGGAAGCTTTTCAGACAGGGATATTCTTTTTCCAAATCGCCTTCCTCCGAACAATTAATCATATGGGATTATATCTGGAAAAATTCATCCGATTTCCGGACAAGCGGACACGCATTTCTTTATTTAGAGTCAAAGATGAGAAACAAAGAATTTCTGCTTGATTCATGGAAAAAGATAAAACACTGGCAAAAGACAGTAGATAACTGGGGTTCCTGCGACACATTGTCTAAAATTTATACGAAAATACTGGAATTAATCCCTGATAAAGTATTGACTCTGATTGAGCAATGGAATGAATCAGCGAATCTCTGGGACAGGAGGCAATCGATTGTAAGTCTTTTATATTTCAGCAGGACAAAAAAAATAGTATTGCCGTACGAAACCATAATTAAGTTTATAAACAGATTGCTTGAAGATAAAGAGTATTATGTTCAAAAAGCCGTCGGCTGGGCATTAAAAGAATTATACGACGTATACCCAAAAGAAACATTAAAATATCTGGAAGAAAATATCGGGAAAATATCATCGATAGCTTTTTCTCCTGCAATCGAAAAAGTTAAAAAGAAAGATAAAGAAAGACTGAAAAAATTAAGAAAACCAATCGCTAGTTCCAAAGACTGCGATTACGATTAATACCCATGAGAAAAAAAGATAAAGAAATTACTGACCGGGGAGAAATAGAAAAAATTATTTCCTCAAATAAGATATGCAGGATTGCCCTTTCCGATAATAATTCTCCTTATATCGTACCAATGAACTATGGTTATAAAGAAAACAAAATATTTCTTCATACAGGAAAAACCGGAAAGAAAATCGACATAATCAAAAAAAACAACAAAGTATGTTTTGAAATAACGGATTCCGCAGAAATAACACAAGCAGAAAGGGCTTGTGATTTTAGTACAAAATATCGCTGTGTTATCGGTTTTGGAACTATAAAAATTGTAGACGATTTAAATAAAAAGAAGGAAGCGCTTCAAATAATTATGAACCAACATACAAACAAGAACGATTGGCAGTTCCCTGATAAAATCGTTTCAAAGACGATGATTCTTAAAATCGAAATTGAATCGATTACAGGGAAAAAATCGGGATTTAGTTAAGAGCCCGGTCTAAGATTCCTTATGGACTGTATCTCCACATTGTAGCGCCTTCTTCCTCTATTACAAGCTGATAGATAGTTCCGTCCGGTGTAACGCGAAAGGAACGGTTAACCTCTTCCACCTTTGTAGATACAGGCATATAAATTCTCTGTTTTTCTTTGCCATTCTTATCGAGTATTAATACTACTTCATGTGATTTTTCAATACTATATGGCGGTCCTTCTCCGATCGACTCTTCCAATAAATTAACCCCGAGGTAAATATTTCCATTATCATCTATATCCACAAGGGTTATATACATAACCGGGATATCGAAGTATACGGTGTATTTATCGATACTTGATTTGCCCAACAAACTTCTGGTGATAGTTACCGTAATATCACCGATTTTTTTTGCCTTGATAATATTCTTACCATCCCGGCATAATTTCCCGGATATCATAGGCCTGTCTTTATCCGGCTCTCCTTCAGCATTGCACACTCTAACAATATAATCTTTATAAGCAACCCATAAACCGTCCTTACGGCTGTACATTTTCCAAACTCCCCCTACCTCGGCAATACCCTTACCGACCAATTCCACCTTTTTTAATAAATTGCCTTCCTGGTCTATTAGAAGTACGGCTTTGCCTGTCCACTGATCAAGAATAAATAAATTACCCGATTTTCCGATATCTATATCCGAACATGTATAAGTTAAGAGAGGAATCGTTTTAATATGCTCACCGGTCTTGTCAAAAACCTGAACTCTTTTATTGACTTGATCGAGAACGAAAATTTTTCCGGAATTATCGATGGCGAAACTCATTGGTGCTTCGGGGCTGGCTTCTTCAGGAATCATGTGATTTAACTCGGTTTCTCCTGACCCCCACGGTGTTTTAAATACAACTTCACGTTTTTGCTTTTCTATTAATTCTCTGATTGTAGGAGCTGCTTTTTCTTTTTGAGCATTATCTTCATATTGTTTTATCATCTTTATATTGGCATTTTCAATCTTGGTTAATTTAGATGTTACATCATCATATTTCGGCTTATACCATTTTTGTTTATCGAAATATTTTTTCATCTCTTCAGACTTAAATTTATAACCATGCCTGGCAAATATCTCATTACGTATGATTTTTAATTCCCATAAAGATTTGCCTGTCAGATCCTCTGCCGTTAAATAGCGACTTGAACCTTCCGGATATTTACAGCCGGAAGATGTTTGTGCGTTTATTTGAATCAAACTAAAAACGACTATAAAAAAAACCAAAAAACCTTTTCCTTTAATCTTCATTTACACCTCAATTAATATATAATTATACCTATTCCACTGGAACCATTTTCTGGATTTCCCACATGTTCCAGACTCCACACCCGGGGCAAGCATCCGATTCAATCCGATCCAGATTTTCACATCTCTCGCAAACCGCATATACATTGTCGACAGGGCATGCACGACAATTTGCAACTCTTACTCCTCCAGGCGCATCAAAATCCAGACTGACTTCATAATCGGTTCCGCACTTTATACACCTATGCATAGTCACCTCCTTAATATATTAAATTGTAAGAAAATTAATTTTTTAGTCAAGGGGGCAGTGCGTAGCACCGAGTCATCAGTCGCGAGTAGAGAGTCAAAATAGTAAAATAGAGAAATAGCAAAATAGTTAAATGGTTTATCCCCATTTCCCCATTTATCTATTTTCCAATTTACCAAATTTGTTCTTTGTGCCTTCGTGCCTTTGTGGCAAATCCAAGTCTTGACATAGTCAATATAATTTTTATTATACAAAAAAGAATCAAAGGAGTTTAAATGAAAAAAAATATCTCAATCACATTATTAGTAGTCTTTTGTTTTACTTCAATTACCGCTTCTGCCTATGAGTCAAAAACCGGATTATATTTGGGAGTAAAAGGCGGTATGTTTAAGGTGGAAAAAGTAAGCTCCCTGGATGTTTTCTCCATCGGAGGAATTGCCGGTTACAACTTACCCTTCAAATATAAATCCCTCGAGGCAGCGCTCGAGAGCGAATACAATTTCGGATATTTCGGCGGAGATCGTATAGGCGAAACCCCCGGAAACAAAACACACATAAGGTCACTGGGCGGATACGGAGTGGTACGCTTTGTAAACAACAACGGAATATACACTAAAGGCAAAATCGGTGTTACTCATGAAGTCCTTCTTAAGACAGAATCGGATGTGGAAACTCCGTCCGCAGAAATAGGTCCGTCCTTCGGAGTAGGATTCGGGTATAAATCGACCGAGACGGCAAATCTCGAGATTGAATTTACTATAACCCACAGCGACATGAAATTCTTCAGTATCGGTCTTAATATTGCATTTTAAGACACAACAACAATAACAAGATGAAAGTAAGAAAAAAAATTACTATCTTCTTTTCTTTATTTCTTCCAATTCAAAAGAGTCTTCACAAATAGCAAGTTTATAAAAATCTTTTTTCTGACTTTGAAAAATAAAAATTCTTTTCCTGTTTTTCGAATAAAAATCTTCTTCTAAATTAGTTTCTATAACTCTATCAACTGTTATTGTTCCCGAAGAGGTAAATATCTTTCGCGGGCTCTCGTCTGATTTACTTCCCGAATAAAAATCTATGTGCGAAATTTTCATCAATCCGATATTATCGCAACATCCATCACTTTATCTTCGCCCTTAACGGAAACCACTCGAACCCCACGGGTGCTGCGGTGCTGTTTACTGATACTTTCGGAATTCAGTCTTATAATCTTACCTGTTTCGGTAATTGCAATCAATTCTTCCTCGGAAACCAGACCAACCATTCTTTGCAGTTTTCTACCTTTGGAGAGCTTCATTCCGATAACTCCTTTGCCTCCTCGGTTGGTCTCCCTGAACTCCGAGATGTCGACCCTCTTACCGTATCCGTCATCGGAAATCAAAAGAAGATATTTGATTTTCTCATCAGCGATAACGCAGGAAACTATATTTTCTTTATCCGGAATATTCATGCCGATGACGCCCTGCGCAGCCCTTCCCATCTGCCGCAAAATCCTTTCCTTGAATTTGATTACCTGTCCATTACTCGAAGCAAGTAATATCTTACTTCCTTCGCTTACCCTGTCGGCAGTAAACAGTTCATCTCCTTCTTTCATCCTCTGAGCTATTATGCCTCCCGAATGCGCATTGGCGAAATCCAGAAGCTTGACTTTCTTTATTGTCGCTTTCTTCGTAACAAGAATCACATTATCACTTTCTTTCACTTCTTTCAAAGTTATCACAGCCTGTGGTATTTCATTCGCACCGAGATTCAACATCCGTGCGAGAGACACGCCTTTGGATAGCCTGCCGGCTTCAGGAATCTCATACGCTTTGAGAGGATAACACTTGCCCTCGCTGGTAAAAAGCAACATTTCGTCATGAGTTGACTCGACAAGAAGAGAAGTCACATAATCCGTATCCCCCACCGACGCTCCTATTATACCGATACCTCCCCTGCCCTGCTGCTTATAAGTATATAAAGGTATTCTTTTCACGAACCCTTTCTTTGTAATGGTAATCACGACGTCTTCTTCTTTTACGAGGTCAAGATTCGATTCCGAAAAATCTTCAGATTCACCCTTAAATATCTCCGTTCTTCTCTTATCGCCGAATTTTTCCTTAACTTCTTTAATCTCACCAATAACCTCCGCATCCAATCTTTTAGCGGAGGAAAGTATACTTTTCAATTTCTCTATAAGCTTTATTTTCTCTCCGTATTCTTCTACAAGTTTACTTCTCTCAAGAGAAGTCAGCCGGGAAAGTCTCATATCAAGTATGGCATCGGCCTGTTCCGTACTGAATTTAAAGTTTTTAATCAGATTTCCCTGCGCGTCTTCTCTGTTCTTAGATTTTTTGATGGTTTCGATTATTTCATCGATCCGGTCGAGCGCTTTCAGAAGACCCTCGAGAATGTGTGCTCTTTTCTCGGCTTTATCGAGTTCGAATTCACACCTTCTGCGGACCACTTCTCTTCTGTGGTCGATATAAAGTTGAAGCATCTGTTTTAAATTCAACTTTTGAGGGACTCCGCCTACTATGGCAAGAAGTATTATCCCGAAAGTTCTCCTGAGCCCCGTATATTTCAGAAGTCTTCTTGAGACGGTCTTCGAGTCGGCGGTTTTCCTTAAAGTAAGCACAATCCTTATTCCACTCTGGTCCGATTCATCCCGCAGGTCGGAAACACCATCAATCCTGCCTTTATTTACTTCTCCGGCAATCTGTTCGAGTAAAGTCGACTTATTAATCTGGTAAGGTATTTCCGTTATTATTATCTTCTCCCTGCCGTGGCTCTCGGATTCGAAATGAAGCTTAGCCTGGATTTCGATTTTGCCGTCGCCGGTTTTGTATGCTTCTTTCAGCCCTTTATCTCCGATTATTATACCCCTTGTCGGAAAATCGGGACCCTTTATAAAACCAAGCAAATCGTCAACTTCCAAATCGGTATTTTCGATGAGTGCGATAACCCCATCACAGACCTCTACTAAATTATGCGGAGGAATATTGGTCGCCATACCGACAGCTATACCGCTGGAACCGTTTACGAGCAAATTCGGGAAAGCCGAAGGCATAATGGTCGGCTCCGAAAGCGAAGCGTCGAAATTAGGAACAAAATCGACTGTATTTTTATCGATGTCCTGAAGCATCAGTTCCGCAATTTTGGACAATCGCACTTCCGTATATCTGTAAGCAGCTGCATTGTCGCCATCGATTGAGCCAAAATTACCCTGACCGTCGATCAAAGGATAACGCAAGGAGAAATCCTGCGCCATCCTGACAATCGTATCATAAACCGCCATATCTCCATGGGGATGGTACTTACCGAGAACTTCCCCTACAACCGTAGCAGATTTCTTGTAGGAAGAACTCGAAAGTAAACCGAGTTTACTCATCGCATAGAGCACTCTTGTGTGAACCGGCTTTAAACCATCTCGAACATCGGGAAGAGCTCTGCCCACGATTACACTCATAGAGTAATCGAGGTAAGCTTTCTCCAATTCATCGACTATAGAACTGTTTTTTATCTTCTCAGCCATTTACTGCTCTTTTGAGTTTTTCTTTAAGTACAGGAATAATCTTAAAAAGATCTCCCACAATTCCTATATCCGCGACTTTGAATATTGGAGCTTCGGGATCTTTATTTATTGCAATAATAAAGTCCGAACCCCTCATACCCTCAAGGTGCTGGATAGCACCGCTTATACCGACAGCAATGTACATTTTCGGACCTACTGTTTTTCCCGTCTGTCCAACCTGATGAGAATATGGTATCCATCCCTCATCGACAGTTGGTCTCGATGCTCCTACTGCTCCACCTAAAATCTCCGCCAGCTCAAAAAGTATTTTAAAATTATCGCTACATCCTAGGCCCCTTCCTCCTGAAATAATTATATTCGCATCTTCTATCGAAACTGCTGAAGTCGTATCTTCAATCCACTTATCGAATGTGGTAATGCTTTTCAACCTTTCTTTCGCAAATTTTTCTTCAATAATTTTTCCCTTTCTACTCGGGTCTTCGGGTAATGGTTTAAAAACTTTCGGACGCACGGTAGCCATCTGAGGTCTCATATCTGGAGTAAGAATCCTTGCCATAATAGAGCCTCCGAAGGCGGGCCTCGTCTGAAGAAGATTTCCGTTCTTATCCACATCAAGACCTGTACAGTCTGCCGTAAGTCCCGTATAAATAGTTGCTGCAGCTCTCGACAGGAGAGCTCTACCCTGCGTTGTGGACGGGGCAAGGAATATAGAAGGTTTATACTTATCGATGATATCTACAAGAACATTAGTATACGGTTCCGGTAAGAAATGAAATAAAGTATCATCGGCTACGGCAATAACCTTATCCGCGCCGCTCGCTATGAGTCTTTCAGACTTACCTTTAAGATCTTTACCCAGCAGGAGCGCGTAAAGTTCCACACCGAGTTTGTCCGCCAGTTCTCTTCCCTTTCCAACAAGTTCGAACGCGGCTCCTTCAAGCTGGTCTCTTCTCTGTTCGGCAAAAACCATAACGTCTCTGTAACTTTCTTTGCCTTCGAATTTATGAGTCTCGGCTTTCAACTCGATAGCAGCTGTAGGGCAGGGTTTAACGCACTCGCTGCAAAAAGTACACTTTTCAAGATTTATTACGGCAAGCTTCTTGACCGTTTTGCCGTTTTGCAGCGTATGAGCTTCTTCTACCATGTTTATCGCATCATACGGACAAACTTTAAAACAAATTCCGCAGCCAGTGCATTTATCCTTGATTACTCTAATACCCATCAAATAAGCCCCATTTCTTTTTGTTTCTTTATTATTTCCGCCGCCGCTTCTTCTAATTGGTCCGAAGTAAAAATTTTTCCGTCTTTCGATAGGTCGGGTGTGAAAATCTCGTTGACTTTCGTTGGGGAACCATTTATACCTATTTTATCTTTTTCGGCTTCTATATCTTCAGGACCCCATTTTTCTATCACGGCTTTTTTAGCGTTAAGTCTTCCTTTTAAGGTAGGAAGTCGAGGCTCGTTTATCTCTTTCACAACAGTAATCAAAAGAGGCAACGGTGAAGAAATCACCTCATAGCCGCCTTCCACCAATCTTTCTGCTTTGATTTTTTCTCCAGAAATTTCATCTATTTTTCTCACAAAAGTTATTTGCGGTATCCCAAGCTTCGCGGCAATACCCGGACCAACCTGAGCGGTGTCCCCGTCTATTGCTTGCTTGCCGCAAATGATAATATCGAAATCTCCTACTTTGGCACAGGCTTTTGCAAGTGTGTAGGAAGTTGCCCAGGTATCAGCTCCGGCAAAATCCCTGGAAGTCAACAATATTCCCTGGTCCACTCCCATACCTATTACTTCCTTCAAAGCTCCTTCAGCCTGGGGAGGACCCATAGAAATAGCGACTACTTCTCCCCCCATTTTTCCTTTCAACCTCAACCCCTCTTCGACCGCATAAAGGTCAAAAGGATTAACCATAAGTTCCACGCCCTCGCGGACAACAGTCCCGGATTCTTTATCCATCTTGGCGTGTTCTGGGTCGGGAACCTGCTTTATACAGACTATTATTTTCACTATTTTTCCTCGTATTTCTTGAAAGCGAGAGTTACATTGTGCCCGCCGAAACCGAATGAATTGGACAGGGCGCATTTTATATCTTTTTTTACAGTTTTATTGGGAGTATAATCGAGATCGCACTCCGGGTCCGGCGTCTCGTAATTAATCGTAGGAGTGATGACGCCTTCCCGCAAACTAAGAACGCTAATTACGGCTTCTATGGCAGAAGCTGCTCCCAGGATATGCCCTGTCATAGATTTACTCGAAGAAATTTTTATTTTGTAAGCCTCTTCACCGAAAACTTTTTTTATTACCTTGGTCTCTATTTTATCATTCAATTCGGTGGATGTACCATGGGCGTTTATGTAGCCGACTTCTTCTTTCTTGATACCCCCGTCTTCCATAGCTCTCTCCATAGCTTTTGCTTGCGGTTCTCCGCTTTCATTCGGAGCGGTGATATGGAATGCATCATCCGAAGCCCCATAACCTACTATCTCGCCGTATATGGTCGCCCCTCTCTTTCTGGCATTTTCCAGATTTTCGAAAATCAGAGTGCCCGCACCTTCAGCCATAACAAAACCATCCCTGTCCTTGTCAAAAGGTCTCGAGGCTTTTTCGGGTTCATCATTTCTCGTAGATAAACTCCGTGCCGCACAGAAACCAGCTACAGCGAGAGGTCCGAGAGGTGCCTCGCTGCCCCCCGCCACCATTATATCCATCTCTCCGGAACGAATTTTCCGGAAAGCTTCTCCTATAGCATGACCTGAAGAAGCACAGGCAGAAACAACCCCATAATTCACTCCCCGAAAGCCAAATCTCATCGCAATCATACCTGATGCCATATTTATTATGAGGGCAGGAATGAAGAAAGGACTTACCTTATCGGGTCCTCTCTCCATAAGTTTTTTGTGTTCGTTTTCCCACGTATTTTCTCCTCCGATGCCGGAAGCATAAATCACGCCTGCCCTATCCATATCAAGAGTTTCGAGATTCAAACCGCTGTCTTCGATAGCCTCGGCTGTGGCATACAGAGCATAATGAGTAAACAAATCGAATCTTCTAATATCTTTACTATCCAATTTCTTGGAAGGGTCGAAATTCTTGACTTCTCCCGCAATTTGACTTTTAAAAGAAGAAGGGTCGAACCTTGTAATCCTGGAAATTCCGCTTTTTCCATTCTTGAGAGCTTCCCAGAACTCCTGAGTTCCTATACCTACGGGGGAGACTATTCCCGTCCCCGTGATTACTACACGGTGCATCACTTTACTCTTCTTCTATATGCGCCTTCAAATATTCGACCGCTTTACCCACGGTTTCCAATTTCTCGGCATCCTCATCGGGAATACTTATGTCAAAAGCTTCCTCAAAAGAAAGAACCAGTTCTACGGTATCAAGGGAATCCGCTCCAAGATCGTCTATGAAATGCGCATCCATAGTAACTTCAGACTCATCAACGCCTAACTGTTCAACGATTATCTCTTTAACTTTATCGGCTAAAGCCATACAAAACCTCCTCCTTCCTTAATTTAAGTTTAAGTTAGAAGTCCTCCATCAACCTGGATTACCTGTCCGGTTATATAAGAAGACTCCTCGCCAGCTAGAAAAGCAACCAGGTTAACCACATCCTCTACCTCTCCGAATCTACCGAGAGGTATTTTCGACAGATAATCTTCTTTTACTGGCTGGGGAAGTTTATCCGTCATTTCGGTTTTAATAAAACCGGGGGCAATAGCATTAGCAGTTATGTTTCTCGACGCAACTTCTCGAGCTATTGATTTTGTAAATCCGATTATGCCGGCTTTAGATGCAGCATAATTCGCCTGTCCGGCATTACCCATAATACCTATAATAGAAGAAACAGAAATAATTCTTCCCCACTGGCAACCCATCATTCCGCGAATAACCGCCTTGGTACAGTTGAAAACGCCTTTCAGGTTTACCCGTATTACGTCGTCCCAATCGCTTTCTTTCATTCGCAGGAGTAAATTGTCGCGGGTAATTCCCGCATTGTTGACCAGTATATTGACTGCTCCGAGCGAGGAGCTCACATCTGAAACCGCGGAGTTAACAGCCTGGGAGTCGGTCACATCAACTTTCGCAGAGGTTGCTTTAACGCCCATATTTTTTATTTTTTCCACGACTTCCGTTGCATCCCGGACATCGAAAACAGCGCAATTGATACCGGAAGACGCAAGTTTCAAAGCTATTGCCTTTCCGATACCCGCTCTTCCTCCGGTTATTAAAGCTACCTTATTACTCTTATCACTCGCCAAGAAACCCCCTTATCTCTTCTGGATAAGAAATACTCATTGTTTCGACTTTGTCAAGTGTACTTTTTATCATTTTAGCCAGAATACTGTAACAGCCTATCTCTATAAATCTTTCGACTCCATCCCTTTTCATATTCTGAAGCGTTTCGACCCAGCGTACGGGTTTCTCAATTTGCTCACTTAAAGTTTCCAATATATCTACAATCTCAGAAACTTTTTCCCCTGTAACATTAGAATAAACGGGAACTTCGGGTTTTTTAATCTCAGTCCTTGAAAGAACTTTTTTAAATGGAGTTGAGACTTCCTTCATTAAAAGAGAATGAAAAGCTCCGGAAACCTCAAGATGAATAATCTTTGCTCCCTCCTCCTTCAATCTTCTTTCAGCCTCTTTAACGGCTTCAACTTCTCCTGTAATGACTGTCTGGAGGGGTGTATTAAAATTCGCAGTTTGTACGATGCCTGGTGTCTTTTCTACAATCTCTTTAACTTTTTCTGACGCAAGGCCAATCACCGCGCTCATCGTACCTTCTCCGGCAGTGCTCATCATTTCGCCTCTGAAACGAACAAGATGCAAAGCATCGGGAAAACTGAACGACCCGGCTACAAGATGCGCCGTGTATTCACCAAGACTATGCCCTGCAACACAAGAAAAGTCAAGCTTATCTTTTATAATACTGAAAATCACGTAAGAATTCAGCATTATTGCGACCTGAGCGTTTTTCGCATCAGTCAAAAATTCTTTGGGACCTTCGAAACAAACTTTTTTTAAAGAAAAACCAAGTTGCTTATCCGCTTCATCGTAAAGTTTTCTGGCGAGCGGAAATTCATCGCAAAGGTCTTTCCCCATCCCTACCCTCTGGACCCCCTGACCCGGAAAAATCAGCGCTGTCTTCATTGATTTAAAATCTCCTGAATCAAGAAATTTACTTTCAAATCGTAAAACTTGTATCCTTTAAGTATTGCGCTTTTAATGGCTTTTTCGTTGGACCTTCCGTGACATATAACGGTAATGCCGTTAACCCCCAACAGTACAGCCCCGCCGTATTCTTCATAGTTCACTTTCTTCATAAGCCTCTTAAACACGGGCCTCATCATGAAACCGCCAAAAGAAGCAATTAAATTTCCGGAAGCACCCGTTTTTATTTCGGAAAGAATAAAATCAACAAGAGACTCTCCGAATTTCAAAATCGCATTACCGGTAAAACCGTCACAAATTACAACGTCAACATCGCCGTTCAATATATCGTATCCTTCCACATTACCGATAAAATTTACATGTGTTTTCGAAAGCATGTCGAACGCTTCTTTTACGCCTTTGCTTCCCTTCGTTTCCTCCTTACCCATGGAAAGCAACCCAACCAAAGGGTTATTCATATTGAAAATTTTCTCAAGATACAGAGAACCCATGATTCCGAAATCCCTGAGATTCGCAGGGTCTACTCCGTAATTTGCACCAACGTCAAGTACGAGAACTTTTCCTTTTCTCGTCGGGAAAAAAGTAGCCAGAGCAGGTCTATCCACACCTTTTATACGACCCAGAGAAAGTATGGAAAAGGCAACTGCGGCACCCGTATTCCCGGCTGAAATCGTTACATCGGCCTGACCGCTTTTCTGAAGCTCTACCGCTTTTGCAAGAGAAGAATCTTTCTTCTTACGGTATGCGTCCATCGGCAGATCTCCGGAATCAACTATCTGGGACGTATCGACAATCAAAAATTCATCAGCAATAGTAAACTCTTTAATTCTATCTTTATTGCCCACAAGTAGAAACTCGGCTGAATCTTTCAATTCCTGGTAAGCAAGCTTTGCGCCCTCTATGATCTTACCGGGAGCAAAATCGCCCCCCATAACATCAATCGCAATTCTCATCAAGCTTCTTCGAGACCTTTCAGTACCAAACGTCCTTTATAATATCCGCATTTTGGGCAAACGCGGTGAGGTTTTGTAAGTGAATGGCAATGAGGACATTCAATCAAATTAACCTCGTTTACTTTCCAGTGAGTTCTCCTTTTTCTGCCGCGTGTTCTCGAAGATCTCTTTTTTGGAACAGGCATAAAAATCCTCCTAGTTTATTTCGTCTTGATTTTAACCAAGCAAGACTTTTTTTTGAGTTGTTTTGTAATGCTCGCAACTATCACAATTAAGATCGATCCCGCATACAGGACAAAGCCCCAGACATTCTTCGTTGCAAAGCGGCTTTTTAGGAAGCGAAAGTATCAATTCATCATGAAGAAAAGGGCCTAAATTTAAGCAATTTTTCACTATAAGATAATCATTTTCGATCCCATCGGTCTCTATTTTAAATTTTCTATTAACAGCGCTATCTGATTTTTCTTTAAACTCCAGCCTAAAATCGCATTTCTTATGCTGCTGAATTTCCTTGAGGCATCTGGAACAGGTAAGCGATAAATCACATTCCATAAAACCTTTTACCTCATAAGAGTTACCACTCTTATGTATTTCGAGAGCCAAACGGACATCATCAACAATCTCCCTAATGGAAATATCTTCTTTTTTAACTATTAATTCCAGATTATTTCCATGCTTCGGGAGGTTTCCGACATTAATCTGCAGGTCCATAATGCCCTAATATTAAAAAAAAAACTTTTTTTGTCAAGCTCCTAAAAACAGAAGCAAGAAGCCAAAAGCCCAACCCAACCAAAACCAATTTAACCACAAAGTACACAAAGAGCACAAAGAAAAAAAAATAATTTTGTTGTTCCCTTCCTCAACACCCAATAGAAACAACGAATCACACAAATAGCACAAATATTTAAAGAATAGATTTAATTTCATATTTTACCAAAAAAACAATAATTTATTTGTGTAATTTGTGCTATTTGTTGTTAAAAAATAGGTTTGGGAAGTGTGCTTTGCTTTTTAATTTTTGATATTTAATTTATTAATGGAGATAGCATAAATAAGATTATCAGGTTTTTTACCTGAAATACTGACATAAAACTCAAAATTTTGCCCTAAATTGTCCCTTGACTAATTAGGGATTTTATATATATTTGCATATAAAAAATGTTCCTGGAAAGTATATATTGCAAGAATTTTAGAAATTTTAGAGATTTAAGTCTGGACCTCTTTGAGGGAAGAAATCTAATTATAGGAAACAACGGCGTCGGGAAAACCAACTTGATAGAAATGGTTTATTTTCTTTCTACTTTCGGTTCTTTTCGGACATCAAGGTTGGAAAACCTAGTTCATTTCGACGAGAACTTTTTTACCGTTTCCGGCACTTACGGCGATACTGAAATAAAGACTAATTACTCGGGGAAAAAAGAAATTTTCGTCAACGACCTCGCACAAAAAAGCTTAAAAGAAGCCTTCGGGATAATTCCCGTGATAGCATTGACCAACGAGGACGTAGAAGTAATAGACGGAGAACCGTCAAACAGGCGCTATTTGATTGATGTAAGCATCTCTCTATATGACAGAAAATACCTTGGTTACCTGTACGAATACAGAAGAGCAAAAAAACAGCGAAACAATCTTCTTCTTAAGGCAAAAAGGGGTCATAAGGTCAAAAACCTCGAGTTATGGGAAAAACAATTGATAAAATCGATTTATCCGATAGTTGAGGCAAGGAAGATTTTTATAGAAAGAATATCTCTTTATACGGAGGAAATATTTAAGGAGCTTGCCGGAGAAAAAGTCAAAATAGAATATGTAGCTGGAGGAAATTACGGCAATATAGAAACGCAATTCGAAAGAGGAAGGCAGCAGGAAATCGAAGCGGGCTATACATTGTTCGGGCCTCACCGCGATGACATAACGCTCAAAGTCAACAATCGCAACGCAAAAGCGGTATCTTCTTTCGGAACGAAAAGATTGCTTGCAACATCTATAAAAATGGCTGTTTCCCGCATATTAACGGATATACGAGAGGAAGAACCTATCCTCATCATAGATGAAATGCTGGATGGTCTGGATAGAAGAAACTCTGATTCTTTATCGGAATTCCTGAAGAAATCAAAACAGGTCTTAATCACAACTACCGGAGAAGATCTTAAAAACGATAAAGATTATAATATATACAGGATAGAAAAAAGGAATGAATCCCCATTTATTAGGAAATGTACTGAAAAAATACATACATTCTAAACCTCTGGGTGAGAGTCTTCTCAAGATTGAAATTCTGAACCAGTGGAATGAAATTTGCCCCCCCCTTATCGCTAAATACGCCAAGCCTACGGGATTGAAGGGCAAAAAATTGAGTTTAGCAGTAAATTCTTCCGCATGGCTAAACGAGCTTTCCTTTTTCAAGAAAGAGTTGATAGATACACTGAACCAGAAAGCGGGAAAAGAAGTAATAAAAGAAATTAGATTCTACCTCAAGGAGGGGTAATGCAAAATAATGGATATACGGCTTCTAGTATAAAAGTCCTGAAAGATTTGGAAGGCGTCAGAAAAAGACCTGCAATGTACATCGGAGATACGGCTAAAAGAGGACTTCACCATCTCATATTCGAAGTTGTCGACAATTCAATTGATGAAGCCATGGCAGGTTTCTGCGACCGAATTAATGTTACGATTGAAAAGGATAACTCCGTTACCATAATCGATAACGGACGGGGTATTCCTATCGATTTACACGTGGAAGAGAAGAAATCCGCTGTAGAGGTTGTAATGACAACCCTGCATGCAGGAGGCAAATTCGACACCAACGCATACAAGGTTTCAGGAGGGCTCCACGGTATAGGTGTTTCGGTCGTAAATGCTCTCAGTTCATGGATGGAGGTCGAAATCGCAAGAGACGGTTATGTGTGGACTCAACGCTATGAAAGAGGTAAAGCGGTAACAAAACTAAAGAAAGGCGGTAAAAGGAAAACAACAGGAACTAAAGTCTCTTTTTATCCTGACGCCGAAATTTTTGACAACATCGAATTCGGAAGAGAGTATCTGGACGAAAGATTGCGTGAGCTGGCTTTTCTGAACAAAGGGCTAAAGATAGAACTGGACTTCAAACCAACAGGCAAAACCGAGGTTTTCCACTACAAAGGCGGGATAAAAGAATTCATAGAATATCTCGACAAAAACAAAAATCCCATACATCGTCATCCGATATATATAAACAAAGCGGTTGATTCCTGTGTCATAGAAGCGGCACTCCAATTCAACGATTCATACACGGAAAACATATTCACATATGCAAACAATATTCATACAATCGAAGGTGGTACTCATCTCTCCGGCTTCAAAAGTGCTTTAACAAGAAGTATAAACCAGTACGCCAAAAATCAAAAACTTATTTCTCCTAAAGACCCTAATCTCATGGGGAACGACATCCGGGAAGGTCTCACTGCGGTTATTTCGGTAAAGCTTCCTCAACCCCAATTCGAAGGGCAAACAAAAACAAGATTGGGCGACAGAGAAGTAGAAGGGCTCGTAGCCTCCGTGGTCAGCGACGGAGTTTCCGAATATCTCGAAAGAAATCCGAGAGAAGCAAGAAAAATAATAAATCAATCACTTGTTGCGGCGAGGTCCAGAATGGCAGCTCAGAAAGCGAGAGACATCACTCGAAGAAAGGGTGTTCTTGATTCGGCAAGTCTCCCGGGCAAACTTGCAGATTGTTCATCAACGGACCCAAAAAATTCCGAGATTTTTATCGTTGAGGGAGATTCGGCCGGAGGTTCCGCCAAACAGGGCAGGGACAGAACGTTCCAGGCAGTTCTCCCGTTACGAGGAAAACTGTTAAACGTAGAAAAGACAAGGATAAACACGGTGCTTGCCAATGCAACGATAAGCACTCTGATTTCTTCACTTGGGGTTGGGGTCGGCAAAGATGAATTCGACTACGAAAAACTCAGGTACTGGAAAGTAATCATAATGACGGATGCCGACGTAGACGGTGCCCACATAAGAACGCTTCTGCTCACTTATTTCTTCAGATACGCAAAAGAAATAATAGAAAAAGGTAATCTCTACATAGCCCATCCCCCTCTTTACCAGGTAGGCGACGGAAAGACAAAAAAGTGGGCTTATACGGAAAAGGAGAAAGAAAAAGGAATCGAAGAACTAGGAAAAGAAAAAGCCAGGGTTCAAAGATTCAAAGGTCTTGGAGAAATGAACCCGGCCCAGCTCTGGGAAACGACAATGAACCCCGAGAACAGGATATTAAGAAGAGTGGAAATAGAAGATGCAATAGAAGCAGACAGGATGTTTGACATATTGATGGGGAATGCAGTCGAGCCAAGAAAGGATTTCATTTTAGAAAACGCCAAGTTCGTGGAAAACCTGGATATTTAAAAGAAATTCAAAAATCAAATATCAAAATGCAAAATTACAAATCAAAGTTCAAAAATAAAAAAAACAGAGAAACAACGAATTACACAAATCACACGAATGTTAAAAAAAGACTTTGTTTTTTACATCAATAAAAAATATTATTCTTAATTTATTTGTGTAATTTGTGCTATTTGTTGTTGAAAAAATGGGGTGTTGCGGGCAATAGAAAACCCGTTTTTGCGGTTTAAATATTTCGTTGTAAAAAAGAATTAATTTTGCATTTTTATTTGTCATTTTGTTTTTTAAATTTTGATATTTGATTTACATTATCCGACAATGCCACAAATCTAAGTTATTGGTTATAAGTATCTTATATTATATCAAAACAAAATACTGTTCAGAGCGTCGAATATAAACTTTCCGCCCAGGAAAAAGAGAAAAACGCCGCAAACGAGGAAAATTCCTTTCTGAAATTTTTTGCCGAAGAAGGAACCTCCCTTATAAGACAAAAAAGAAAGAAAGCACAGCCATACAAAGTCACATAACCAGTGAACAATTGCGAATACTCCGAACCAAAGAAAACCGAAATCCGCGGAACGCATAATCAAAGCAGCACCCACTGTCGCCCACCACACGATAAAGTAAGGGTTTCCCAGACTAAGAAAAGCACCTGCAACAATGGGAGATTTTTTTTCTATTCTGCTTTCGATTTCGGCAACTTTTAAGCTGCGTAATATACCCATCCCCATCCAGAACAGAAAAGTCCCTCCTGCAATTCCTATAATTTCCCTGATATGAGGTATATCGATTACAGAATCGAACCCGAGGAATATAAGAAACATTAACGGAAACTCCACTATTCCGTGTCCGAGTGATATAAGTGCTCCCGCATGCGGATTTCTGCTGCCTTTTCCGACCGTCACGGCCGTTACCGGTCCAGGAGCCAGAACTCCGGAAAAAGATATAAATACGGTCTGAAGAAGAAACGAAAAAATTAGCAATTTATTCAGCCTCCGGTGAAAAACTTTTATCTTATTTTCATTTCAAAAGTAAGATGTAAATTACCATATTCTGTAATTCCCTTGAAAATTACAGAAAAAAAGATATTTGTCAATGATTAACGAACCAGATCCCGGATATCAGGTCCCAGATATCAGAAAAATAAAAAGACACTATTATTCTTTGCTTTCTTCTCTAAAATTAAATATCAAAATTTAAAAAGCAAAATGACAAATAAAAATGCAAAATTAATTCTTTTTTACAACGAAATATTTAAACCGCAAAAACGGGTTTTCTATTGCCCACAACACCCCATTTTTTCAACAACAAATAGCACAAATTACACAAATAAATTAAGAATAATATTTTTTATTGATGTAAAAAACAAAGTCTTTTTTTAACATTCGTGTGATTTGTGTAATTTGTTGTTTCTCTGTTTTTTTTATTTTTGAACTTTGATTTGTAATTTTCCATTTTGATATTTGATTTTTACATTTCATTAGCTTCTTACTCCTGATTTCTTAATCCAATCTCTTAGCTTCCGAACTCTACCATGATAATAATAATTTACTACTTGACAAAAGTACTTATTGTCAATATAATTTTAGTATAAATTTAAAAAGATTTTTATTTAATATTAATCGTCAAAATTAAGAGGTGTATTAAATATTATGGAAGGAATAACAAAACAAAAATACGGATCCCTAACACAAAGAACAAAACGCGCGAGTTCTTCCAACAAAAAAAATGCGATTTCGACTTCTTCGATACGATTCTTTATATTATTTCAAAAGATAAACAGTTTAGAGGAATTTATTTTTGGATAAGAAAGAGAAAAAAGAGCAATTAAAAATCATAGAGGATCTGAAAAAATCGGACAAACAAAAGGGTATAATACTTGACACCCTGTTAGAATTGGTGCTCTTACAGGATCTCGATCATAAAATACTATGGGCAAACAAAACCGCTCATTCTGCTTACGAATGCGTAACAACAAAAAACGACAGAATTGAAGGGAATTATTGCTACGAAACATGGACTGACGATAACAAACCCTGCGAAAATTGCCCTTTAGCAAAAGCCCGCGAAACCGGAAAGATAGAAGAACAAGAAATCACAACATTGGATGGTAGAAAATGGTTGATCAAAGGATACCCGATAAAGGACAACAAAGGGAATGTCGTTAATTTGCTTGAAGTCGTCAGAGACACAACGGAAAAGCAGAAATTGGTACAGGCACTAAGGGATTCCGAGCAGTTATATAAGACCCTCGTGGATACCTCACCCTATGCAGTTACAGTAACCGATTTAAAAGGAGAAGTCACCTACGTCTCAGACAGAACACTAAAAATGCATGGATATGAAAATCCGGAAGAAGTACTCGGCAAAAGCGCTTTTATATTCATTGCTCCTTCTGCCCATAAAAGGGCAGCAGCTAATTTAAGCAAAACATTAAAAAATGGCTACGTAAGGAATTTAGAATATACATTATTAAGGAAAGACGGCTCTTCGTTTCTCGCCGAACTGAATGCTTCTTTAATAAGAGACAGCAAGGGTAAGCCCCAGGCATTCGTAGCGTGCACAAGAGATATAACCGAACAAAAAGAGAACGAAAAAAAACTAAAGGAAAGAGAAGCCTTCAATTTCGCATTATTCAATTATAGTCCTGTCGAAACCATTGTGGTGGACCGTAACGGCAAGGTAATCAAATCGAATCTAGCGAAAAGAAAATCGGGAAACAGAATACCCGAAATCGGCAACATCATGTACAAAGATTACGGTTCAAAGCACGAAATAAATATGTTTAAAGAGTTGATGGAATGTATAAAAACCCACAAAAATAAAGAATTTCCGGAAATGAAATACGAGGATAGATATCTTTCAATCAGCATCGCGCCTTTCTCCGAAGGAGCTATAATAATTTCCGCAGATATCACAGAGCGCAAAATAGCTGAAAAAGCCTTAAAAGAGAGCGAACAGAGGTTCCGTTCAATAGTGGAAACTATACCAAGCTTACTCGTAATAACAAATAACAAAGGCGAAAACATTTACGTAAGTCCGAATTGCGAAGATATAACGGGATACTCCAATGAAGAACTTGAAGGAAAATTTATCTGGTGGGTACATAAAGATGACCTGAGAAAAGCAAAGAAAATTTGCAAAAAAACCTTGGGGGAGCATAAAAGTGGCAGAAACTTCGAATATAAAGCCGTTAAAAAAGACGGAAAAATATGGTATGCTTCGAGCTCCTGGGAACCAATCGTAGACGAAAAAGATAACTTTGAGGGATTCGTTCTGCAAACAATCGATATTTCCGACCGTAAAATAATGGAAGAAGAAATAGCGAAAGCTCAAAAGCTTGAATCCATCGGTATACTCGCCGGAGGAATAGCTCATGACTTCAATAATTTTCTTACCGGGATTATAGGAAATATTTCACTTGCGAAATTAAAATTGGATCCGAAAGAAGAAGTTTACGAGATATTAACCGAATCGGAAAAAGCGGCCCAGAGCGCCAAGAGCCTGACTCACCAGCTATTAACCTTCTCGAAAGGCGGAATACCGATAAAAGAAAAAGCGAATATCGGAGAGTTAATCAAGGAATCGGCTAACTTTGTGCTGGTCGGCTCCAACGTGAAATGTGAGTTCGACTTCCGGAAAGATTTATGGGAAGTCCATATAGACAAAGGGCAAATAAACCAGGTCATAAATAATATAATCCTGAACGCCAGTGAGGCGATGCCGCGGGGAGGAACGATAACCATAAAAGCGGAAAATATCGAAATCGGGAGACAGGGTAAAATACCGCTTGAAAAAGGAAAATATGTAAAAGTTACAATCCGGGACACAGGAATCGGTATATCTGGAGAGCATATATCAAAAATATTCGACCCTTTCTTCACAACAAAGCGAAAAGGAAGCGGGCTTGGACTTTCAACCGTTTTTTCAATAATTAAAAAGCATAAAGGTTTTGTCTATGCGGATTCCAAACTTGAAGTTGGAACCTCATTTCATATATACCTTCCCACGGTAGTAGAGCCGGAGAAGAAAACAGAACCGGAAGGAGATAAAGAGAAGTTTGCCCAGCAAGAAGGCAAGGTTCTAATTATGGACGACAAATCATTCATAAGAAAAGCTGCCGCGAGAGCGCTACAATTATTCGGTTTCGAAGTCAACGGAGCCGAAGACGGAGAAGAAGCAATTATCATGTATAAAGAATCTATGGAAAAAGGAACCCCTTATAATGTAGTTATCCTCGACCTTACTATTCCGGGAGCTATGGGAGGTCTAAAAACGCTCAAAGAACTGCGTAAGATTAATCCTGAAGTCAAAGCAATAGTTTCAAGCGGCTATTCCGACGACCCTGTAATGTCCGACCATGTTAAATTCGGTTTCGATGCAATAATTAAAAAACCTTACGAGTACAACGAACTCGCCAAAGTAGTAAAAAGCTTGATAAAAAAGAAATAAATAGAAGTTAGAAGCAAGAAGTTAGAATACAGAACCCATTACCCCCCAAAAAATATTTTACCACAGAGAACACCCTGATACGGTCGTTCCTCTCTACAGGGCAGGCAGAGAAAAACAAACACACAGAGAACACAGAGCTCATCACACAACCCATTTTAATTGTGTTTTTTAAAAACCCAACCCACAACCCTAAAAATTTTCACATGTAGGACATGTAGACATTGTAGTTTTTACCTTTTTTCTGACGACGAAACACGAACTACATTCTAAATCCTAAGTTTGGACGCAGATAAACGCAGATTAAAAAAGATACTTTTTTTAAACCCCATCCCACAACCCAATTTTCCACATGTAGATAATGTAAAGATTGTAGATTCTGTTTTTTTGTTTCAATTTCTATATGAACTACAGGTTCTACATGTGCAATTTTTCTTGTAAATTTTCGGATGTTTTCGGCTTCGCCGAATCCTCTTGACTATTAATAGTTCCTTCCTAATATTGAAATACAAAAATCATGAAAGGAAAAACAAACAAATTTGATTTGATAGTCGTTGGAGGAGGGCATGCAGGTATCGAAGCAGCACTTGCTGCAAAGAGAAGGGGATTCGATTGTCTTCTTCTCACGATAAATCCAGAGCTTATAGGACAGATGTCATGCAATCCTTCCGTAGGGGGAGGCGCAAAATCCCAGCTTGTCTTCGAAGTCGA
>Ga0315551_10000970_pt1 | contig 22292 bp, 26 predicted proteins | sample SalMarSW160290MG_FD_203678 | JGI IMG/M metagenome (GOLD analysis project Ga0315551, IMG submission 203678) | Salt marsh sediment microbial communities from the Plum Island Ecosystem LTER, Massachusetts, United States - Salt Marsh Sediment SW1602-90 ...
GGCAGAAAAAACGGATTAAACTGCTGGAAACAATGCTCAATGATTATGATGAAGGTAGGTCAAAAAGTTTTTACTGTATTGCCACAGCTTTACTTTCAATAGAAAGCTTAGAAAAATCGTTAAATAATGTAGAAAAATCAGACAATATTAAAATAAGAGCTAAAAACCTTAAAAAAATTCTCAATGAAATGGCTTCTCGTAAGGGAGTTGAATTGAAGTTAAGGAAGAAGTGAAAGTCAATGAAGATAATGAACGACGAAATAGAGAAGAAGATACAGACTCAGATCATAAAAAAAATTCAAGAGAAAGAATATGATTCCACGATAGAAGCTATTCCTCAGATCATCGATGCTCTGTATGCCAACATTCCTGACAATAAACGCATTTCGTACGGTATCGTTCACACGGTGAGAGTACTGAGCGAGTACCTTTACATCCAGCTTGCTGAGAGCGATCTACCTGTATTCGAGAGCGCTTCGTACATATTCGAGATCAGTGACAATTTTAAAACCCGAAGTGTTTCACTGGGGATACTGTCCTTTTATGGACTTGACGATTATAAAAAAGTGCTTCCTTACTTTGAATCCGCCGCCGCTTCTCCCAGTTTCGATCTGCGTGAGATGGCTCAAATGTTTTTTCGAAAAATTATAAAAGAGTATCCCAATGAAATGAAAGAATATTTATTACAACTTGTAAAATCTGAAGATGTTAATATACGTCGTTTCGTCAGTGAAACGCTGCGCCCCGTACAGGAGAATAGATGTTTTTATAAAAATCCTGATTATCCATTATCCATCCTCAAAAATATGTTCAGAGAGAATTCACCGTATCCGCGTACTTCTGTAGGGAATAATCTAAGTGATCTGGCGAGAAAACTCCCGGATCTTGTTTGTGACTTAGTCAGGGGACTGGTCGACAGCGGGGATAAAAACTCCTACTGGATAGCATATAGGGCGTGCAGGAATCTCGTGAAAAAAGATCCTATTAAAGTGATGAATATACTAAAAACAGATGGATATAAATACAAGAAAAGGAGATATGTAAGAAATGACTATCAGAGAAATTGAAGCAAAATCCATACTGCGCAAGCACAAAAAAATCGATTCGTGGTTTGTCTCTCAGTACGGGATGAACTTCTACGGAGGGTGTGCCCATAATTGTGTGTATTGTGATGGACGATCAGAAAAATATCAGGTTGGGGGAGAATTTGGGAAAGATGTTACCGTAAAAGTAAATGCCGTAGATGTTTTGCGTCGGGAATTGGACCCGAAAAGAAAACGTACTCCTCTCAAGCGAAGTTATATCGGCGTCGGAGGCGGCGTCGGTGACAGCTATCAACCGATCGAAAAGAAGTATCAATTAACTCGAAAAGCCCTCAAGCTTATGTATGAATACAAATTTCCCGTACACATGCTCACGAAATCAACGCTCATCGAACGAGATATCGATATTCTAAAAAAAATCAGCGAGCAGAATAGAGCAGTTGTAAGTTTCAGTTTTTCATCTGTTGACGACGAGATAAGCGCTATCTTTGAACCTGGTGTGCCACCTCCAAGCGAGCGATTGAAAACGCTTGCCCTTTTTAAGAGTGAAGGCATTCCATGCGGTATGTTCTTACTTCCTGTGATTCCTTTCATAACAGATAAACCAGAATTGATGGAAGAAAGTGTAAAAAAAGCGACTGAAGTTGGTTTAGATTTTGTGATCTTCGGAGGGATGACGCTGAAAGATGGGAGGCAGAAAGATTACTTTTTCAATGTGCTTAAAGAGCATTATCCAGATATCATCACAGAATACCAAAAAATATATACGGGAGACAAATGGGGGCAGGCATCAGGAGAATATTATGACTCAATAAACCTAACGTTTAATAGGATTGCGAAAAAATATAAGATGCCCAAACGTATTCCGTATGCCCTTTTTAAAGATATATTGAGTGAAAACGATCTGGTGATCGTTATATTGGAACATATAGATTATCTTTTGAAATTGGAAGGGAAAAGATCACCTTACGGTTATGCCGCTTATTCAATCTCGCAATTAAAAGAGCCTTTATCAGCTATGAAAGGAGAGCTGCGAAAACTGAAGGGAGTCGGCAGAACAACAGAAGGCATTATACTGGAAATACTCGAAACTGGAAATTCATCTTATTACGAAAAATTGTTAAAGAGTTAGAGAAGGAGAAGATAACATGATAGAAGATAAAAACTTAATCGGCTGTTGCGGCATATACTGTGGATTATGTACAAAATACCAGTCGAAAGCACCGAGCAGATGCATTGGATGTAGATTAGGCGAGCAGCATGACTGGTGCAGCATTTACAAATGTTGTGTAATAAAAAAAGGATTGATTACTTGTATAGAATGCGATGAATATCCCTGCGAAAGATACAAGAGAAGATGGGCCAAATACCCAGAAGATTGGAAGATCCCTAGAGAGAGCCTAGAAAGAATTAGAAGAGAGGAAGTCGAAGATTGGTTAAAAGAACAAGTAGAGAGAAGATTGTTGCTAGAAAAAATGCTTGAGAACTATAATGAAGGTAGATCGATGAGTTCTTATTGCAAATCGTGTACTAATCTACCTGTTAAACTAATAAAGAGAGCAATAGAGAAAGCAGAAAAGAGATTTGAGAGTGAAAGAATAGAAAAGTCTGATATAAAATCTAAGGCAAAGATAGTAAAGGAAATAATCAGAGAACTGGTTTTTACATCCGATAATGGAGGTGAAATACATGATTGAAGAAAAAGATTTAATCGCATACTGCGGTCTGTACTGTGGCGAGTGCATTAATCACAAAGGCGAAATTGCTGACTTGGCCAGGGATTTAAGGAAAAAATTAAGAGAGGCGAAATTCGATCGCGTATCCCGGGGATTATCCAAATATTTCAAGGAATTTAATAAGTATCAGGAGTGTTATGAAGTCTTGGGAGCGATGGTCAGATTAAGATGCAAAAAAACATGTAAGGATGGTGGAGGTCCACCCTTTTGTAAAATCAGAAAATGTTGCCAGAAGAAAGGATATGAAGGATGCTGGGAATGCGAAGAATTCGAAACGTGCAAAAAGTTAGAGTTCTTAGAGCCTATTCATGGAGATGCACACATTAAAAACCTGAGAAAGATCAAAAAGCAAGGAATTGACAAATTTCTTGAAGGAAAGAAGTATTGGTAGACGTAAAGGCGTGGAGTTCATTACAGAGCCCAAAACTCAGGGCTGGGGAGGTAAAACTGCTGTAATGCTCATCCTGATAAAAATATAATTGTACTTACGTAGTATGAGTGACGTAGCAAGTACTATAACTTCGGTCTCTAAAGATAAGCAGAAATTTTGAAGATTGTAGGATCATATAGAGATAACAACTTAACTCACTATAAAAAGTGAGGAAGTTGGATGGGGGTGTGGGAGTTTAAAAAAGTTGATTTCCAACTTCCTCGATCTTTTATGATCTTATGTATTTAAATAGTTTTCTATGATTGTCGGATTTTATCTACTTTTTCATTCCTATTACCAAAAAGTTTTTTCAATCTAATCTTTCATTTCGTCTATTATACGTTTAAAGGAATCTAATACTCCATAAGAATCACCATAAAGATATTTCTGCAATCTGAAGTCTCGCTAATTGATGCTTTTTTGGATCATGTTTTCTAAAAATATCCAACGCCTTATTTACTTTGATGATATCTCATGCCACTAAAGACTTTATCAACACGTTTTTTACCCTGTGACACGTATTATACAATGGACTTTACCTGTCATTCCATAGGTTGCCTTATGATCGTTTTCATCTTTTCTGGTGCCGTTCTACGAGGATCACTCAGATATATCTCATGATGTTTTTGTACCAATCCGTCAAATTCATACCCTTTTTCTTTAATGAAACTATGAAGTTTCTTGATAGTTAGACCTTCAGCAGAATATGGGCCAATGTGCATTATCTGAGCTGATAAACTCTCACGGAAACTTTCGAATCTCATTTTAGAAAGAGCAGGAGAATTCTTCTTCTTTTCAACTTGTTCAAACGCTTTGGTTACCAGATCTTTTATCACGTGCTCTGGCTGCATAATCATCGCCGTCCATTTCCATATATCCTTGTTTTCCGTGGAGAATTGAACCATATCACCGGTCCACCAGAGACCCTCAAGGGGCATGACGAAGTAATCTATTGCTGTCTCTCCTTTTTTTATCATAAACTTAAGAGCATACGATACTGCGTACAGTGCTTCTATCGCTTCTTTATATTCCTGCGACGTATTCGGGTCGCCTTTACCGTCTATCATAAGGAAATTCATTCTTGGAACATCAACAATCGAGATTTCTTTGGTAGAGGGATTGTACAGATGTTTGAGTTCTTTTTTGAGATCTATTTTTTTCATGTGTCTCACTTCTATATTCTTTAAGGAATGCAGATTTTATAATATTTTTGATTGGTATTTCTCTTTATTAAATCGTATGTTAATTTGTGTATTGATCATTACAAACTACTTTGCAATGCAAAGTTTTTTAAAGAACAAACACATTATGTTAACTAGGTGATCAAAAATGGAAAAAAATATCAATTTAAAGGAGATCGAAAGAAAGGTTTACACACTATATCATGAAGATGGTATTATAGACATATTCGCGGGAGCTTGGATACTCGTTTTTGGTATCCTCGCGATTCGCACAGACAGAGTGTGGGTTGCTGGAATGTTTCCTGTGTATGGATTAGCCCTGTTTGTTGCAATTAAAAAAAAGATAACAGTTCCCAGAATAGGTTACATGAAGTTCAATCATCGACAGAAATCGAAAATTGAAAAAGTCTTTTTCTCTATTCACATTGTAATATATTCTTTTGCCATATTATTGTATACTCACAACACCCCCTCTTGGATTGATACACTTTTTCAGGAATATCCAATGCTTTTTTTTGGTGCCATTGTGACACTTTTCTTCATCGTAGCTGTCTGGACGCTGAACATTCGCCGCTTCTACGCATATGCATTGCTGACCCTGATAGTGTCTATAGGTGGGCACATGATTGATACTGACGTTTCCTACGGAGTTTTCCCCGTATTGTTAGGCGTTCTCATCATGAGTGCTGGCGTATTAATGTTGAATCAATTCTTGCAAAAATATCCAGTTCAAATGGAAGTAAAATGAGGTGATAAAAAATGGAAAAAAATATGGATCTGAAAAAAATCGAACAGAAAGTGTATCGTGAGTCAGTTCGAGACGGTCTCGCGGAGATATTCTGGGGTATCACATTCATAGCAGCAACAGGCTATTTCCTAATTCGGGGATTTTCAATATTCATGATTCTTCTAGTTCTCGTTTTTGTTCCCATTATGAGAAAAAAACTGAAAAAGCGATACGTATACCCCAGAACCGGCTATGCAAAACTGCGTGAAAACGATCTGAAGGAAATTGCAGGTATCCTCCTGTACATGGCAGGTGTTGTTGCAGTAATGGCTGCTGCATTTTTTTTCGCATGTGATGATCCGACAAATCCCGATCTCTGGCTTAAATGGTCTCCTGCGTTTTTTGGCGCGATGTTAACGGGTACGTACCTTGATATAGGACGAAGATCAGGAAATCGATGGTACTATGGAGTTGTTGTGCTGGCACTTCTGAGTGGTGTCACTCTTTCAATTCCCGAGTTTGCTTCTCCAAAAACAGGTATTATCGTATACCTCCCTTTCATGGGGACAGTACTGATACTGACCGGCGTTGTGTTACTCAGACGCTTCCTGCGAATCAATCCGATAGCAGAGGAAGATTCAAATGATATCTAATGAGGATGAACCCAAGTCCATCGCCGACATCGACAGGATAATCCACGAGCCTGCCAGACTTAGTATAATGGCACATCTCTATGTCGTCGAGAGTGCAGACTTCCTGTTTTTGATACGGCAGACGGGATTGACCTCCGGCAATCTCTCCTCGCATCTGAGTAAATTAGAAGCTGCGGGCTACATTGAAATCAAGAAAAAATTTGTAGACAAAAAACCTCATACAATGCTCAGTCTTACTGATGCAGGGCGAACTGCGTTCAAAGAATACGTACAGAACATGAAGCACGTTCTGGACGAGTTGCCTGAATAAAACAGTATTCTTTTTTATTTTTTTTGTTTTCCAATTCGCCTCAGCGAGTTAAGCGTGGCAGCAATCGACCAGTACGCTTCATATAGTCACGATACTCGCCGCTGAATTGTTTTATCATCATTGTCTCTTCTTTGCCTATCCGCGCATAAACTACAATGATCCCCACGATGCATGGCAGCACGATCAGCCAGTTGGCTGACACGAGAGAGAAAGCGATCAACAATGTAAAGATCGCTGTATACATTGGATGCCTGACCCAGCGATACGGTCCACTTGTAATCAACGTATGCTGTTTCCTTAGTTGCAGATCCGTGGACCAGTACTTGCCGAGGGTATGTTGAACCCAGACTAGCAAGAGAAGACTTAATATTCCCAAGCCTACCCCGATCCAGCGCGACCATGTGGGAAATGAAAGCATAAACCACGTCATCCAATGGGGGCTGATTACATAAAGCGTTAGAAGAGGAATCATGGAGAAGAACAGGGTAAGTCGTAATATCATGCTTAATTTACCTTCTCGCTTTCTAGCTTCCTTTTCTATTGAGACGCTTTCGCCCGATTGTCGAACTTTTCGGTAATAGTATATCCTAATGAAAGCCATCAAGATAAACACAGTGATGAGGATGACTCTGAAGGTTAATTCGTTATTCATGTTTTTTTCTCCTCATGGTGTATAACTCATTCATATCCGATATTGTCTTAGGGGATATGTGATTTTTTTATCCCTTTTTTCGCTCTTTAATTTTCGCTTAGTATCAAAAAAAATCACACCTACAACGTTTTTCGTATCTCATCAAGGACTCCTTTCGCTTTAGGAGCCTGCAAGAGATCCCAGAGTCCTTCGAGCTTTTTACACGGATACTCTGCACAGTACGCACAGTTTTTAACACCTTTTTCCAGACCGCATTTTCGTACGTCACACGCTTCGCAAAATGGGATCACTTCTTTTCCAGTCGTACACCCATCGCAGTTGATGTCCCCCAATGTCATGGGGAACTCCTCAGTAGACCACCTTTCAGCGGTCTTTTTTCTCAATTCATCGTCATTCGTTCGCTTAGCAATAAAAGCGGGACACTCGTTGCATACGAGTCCGCAGAATGCCACTATTTTTTCTTCCGACATGGGAAACACCTGTTACCCTTTTCGTGTCACGTTTCTATTTAACTCTTTCGATGAAGAAAAAAACCAAGATTTAAAAATAAAAGAGAAAAAAAATTCAGTCGATGGTGGCTCTCTCAAAGAGATAGAGTGCAACTCCCAAAAAGATGAGGCTCAGCAGTGCTAAGATTCCAATATCCATTGCTATTGGAAAATTTGAGGTGCCGATGAGGAAGTACCGTGAACCGTCAACTGCGTATGTTAGTGGATTGATATGAGCTAGGATTTGCATCCAACTTGGCATGGCACTTATTGGGTAAAATGCACCACTTAGAAATAGCAGTGGGAGCATTAAGAAGCTCATGACCATCTGAAAACCTTCCATACTCGTCATTTTCAACGCTAAGCTCACACCAAAGCTTGCAAACCCCACCGCGAGAATAAATCCTATAAAGAGCACATAGGGTATTCCTGAGGGACTTAAGCTTTCTGCGATCGTAAATGTCAGGAGTAAGATGATGATTCCCTGTAAGAGCGATGTTAATGAATCACCGACGATCCTTCCAACGATAGCTGCTTTTCGTGAGGAGGGTGCGACGAGTATCTCCTTCAAGAACCCGAACTGTTTATCCCAGATGACGCTTATTCCACTGATAAAGCTGGAGCTGAAGATAGTCATGGCCACGATACCCGGTGCGAGGAAAGAGAGATAATCCACGCCACCGAAGATCTGCTTTGCCATGGGGAAGTTAAAGACCTTACTCCATCCTAACCCGAAAAATACGAGCCAGATGATGGGATTCACAAAGCTTCCCACTACCCTGGATCGGGCGTTACTGAAACGCTTGATCTGACGATATGTGAGTGTGGTGAATGCTCTCATCTCCCTCGCCTCCGCATTACTGCCCGTACCATCTCAAAACTATCGCCCCGCTCTTCTCGAATCTCCCGACCGGTGAGGTGGAGAAACACATCATTTAGGGTGGGCTTGTGGTAGCTCACATTCACGATTTTAAAGTGCTTTTGTTCTGCCAGCTCGAAGAGTCGCGGTATGGCTTCGCCCGCATTTTCTACGCCGAGTTCTATCCTTTCATCGGGTAAAAAAGTACAGTTTTTCACAAATGCAGCGTCGACACACTTTTTTTTTCCATTCGCCACCGTGAGGTAGACCACATCACTCCCCACCTTTTTCTTGAGTTTGTCGGGTGTTCCCTTCGCAATGATCTCGCCGTGGTCGATTATCGCTATCCGCTCCGCAAACTGCTCCGCTTCGTCCATGTAATGGGTGGTCAAAAATATCGTCATCTCGTGCTCTTCCTTCATCTGGGTGATGTACTCCCAGATGCGCGTTCTGGTCTGCGGATCTAAACCCAGGGTGGGCTCATCGAGGAAGAGGACCTCAGGTTCATGGAGCAGTGCTTTGGCTATCTCCAGACGACGCGCCATGCCACCGCTGAATGTTTTGACTATCTTCTTCTTGAACTTCTCAAGCTCAACAAATCGTAGGAGCTCACCTATCTTTTCTCTGAGCGCTGTCCCTCCATAGCCGTATATTCTGCCGTGGATGAGCATATTGTCGTATGCCGTCAGGTCTCTATCCAGGCTCGAGTCCTGAAAGACGATACCGATCTTCTCCCGTACCTTCTGCGGGTCCGCACGGATATCGTATCCCGCAACGCGTGCGTTTCCTTCCGTCGGTTTCACCAGCGTGGTGAGCATGTTTATCGTTGTTGTTTTTCCGGCACCGTTTGGTCCCAGAAATGCAAAAATTTCTCCTTTTTTAATTTTAAAGCTAACATTTTTGACTGCAGTGATATCTCCAAATATCTTCACGAGATTCTCAACTTCTATTGTATTTTCCATTTATTCGCCTCCAAACAAACAATTGATCATTGTTTTTTCTTTTGTAACCTCAGTACGAAAAATATGAGATTCTTCATATGGGTAATCTGAATGGCTTATATATTATTCCATCCTTCTCCTATTTGCAAATACCAAGCCTATCAAAAATAAGATAATCGCATAAGCTGCCATAACACCTATTCCGGTGTATAAATCTGGTTCAAAGATTGTGAACTCAATTGGACCTTGACCTCCACCATGTACAAAACCGCCTCCACTTCCCAATCCATCGGTGATTAAATCCGCTGAATGAGTCACGACAAACCATGGGTCTACTTCTGCGACCATTAAAACGCTAGTTATGATCGGGAGTATCATCATTAAAAAGAAGAAACCAATAAGTGTGGATGTTATTGTTCGTTTCATAATGCTGCTGAAGAAGAAAACTACACTGATCACGCTAGTGGAGTAGAGTAGGGCAATTAAAAATGATTGAATTACTTCTACAGAGATCTCTGATACGCCGTATATTGAAGCGATCTCTATAACAGTAACGAGATAAAATAATGCAACAATCAGCCATGTGGCGATTACGGAAGCAATATACTTACCTGTAAAGATACTCGTTTTTCGCTGGGGTGTCGGGAATAATAATAATCCAGTTTTTTTCTCAAATTCTCCCGAAATGGAATCTCCTGCAAATATTGCTCCAGAGATTATTATCAAGAGAGTGATAAACCCGAGATTGCTAGCTGCAAAATCATTAGCAGCATCCGTATAATCCTGATCTAATAGCGGAGGCACTATGTAAAAAATAAGAGGTAGTAAGACTGCCAATACACCTGTGATAAGAATTCTTCTCCGTCTAAAATGTTTTAAAAGTTCAAATCTTACTGAGAGATACATATGTTTAAAATCATCTGCAGTAGCCATTTAAATCACCCCTCTTTCATCATTCATTATAGATACGTAGAAATCCTCCAGTTCTCTCTTTTGAGGAGCGTATGAGATTACCTTAAATCCACGTCCGATCAATTCAATCAGTATTTTGGAACTCGTTTCTGATGTTCCATCAAAATTTATTTTAATGATATTGCCATCCATTTCTAGATTATGTATGCCTTCTATATCCTTTATTTTTTTAACGTCTTCTTTTGAGAGGGAATTTAAAAATTTCACTTCAATTGTTTCGACTACCATTCTACCCATAATTTCGTCAATAGGCCCGTGAGTAATGACGTTACCTCTATCCAAAAATATAACACGATCACAGGTATCACTGACCTCATGCAGCAAATGTGAACTTAAAAGAACCGTCATGCCTTCACTTTTGAACTGTTTTAGCAGATCTCTTACATCTTTTATTCCTTTTGGATCTAACCCGATTGCCGGTTCATCAAGGATCAGTATTTCGGGGTCATGCAATATCGTGTTTGCTATTGTCAGTCTTCTCTGCATACCTGTACTGAATGAAACTATTTTCTTATTTTCCCAATCAGAGAGTTTAACTACCCCCAAAACTTCTTTAATTCTCTGGTTTATTTCTCTTTTATCCATTTTATAGATTTTTCCAAAATACGTGAGCATCTCGTGAGGAGTGAGATAATCATAGATTCCAGGAACCTCAATTAGCGCGCCAACAGGTACTAGCGCCTCCGTAGGATTTTTATTAACATCGGTACCGTTGATATAGGCATGCCCGGATGTTGGGGTGAGTAAATTGGTGAGCAGCTTTATTGTGGTCGTTTTTCCGGCACCATTTGGACCGAGATATCCAACAATCTCCCCTTTCTTAATTTTGAAGCTGACTCCATTAATCGCCGTGAAGTCGCCAAATCTTTTAACAATCTTCTCAACTTCAATTGCGTTTTCCATATTATTTACCTCCGTAGATGATCTTCCGTATCTCCTCCGCATGGCTCTTTAAGGTGACGTGCAGATTTTTCTTCTGTTCGACACTGAGCTCGTCAAATCGATCCATCATGATATGGAGAGCTTCCATCATCTCGTTTCCACCGAGTTCTGAAAGTTCGGCAAAAATTCTGAATCTCTTGAGCATCTCGTTCAACTCCTTTTCGTGTTTTTTAAGGTAATCTGCACCCTTTTCTGTTATTTTATACGTTTTCTTTTCTCTTTCGCCTTCATCGAGAACTTCTATGAATCCCGAATGTTCTAACCGCGTTAACGCAGGATACACAAAGCTTGAACTTGGTTTGGGCATCCGAAACTCTTCCCCGAACTTTTCCATCAGCGCGTACCCGTGAAGGGGTTCTTCTCGCAGGAAATGGAGCACGAAGAGCTTGAACATGCCTCTGAATGGTGGTCTTCTCATTATATCATCTGACATGTCTGTTGACATATCGCTTTATAAAGGTTTCGGTTGGGCTACCTCTCCGAATAAGGGATTTTCGTAATCAAACCAATCTTGAAAAATCGTCATATACGTTTTTCCTGTGACCAATAAAGAGAATTATTACCTTTTTTTCCTTGACTTTTATCTCATAAATTGCTCTGTAATCCTCTATTCTCAACTTCCAGAACTCTGAATATTTTAAATGTTCACCTTTCTCAGGATATTCTTTAAGATCTTTGAGCTTGTTTTTTATCTTTTCTTTTGTTTTTTCGTTTTGATCGTCTAATGTTTTCGGATGAAGATAAACTCTAAAACCCATTTACACATCCTCAAGGGAAATCAAGTCTTCCGGGTGTTCTTCCGCTTCTTTACTTCGCTCTCTGAGCATTGTATAGAACTCTCTAATCTTTTTCCTTTCCTGATACAACTCTATCATCATCCTGATGGCATCGCTCCTGCTTTTAAATATGCCTTCTTTTACCAGTTTATCTATCTCTTTGATCTTTTCTTCCGGGACTCTCACCTGAACCTGTACCATGGTATCACTGTAAACATTAGTGTTTACAAGTATTTAAAGGGTGTGGGGGGCATGATCCCCTATATGAGATAAGGTTCTTTGTTTTTAGCTGTTTTTTCTATATGTAGTTCATTAGGAAGCAGGCTGTATTTCCTTTCTTAATTTAGATTTAAATTCTCCTTCAAGATATTCAATAATCTGGATAGCTGCCTCTCTGTAAACAGCAGGTATTTTATTATTCTTTAGTAAATCCTCAATTCGTGCACAAATATTTGGGATGTATCGAAACAAATCAGCTATGAGTTCAGCGGGTCTTATCATTTCTTCAACTAATGCCATATGAATTGCACCAATAATACGTACGAGAGAAAAATCGTCAATTTTAATTAGCTTTTTTTTCAAAGCATCCCGAAGTTTTTTAGAAACAGATGGAAAATACCATGAAAGTCTATACCCTGCATCTACTATTTCTTCATTGCCACTGTTTGATGCAAATAATATTTCAATAAGTTTATACCACGCATCTTCTTTTGCACTGCCAACTTCTAGATTTGGTACTAAAAGTAAAGAATTTTTGCGTTTTGGCTTGATAAGTTCTTTTATTTGCCACAAAGTACGTCTTTGGCTTGTATATTTTAAAATTGTTGGGATTATTTGTGATAATAGATTTGAAGGAGTAAATGCTGTCTCATTAGTATACTCAATTACTATAGAATATGGTCCCTCAACGATTCTTTTGTCAGTAGACAAACTAGTAAGATCAATCCAAACAGATTTCTTATATTTTGGACTGAAAACTACTCCAATTACAGGAAAACTGCATCTCGCCCAATAACCAAAATGATCTTGGTCAGATCTAAAGGTAAATTTTGTTCCTTCAGTGTTAACAAAAGAGTCTCCACTTTTGATTTGGATACCCGCAATAATTCCAGTCGATATACCCTCTTCGGTAACTTCAATAAAACCATCAATACCCACATCATTTTTAGTTTCTCTAAAAATTGTTCGTGCTTTAGCACAAACAGATATGACTTCACTGATTCCAAGTTTTTCTGTGTGGAAGGACTTAAGTGCACGAGTCAAGTTGTTCTACCGCCAATTTAGGATTATTGCCATTTATATTTTTTCATTTCCCGATAATCAACACTTCATACATATCACTACCATTTTTTCGGTTTAGTTTATATGGATATTCTTTCTTAGAAATAGACACATGTGATTTGTATTGTGATAAAAGATTTTTAATTTCCTGAATGGAGGGATTTCCAGGATTACCATAAGAAATAACAATAATTGAATCTTGAAATTCTTCAAAAATATGTTTAAAGTTTTCTATCAGTGAATTTCTCTCCCATTTGTTCTGTTTTTTTGTTAAGGGCCTATTTTTCTTAGATAAATCTATCTTAGAAGACCAATTTTCATAATCAACTAATCCTCCAAGAAAATGATAAAGTGAAAAATAATCCTTAGGGTGTTTGTCATGGGGTCTAGTATATGGCGGATCGAGGTATACCAAGTCGTAATCTTCATTTTTTATTTCTAGTATATCTCCACAAATTGCTTTATTGTTTTTTCCGTTGGAAAATACTTTTTGAGATGTTTCTTGAGCAAACCTGATAAACAAAGTAGAAAAATCGGTATCCCATGTTGTTTTGTTCCCAAAACTTCTTTCTACATCATTTTTTCTAAGATAAAGATTTTTTCTATGAAATAAATTGAATGGTCTTTTAGATAAGCAAGCTTGAAATAAAGCATGATAAGCCAAAGCTCTTTTCTTTTTTAACTTTTCATCCTTATATTGATCAGAAAACATTTTAATATTAAAATTAACAACATCTATCCATTTGTTTTCATAATCAAAGTAATATATATCTCTGAAAGTCTCTTGAATAAACGTAGGATATTCAAATCCATTTTCATGACACAAAAATTTTATATCGCGACTATCTAATTTTATTGAGTTATTTTCGATAAAAGCAACTCCTGTTTGATAATTTGATAAGAGTATATCATTAAATGTAACCTTTTTACCCATAAATTTAAACAGATAACTTACACTTGCAGTTCCGCCAAAACCGTCTAATACTGTATCAAATCTTAAATCTTTAAGATTTTTGTATATCCAAGGTAAAATTCTCCTTTTACTACCTTGGTACCTTGTTGTAGGTACTGACGAAATTATTTTATCTTTGGGTATCTCCAAACTCATTGGTACCGCCTATTGTTTTAATTTTATTTGCCTGTTTTAACATACTGATTTTTAAGCTTGATAAATTCAGCGTAAACCTTAGATGCCCAATCATTTGATAGTTCCTCTCCCATTTTTTTGCTAAGATTATGGGATATTAAAGCGGGAGTTGGAATCAGCGTACAAATGGGCTCTTCTAACCCCCACAGATGATCCTCATCAACATCAAATGATGCCAATCTTAATGCCGAGAGAATTTTTATGATATCTTGTTTTATGCTCTCTCTGTTATCATAGTAAACAAATTCATATCTAGGGCAATAAAACTCAGGCGTTTTAGAGTGACCCGCAAAAAACATAGCAACTTTGTATTTCAACGCTTCATCTACTATACTCCTTGCTGTCAAATACCGACTATGGTAAATGTTTTCTAAAGAATTTAGATCATTAACGACTTGTTTATCTGTTCTTCTGTTAAGATTAGAGGTTGTATAAAAATCCCTTATTATTGGACAAGTTACGTAAATTTCGTTAAATATAGATGCATCAAAACTGTTATTATAGAGCATTCTACGCATAACTTCACTATCACTTAAAATATGGCCAGTTATATTCCAATTTTCTTCACCCATCTTTCTTTTTATATACCAATCTACTATTGTGCTGTATACCTTAAGGTTAGGATGTTTTGCCATACCACAAAATGTAATGTTCAATTCCCTTGCTTTTCTAAGGGTCGTTGTCATTCGATATATTGCCTCTCGAGTTAACTCTCCATGTCTATTTTGCAGTTTACAATTCATAGCATGATCCTGAGGAAATATCCGTCCATCTCGAAAATGGATATCTGGTTTGAGTTTCATTCCTCCGTATGGAAGGATATATGTTTCCTCAACATAGAATTGGCTTACATCCATAGCGGATTTTGTAGCCCACTCATAATCATTTTCATTTAATTCCGTGTAATCTTTAAACCCTACTATGACCCAATCTTCGAAATCTTGCGTATTTTTTGGTACGATTACATATTTCCAGTCCGATTCATCCGATACTCTTGTTTTTATAACTCCCGCAGCATTATTTACAACTACGGGTGATGAAAAATTAACGTTAAAGGGGGTACTCAACTTAAATCTATGTTGACTCGCATCACATGCACTCATACGTAAGGGGAATTCTTCACCCCATAACCTATCATCAGAAGGCACAGAAATTTTTTCAATATAATATTCTCCCAAAACATTTTCATTGATACGTTCTTTTATTCTATTCCAATATGGCTCACCACTAAACATATCTTTAGAACTTACGCCTCTGAATGCCAAATCGTCAATTTTAATGCCCAATCCCTGCAGAGCTAAATCATTAAGTTGACTCGCCCAGATATATTTTCGTGCTCTCTCCTCTTCTTGGATCAATTTAACAAGATCCCTTATACATTCGAAATATAATTTCCTCGGATCTTCTTTCATCAATTTTTTCCTAGCCTCTAATACAACGTCTTTTCTCTCATCAAAATAACTTGCACTTACCAATGTCTCAGCTGTTGATCTAATAGATGGTTCTATCCTTCTCTCTGCTTGTGCTCTAGATAAAATTTCCTCAAAAATTACCTTAGATCCTACCTCATCTTTTCCCATTTTATCCACTCACTTCTGAGAATATATCTGGAGCCTTACCAGCATCAGCCTCAGGATTCTCCATTACTCTAATTTTTACAGGGATGGCATGTTTAATAGTTTCATAAGTTCCTGTAAGAATACATGTTCCTACTGGAGCTTTAGGTAATCCATCAATCATCTCTTGGGTTGCATCGGCTCTAACACCTTGGATTGATTGTAATTGATCAGGTTCGATAGCAAACAGAAGCCTTGTGTTACATTGCCTAATCGCTTTTTTATCTATATCCATAGGGCTCTGGGTGATTAGCACAGTACAAATCCCATGATGTCGCCCAGTCCTAACAGATTCTCGAATAATTTGTTTGCATGGGCTGCTCTCATCTTGAGGAACAAATAGATGAGCTTCATCGATAAAAATGACATATGGATTTATTTTCTTTCTTTTTCGCAATTCGTTCAATTCTCTCAAAGTCGAGGCAAGGATAAATTGTAGACTTTGTCTACCAAAACGTTTGCAATTTATATCTACAACAGAATTAGGTTTTAAGGCATCTTGCCAATTAAATCCTGCTCCTAAGAAGCTATAACTGCCTAAGTAATATCGAGTTCTAGCTACAACCATATCTACTGTGTTAGGTTTTGCATCCATCTCTGGACCAATTCTTTGTATAGTCTGCAACAATTCTCTAAGTCCAAAATTGTCTCGACTTGGAGATACACCGAGGGTTGTTTGCGGAACGCCTGCAGGTCCCCCCTTCTTTAATGTTAAGAATGCTTTCGTTAAAAGGGAAACATGTAATTCGTGAGTTATAGCAGGTATCAAATCCAATAACTCAGTTTCTGTTAAGGAAGAGAGTTTTATCCAATAATCTTTCCCAGGTACTAATACGGTACCACCCAATGCCTCAGTTAAAGGAACGAATTCGTATTGTGTATCAAAAAATATGATTGGTATTCCTTGTTTATGAATCTCTTCTGCAAGCACTCTTGCAGCGTACGATTTTCCTCCACCTGTTGTACCACCAATAAAGACATGTCTTTGGATGATTTCTCTTTTTATTGATATAGGTATGTCCTCTTCTTCCGCTAGCGAAACAGCAAGAGTGCCGATATTCAAACTTTTCTCAGGGTCAACTTCCAGACCCATTACATCTGTAATCACTTTCTGCGGAGGCACGAACACTTCAGAGCCAGATTTTGGCATTTTTTCTGGAGAATATATCTTATAGTCTCCGTCTACTAACTTTACTTCGTCTATGATTTCAGCTTGATATCGCCTATAAATAGTTAAAGACAACTCTTCTCCAGGATAGTCTGGGATAATGCCCATAGCCTCCCTTGGAGCAATCCGACTAACTGATTCATGTGGATTATATTCATGTGAAGAAGTAACTCTACCCACTAAAAATATATTATTGGAAACGGATGTTGCAACTAAACTTCCAGGAGTAACATATTTGTCATGTTTTGCTTTGAATCTAAAAATTTCAAAACTAGGTGAAACATCGTCAGAAATCACTGTTCCTACTACGTTTTTCTCACTTTCAATATTCTCAATTGTATCATTGCCATTTTTATTTTTGTTATTCATTTTATTCCCTCTCCTTCCTTCAACCTTTCAATCTCATTACACACTCCCTACTCTACTGATCTATTTAATCCTTTCGATAATTTTGACTTTACAACGGTGGTCTTTCTAGTCTTCTCCTTACAATCCCCACACCCTTTCGTTCACACGCCTGTACAACCATGCCAACCCATATATTTTTAAAAGATGTTATTCCCAATAAACTAATGGACAAGAAGTTTTCAAAGTATCGTGAGGATATCTTAAACGGCAACATCGCAAAAACGCTGGTAGTGTTAGGATGGCCCCTCATGATAGGAGGACTCCTTCATACGACGTACAATCTGATAGATACGTTCTGGCTGGGAAAGCTGGGAAAAGAAGCGATTACCGCACCGGCAAACACGTGGCCCATCGTGTGGTTAATGATATCTCTCGGAATGGGGGCGGGGATTGCCGCAGTGGCGCTCGTATCCCAGTATATCGGTGCGCAGAAAAAAGAGATGGCAAACAAAGCGGCTACACAGGTATTTGTCTTTATGTTCTTAATTTCTATAGTGATAGGTTTTTCTGGATTCTTTTTTTCGCCGTATATATTGCGTTTTGTGAGTGTTCCCCCGGAGATCTTTGACATCGTATTGAGTTATATACGAATCATCTTTCTGGGGATACCATTCATGTTCATGACTATCGCTTTCGATTTTATTCTGCGGGGATTCGGCGATACGCGCACAGCTGTGAAGATCACCGGTACGTCGCTCGTTCTCAATATGGTACTTGATCCGCTCATGATATTCGGAATAAGTTTTTTTCCGAGGATGGAAGTAGCTGGTGCTGCATGGGCTACCCTCATATCACGAGCCTTTGTGGGTTTCATCGCCGTATATTTGCTATTTTCAGGAAGAGTTGGAGTTAAACTGGAAAGAAAATACCTGGTACCAGAAAAAGAGTTTATTAAGAAAATCCTGTCGATCGGCATGCCGTCTTCCATAGGGCAAAGTACCGTCGCCTTCGGGTTCGTCATTTTGATGAGATTCGTAAATACAATAGGCATCGTTGCCATCGGTGCGTACGGTATCGGTAACAGGATCACGAGCATTATATTCACTGTAACCGGCGGCGTTACCGGGGCAAATACCACTATGATAGGCCAGAATTTAGGAGCAAAACAGGAAAAAAGGGCAGAAAAGTGTGTATGGACGAGTATAGGCATTGTATTCTCGATACTCATGGCATGCAGCATTGTATTGTATCTCACCAGATCGTGGACGTTTAAGGTTTTCGTAAACGATCCCGAGGTCATCGCAGAGGGGATGAATTACATTAGAATATTCGTCTTTTCACTTCCCTTTTTCTCGGTATTCCAGACGGTGGGCTCGACATTCCAGGGATCGGGACAGACAAAATACCAGATGGTGTTCGGCATGATACGATTATGGGGAATGAGGCTCCCCTTCTGCTATCTCCTTGCTTTCACGCTGGATAAAGGAGCGAGCGGCATCTGGATGGGAATGGCGTTGAGCAATATTTTAGGAAGCTTAGTTGCACTGGCATTTTTCATGACGGGAAGATGGAAGAAAACGGTCATATAATCCCTTTATCCGTTAATAAAAACTCGCAGGAATTTCCTTCTTTTTTGTATTTGTGTTTTATAATTGTTGCTTTTCGATGCCCTGTTTTTTCCGGGACTTTCTCGAGTTTAATTATTATTTTGGACCAGTATCGCAGTACGCTGCCACCTAAAGGTGTTACGCCGTTGTCAAAATCTTCGTATATCTGATTCGTGATCACCACTGGAATATTGTAATTTCTCGCTATCTTTGATAGATTCAATAATTGTTTGCCGAGAAGCCTGTTAAGATCTCGCTTCTCATCGTAAGTGCCTCCTTTTAATCTGTAAAGAGACACCATGGAGTCCACGGCTATAAATCCTATTTCCTCATCCATTTTTTCTTCAAGTTTTTTCAGAACTTCGCACTGTTCTTCAAAAGAGTAGGGTTCGAAAACTAGAATTTTTTTAAAATCCAACTCTGGATTCATCTGGAGTAATCTTTCAGGCGAGAAACTTCCTTCAGTATCTATGTATATGGATTTCTTTCCGAGTTTAAAATTCTGTGAGCATAACTGAAGACATATAGTGGTCTTACCCGTAGCGAAATCCCCATATACCTGTGTGACAGTTTTTTCTGCGAAACCATCCGATAATTTATCCAAACAGCATCCTATTTTCACAATGCTTTTATTGTCATTTTCCTATAAATAACTGATGATTGAAGAAGAAATGGAAGGTATAATCTCTGAACTTAAAAAACTCTATCAAAAAAGAAAAGATTTTGAAGTCTTTTATATAAAAAAAGAAGAGGAAGGAGAAGTTGCGGCAGTGGATGGGGGATCGTCTATCTTATGGAGCAATGGAATAAAAAACATTGGCATCTTGAGATACGGTTTCGTAATTTATGATAAGTACAAAATAAAAGATTATTTTATCGAGAATAAAGCAGTTCTTACAGAGAACATAGATTCCCTGAGGACTAAATACGAGATGGAGATGGTAAAAAAAGCTTCTGAGAGATGCGACTTCGTTCTCTATGATGGTGCACTGATAACTCCCTACAAAGAGATAAAAGAAAATATAAAAAGTCTTGAAAGTTCTATAGTAGGAATAAGCAAAAAAACGCAGGTAAATCTTCTGGAAACTGGCATCCCTGACACCATGGTAATAAAAAATCCTGGAAAATGGTATTATAAAGTAGATATAAAACTGAAAAAATATGGACAGATGGTAATGGGGGACGTCTACATAGCAAGACTTCACGAGAAAGGAAGAAATTTCAGGGTAGATATCGTGAACGGAGATGAAAAAGTTTTTCCAAAGTTAGCTTATTTCTCAAAAAATCCCCTCTGTTTTGGGTATCCGTATCCTCTATTAGAAGCTCACAGGCTTGTATGCATGGATGATAAAAAAGAAGCTTTCAAGAGTATATTAAGAAAAATAATGTTTGAAAAGGATCTTAAAGACGAATATTTTGATGGAAGTATACACGAAGACAAGATCTCGGGAGATTTCCATACACAGATTGACAAAATAGTCTGATTATCCAAACATGGCTCCATAATCTTTCTTCTTTTCCTGCATGGTAGGTAACGGTACCGGAGGGATAATGTTGATCTCTTTTGCCAGAATTACGCTTTCTATCAAACATTTTTGTACAATTGGCATCTGAATTTTCTGCATTCTTTTCTCATTCTTCTTTTCTTTCCATGAGTTTAAAATAATATCAGAATCCTCTCCCGAGTATACTAAGCTTCCCTCTATCTTTATATTTGCCAGATTTGGATTGTATTCCACAATGAAAACAAAATCTACCTTTATATCCCTATCAGATTTAGTTATATTTGTTATCATACTCTTATTGGATATCCTCATGTTCGGTAAAGAATACTCATTAACAAATTTTCTTGCTTCTACACTTTTTATATCAAAGTTCTTTATCATTTCTTCACCAGTAAAACTACTCTACTAGCTTCAGAGGAGTCTTCTATTTTATAGTTTGTCATTTCCTCTAATTGCTGCGCGAAGCGCATGATCTCTGAAAAGGATGGCATGTTTTCTATATTAAGTCTTAATCTTGAAAATCCGACAAACATATAAGCTTTGGCTTCAACATAATCCGGCGACGCTTTTTCTATTAATTTTGCATATTCTTCAGGATTTTTAAGATTGTAATCTTTTACCAGAGTAAGCCTCGTTACCTTTCTAGTATCCAGAGAGGGAAAGAGCTCAAGCGTTTTCATGATCCTTTCCCAGCCATCAGGTATCTGCGGGATGCACAATTTTTTATAAACTTTCTTATTCGGGGCGGGAATTGTAACATAGAGATTCCACGGCAAACTCATGTTCTCAAGAACTTTCGGATTCGTACCGTTCGTAACGAGGAACGTTGTAAAGTTCCTTTTTTTATATTCGTCGATCAGATCGCTTAACAATGGATACATTGTCGGCTCTCCCGCCAGCGATATGGCGACATTGTTAGGTACCGTAGCTTCTTTGAGCTTTTCTTTATCTACCCTGTCAAGAACTCCCCAGTATCCTGACAAAAGCTCCTTCTGGGCTTCTATACTTTTTTCTACGATAAACTCCGGAGGATCTGGATTTTCTATCATGGAAAAAGTATACTGCGTGGGTCTCCAGCAGAATAAACATTTATGAGTACAACTTATTACAGAAGGAGTCATCTGGAGGCATCTGTGACTCTTAATCCCATAAAATTTCTGTTTATAACAAACTCTATTTTCCATCAGGCTTTTTTTCAGCCAGTGGCATAATTTTACCGCAGAGTGTTCTCCTACTATTTTATATCTCTGTTTTCTCAATAAGTTTCTAATCTCCTGATCCATTTTTATCAAGCCTTTTCCTCACCAGTATCACACAAGTCTTCAAAGCTTTTTCGATATCCTCGAGATGCTCAGCACCCGCTGCAGCTTTATGACCTCCACCGTCTCCATTTTCTAATTTCTGCATGATCTCTGCCAGATTTATCCCCCTTTCTATGACAGCATTTTTTGCTCTTGAGCTTATTCTGTCTTTACTTGCCACAAATGCTATATCTACTCCTATGTCGAGAAGGGATTTAGCGACTATGGCTTCATATGCCCCTATCCTCGTAGTTGCTACTATCAAGTTATTTATAGGGTATATTTTCATTCTTTTAAAAGCTTTTAAAACAGCGATCTTTTTTGATCTGTTCACATCTTCTTTCAGTATGGAAAGAACTCCCTGAAAATCTATTTCCTTTTTTAAGATATCGAGAACTGTCTCAAACGTATGCACATTGGCATACTTAAAATGACCCGTGTCTGCAATTATACCTGCCAGTATGGCTTTAAGATAGATTCTATTATTTGAAGGGAAGAATTTATAGATTATCTCAGAGTTGGATGACAAATTTTCATTGTAATACAAATATTTTTCCATGTACACATTTTTCTCATGATGATCAATAACTACAACATTTTCAGCTTTTT
>Ga0315551_10000971_pt1 | contig 22276 bp, 16 predicted proteins | sample SalMarSW160290MG_FD_203678 | JGI IMG/M metagenome (GOLD analysis project Ga0315551, IMG submission 203678) | Salt marsh sediment microbial communities from the Plum Island Ecosystem LTER, Massachusetts, United States - Salt Marsh Sediment SW1602-90 ...
CACAGGGACAGACGCATACCGAACCCTACTGGTATCCCAATTACGATTACCCGAATGAGCGTTTTACGTCGGAAGTTATCTGTCACGTTAGCAGCGATATGACGGTGCTTTCAAACGGAAAACTCATATCGGAAGAAACAGACCCCGCGACCGGATTAAAGGCGGTCCGATGGCTGCAGGATAAGCCCCACGTCAACTATCTGGTGGCGCTGGCCGCAGGAAAGTTCAAAAAAGTCGAGCAGATGTATAAGAACATTCCCCTCGCTTTTTACACGCCTTCATCGCAGATTGAGCAGGCCTGGAATTCATTCAGGGATACTGCCGATATGGTCGGCTTTTTCGAGAGCGAAATCGGGGTGGATTATCCCTGGGACAAGTATTACCAGGTCGTCGTGGATGACTTCGTTTCCGGAGGAATGGAAAATACATCGCTGACAATACTTACCGACTGGACGCTGTTTACCGATGCTTCGGAGAACATTCGCTCCAGCCAGGAGCTTGTCTCGCACGAGCTGGCGCATCAGTGGTTCGGGGACTACGTCACCTGCAAAGACTGGAGCCATATCTGGCTAAACGAGGGCTTCGCAACCTACTACGCCCTGCTTTACGACGGCCACAAGGATGGACACGATAAGATGCTCTACGGCCTTTACGATTACGCCGGGGCAATTGTCTCGAATGAAGACGTTATGAAAACGCCAATGATTCACAGAATCTACGAAAGCGCCTGGGAGCAGTTCAACTGGCACCGCACATACGCCAAAGGCGCCTGGATTGTGCATATGCTCCGGATGCAGCTTGGCGAAGACCTCTATCGAAAATGCATCAAAACATACCTCGAACGCTACGCATTCGACACCGTTGTAACGGAGAACCTAAATTCCGTGATTGAACAGCTCGCAGGCAGGTCGTTCGACCGGTTCTTCGACCAGTGGGTTTTTCACGCAGGCCACCCGGTTCTGGAAGTAAGCTACGAATGGTCGCAGAAAACCAAGCTCGCCAAAATCTCCATAGAGCAAACCCAGGAGCCGAGCGACGAAGTATTCCTCTTCAATTTCCCCACGAAGGTAAGTTTCACCGTGGGCGATAACACCGTTGTGCACGAAATCCTTATCAAGGACAGCAGGCATGATTTTTACTTCCCGCTCGCCGCCGAGCCGAATATCGTGCGATTCGACCCCGACTACAGTGTTCTGGCCGATATAACCTTCGAAAAGCCCAAAGAAATGCTCTACGCACAGCTCGAAAACCAAAAAGACGTAGTCGGGCGATTGCTGGCGGTCGAAGCATTGAAAAAAGAGGACGACAAGAAAACGGTCGAGAAACTGAAAATCGCCCTCAACAACGACCCGTTCTACGGCGTCCGGATTAAGGCCTCCGAAGCGCTGCGCGAAATACACACCGATGAGACATTCGACGCGCTGTGCGATTCCACCTCACAGGACGATGCCCGGGTAAGGCAGCAGGTCGTCCGTGATATCGGCCAGTTCTATCGGCCGAAAAGTATGGAGGTTCTTAAAGCGAGCTTAAACAGCGAAAAGAACCCGGAAATTCTCTTCGAGGCAATCCACTACCTCGGGCTGTATCAGGACAAAAAGGTCCGCCGACTGCTCCTCGACTACCTCGAATCGAAATCATATCGCGACAGACTCTTCACAGCCGCCGTCAAAGCGATTGATATGCTGAAAGACCCCTACTTCATCAGGCCGCTGACAAAAACCCTCGGCAAACGCCAGCGGGAATTGAGGTCGTGGGACTTTGCCAATGCCCTCAAGACTCTGGCAAAAATAAGCAGCGATGAAAAGGACAAAACAAAGGCCTTTGAGTTTATCGCCGGATATGTGAATCACAAAAAAGAAAATATCGCCGCCGGCGCCCTCACCGCACTGGGCGAGCTTGGAGATGCTAAGGGCATCGCGGTTGTCAAAACCTTCTCCGGCGACGATAAAGACGACCGCATCCAGCGCACGGCAACCGAGGCGCTGGAAAAACTGCAAGAGACAACGAAACTGGCGCCGGAGGAAGTGATTAAGCTGCGCGAGACGGTCGACGAAATCAGACAGGAAAATGAAAAATTAAAGGACGACGTCGAAGACATAAAGAAACGACTGGACGCGGAAGACCAGCGACAGGAAGAACCAAACCAGCCGGCCGAGCCGACCGTGTCAGCCGACGCCAACACGATTAGCACTCTTTCACAAGCTCAGGCCGGGTGCCCCATCCTGAGCTTGTCGAAGGGCTGCCCGGCCTTTTCTGTTGCAACGCAGTACGTAAGTATCGCTTCCCACTGGGCTTAAACTCGCCCGCCATCCGTGCGGCGCAAAAGCTATTGAAAAGTCGGCCGGGGGCATTATAATACTGCATTCTTTCACAGAACCTTTACGTACGCGAGTGGTGGCGGTTTTTCAGGAGAATGTTTAATGGAAGCAATGACACAATTGCAGAACGAAATCGATTTGTTCGGCGACCAATTACCGGGCATAGAGCAGATAAAGAAGCTGTCGGGCCAGGTGCACTCAAGCGAAGCCGCTCTGCTGGCCTTTGCCGAGAAGATCGAGCAGAATGTGAACAAGACCGGCGAAAAGGATTGCCTTGCCGCCGGGATAGGACTCTTTATTTTAGGCAGAGACGCCGAGGCGATTGAGAAGCTCAGCAAGGGAAACGACTGCAAAGAGAAATTCACGTATCTGGCGCTTGCCCTTCGCCGTTTGGATAGATACGACGAGACCATAGAGAACCTCGATGCAGCTAAAAAACGCGGTGCCGATGCACTGGCCGTGGCAATGGAAAAGTCGGCAACGTATCGCCGGGCGGGAAATTTCGACTCGGCAGAGAAAGAGTTAAAAAGCTGCGCCAATTTCAAAAACGTCAGCGCCGAATATCATTATCAGCTCGGTCGGCTGCAGGAGGCACAGGGGCTTTACGAAGAGGCAATGGACAACTACAAGGCGGCGCTGGAGCTGGCGCCGCACCACCACGGAGCACTGTTTCACCTTGGATATCGCTGCGACCTTTCAGGAGATGAAGACGCGGCCATCGACTACTACAAGGCAATCGCTTCCACCTCACCGGCGTATATAAGCGCGCTGTTGAATCTGGCGGTCATTTACGAGGACAGAGGCGAATACGACAAGGCCTCAAAATGGATTAACAAGGTCCTGGCAAGCCATCCGAACCACAAGCGTGCGATTCTGTTTCGCAAAGACATCGAAAGCAGCAAGACGATGGTCTACGATGAGGAGACGGAGAAAAAGAAAACCCGCAAGCTGCAGATACTCGAAACGCCCATTTCGGATTTCGAGCTTTCCGTGCGAAGCAGGAACTGCCTCAAAAAAATGCACATAGACACGCTCGGTGACCTCTTACGAACTACCGAACCGGAGCTTCTTGCCTTCAAGAATTTCGGAGAGACCTCGCTGCGGGAGATAAAGGTGATTCTGGACGCCAAGAGTTTGCATCTCGGGATGGTACTGGAAGACAAGCAGTTCGCGCCGGAGGAGGAACCTTCGGAAAGCTCTGTCGAGGAAACGGACCAGGGGCTGTTGAGCAAACCAATCGCGGACCTGCAGTTGTCGGTGCGGGCACAAAAGGCAATCACGAGACTCAACATGCGCACGCTCGGTGATTTGACCCGGACCACCGAGGCCGAGCTGCTGGGCTGTAAAAACTTCGGCGTAACGAGCCTGAATGAAATCAAGAAGACGCTTTCAAATCTCGGTTTGTTACTGCGGTCCCTGGATTAATAGCCGGGTTCGCTCGGGCGTAACCGCTCAAACAATACTGTTACGAGATTAGAATTGGCATTGTGGGGTAGTGCTCTGATAACCATGTGGTGCAGCCACAAATGGCTGCGGCGATTAGGATGGCGCGGAGATTTCGGCCTGCGCAGAACGATTATCAACTGTGTGCTGATGGGCGTGCTGCTTGGTGCAGGGATGGTGTTTTTCAGTTGCCGACAGCGCCTGCTCGTCCGCCCCACTCCGCAGATTGATACCGAATCGCGCTTTCTGGTGCGGGTCCTGCTGGCCGACGATATCACCACCTGCACGGTTAATGTTCGCGGCAATTTCAACCTGCTAAATAGCGACGGCTCGGTGCTGATTCCCGAAACTATGTTCATCGAGCAGGGCCTGCCGATGGAGGTAACGGTCTCCGGCGCAACATTGACGCTCGCAGGCAGACACTTTAGCACGAATCGCCTGACGATTCTGCCGGATAGTCCCTACATTTTCTCATTCGGCGGCGACCAGTACCGCGGCAAACTCCTGCTGAAGGTAAACCCCGACGGCACTTCTTTCGACGCTGTAAACATCGTTCCCCTCGAGCCGTATCTGGCCGGAGTGGTGGGTGCGGAGATGCCGGATTACTGGGAACCCGAGGCCCTAAAGGCACAGGCAATCGCCGCTCGGACCTACTGCCTGTATAACAAGAAAAACTTCGGCGTCAACCGGGACTGGGACGTCACTAAAACGGCGGCCAATCAGGTCTATCTCGGACTCAAAGCCGAATCGCAGCGGGTGTGGAACGCGGTAAACGAAACATCGGGGCAGGTTCTGGTTTGCACTCAGGCCGGAGGAGTGGAGAATATTTTCCCGGCGTATTACAGCTCCGCCTGCGGCGGACATACCGAAGATTCGAAAAACGTCTTCGGTGATTCGTTCGGGCCGCTTTGCGGAGTGGTTTGCCCGTATTGCAAAGACGTTGCCAAACCGAATATCTTCTTTTGGCCTATGGCGCAATTCGACAATGTCGTCGTCGAAACCGCCCTGCAGCGCAAATACCCGAAGCTGCGAGACCTCGGCGACATCACAAATATTGCGCCGGCAAGGCAAACCGACTACCCGGATTTTTCGCGCCTGACCATGGCCAAAATCGTCGGCTCCACAGGCCGAAGCGAATTTGTCAGGGCCGAAGACCTCCGGCTGACCATTGACCCCACCGGCTTCAAAATCCGCAGCACTATTTGCAGAATCGTCGCAATCAACGGCAAGTGGGCCTTCCTCGCCGGCAGGGGCTTCGGACACGGCGTCGGATTGTGCCAGTGCGGCGCCGAAGGTATGGCAAGAAAAGGCAATACCTTCGCCGAAATTCTGTCATATTATTATCCCGGCTCCAGAGTTCGGAAGCTTTACTAAGATGACCTGCTTCGAGCTAACCTGCAAAGACAACACAAGCCGGGCGAGGCGGGGCGTCCTGAATACGGCCCACGGAGTCGTTCAAACACCTGCGTTTATGCCCGTCGGCACCGCTGGCGCGGTCAAGGGAATCACACCTGAGCAGTTACGCCAAACCGGCGCGGAAATCATCCTCGCAAACTCATATCACCTTATGCTCCGCCCCGGCATCGACGCGATAGAGCGCGTCGGCGGGCTGCACAGCTTTATGGGCTGGAACGCGCCCATCCTCACCGACAGCGGCGGCTACCAGGTCTTCTCACTCAGCTCGCTCACAAAAATCGATGACAACGGAATCGAATTTGCCAGCCATGTTGACGGCGCAAAGGTATATCTCGACGCTGAAACTGCAACAAAAATTCAAAACCGACTCGGCTGCGATATCGCAATGACGCTCGATGAATGCCCGCCTTTCGGCTGCGAAACCGAACAGCTTCAGCTCGCGGTTAACAGGACCATCCGATGGGCAAAACGGTGCAAAGACGCGCATACTAACCCGAAGCAGATGCTCTTTGCAATCGTCCAGGGCGGTATAGACCCGCAGCTTAGACAGCAGTGCGCAAAACAGCTTGTCAAAATGGATTTCGACGGCTACGCAATCGGCGGCCTAAGCGTCGGCGAGGGACATGAAAATATGTTCAAAACCGTCACTCACACAACCCCGCTGCTGCCGGAGGATAAGCCCAGATATTTAATGGGCGTTGGAATGCCCGCCGATATCATCGCAGCCGTCTCAGCCGGCATCGATATGTTCGACTGTGTGCTGCCCACGCGAAATGGCCGAAACGCATTCGCCTTCACTTTCGATGGCCCGGTTCGTATGCGAAATAACGAACATATAGATGACGTTCAGCCGATTGAGAAAAATTGCGATTGTTACGCCTGCGGCAATTTCACTCGGGCCGCAATTCGCCACTTCTTCAACGTCGGCGAAATGTTAGGCCCGATTCTTACCTCAATTCACAACCTACGCTTCTATCAGCGCCTTATGGCCGAAATCAGACACCGAATCGAAGCCGGCAACCTCGCCGACTGGGCGGAAAAGTTCTTGTCCGCCGAGAACGCCGGGGATTCTTAATAGCGGATTTTGTCCGGCCACGGCTTAACCGCTTGTCCTGAGCTTGTCGAAGGGCCTGCCCTCCCTGCCCCAGCAATTCGTTGGCTGGGGGACTCAAGCTACTTTGACAAATGCAATCGGGGGCCTGCCCCCAATTCCTGCGTCGCAGCAACCGCTATCGAGGGTTCATTTTAATAGTCGTCGGAAGCGCAGAAGTTGTACCAGTCTTTCGTCAGCTGGCGGGTAAAATATTGGGCGTTTCCGAACGGCGTCCCGTCCGTATTCGGCTGATACACGAACCCGTATGATATCTGGTCCGGCCCATCCGCCACCGTCCTCATTCTGAAGTACACTCCGCCGCGACGGTCCGTTCCGTACCTGTCAACCTTCCAGATACCGATTCTGCGGTCTAGCTCTCCTTCCTTGTTTTTCGACAGCTCTTCGGAATTAACTACCTCCTCGAAGCTGCTGCGGAAAATCGGAAATACAGCCCGCTGCGGAATTGCAAACACAGCCCCGATGATACTCGCAAGTACAAGCAGCCCGGCGAATATAAAACGCAGTATCGCCAGCGTTGCGCCTTTCGGGTTCTTGACCGACATTCGACCCAGAAAAAACATTAACAATAATCCGATTACCCCCGCCGCAGGCAGCCAGAAAACAAGCGTGACTGTCGCGAACAAGGCCATATTCGGAACCACCCCGGGCCATACACTCAGAACTAAAACCGCCACACTGCACAGAAACGCAATCACGAGCACAAGTATTGAGAATTTCTTCATTCCTTCACCTCACTTTCCTGCCCAAAATCCTTTTTGTTCAGCCCTCGACCTTGTTTGCCCGGAATCTTTTTTATGCTTCGGCCTTCCGGCACTAAAATATCCATACTTTCTGACTAAAAAATATGCCATCAATACCCCGGTGTCAATGTAATAAATAACGGATATGCCTTGTCCATGGCCTCTCGTAGCGGCGTATTTGGCCTAAGTTTCACCTGGGGCTTACACGCCGTAGGCGTGGTTTTGTTTTCAAATAAATCCCAAAGACAAACAACAGGTTAATGATGAGGGGCGCACCTCCGCCGATTGGCGGACTTCTGGTGCATCGCGTCGTTTGGGAGATTGTGCCGAGTGATACTGTTTCAGTGGTTCCTTAGAGCATAAATTTGTTATGCTCTCCCAGGATTTCCGAAAGCAACATTACATTCTGAAAGGCACTATGTCTATATGCTTAATAGTGCTTTTTCTTCGGACAAATTATCGCCACCCCCAAAGCACGGGTTCATTTTTGTTGGCGCTGCCAGCACCATTTCTAAGTTTTAAGCGATGTTCTTCTTTAATAGCTCCGTGTCTTAGCCGAGCCATTATGATATCGTAATATTTTTTATCAATCTCGGCCGATATGAAATGGCGACCGAGAGATTTGGCTACCGCGATTTCAGAACCGCTACCACCAAAAAGAATCAATACAACGTCTTTTGGCATTGTGCAGGACAGCATCAGTGTTTCCGCCAATCTTTGCGGAATCTGGCAGGCATGAAATGTTTTTTCCCTGCTAACGTTTTTTACTAAATCAAAATAGAGCCAATCGTACGGCATTCTTCCTTTCGAACCGTTAGCCAAATTCTGCAAAATTCGCTTATCCTTTGGATTCTTATAGGGAACGGCCACGTTATCTTTGTAAAAGTTGTTGTGAGCAGTTTTCCGGCAGTGCAAAATGCTCCTGTGAGCGGTGGTAAAACGTTTTGGTGAATGTCCAACATTAGTATTATAGACCCAGACGTAATCGGAAACTTCATAGCAGGCGCTATCGAGATATTTGACCCGCAGATATGCGTTCTGTTTAGGATAATTGATGAAAAACATATTGCCGGTGTCTTTGAGTACCCGAAGTGATTCTTTCGCCAACTCAATATACCATTCAACATATTCATCGAAGTTTTTGGTATAGGATTTATCTCCGTATTTTATCCCAACATTGTAATCAGGATCGCCATAAACCATATCGATACTGCTGTCAGGAAGTCGTTTTAAGACGTTTAAAATATCATTGTTTAAAACCTTGTTTCTGAAATTATTTAGCACGTCCTTGTTCATAAAAGTCACTCTACCAAATAAGGGTGTAAATATTCCAATAGGTCTCTATTTGATAGCACGCAAATGCCCCTTGATTTCGTAAATTTTTGAATGGTGGAAGTAATAAGCTTTACGTTAATTATTCCGTAGTTCTTTGTCTTCTGAATAATGTCTTGAATAAAATTGCTAATCATCAATGGTGCAGAAATTATGGAAAGAATCGTATTCACCCTTCCTGTCTTTTTGTTTACGGTTTCAAAATTCGGGGTTGAATTTTTAACGTGATACTTTATATCCTCATTCCACCCAATCAGGTCAATGAAGTGCAAGTATTCCAACAAACCGATCTCTTCTGTCTTAAATTTATCCTTAAATCCATCCCTCAGTGAAAAATCGATTTTGTCAATATAATCTGATAAGTCTTTAGATGGTGAATATCTGAGTTTACCCGTTTCTATTTCTTGATGGTCAAGTAGAAAGCAAAGGCGATAAAGTAATACAAGTATTTTTTTAAAAGTAATTTGGTTAATAATTGAAATTTTTATTAGGTACTCCCACATAATTTCAAAAGTATAGCCGTCTGTTTCGCTTTGGTTGTTGCTCCCCACATTGGGAAACATATCGTGTATGTTAGGTTTTTTTCTTAGAGTTTCTTTGCCGGGTTTTAAAAAGTAAGATTCTTTTCCATTTGGAAGAACAGAAATCACGGTTTTCTTTGGATGTTCAATTGTGCCACTTTTAAATGCAATCGCCTCAGCAATCCTCATAGACCTTTGGCGGATGAAGTCTTTATTGCTTTTAAAGATTTTTGTTTCTACTATGATATCGTGTGTTGTCATGTTACGTATACTCGATTTTTAGCGTAAAAAATTTTGCTCCGCAAATAGCAATTTTTGACCTTATCCTGTTTATTGTACAGCTCTACATCAGAAAGGATCTGGCTTTTTGTATCACTGAAACCGAATTCGATGAGCATAGCACGCATTAAAAATACATCCTTGTCTTTTACCCGCAATTCTATCACCTGACATCGAAAAATCAATATACTTGTCGAACCTCGCCCGAACTCCTCGTTAACTCCAAACCAAATATAAATCCTCCCGCAATTACTATCAATCGTCAATCCTGACTTTTTTCAGCATCCGAAATCTAAAATCCGCAATCGAAAATCACAAATTAGGAGTCCCCCGCGTCAACTATGTCTTGAGCTTGTCGAAGGGATTTATCCTTCGCTCCGCCTTTTTCCCGCCATCTATTAGGCGGGCGAAACTTCCTTGTTTGCCCGGCTCTCCCCGCCTGTGGCGGGCCGTCTGAATCCACGTTAAATTTTATTTCCTCGGCTTCATTTAGTAGTTACGGACAGAGTCGGCAGTATTGCCTCAAGGCAACGTAGCTGACTTTGTGTTCGAAGACGAAGTTTGCGGACAAAGCCTGCTTTTCAAGCGGGCTTCGTCAAGAACACGTCTCTGTCCGTTTTTATCTGTGTTAATCCGTGAGAATCCGTGCCACCTGTCCTGAGCTTGCCCTGCGGTGAGCGTAGTCGAACCGCCTGCACTGAGCTCAGCCGAAGTGTCGAAGGAATCCGTGATTAAAAAGCTTCGTGCCCTTGTATGTTGACATCAGTCATGGTTAAAGGTTCCATAGTAGATGCGTTTAGCGGTAAGGCGAGCGTAGCGAGCCGAGCCGCTAAACGCCGGCGACGAGAGATCGGTCGTGTCCTGGTCCGCGAGGCCGTCACGAAGCGTGATCCTCGCCGCCACTGTGGAACCAACCCGAACAGCCGAATGAACCGCCGACCCATGCGTCCGGCGAGTTCGCATTTGCAAGATTGGGAGAAGACCATGGCAGAACCGCTTTTCATTGGCATCGACGTTGCCAAAGAGACATTCCACGTCGCCTCTTGTCCGGCCGCAATCAACATCTCCTTGCCCAACTGTCTCTCGGGCACAAAACAGCTCATCAAAACCCTTCAGCCTCACAACATTTCTCTGATAGTCCTCGAAGCAACTGGCGGTTACGAACGCCCCATCGTCGCCGAACTGCTTGAGGCGGATTTCAAAGTCGTCGTTGCCTCTCCACGACAGGTTCGTGACTTCGCGCGAGGCATTGGCGAGTTCGCCAAAACCGACCCCATCGATGCCGCAGTCCTCGCACGTTTCGCTCAAGTCGTTCAGCCTAAGCCCAAACCGCCCGTCAGCCCCCAAACCGATGAGTTGGCCGACCTGGTTCGTCGCCGCAGACAGCTTACTGACCTGCGCACCCAGGAGTTGAATCGAAGCGAAACTGTCCGCCATCCGAAGGTTCGTAAGAGCGTCCGCAAAATGATTAAAACGCTCGACTATCAAATCGCCGAGCTCGATGAACTCATCCGCCAGCACATCAAATCCGACGATGACTTCCGCAAAAAAGATGAAATTCTCCGCAGCACACCCGGCGTCGGCCCTCATACCAGCGCGACTCTGTTGTCCCAATTGCCTGAACTGGGGCAACTCAATCGCCAGCAGATAGCAGCCCTCGTCGGCGTCGCTCCTTATAACTTCTCCTCCGGCCGCTTCGTCGGAAAATCCCGTATATGGGGTGGCCGAAAGAACGTTCGCTGCGTCCTGTATATGGCCGCGTTGACTGCTATCCGTTGTAATCCTGCTATTCATCGTTTTGCCGAACGTCTTCTCGAACAGGGCAAGGTCTTCAAAGTTGTCATCACTGCCTGTATGCGAAAATTACTTATCATCCTTAATACTATGCTTAGGAATCAAACCTTATGGCGTCCCGAAAAAAACTAAAAAAACCCTTGAATCAAAACACAGCCGCTTCGTGGTAGAAAATCCGTGTTATTTTGCGCTAGGTGGCAATGCCACCTACTGAACGCCTCGCCGGCCGACTAAATCCGTGAAATCTGTGTAATTTGTGGTTTTGTGACTTTTGTGTCTTTTCGTGGCAGTCTAAATCATTGGTTAAAAATAATCTCTGCGTTCTCAGCGGCCTGCCCTTCATAGCGACAGCGAAGAAGGGTGCTCTGCGGTAAAAAATGTAGCTCACTCACCTTTGACAAACTTCGCCATAAGAATGTCATCGACGTATTTGCCCTCTCCGAGTTTTACGGCCTTTGCCCTTGTCCCTTCCCGCTGAAAACCCATCTTCTCGTACAGCCGGATTGCTGCTTCATTCGTACTGAAAACCTCGAGCGTAAGCTTCTCAATAACAGGATCCTTTTCGGCCCAGCCGATAACCGCATCCATCAGTGCGGCAGCTACCCCCATTCGCCTGAATTCCGGATGCACGCTCATATGCATGTTGCCGATATGCTCCAGCCGCTTTCGCCCTGCGTTTTCAACCCCCAACATACCTGCTATCCGCCCTCCTGACTCCGCAACTAACAGAATCCGGCCGGCGTGGTCAAGATGCTCCTGAATCCACTTCCTTTCCGTCTCGACCGTCTGCTGAAATTCCTCAAGGGTGGTAACGTTGAAAAGGTCTTCGGCAAGAATCGTCTTGGCGTGCCTGATAATCGCCTCTGCATCATCAGGCCGGGCCGTCCTGATTGTTACAAGCTGGCCGGTCTTTAGTTTCCTGTTTTGAGCTGTTATTTCAGCCACCTTTACACCCTGATAATGACAATTATTTCTAATGCTCACGAATGCCGCCGAATCCGCCTGCGGCGAGCGCAGTCGAATCGTCGAGGGAGCCAAATCCGGCAGTATAACGGCTTTTTCACCATTGACAATACCGTTGGGATTTAATAAATTGCAGGACTTTCGTTTTACGCCGGGGTTGAGCAGGCCGTAATCCGGCTAATATTGTTCAGTGAGTCAGCAAAAGGAGATAACTGGGATGGCTAAGAAGATGGTTTACTTCTTCGGCAACGGCAGGGCCGAAGGAAACGCGAAAATGAAAGAGCTCTTGGGCGGAAAAGGCGCCAACCTCGCAGAGATGACCAACCTCAAGATTCCCGTTCCGCCGGGCTTTACAATCTCTACTGAGGTCTGCGACCAGTACTATAAAAACAAGGGCAAATGGCCGGCCGGCCTCGACAGGCAGATTAACGACAATGTCGCAAAGCTCGAACGCGTGATGAACGCCAAGTTCAGCGACCCGAACAAGCCCCTGCTCGTAAGCGTCCGCAGCGGCGCCGCCATCTCGATGCCCGGTATGATGAACACCGTCCTCAATCTCGGCCTCAACGATACCGTCGTTGAAGGCATCATCAAAAAGACCAAAAATCCCCGCTTCGTGTGGGATATCTACCGCCGCTTTATCGATATGTTCGGCGACGTCGTCATGGGCTGCGACCACGACTACTTCGAAGAGGAAATTCACAAGGCAAAGGTCAAGGCACGCGTCAAGCTCGATAACGAGCTGAGTGCGGACCAGCTAAAAGCCGTCGTGGACAGGTACAAAGCCGTGTACAAAAAGCACGTCGGCAGTCTGTTCCCGCAGGATGCCAAAACCCAGCTTCGGCACGCAATTAACGCCGTCATCGGCTCGTGGATGATTGACCGCGCCGTGACCTATCGCCGCCTGAACAATATAACTGGTTTATTGGGAACAGCCGTCAACGTCCAGGCAATGGTCTTCGGCAATATGGGCAGCGATTGCGGCACCGGTGTTTGTTTCACCCGAAATCCCAGCAACGGTAAAAAGGAGTTCTACGGCGAGTTCCTCATGAACGCGCAGGGTGAGGACGTCGTCGCCGGAATCCGAACCCCCATCGAGCTCAAAAAGCTAAAAAGCGTCATGCCAAAGGCCTACAAAGAACTCACCTCCCTCATGACCCGCCTCGAAAAGCACTACAGGGACATGCAGGATATGGAATTTACGATACAAAATAGAAAGTTATATATATTACAGACGCGGACGGGTAAGCGGACGGCGGAGTCGGCGGTGAAGGTGGCGGTGGATATGGTTGCAGAGCGGCTGATTACTAATGAAACCGCGGTGATGCGTGTGACGCCGGAGCAGTTGGACCGGCTGCTGCACCCGCACTTCGACACGAAGGCAAAGCGAAACGTTATCGCCAAAGGGCTGCCTGCATCACCGGGTGCGGCGGTCGGCCAGGTGGTCTTCGATGCCGATACGGCAGAGGCGTGGCGCGATAAGGGTAAAAAGGTCATCCTGATTCGAATCGAAACCAGCCCGGAAGATATCGGCGGAATGGACGCGGCACAGGGTATTTTGACGGCGCGAGGCGGTATGACCAGTCACGCAGCGGTGGTTGCTCGCGGGATGGGCAAATGCTGCGTGGCAGGCGTCGGTGCCCTCGATATCAACTATAAGACCAGGAAAATGACCGTTGGCAAGACCGTTATTAAGGAAGGCGACTGGATAAGCTTGGACGGGACCAGCGGCGAGGTTATGACCGGGCAATTAGCGACGATGGAGCCGACGCTTAGCGGCGATTTCGGCAAGTTCCTCAAAATCTGCGACGACGTGCGAAAGTTAGGCGTGCGTACCAATGCCGATACGCCGGAAGACTCGAAACGCGCCAGGGACTTCGGCGCCGAAGGTATCGGCCTGTGCAGGACGGAGCACATGTTCTTCGAGGGCGACCGCATCTGGGCCGTAAGGCAGATGATTCTTGCTGCGGACGATTACGCGGTGATGCTGAAAGAGCTGGATAAGGCAAAGGATGCAAAGCAAAAGAAGCAGGTTGAAAAACAATACGCCGTTGCTAAAAAGCAGTTCGAAGGCGCCCTTGCCAAGCTGCTGCCCTACCAGAGGAAGGATTTCGAGGGAATATTTAAGGCGATGACCGGACTGCCCGTTACGATTCGACTGCTCGACCCGCCTTTGCACGAGTTCCTGCCGCAGGATGACGCGACGCAGAAGGAAATGGCAAAGAGATTGAAAGTCAAGCCGGCTGCGGTCAAGGCAAAGGTCGAGCAGCTTCACGAGTTCAACCCGATGCTGGGCCATCGCGGCTGTCGATTGGCGATTACATACCCGGCTATTTACAGGATGCAGGCCAGGGCCATTATCGAGTCGGCTTTGAATATGAAGAAAAAGGGCGTCGTCGTTAAGCCGGAGATTATGATTCCGCTTGTCGGGACGGTGGCCGAATTAAAGAACGTCAAGGACGAAATACTCGATGAAATCAAGATGGTCTTCAAGCAGAGAAAGACAAAGCTCGATTTTCTCGTCGGCACTATGATTGAGGTCCCGCGTGCTGCGCTGACGGCGGATGAGATTGCCAAAGAAGCGGAGTTTTTCAGCTTTGGAACAAATGATTTGACGCAGATGACGATGGGTTTTTCTCGTGACGACGCGGGCAAGTTCTTAGGCGAATACGTCAATAAAAAGATTTACGCTGCCGACCCGTTCCAGTCACTGGACCTGACCGGAGTCGGCAAATTAGTCGAGATAGGAACAAAGCTCGGCCGAAGGACTCGTAAGAATTTGAAGGTCGGGATTTGCGGCGAGCACGGCGGTGACCCGGATAGTATAGATTTTTGCCACAGGGTGGGAATGAATTACGTATCCTGCTCGCCTTTCAGAGTCCCGATAGCACGATTAGCGGCGGCACAGGCGGTAGTCAACAACTAGTTGCTCGATACTCGATGCTTGATACTCGATACTGGATACTCGATGCTCGTATTAGAGGCAGTGAAGGCCCGGTCGGAATTCGGCCGGGCCTTTTTTATATCCCGCTCAGGCGCACCTTGGGCACAGGCCGCGGGGGCTTTGTACTCCGCTCACTCGCACCTTGGGCACAGGCCGCGGGGATTTTTACCACGCATTTGTTCAATCTTGACATCTTATTTCCGGGGAAATAGATTGAGGAAATTGAAGTGGTGGATAGGATGATGTTAGGTATTTCTATTAGGAGGTTGTTATGCCAGAGTTCAAATCTTGGCGAAGTTTCTGGCAGTTTGAGAAGGTAACAAAAAACAAAACCCGGTACGTTCATGCTCCAGAAATTGAAGAGTTCTTAGACGCCGTTCTGCAAACGTCAGAAAAACGTGTCGAACTTCTCGCAAAAGAGAAAATATTATGGCGAGCACAGATTGGATGCGACTGGGAACCTATCCACGAACAAGGCGAACATATCGATGATAATCCAGTACCACTTCGGCCAGCTAGAATGAAACCATTAAGAGGTCGAGCAAGCGAAGGACGCGATAATCCAAAAGGGATTCCATGCTTATATTTAGCTACCAATCGTGATACAGCCCTTGCCGAAGTCCGTCCATGGATTGGATCTTTTATATCGGTTGGCCAGTTTAAAATTTTACGAGAATTGCGGTTAATCAATTGTACTACAGATACAAAAGGTTTTATTTTTTATCTTAAAGAACCTTCGTTCGAGAAACGAGAAGAATCTGTTTGGTCGGATATTGACAGGGCATTTGCAAGACCAGTCAGTCCTAGTGATGATTTAGCTGATTATGTACCAACTCAGATAATTGCGGAACTCTTCAAGACAAACAATTTTGATGGAATTGCTTACAGAAGTTCACTTGGCGATGGACATAATATTGCTTTATTCGACCTTGACGTGGTTAAATTGGTCAGTTGTTATTTATTTAAAGCTGAAAATATAAGATTTGATTTCAAAGAATCCGGAAACCCTTATATCATACGTACGACTTATGATATAGATGTTGAGATAGATAAGCGACCAAGAAAAAGAGGCGGTATGAAAAACCGTGATTAATCGAAGTATTGATATTGACATACTGGCAGGATAAAATCCGCCGAAGGCGGGGGGTGTTATGGTTTTCGTATTGAGAACAGTTGTTGGGGGTAGTCGATTGACAGTTCGAAATTGCTCAGGAACGTTTTTACGCCCAAGAGGACGCAATGCAGATTGGGCATAAAATCGATGACCGTTTCCGGTATTGTATGAGCGACTTTATCCCTTCCCTCAAGCAGCAGGCGTGTGTCGAAAATGTCAATTGTGCAGGTATGGCCGTATGCGATTGTAGAACCATTGCCCGTATTGACTGTTTTAGCCGTACCTGCGGCGAGATTGTGGCCGAGAAGCGCCGCGTATGAGGCCGGCAGACAGCACTCGTCGGCGCCCGTGTCTATCAGGCCTATTGTGTTAAGGAATCTGCCGGTATCAGGATTATTGATTCTCACAAACAGCCACGGCCGAGGCATCGGGTCCGCATCTGAGGCCTTTAGAAACGGAAAATCAATTATGGGCATTTCAATACACCAGAGTAATGTCGTGGCTTGGAACAAAGAATATCACAGGGTCTGTTACGCCCTGTTTATGCGCATGTTTCATTACGTCGTCCGGGTTGTTTCCCGATGCGATAATCGTCCTGTCGGACATCGACCGCATTGCGACGTATTTGCCCTCATATCCCTGTTCCGTTATTAGTACCTGCTTCGGCATACTCATCTTGTATCGCTCCTTTGGGAACTTATCCCAGCCGGATTATACCATTTTTACCGTAACAATCAAATCATCTTATGCGACTATCTGCTGACCGTTGCACGATATCATCTTATCGCAGATTATTTTTATGCAGTAACCACCGCAAGTAAAAGAACTTACGACAAACCACAACCTTTTTTGAAAAAGTTAGATAATTATTGAACTTTCGCAGGAATTATGGTATAATATGCATTTGTCGGACCGGGAGGCCGACGGAGTTGGTTGTTTGTTGTTGGAAGTTTGTAGTAATGAACACTGAACAATGAACTACAAACCAGCTCAGCACAGAAGTGCAAGGCATTTCGGGGCAGCAGTCCAAGGTTTCACGCCTTGAGTTCAAGGCAGTCAATAATCAATGTGAAAAAACTTAGTGTCTTTGTGCCTTGGTGGCAAAAAAGGAGAGGGAAGATGCGAGAAGTTAATGTCAAAATCCGCCTGCCTGAGTGTATCTGCCAACTGGGTATCTCGACAGTTTTGCTTTACAGGCGATTGCGTTACGGCTGTGCATTCAGAAAAATCCCGCTTACTAAGGGACTGTTCGCGATAGTCAGCCCCGAAGATTACGACCGGCTGAGCCAATATAAGTGGTATGCCGACCGACACGACAACACCTGGTATGCAAACCACTGGGCACAATCACAGACCGACCCAAAAAAGAAATACCGCATTCGTATGCACCGCGAAGTTATGGGCGTAGTCCTGAGCTTGTCGAATGGCCGAGTTATGAGCGTTCCAGACGACAAACTCGTTGATCATATCAATGGTAACGGCCTCGACAGTCGCCGCTCGAATCTCCGCATCGCAACGCAAATCCAGAATGGCTGGAACAAAAGAAAAACCTCCTCCCCGTGCTCCTCCATCTACAAGGGCGTCTGCTGGGTCAAAAGAGAAGCCAAATGGCGAGCTCAAGGCCGCCTCAACGGCAGACAGAAATTCCTCGGCTATTTCGACAACGAGCGTGCCGCCGCATCGGCCTATGACGCTTGGGCCGTAAATGCCTTCGGCCAATATGCGGTCCTAAACCTCCCGGCAGCTAAAACTGACCACTCCGAAAAATGGAGCTACAGGATTTGCTATGGCAGGCGGACCGGATAGGCAGCAGGAGACGCAAAAAAACTTCACAGAGATTTGGCGATGTTGGATTCCCCTCACCGAGCACGGTCTGGCGCAAAAGGTTTGCTTTGGCCGATAAGATTAACTATGGTCTCGTTCGTCGCATTATGCGTCCTGCTGGCGGTCGGGCATCTGTTGAGGAGCCGGGTAAAGCTCCTGCAAAAGCTATATCTGCCAAGCTGCATCGTCGCAGGAATCGTCGGCCTGTGCGTCGTGCAGGTCGCGGGAATTTCGGCGATGCCGGAATCGGTAAGGTCGCTTTTTGCCCGCTGGTCGGCTGTATGGTCGGGACTTCCCGGATTTCTAATCAATATCGTTTTTGCCTGCCTGTTCCTCGGCGTTGAAATTCCGAAGTTTTCCACGCTGTGGCGACGGGCTGCCCCGCAGCTTGCCTACGGCCAAATCGTCGCCTGGGGACAATATGTCGTCGCTATCGCAATGTGGTTACTGATAATCGGCCTTTTGTTCCCCTCGCTGCCGGCAATGTTTGCTGGAATACTGCCGGTCGGATTCGAAGGCGGACACGGAACAGCCGCCGGACTGGCCCCGGTATTCGAGCATCTCGGCTGGCCTGAAGGTAAAGACTTCGCACTTGCAAGCGCAACATTCGGAATAGTTTCTGCCATAATAGTCGGGATGATTCTGGTCAACTGGGCCTTTCGAAAAGGTTACGTCAAATCGGCCGGAACTCCTGCTAATATCCCCGAAGATGACTCCATCTCCGTCATACCAGTTGACGCAAGACCAAGCGCCGGGAAACTCACCGTCAAAAGCGACGTCATTGAATCATTCACGCTGCACATCATCGCCGTCGGCCTGGCTATAGGTATCGGCTATGGCATAAAGGCACTGCTCCTAATCATCCAAAGCAACGTTGCCGTACTGGCCAAACATAAATTACTCAGCGGCTTTCCGCTTTTTCCCCTGTGCATGCTCGGCGGACTTATCATCCAGCTCTTGGAAGAACGCTTCGACAAGGCCCGGCTGCTCGATTTAGGTCTTATCCGCAGGATACAGAACACCTCGCTGGACTTTCTGGTAGTGTCGGCAATCGCTACTATCCGGCTGGATGTTGTCGTCGCCGGGTTGGTGCCGCTGCTTATCCTCGTTATTGTGGGAATCGGCTGGAACGTCTTCTGCGTAATGGTTTTGGCAAAAAGAATGCTGCCTGACAACTGGTTTGGCCGGGCGATTGCGGAATTGGGCCAATCGATGGGCGTTACCGCAACGGGACTGCTGCTGTTGCGGGTGGTCGACCCCGATTACGAATCCCCCGCTGCCGACGCATTCGCCTGCAAGCAGCTCGTCCACGAGCCGATTATGGGCGGCGGACTCTGGACCGGAATAGCGATACCACTGATTGCCGTCGCCGGCCCGGCCAAGGTGCTGGCAATCGCCTCGGCTGCGGTTGTATTCTGGCTGGTCGCCGGCTATCTGATGCGACGACGAACTTCTCGGAATTGATATTTTAATGCCGAACCGCCTTTGGAACTCTGCCTCGCTTGCAAATAATCGATAATCAATATAAAATAATCAATCGAGTTGGTGAGAGTAGCTCAGTTGGATAGAGCACCGGGTTGTGGTCCCGGGGGTCGCGGGTTCGAATCCCGTCTCTCACCCTTCGTAGCGCAGCGGAGACCCCGGAATGTTTACCCGCCGTAGTTATGTTTGACGAAGGCGGGTCTTTATCCGGGGTCCAGTATTTTCGTAGCAACCTGTCCTCCGAAGCCCCTCAGGGGCGAAGGAGGAAGCGTAGAGCCCGACGTCGTTTCGGAATCCTGTCTCTCACCCTTTTCCTTACAGCAGATAGCGTATCGCGCCGCCATAAAACACGCTGGGCCGAGCAGGTTTGTCAACCTGCCCGGCCCTGTGACTTTCACTTTTTCTATGAGGGAAGCACAATCGCTTTGCACGATTACGCCTGATATGCGTGCTGGGTTTGCTGAAAACCAGCCCACCCAGCGAAGAAAGGGAGAGAGAACGCGCTTCAACCTCCATTACTGAATATCTCTATCACAAACCGGAGGTCTGTGCTTGTTTGCCGCTGGGTTCGCGAAGAGAATCCAAACCCAGCGAAGAAGGAGAGAGAGTAGACTTAAATTTAATTCAGGGATGCTTATTCATATCGCGGGCGAAGCCGCGGTTGCAATCGAGCTGGGTTTGTGAAGAGAGTCCAAACCCAGCAGAAGAAGGAGAGAGAATGAGTAGTTTTTCTCTACCTTATCGCCCCCGTTGTTTTGTCCCTAAGGGACAGCAGGGGCGTTTGGTATCGGGCTGGGTTTGTGAAGAGAGGCCAAACCCAGCGAAGAGGAGAGAGAAAATGTGTAGATACTCATCTATCTTAAACACGGCAAGAGCCGTGGTGATAGTCCGCCGGGCCTGCAAACCTCACTTTAGATTTTTTTTCAGTCTACGGTTACAGAGCCCAGCTTGGGGGGAGAAAACTCCTCGTGAGCATATTTTAATCACGGCTGATTGGCCGTGGCTGCTCTCGGCACAACGCGACAGCGAGGTCAGAGAATCGACACAAGCCGCCGGAGTTTATCTCTCTCTCATCAATTCTTCAATGGTCTCAGCAGGACTGATTGCCTTAATTGCGACGGCGCCTTTTAGGCCGAGGATGTTCGTAACGGTCTGCCTGAACATATCATCCGTTGCGTCCTCAGCAAGGACAGCCGATACGCCGAGGGACCGGGCAGCGATTTCCTGAGTAGTGCTGCCTGCCCTGATGAAGGCAATTGTGGGGATACCGGGTTTTGCGGCCTTTAGGGATTTTAAGAACCTCCCATCAGGCATATCATCCAGGTCCCACCTGCTGATAACACTGTTCACCTTTTCATTTTTCAAAGAACGAGCAGCCTCTAAACCGGACTGCATTGTTATTAACCGAATCGGCAGTTCTTTCAAAACCTCACTTCTGCCATTTAATCCAACCGTTAAAACTGTTGCTTGTACCAGAACAATCATTTACTTTCTCAAACTTAGCCGCATAACTTTATATGCGGGCGTTTTTATCCTTTTCTTATCTGCATATACTTAGAGCGAAGGGCGTGCCAGTCCTTCGACAAGCTCAGGATTAAAGAAATAAAAATTTTAAGTCGTTGATATACAGGGAGTTAGAGAGGTGCAATTTTTTCGGGGAGGTTGAGGCGAACGCAAGGTGTATGCGACCAATCTGGTTGTTAAAGTGCGGGAATTAACAAGCTAAGTTCTTTGAAGCGGAGAGGTTGGCCGAGAGGCGACCAGTTTGGTTGGCGGTGACCAGAATGGAACATTTTTAACCACAGATTCCACAGATTTTCACAGACTGCTAACCACGAAAACTCAAAGGCACGAAGATTTAACCGCCGAGAACGCAGAGTTAGTCAGCCGGTGAGGCGTTCTTGAATAAGCCCTTTCTTGATGCGAGCATCCGCCAAGGTCTTATTCTCGTCCGCCGGGCGAATCAATCGCCCTCGCTGTTATCAACGAACCGGCTGATACCTTATCATCAACTTAATATAACTTTTGCTTCGTCCGCAGATGCATTGAAGAAGCATTTTTTTGAAGCCGAGCAAGTGAGATTAGACACGGATTTACAACCGCGGAGAACGCAGAGACCGCAGAGAATTTTTTAACCACAGATACCTATGGCACAAGTTTACACAGATTACACGGATTTTTTGTTTTGCCACCAAGCCACGAAGACCCAAAGGCACGAAGAAACACGAAGGTTTAGGCCAGTTTGCTATTCAGTAGGTGGTATTGCCACCTAGCGCAAAACAACACGAAGAATTTTAGCCACAGAGGGCATAGAGCACACAGAGTAATTTGCTCGGCTACGGCGTTCTCAGCTAAGGGCATTCTCGATGCAAGCATCTGCGATAGCCTTTTGCTTCGTCCGCAGATGCATTGAAGAAGCATCTTTTTGAAGCCGAGCAAGTGAGGTTGGAAAGGATTTTACGATGTTTTTTTAGCATAGAGATAGAGATTCAGCCGAAAGGCGGGCTGTGGAATTGCGGAGAGAATTGGTTGTTTTGTTGAACGATGTCAAACGAGCAAGGCGGCTAAAAGACACAATGACAATAAGAAACGCCGCTTTCGTGTTTAGCAAAAATAGGGCCTGTCCCCATTTACAATTTACACCCCATTTACACCATTTACACATTTACACATTTACACATTTACACATTTACACATTTACACCATTTACAGATGATGTGTGCGATGTGAACGAGCAAGGTGGCTAAAAGCAAAGTTTTTATGCCTTTTATATGTCTTCTTCTTTTTTCAGTTATCCTGCCAAAAACTATACTGTCCCCAGATTTCCCATAGGGCTATTTAAGCTTCTTGAAAGATATATTCTGTGAGCCATCAAGTTCACATCGGAATGCAGATACATGATTTAAATCGCCAACCAATAAGCTGAGTAAATTAGCCTGAGTTTTTAAATCCATTTTATGACCGAAATAAATAGCTGAAAAATCATTTGGGT
>Ga0315551_10000973_pt1 | contig 22272 bp, 20 predicted proteins | sample SalMarSW160290MG_FD_203678 | JGI IMG/M metagenome (GOLD analysis project Ga0315551, IMG submission 203678) | Salt marsh sediment microbial communities from the Plum Island Ecosystem LTER, Massachusetts, United States - Salt Marsh Sediment SW1602-90 ...
TTTGAAAAGAGGCGATATATTAGGAACATCTTCTGTGGTTGGTAAAATTAGAATTATGGAAGATTTCCAAGGCAAAGCTATTAAAAAAGCTTTTCCGTCAATGCCAGTTGTTGTGTTGGGACTTGAAAACGTGCCTGGGGTTGGAGAGAAATTAAAAGTTTTTGCTAATATTGAGACAGCTAAAGAACAAGTTATCAAAAAGGAGCTCGGGTCTCTAAAGCTAAAAGGAACCGGGTTTCTTAAAGAAGATAAAAAGGTTTTAAATATAATTTTAAAGATAGATGTTTTGGGTTCTTTGGAAGCGATTGAACAAGTTTTAAAAGAACTTCCTCAAGAAAAAGTTGTTTTAAAGATTTTAAAAGCAGAAGTTGGAGAAATAAACGAGTCAGATCTAAAATTAGCCATGGGAAGTAAGGCTAAAGTTATTGGTTTTCGAGTAAAAGCAGATCCAATTGCTCAGAGATTAGCTGAAAGAGAGAAAATAAAAATAATATCTTTTGATGTGATTTATGAATTGGCCCAGGCAGTTAGAGAGCTTTTAGGAAAAAGGATTTCGTCTGGGATAGTGAGAAATGATTTAGGAAAAGTTAAAGTTTTAGAGATTTTTCTAACAGAGAAAAACCGTCAGATTATTGGCGGGAAAGTGACTGATGGCGAGGTTAAGAGAGGCGCTTCTTTGGACATTTATCGGAATGAGGAAAAAATAGGTCAAGGGAAAATTACAAAGCTTCAGAAAGAAAAAAAAGAAATTGTAGAGGTTGGAAAGGGAGCAGAATGCGGAATGCTATATCAGGGCGATGTAAAAGTGGAACAAGGAGACATCTTGCATGCTTACATTAAAGAAACAAGAAAAGGAGAATTGTAATGAGTAATCGTATTGAAAAAGTTAATGCTTTAATACAAAAAGAGTTAAGTAAGATTTTGTTTAGAGACATTGATTTTCCTCAAGAGGTTTTGGTGACTATTACGAGATGCGACAGTTCGTCGAATTTAAGCGAGGCAAAAGTATATGTTTCAGTTATGCCTGACAAGAAGCTTGATAAGGTTTTTGGGATTTTAAATAGAAGAATTTATTATATTCAGCAAGTTTTAAATAAGCGCTTAAGAATGAGACCAATTCCCAGGATAGAGTTTAGAAAAGAAGAAAAGACAAAAAAAGCAGCTCAAATTGAGGAACTTTTAGAGGAGTTGAAAAAAGAGTAAAAAAGTGTTATAATAAAACAATGGCCTGGTAGTATGGCCTGGTAGCCAAGTAGCTAAGGCGGCAGTTTGCAAAACTGTTATACGCGAGTGCAAATCTCGCCCAGGCCTCAGAGTATGCCGGGGTGGTGGAATGGAATACACGAAGGATTTAAAATCCTTTGAGAGAAATCTCGTGCGGGTTCGAGTCCCGCCCTCGGCACACTTCACTGCGTTCAGTGTAAACTAAATCAAAAACTCGCACATTGTGCGAGTTTTTGATTAATCTTTTATCTAATTTAGCTTTCTAAGATTTCAATATAGGTGTTCTTTGTTCCAAAGTTTTTTGCTTGTTCATAGTCAGCAAACCAAATATCAACATGATAATAACCTTTTTTTTCGTTCATTCTGTCTTCAACTATAAAAATCTCATCACCATATAATTCTGGAATTCTAATCTCTGTTCCGAAAGGAAGCATATTATTCGCTACAATCCCTTGTTCAACTATTTTTCCTGAAGCAGTTATAAATGGAGTATCATCTGTTTGCCAAATAGTGCTGGAATAAGCAGTAATTACTACTTTTACCTTTTTGACTTTAATAGGAGCTTCAGGATTAGATATTGGCAAGAAGCTGTTTCCTTGAATCGAAGATAATTCTAAAATAGGAGCTGGTTCAGATGAAACTTGAACGCTGAGAAATAAGCCACTGGTTATATATCCAGTAATTATTAAAATAACTGAGATTTTTTTGGCCCGTAAATAAGGGTCTTCTTTTTCTACAATAATATTCATTTTAAAACCCCTTTACAGGGGTTTTATCATATTAGCTTATCCACAGGCTTTGTCAAGGGTTTATTATGGAGCGGGTGAGCGGAATTGAACCGCCATCTCAACCTTGGCAAGGTTGCATAAGAACCATTATACGACACCCGCACTTCGCAGACCTTCGGTCTGCTCAGTGTAAACTTAAACTATTAATTAAATTTTCTTTATTGTGGTTTACACTGAACGTAGTGAAGTGTGCCGAGGGTGAGAATCGAACTCACGACCCCTTCTTTTTCAGAGAAGTGCTCTACCACTGAGCTACCTCGGCACTTCGCCTTCTGGCTCAGTGTAAACTATTTTGTTTACCCTGAACGAAGTGAAGGGTGGGCACTGAGGGATTTGGACCCCCGACCTTCTCGGTGTAAACGAGACGCGCTAAACCACTGCGCCAAGTGCCCCTGGTGCCCAGGGCGGGATTTGAACCCGCACGCTCTTACGAGCACGGCCCCTCAAGCCGCTATGTATGCCGTTCCATCACCTGGGCGGATTTTCTTTTTAATTTTGCTTTTTTGCCTTTTGCTATTCTTAAATAATAAAGTTTTGCTCTTCTAACTTTGCCTTTTTTCAAAACCTCTATTTTTTCAATAGCAGGAGAATGAATAGGGAAAATCTTTTCTACTCCAACTCCAGAAATTACGCTTCTTACTGTTATAGTAGCAGAAATTCTCTTGCCATGTTTTCTAGCAATAACCACGCCTTCAAATGTTTGAACTCGCTCTTTGTCCTTTTCTTTAATCTTCTGATAAATTTTAACAGTGTTGCCTGGTTTTATTTCTGGTAATCCTTTTTTAAGTTTTGCAAACATAATTTTAAATCCTGAGCTAATTCGGAGTTTAATTCTTTGAACTCAGAATTAGATAGTTTTATTTTAAGATAACTAGCATGGAGAAATTGACGTTTTAATTCTTTTGGACAGGGTTGATTCTTAAACCCATATTTTTTATCTCCAGCAATAGGATGATTAATATAGGCAAGGTGGATTCTTATCTGATGCATTCTTCCTGTTTTTGGAAAAACTTCCAGCAAAGTATAATTTATCTCGCCAAGGGCGGATTTGAATTTCTCCAGCACTTTATATTCAGTAATTGCCTCTCTTTTTCCTTTTGAGCCTGGTTCTGTTGCTAAATAAACTTTCTGTTTTGTACCTTGCCTTTTTGACCGGCCGATTAAAGTTTCAATTTTCCCCTGGTCGTTTTTAATATTTCCGACTACCAAAACAATATATTTCTTTTCTACACTCCTTTGTTTAAACTGTTTTTGCAAAAAAATCAAGGCCTTTTCGTTTTTTGCGAGCAAAAGAATTCCGGAAGTATCTTTATCTAATCTGTGAACTTTGCTTAAGTCAGGATATATGTCAGTAATTATAAGCCCTGCCGGCTTATCAACCACCAAAACATCATCGTCTTCATAGATTATTTTTACATTCATGCTTGCCACGTTTTACGTGGTGGGCGCTGAGGGATTTGAACCCACGACCTTTTCAATGTCACTGAAACGCGCTGCCACTGCGCCAAGCGCCCCTGGTGCGCGTGGATGGATTCGAACCATCGAAACCTTTCGCTTATAAGGCGAATGCTCTACCGCTGAGCTACACGCGCACGATTTTCTACTTTACCTCTTTCATTTTAATTTTCAAGGAAGGAAGCTTGATTTTGTTTGTTTTTTTAGACGCTGCTATTTTACTATTGCCTGCTTTTATCAATCTTTCAAACTCTTCTTTTTCAATGGTTTCTTTGGTAATTAAGGTTTGGGCTATTTTTTCAAGCAACGCTTTCTTTTTAGATAATATTTTTAATGCTTCTTTTTCCGCGTTTTTGACAAACTTCTCAACTTCTTTGTCAATTTTAGAAGCTACTTCTTCAGAATAATTCCTTTGCTCTGAAATCTCTTTTCCTAAGAAAACTAATTCTTCTTTTTCGCCGAAAGAAATTGGTCCTAAAGCAGACATGCCGTATTCTTTAACTAATTTACGAGCCAAGCCAGAGGCTCTTTTTAAATCATTGGATGCTCCAGTAGTTATTTCTTTGAATTTTAATTTTTCAGCGCAGTATCCTCCAAGCAAAGTTGCCATTTCAACCAAGAATTCTTTTTTTGTCTTAATTTTTCTTTCTTCAGTTGGCATTTTTAAGGTATATCCAGCAGCCATACCCCTGGCAATAATTGAAATTTTTCTAACTGGTTCGGTTTCAGGCAAAGAGGCAGAGACTAAAGCATGGCCTGCTTCGTGAAAAGCTGCAATCTCTTTTTCTTTGGCAGATAAGATGTGGCTTTTTCTTTCAGGGCCTAATAATACCTTTTCAATTGATTCTAAAAGTTCTTGCTGATAAACCTGCGTTTTATTCCTTTTAGCAGCTAAAATTGCTGCTTCATTAACAACATTAGCTATATCTGCGCCAGAGAAACCAGGAGTTCTTTCAGCAACTTCTCTTAAGTTCACGTCTGAAGCTAATGGTTTTCCTTTGCAGTGAATTTTTAAGATGTTTTCTCTGCCATTAATATCAGGCATATCTAAGACCACTTTTCTATCAAATCTTCCAGGTCTTAAAAGGGCTGGATCTAAGATATCCGGGCGATTCGTAGCTGCGACAACAATAACGCTTGTATTTCTTTCAAATCCGTCCATTTCTACTAAAATCTGGTTTAATGTTTGTTCTCTTTCATCGTGTCCTCCTCCAATTCCAGCTCCTCTGTGTCTGCCAATAGCGTCAAGTTCGTCAATAAATATAATTGAAGTTCCGGCTTTCTTAGCAGAGCTGAATAAATCTCTTACCCTGGAGCTTCCAACTCCTACAAACATTTCAACGAATTCTGAACCAGAAACTGAAAAGAATGGGACATTACTCTCGCCTGCCACAGCCCGTGCGAGCAATGTCTTTCCACAGCCAGCCGGGCCCACTAATAGAACTCCCCGGGGAATCCTTGCTCCCATTTTTAAATACTTTTTAGGATTTTTCAAAAAGTCAACAATTTCTTTTAATTCTTCTTTTGCTTCTTTTAATCCAGCAACATCTTTAAAGCTGATTTTTTCTTTGGGATGGCCTTCAGCTCCAAATAATCGGGCTCTGGTTTTAGTAAAGCTAAAAGCTTCACCAGCTCCAGCTTTGGCTTGGCGGAAGATCATAAAAAAGAAGAATATAAAGATTAAAACAGGTAATCCAAACATTAAAACAGGCGTGAGCCAAATCCAAGGCCCTCCTTCTGGTTCTGCTTTAATTTCTATTGTTTTTAATTTTTCTGAATCTACGCCAAGGGTTATCAATGATTCTGTAAGAGAACTTTCTGATTCTTTTCTTGACTCTGCTTTTGTTCCGTCTTTAAACAAGATTGAAATTTCTGAACCAGCAACCGTTATATTTTCAACCTTTTCCTGATTAATCTCTTCAACTAATTTGCTTAAAGAAATCTCTGTTTTTTCTTCAAAAGGGTTAAACAATAAAGCAAATACGCCTGAAATTATCAGAAATATAATTAGAACAAGAACAAAATTTTTAATCAGGAATTTCATTGTAATTTTATTATAACAAAAAAGGGCCTGCTTTTCAATATTAAGCAAAGCCCTATCAAGCTAACCAGATTCTTGTTAAATTTTTAGGCCACGGCCACGATTTTCGTTTCTTTAACACGTTGGGTAACCTCTTCTTTCGCAACTTCTTCAGATTGACTATTGGCCTTGATTTTCTCGAGCCAAATCATCTGACTCTCTAATGCCCTTAGGATTTTTACGACTTTCTTCCTTTTTTCACCAACCTTTTCCAGCCCGGCTTTCTCGAGCAATTCATCGCATCGCTTTTTCACAGAATCCAAGAAATCTTTCTTGTTCTCGTTACCTCTGGACGAATCAATCCCTGCTTGTCTGTATTCGCTTTTGACATCTTCGTATGCAACATCAAAGTAAGGCTGCGTCTGTTCTGTCAACGACTCTAATTGTTCGTCATAAAAAGCTAGATTTTCTTCCGTTTTCCTAATAGCGAAGTCGAGTTTAGATTCAATGGGTTGGTGATTATCAATGGCATCTTTAACCAGTTTTCTGTGATCGTTATAACAACCAGAGCACATTAAACCTTTAGTCCTGTCGCCATCAATGCACACTGAACACATATACCGTTTTTCTTCTTTTTTATCGGTCATTTTACTGACCTCCTTTCTATTTTAAAGTTCTTTTCTGGCTAACTCTCGATGCCTACATTATACATGATGATTAATCTTTTGTCAAGAGTTTTAGAGTCATTCGGTGTTCAGCCGGTTCAATTAGCAAAATTTTAAAATCATGCTTTTCTCCAATTTTCAGAGTTTCCTCCATTTTTTTCTGAGAACCAAACTCAGAAACATGGCATAATCCTTGGATTTGACGAGAAATTTTAATAAAAACTCCGAAAGAATTGAATTTCGTTACTTCTCCTTTTACAATATCACCCTTTTTATATTTTTCTTCAATATCTTTCCAAGGGTCTTTTTTCAAAGCCTTTAAAGACAGAGAAACTTTCCCGTTTGAAATATCAATAATTTCTGCTTTAACTTTTTGGCCAAGTTTTACTATTTCTGAAGGGTTTTCAATTAGTTGCCAATCTAGTTCAGAGATATGGATGAGACCCTCTAAGGCTTCCTGGGTTTTATCTACATTAAATTTTACAAAAACTCCAAAATCTACAATACCAGTAACTTCTGTTTCAACCACGTCTCCTATTTTATAATTTTTCAAAAGCTCTTTTATTTTTTTGGTTTCTTTTGCTTTTTCAGATAAAATAAGTTTTTCTTCTTTTTCGTCAAAATCAAATATTTTTACTTCTATTTCTTTGCCAATAAATTTCTGTAAAGACGTTAATATTTTCTGGCTGTCTCCTCCTTCTACTTTTGGATAGTTTGCTTGAGACAGTTGGGAAACAGGAAGAAAAGCTGGAATTCCTGATACTTCTGCTAAAAGCCCTCCTTTGTTTGCTCCCAAAATCTTTACTTTAATGGTTTCATCGTTTTCTTTTTTTCGGGAAAGTTCTTTCCAGGCAATTTCTTTGCCCGCCTTGGTTAAAGAAAGCTCAATAAAACCATCTTCGTTTTCAAGATCTACTATCTTGGCAAAAACTTTATCTTTGATTTTTAAATCTTTTAGTTTGCTTCTTGCTTCATAAAACTCTTTGCCATAAATTATGCCTGTTCCCCAAAGCCCTAAATCTAAAAAAATCGAGGCCTTGCCCTTGTTAACAATTTCTCCTTGGACAATTTCGCCAATTTTAGGAGGTTTCATTAAATTCTCTTTTTCTATAATATTTTTCATAATATATTGTTTATAACATAAATTTCCAATAAATGCAATAAAAAAATTATCCCCCTACGGGGGATCTCTCGCAGAGAGAAAAATTAGAAATTGAAAATTAATTCAGGATGTGATAAAATGAAACATATGAATATTAATTGGCATGGGCAAAGCTGTTTTCAGATTTTCTCAGCGCAAGGAAAGGATAATCACGTTTCAATTGTGATTGACCCTTTTGATGAAAGCACTGGATTGAAGCTTCCAAAGCTTCAGGCTGATATTGTTTTAGTCACGCATGAACATTCTGACCATAATAATGTTAAAGCAGTTTCTGGCGAGCCGTTTATTATAAAAGGACCTGGCGAATATGATATAAAAAAGGTTTTCATTCAAGGGATTTCTGGCTATCATGATAATGTTCAAGGAACGCAAAGAGGAAGCATAACTATTTATACTATTGAGACCGAAGAAATGCGATTATGCCATTTATCAGATTTGGGCCAAAAAGAATTAACTTCTAGCCAGCTTGATAAAATCGGCGACATTGACATATTAATGATTCCAATTGGAGGAATTTATACTATTGATGCTGCAGAGGCAGTAAAGGTAATGGCTCAAATTGAACCCAGGGTCATAATACCAATGCATTATAAGATTCCGAAATTAAAAATAAAATTAGATGATATTGATAAGTTTTTAAAGAACCTGGGAATAAAAAAGCCAGAATCTTTGCCTAAATTGTCTATTAAAAAGAAAGATATTTCAGCAGAGGAAGCAAAAATAATTATATTGCAACCATAATTTATAATTTTGAATTTTTTAAAAAAATTACAAAATAAACCCATACGTGTTAAAAAAACAATATTATGGTCAGTAATAATTATTTTAGGTTTGATTTTAACAGTAATATGGGTTAATAGTTCGTATAAAAAAATCCAGAAGCTTAAATCCCAAAACATTATTCAAGAATTAGATCTTCCCAAGATGGAAATGCCTGTAATCAATGAATAAAGAACAAAAAACAATAAATAAAATAGGGGATGTAAAAACTCGAGAAATAGTTGATGAGATGAAGGATTCATATATTGATTATGCAATGTCGGTTATTATTTCCCGGGCTCTTCCTGATGTCCGCGATGGTCTAAAACCAGTTCATCGCCGAATTTTGTATGCAATGCTGGAAGATGGTTTGACTCACACCGCTAAATTTAGAAAGTGTGCTTCAGTTATTGGTTCCACGCTTGCCAGATACCATCCGCATGGCGATATAGCTGTTTACGATGCTTTAGTAAGAATGGCTCAGGATTTTTCTTTAAGATATCCTCTTGTTCAAGGTCAGGGAAATTTCGGTAGTATTGATGGAGATAGTGCTGCGGCTTATCGTTATACAGAATCTCGGCTTTCAAGAATCGGCGAAGATATGCTAAAGGATATTGGAAAGGATACGGTTGATTTCCGACCTAATTATGACGGCACAAGAAAAGAACCAGTAGTTCTTCCTTCTCCTTTGCCTCAGCTTCTTTTAAACGGTTCTTTGGGCATTGCAGTTGGCATGGCAACTAATATTCCTCCTCATAATCTTACGGAAGTCTCCGATGCTTTAATTCATTTAATTGATCATCCTAAAACAACAATTGAAGATCTTTTTCAGTTTATTAAAGGGCCTGATTTTCCAACTGCTGGAGAAATTTACGGCAAGAAAGATATAATCTTTGCTTATTCTCAAGGCAAAGGGCCCATTGTTGTCCGGGGAAAAGCAGATATAATAGAAGAAGAAAGAAAGGGCAGGACTCAGATAATTATTACGGAAATTCCTTTTCAAGCTCAGAAATCAGGCCTAATTGAACAGCTTGCCAAGTTTGTTCAAGATAAGAAAATTCAAGGGATAAAGGATATTAGAGATGAATCAGATAAAGAAGGAATGAGAATTCTGATTGAACTTCAAAAAGATGCTTATTCTAAAAAAGTTTTAAACCGACTTTACAAGTTTACTGATTTACAAAAAACATTTCATTTAAATATGCTGGCTTTAGTAGACGGAATTCAGCCAAGAGTATTATCTCTTCTTGATATTTTGAATTATTTCATTGTTCATAGAAAAGAAGTTGTTGTTAGAAGAACAAAATATGATTTAGAGCGGACTAAAGAAAGAGCTCATATCTTAGAAGGTTTGCATAAATGTCTTTCAAAGATTGATGCGGTGATAAAAATGATTAAGACGTCAAAAGACAGAGAAGATGCTAAGAAAAATTTGATAAAGAAGTTTAAATTGACTGAGATTCAAGCAAATGCAATTTTGGAAACAAAACTGTCTGCTTTAGCAAAATTAGAAAGAAAGAAGATTGAGGATGAACTTAAAGAAATGAAAGCAAGAATCAAAGAATATATAGTAATTCTGAAAAGTCCTCAAAAAATAAAAGAAGTTGTGAAAAAAGAATTAAAAGAAGTTAAAGAGAAGTTTGGCGATGAAAGAAAAACAAGGGTTTTTAGCCAAAAAGTTGGAGAGATTGCTGAAGAGGATTTAATACCTCAGGAAGAAACAATCATTACTTTAACTCAAGGCGGATATATTAAAAGAATAAATCCTGCTATTTACAAGATTCAAAAAAGGGGAGGAAAAGGAATTTTAGGAATGAAAACCCTGCAAGATGATGTGGTTGAGCATTTTCTTTCAGCTCAAACTCACGATTCATTGCTTTTCTTTACTGATTCAGGAAAAGTTTTTAGAACTTTGGTTTATGAAATCCCAGAAGGCGTCAGAGTGGCTCGCGGCAGGGGCCTTTTGAACTTTATTGAGATTTCTCCTGAAGAGAAAGTTTTATCTTTAATGGCTATTGGCAAAGAGAATATTGCTCAAGGAATAAAAAACATAGTAATGATTACTCAAAATGGTATAATAAAGAAAACTGGCTTAGATGAGTTTAAAAACGTTAGAAGATCTGGCCTGATCGCGATAAAGCTTAGAAAAGATGACACGTTAAAAAGGGTTGCCAATAGCTTTGGCCAAAATGATATAATCATAGCAACGAAGAAAGGCCAGTCAATACGATTTAAGGAGCAGCACATTAGAGAAATGGGCCGGCCGGCTTCTGGAGTAAAGGGAATTAGCTTGAAAAAGGGAGACAAAGTAGTGGGAATGGATATTATTCAAGAAACAAAAGAAAAACAGTATTTATTGGTGGTAATGGAAAATGGTTATGGAAAGAGAACTGATTTGAAAGAATATAAATTACAGGGAAGAGGAGGAAGCGGTATTAAGACAGCTAACATCACCTCAAAAACTGGAGAATTAGTTTTCTCAAAAGTTGTAACAGATCAGGAAGAAGATTTAATTGTTATTTCTCAAAAAGGCCAGGTAATTAGGGCAAAAATTTCTTCAATTGCTAAAATTAGTCGAGCAACTCAGGGAGTGAAAATAATGAGATTAGAACAAGGAGATAGAGTAGCTTCGGCTACTTGTATATAAACATGAAGGATTTTCTAAATCCAGAGGAAATATTAGATAATCTTGAGCTAAGTCCAAACATGGTTGCTGCTGAATTTGGATGCGGATCAGGAGGTTTTGCTATTCCTTTGGCTAAAAAATTAGATGAAGGATTAATTTATGCTATAGATATTCAACAAGCTCCACTTTCGGCCTTGAAAAGCAGGATTCTTGTGGAAAATATTATTAATATTAAGATTATCCGCTCTGATTTAGAAAAACCAAGAGGTTCAACCTTATCTCCGGATTCTTTGGACTTAGTGTTTATTCCCAATGTTCTTTTCCAAGTAAAAGACAAAAGTGCTATAATATCTGAATCAAAAAGAGTTTTAAAAAATAAAGGAAAATTAATAGTAATTGACTGGTTGCCTGAGGCGACTCAAGGGCCAGCACAAGGAAGAATCTCTTCAGAAGAAGTAAAAGATATGGCTAAGGACTCAGGCCTTAAATTAGAAAAAGAATTTGAAGCAGGAAAGTATCATTATGGATTGGTTTTTGCAAAACCTTAATTATGATATAATAAATACAATATGCGCAAGTACTTAAGTTTAATTCTATTAATTGTTGTTCTTACTCCTTTAGCAGTTGAAGCAGTTACAATTGACAATCCTTTAGCAGCTAATAGTTTTGCTGAACTCATAGATGCAATCATTAATATTATTTTTTATCTTGCTATGCTTATAGCCCCGATAATGATTATTGTTGCTGGGTTTTACTTTGTTACTGCAGCTGGCGAACCGGAAAAGATTAATATAGCTAAAAAAATGATTCTTTGGACTTTAATTGGTTTGCTTGTAGTTATGAGCGCTAAAGGATTCATTATGCTTTTCGGAGAAATTTTTGGAGTAGAAACACCTTATAATCCATAAAGGTCGAACTTAAAATAAATTTAAGTTGTCAAAAAAAAATGAAAAAAGTTTTAGTAAGTTTAACTTTAATAGGCCTTTTAATTGTGCCGGCATTAGTTTTAGCACAAGCAGTACAAGCACCAGAATTGGAAATATGTTGTGGTCCTGATAGCGTGCTTTACAGAGTTATGAATTGGTTGTTTACAATTCTATTAATTGTAGCTGCTATTTTTATTATAATTGCTGCTTATATGTTTGTTACGGCTGCTGGAGATCCTGATAAAACAAAAACAGCAAGAAATTTCGTGCTGTATGCCTTAATTGGAGTGTTAGTTGCTTTTGGTGCAAGAGGATTAGTATCTTTAGTAGGAACAATAGCTGGTACTGGTGGTGGTGGTGGATGGTGGTAATATTTTGAAATTATCTTTGAATTAAGATAGAACCAGAGGTTTTTAACCCCTCATCTTTTGATTAATAAAAGGCGAGGGGTTTGTTTTTTATAAAAACCATAAATAACCCATTAAAGCAAAAACACTTATCAAATAAACTATAAATATTGGCTTTTCGCTATAATTTCTTTTAGTTATAAATAAAAATTGAATTATGCCAAAAATGGTTAATGGTATTAAAAGATAAACTTCTTTTAATAAAAAGTAGACGCAAGGATATAATATTAAAAAAAACAAACCAATAAGTATTTTGCTTCTTTTAAGCCCGAGAATAACTGGAAGAGTTTTTATGCTCTCCTGTTTATCTCCATAATAATCCTTTATATCAATAAAATTAAGTGCAGCAGTAAAGCCTATTAAGAAAAAGGCAATGATATTTCCAGGAATATTTAGATTTCCTGCTATAAAGAAATATCCTATTATAACCAATATTAAGGAATTAAGCGATACAAATATCTTTGAGAAAAAAGGAACTCTTTTTAGTCTTAATGGAGGCATTGAATATAGGAAGTAATTGCCAATAAATAAAACTATTAGGAATAAAGTTTTAAAATTAACATTTAATGAATATAAAACAGCTAATACTAAAAAAATCCAGGATAATTGTTTGTAATCTTTAAATGGAATCGCATTTGAAACAGTAGGCCTGTCTTTATTACTTATTTTGTCTATATTATGGTCTGTTAAATTATTTGTAAAAACAGAAAAGAGCCAAGCAAATAAAATAGCAATTATAATAAAAGGTATCTGGAATAAAGTAGAGGAGTTTAATTCAATAGATCCTGAAGAATAAACCTTAGCTAAAGCAATTCCTAAAATAAACATTAATTCAAAGTGCAGTAATCTAAAAATCCTAATATCTTTGAGAACGCTTACAAAGTATTTTTTATTGTAAAGATAGAATATCCAAACACTAAAAATAAAGATTAATAACAATAAAAAATTAGTCAATACTGTATCAGGGCCTTTATATTCTATATTAAAGATATTTAAAAAGCCCTTAACAGAATATGGCATAGCAAACCAAAAAAATATCACAGAATAAGTTAAAAAAGTTGCTATTAAACTTTTAAGAACATCTCTTTTTTTAATAAAGAAATAAATAAAACAAGCTAAAAGAATCAAGGCAATCTCAATTCTTATGCCAGGCGTTGCTCCCATTTGCGCTGTTTCATTAAGAGAACCAAAGAATGTAGCAAATCTTGATAATAAACTGCCATGAAGTTCTGGAAGCATATATGCTATGTTATAACCTTTTCCTAAGCTAAGTATTAAATCAAGAATGGGAGCGAGAATTATTATTGAAAAACAAGATAAAACAATCTGGGAAATCTTTTTAATATCTTCTTTTATAACAAGACGAAATAATATAATAAGGGCTAAAGCTAAGGTAGTCCAGCCAATGTAATAATGAAAGAAAAATTCAAACAAAATAGGACATTTGTCTGAAAACATCTCTAAAAAATTTCTTAAAGTAATGACAAAAAAGAAAGTAAGAATAAAATAAAAAAAAGGAACTTCATTAGTTTCTAATTTTGTTATAATTCTTTCACCTAATCTTAAAATTTTCTTAATCATATTTTATTCTATCATAAATAAACCCCTATAACAAAAATTTAGGGTTGATTTTTTTCATAAAAAAGGGTATAATAAAAAAAGCCGAGGTGGCGAAACTGGAAACCGCGACAGGCTTAGGACCTGTTGAGATTTTTCTCTTGCGGGTTCGACTCCCGCCCTCGGCACAACTTACCCCGTTAGAGATTTATTTGCTTTGTGTTTTTTTCTTGCTCTCGGGATCTCTAACGGGGTTTACTTCACAGATATTTTTGTTTTCTTTTTTCCTTCAATTTTTGGAATCCTTATAGTTAGGATTCCATTTTTCATTGAAGCGTTAATTTTAGAGCTGTCAACTTCAACAGGAAGAATAATTTTTCTTGAAAATCGTCCCCAATAACATTCTTGATAAAAGTAATTTCTCTCTTTTTCTTCAAATTCTTTTTCTCTTTTTCCGGTTATTGTTACCATATCTTTTTCAATAGAAATATCCAAATCTTTTGATTCTATGCCGGCAATTGCAGATTGAATCACGATTTCTTTATCTGTTTGATAAACATCAACTGTTAATTCTCCTTCTGAATCAAGCCAATCATCTTTTTGCTCTATAGGAACTTTTTCAAAATCAGAATCTTCTTCTAACTTAATTTCAACCCTTTTTTTGTCTATTGAGGGGGCGGGTTTCTTCTTTTTCTTAACTACTGGTTTTTCCTTAACAATTGGTTTTTCTAAAACCTCTTTTTCATTCATACCTTTTTTAAGTTTTTCAAAAAAATCTGTCATAAAATTATTTGCAAATACTTTTTATTTTTTTAAGTTTTTTAAAGCCAGAGGAAATAAAGAATACTGAACCGCTTAAAAGAATAACTAAGAAAATAACTGAGAAATATAATAGGAGATAATTTTTCTCTGCCAAGCTTTCTTCAATTATCATTATAGAAGTATTAAACAAACCATGCAAGAGGACAGCTATTATTGTTCCTTTGAAAATTAATCTTATTCGTTTCTTAGGTTCAAAAAAAGATAAAGCTAAGAAATAACCTAAAGCTCCAGAACACAGAGCGTGCAGCAAAGTGGCTCCTATGAAACGGAAAGAAGTAATAGTTATTGCTTCTTGGAAAAGCACTGGCGCTTCTCCTAAAAACAAAACTAAGATATTTTCTAAAGCAGCAAATCCCAGCGCTGTAATAATCATATAAAGCATAGTATCTACTGGTTCGTCAAACTCGGAGTCGCTGATTACTTTTTCCTTAACAATTAAAAGTTTAGAAAGTTCTTCTACTAAAGCTATCATAATAAATTGAGATACAATGAAGAATAAAAATGGGAACCTTTGAGGGAAATTTCCTCCAAACAAAGACAAACCAGCAGATATTTCTATTTCTATTAAGCCAGCCAATACAGCTGATAGCATTCCATAAAAGAAAATTTTCAGAACCATTCTTTTTGACTCAGGATGAGCATCTTTTCGAAGATAAAACAATAGCCATAAAATGCTGGGAGCGAATCCAAGAATGATAAAAATAATATATGTTATAATTTTGGCCATTTTTCAATCATTAAAGATTTCTTTTTATATTTAATAGGCAATTTTTGATAGATTTCTTCAGTAATAAAAGGAATAAACGGATGTAAGAGTTTTAAAGAGGTTGATAAAACATATAAAATAACTTCTTGATTTTTGAGCTTTGAGTTTTGAACTTTGAATTTCTCTATATATATGTCGCAGAAATCGTGCCAGAAGAAATCATGTAAAGTATGAGCTGTTTTTCCAAATTTAAAGTTTTCCAAGTCATTATTTACAGACTTTATTGTTTTATCTAAAGATTTCAAGATTCTCTTATCCGTCGCAGTTAAGTTTTGAGATTTGAGCTGTGGTTTTGAGTTTTGAACTTTGAGCTTTGAGCTTTCGATTTGTCCTAAGACAAATCTGCTGGCGTTCCATATTTTATTGCAGAATTTTTTCCCCATAACCATATTATCTTTAACAAATTTCATATCTTGATTTCCCATGATTTGATAAGCAATCCCAAAACGAGTAGCATCTGCGCCAAACTCATTGACAAGATTTATTGGATCTATCCCAGTGCCAAGAGATTTTGACATTCTTTTTCCTTCTTTAGTTAAGATGGTGGAATGAATGTATACATGTTTAAATGGAATTTCTTTTTTAAATTCCATTCCAGAAAAAATCATTCTAGCAACCCATAAATTAATAATATCCCGAGCAGTGCTCAAAACATCAGTCGGATAAAAGTTTTTAGCTGTAAAGGGCCAAAGAGCAGAACTAAACCAGGTATCTAGGACATCTGTTTCTCCCTTAATAGGAATTTTATGGCCCCACCATATTTGTCTTGAAATACACCAATCCTTTATATTCTTCAGCCAGTCAAAATATGGTTTTTCAAAACTCTTGGGATGAAACTTTATTTTCCCTTGCTTAACCGGCTTTTTAGCCATTTCGGCTAATTCATTCATTTTCAAAAACCATTGTTTGGAAAGAATCGGCTCTATTACAGTATCACATCTGTAGCAAAGAGCTCTGTTATGAGCATACGGTTCAATCTTTTCCAGAATTCCAATTTTTTCCATATCTTTTACAATTTGTTTTCTTGCTTCTGCCACGGTCATTCCAGCATATTTATCAGCCAATTTTGTCATCCGTCCGTCAGGGCCTATAACCTGTTTTTTTTCTAATCCGTGTCTTTCTCCTATTTCAAAATCAAGGATATCATGGGCTGGTGTTATTTTCATAGCGCCGGTCCCGAATTTCATATCAACCATTTTATCTCCAATAACTTTCATTTTCGCTGGCCCTAACACAGTTTTAATAGTGATTGTTTTGCCAATATATTTTTTGTATCTTTCATCTTTAGGATTTACGGCAATAGCAGTGTCTCCTAATTTTGTTTCTGGCCTTGTGGTGGCAATAATAATTGGTCCATATTTAATGTAATACATTTCTGCTGGTTTTTTCTTATACACAATTTCAAGATCTGACAAACTTGTTGAACAGCGAGGACACCAATTAACTGTTTGTTCGCCCTGATAAATCCAGGCTTTTTTATAGTAATGCAGAAAAGCTTGTTTTACTGTTTCAATATATTCTTTGTCCATAGTGAATCTGGCTCTAGACCAGTCGCAAGAAGCCCCTATTTTTTTAAACTGGTTTAAAATAATATCTCCGTATTTTTCTTTCCATTTCCAAACTTCTTTGATGAATTTTTCTCTTCCTAAATCAAATCTAGTTAATCCTTGTTTTCTTAATTTTTTCTCCACTACATTCTGAGTAGCAATTCCAGCATGGTCTGTTCCCGGGAGCCAAAGAGTTTTAAATCCTTGCATTCTTTTCCAACGGATTAGAATGTCTTGAATAACAGCATTTAAAGCATGACCAATGTGAAGCTCTCCGGTGACATTTGGAGGAGGGATGACAATTGCGTATGGTTTTTTGTGGGTTTTAGGAAGTTTGTCCGGATTAAAAAAACCTGATCTTTGCCAGAGTTTATAGATTTTATCTTCAACATCTTTTGGATTATATGCCTTAGATAGTTTCATATGTTTATTTTAGCATATTCTTAGATTAGCGTCAGCTTTGATTTTTTGGCAATCTTTGGGTTTTCCAAAATATCCAGCTATTCCTGTCATTACGGCATTATCAGTGCATAAATTTTTTGAAGGAACCAGAAAATTTAGTTTGTAGTTTATAGTTTTTAGTTTATAAGCAAATTGCTTGCGTAGTTCATCATTTGCGGAAACACCTCCCCCAAGAATTATTGTTTTTGTTTTGTAATCTTTAGCTGCTTTAATTGTTTTTTTAATCAATACATCAATTATTGCTTGTTGAACTTCTTTACACATCTCTTTGATGTATTTTTTATTCTTATATTTATATAAAACAGCAGTTTTTAGGCCAGAAAAACTAAAATCATAATTCTTCTGGTTTATCATCGGCCTCGGCAAGTTAGTTTGTAGTTTGTAGTTTGTAGTTTGTAGTTTGTGCGCTTCGCGTGCAATGGCCGGTCCTCCAGGATATCCAAGCCCTAAAATCCGCGCTACTTTGTCAAAACATTCTCCAGCCGCATCATCTCTTGTTTCTCCCAGAATCTTATATTTACTAAAACCCTGCATTAGCATTAATTGTGTATGTCCTCCGCTTACCACAAGACAAATTGCTGGAAAAATATTTTTGGAATTTGTTATTTGGGATTTGGAATTTGAGCCAACGAAGTTGGCGAGTATATGACTTTCTATATGATTAACTGGAACAATTGGCAAACCCCATTTTTTAGCTAAATCTTTAGCAAAATTTATACCAGTCCACAAACAAGGATCTAAGCCAGGCCCAACAGTTACTGCAATAAGATTTATTTTTGGCATTTTTGCTTTGTTTAAAGCTTTCTCTAAAACAAGGGGTAAATTCTTTTGGTGCTCTCTTCGCGCCAGCGTAGGATATACTCCGCCATATTTTTTATGAATTTCTGTTTGTGAAGAAACAATATTTGATAATATCTTGAAACAAGGAGGCTTTTGTCCTTTAGCTTTTACAAGAGCGATACAGGTATCATCGCAAGATGTTTCTATTGCTAAAATAATCATATTTATTTATACTATCTGAAATATTGCAATTTTTCAATTTTTATGCTATGATAAGATTGATTAGGTCCCATCGTCTAGTGGTCAGGACTCAAGATTTTCAATCTTGCAACACGGGTTCAACTCCCGTTGGGACCGCAAAACACTTGACAAAATATCTGGTTATGCTATAATGTAAATAGTACACTAAAACAATATTAACTTTTTTGAAAGGAACAGAAAATGAAACGCTTGATGATGACAATTGTAATAATGGCAGTAGTAATAGTTTTGACAAACAGTTCGGCTGAGGCTCAATTTGCATATCTCCGAAATCCCGATCGTTATATCAAGCATGGCTATGGCTATAGCTATAGATCAGTCTTGGGTCGGTCTTCCTGGACCAATTGGTCGCTTGGAAATAATTCTTTCGGCAGATACAGCGGGTATGGACGTAACGTTCGAGTAAAATACAATGAACGTTGGGATGTTCAAGGCGGACAACGTTCGTATGAACAGTCCCCTGATCTAACCGGGAAAATAATTGATGGAGCCATCACCTTGGGTGCGCTGGCGATTATTTCCAAGTAGCACAAGAGCTATTCAAAAAAGCAAAGGCGATCTTATATCTTATATGGTCGCCTCTTTTTTTTCTTAAAAAAGTGCTATTATACAAAAATATAATGGAAGACTATTATCTTAAAGTTGCCAGAGCAAAGGATTTGAAAAATCCAAAGGAGAGATTTCTTTTTAGGTTGTTTGAAATCTTCCCGGGAATTCTATCTTGGGGAGTTTTGTTTTTAGTTGTTTTTCTCTCCTGGTATCAGCCTGTTTGGGTTTCTATCTTTATTATAATCTTTGTAGTTTTTTGGTTTCTACGAACAGTTTATTTTTCTTTGCATCTCTGGTCAGGGTATAAGAAAATGGCTGAGCACGAAAAAATTGCTTGGATTGAAAAACTTAATGAACTGCCAAACTGGAAACACATCTATCATTTAATTATTATTCCAATGGCTGAAGAGTCATTAGAGGTTGTTAGAGACGGTTTTAAGAGCTTAGAGAATACAGATTATCCAAAAAATAAAATGATTGTTGTTTTGGCCTGCGAGGAGAAATTTAAAGATTCTACCCAGGCTACAGCGGAACAAATTAAAAAAGAATTCGGCTCAAAGTTTTTTAAATTTTTAGTAACTTGGCACCCTTTTCATTTGCCAGATGAAATTCCGGGCAAAGGGTCTAATGAAACTTGGGCAGCTAAAAAAGCAAAAGAGAAAATTATTAACCCTTTGGAAATTGTTTATGAGAATATAGTTTTTTCTTCTTTTGATGTTGATACTTGCGTTTTCCCAAAATATTTCAGCTGTTTAACATATCATTATCTTGTTTCAGAAAAACCAACCAGGACTAGTTTTCAGCCTGTTCCTCTTTTTATCAACAACATTTGGCAGGCTCCGGTAATTTCCAGGGTTTTTTCTTTTTCTTCCACTTTTTGGCATGCTATGAATCAGGAGAGAGCAGAAAAATTGGTAACTTTTTCTTCCCATTCAATGAGTTTTAAAGCATTGAATGATATTGGTTTTAAACAAACAAACGTTGTTTCAGATGACTCAAGAATATTTTGGCAGTGTTTTTTGAAATATAATGGAGATTATTATGTTCAGCCGTTGTATTATCCAATTTCTATGGATTCTAATGTAGCCAAAAGTTTTTTCAGAACCTTGGTTAATATCTTTAAGCAGCAAAGGAGATGGGCTTATGGAGTAGGCGATATTGCTTATTTCTTTTTTGGATTTTATAAGAATAAAAAAATCCCTTTTCTGAAGAAATTATCTTTAAGCATTGAATTAGTTGAAGGGCATTTTTCTTGGGCAACTGCCAGTATCATGATCTTTTTATTAGGTTGGCTTCCTTTGATTTTAGGAGGGCCTGAGTTTTCCCAGACCATAATTTCATATAATTTGCCAAAGATAATTAGCCAAGTTATGACCTTAGCTATGATTGGTTTGGTAAGTTCTATTTATTTGAGCTTTCTTTTGCTTCCTCCCAAGCCTCCGAAATACGGCCGTTATAAATATTTAATTTTTATCTTTGGCTGGTTTTTGTTTCCGATAATGATGATATTTTTTGGCGCTCTGCCTGCTTTAGATGCTCAAACCAGATGGCTTCTCGGCCGTTATATGGGATTCTGGGTCACTGAAAAACACAGAAAGTGAGATAAATAAGCTAAGCTTATCGTTTTGATAAGCTTAGCTTATTTATCTATTTCTATTCTAAATGGATGCGTTGGCGAAATTGGTCAAGCTTTGCTCTTAGTTGAGGAAAGTTTTTTAATTGTGGGTCTTGAATTAGAATTTCTTTTGCTGATTCTCTGGTTTTTTCAACCAAAGATATATCTTTTAAAGAATTCATCATTAAATCAGGAATTCCCCATTGTCTGGCTCCTTTAAAATCGCCTGGTCCCCTAATTTCCAAATCTTTTTCAGCTAAAGCAAATCCATTTTCAGAATTGATTAAAGCCCTTAATCGTTGATGGGTTTTTTTAGTATGCGAATCAGTGAATAGTAAGCAATAAGACTGATAATCTGCTCTGCCAACTCTTCCTCTAAATTGATGAAGCTGAGCCAGGCCAAAACGTTCTGCTCCTTCAATCATCATTACGGTTGCATTAGGAATATCAATACCGACTTCAATTACTGAAGTAGAGACTAAAACGTCTGTTTTTTTATTCTTAAAGTCCTTCATTATTTTCTCTTTTTCTTTTGTTGTTATTTTTCCGTGAAGCATTCCTATATTTAAGTCGGGAAAGATTTTTTTTGAAAGCTTTTCATATTCTTCTTCCACTGCTTTTACTTTGGCCCAGCTCATCTGGGCTTCTGACAAATGTTCATTATCATTGTTTTTTTCTATTCTCGGGCAGATTACAAAAACTTGTCTTTTTTTCTTAACTTCTTTTCTAATAAAATCATAGGTTTTATTTCTTTCCTCCGGTTTAATTATTTGAGTAATTATTTTCTTTCTTCCTTTTGGAAGCTCGTCAATTAGAGAAAGATCTAAATCGCCGTAAATGGTTAAAGCTAAGGTGCGGGGGATAGGAGTAGCAGTCATAGATAAAAGATGAGGAACAATATTTTGACTACGGCAAAGCTTGGCGCGTTGTTCTACGCCAAAACGGTGTTGTTCGTCTAAAATGACTAAGCCAAGCTTTCCAAATTTTACTTTGTCTTGAATTAAAGCATGCGTTCCAACTAGAATATCTATTTCATTGCTTGCAGTTTTTTCAAGAAGTTTTTTCCTTGAAATTTCTATTACTTGGTTTTTTAGTTTTTTAGAGCGAAATTGATCCTGTTTTCCAGTTAATAATCCAATATTAACTTTAAAATCTTGAAGCAGTTTGGCTATTTCCTGAAAATGCTGTTTAGATAAAATTTCAGTAGGAGCCATAAAAGCAGCTTGATATCCCTGTTTTACAGTGTTTAGAACAGCTATTGCAGCCACAACAGTTTTCCCAGAACCAACGTCTCCTTCAAGGAGACGGTTCATTGGTTTTGGTTTTTCCAAATCTTTTAAAATCTGCCAGGCGGATTTTTTCTGCGCGTCAGTTAATTTAAATGACAATGATTTAACAAGATTCTGAATTGTTTCTAATTTGATTGGAAGAGAAGCTGATTTTTCCTTATTAAGGCGGTTTCTTTCCCTTAAAACAAAGAGCTGAATATAGAAAAGCTCTTCAAAGGAAAATCTATGCTGGGCTTTTTGCGATAATTCCACAGAGCTTGGAAAATGAATTTCCCAAAGAGCTTTTTTAATTGGCATAAGATTATATTCTTTTATTATTTCTTCAGGCAAGGTCTCTCTGATTTGATTTTCGAGATTAGTTAATAAAGGTTTTAAAATATATCTGATCCATCTTGAAGACAAGCCAGCAGTTTCCGGATAAACAGGAATGAGCCGGCCAGTATGGGTTAAATTAGATGATAAATCTCCTTTTTCATAAATAGGATTTGATAGATACACTCCGTTTTTTGATATTGTTGTTTTTCCTGAAAGAAAAACATAATCTCCTTTTCTCAAAGTTTTCGTTAGATAAGGCTGATTAAACCAAATTGCT
>Ga0315551_10000976_pt1 | contig 22234 bp, 23 predicted proteins | sample SalMarSW160290MG_FD_203678 | JGI IMG/M metagenome (GOLD analysis project Ga0315551, IMG submission 203678) | Salt marsh sediment microbial communities from the Plum Island Ecosystem LTER, Massachusetts, United States - Salt Marsh Sediment SW1602-90 ...
AGCGCTTTCGCTGATTGGCCCGGGTCGGAATAGATGCTGTCGATGCGCACTGCCAGCGCCAGGAAACTGAATGTGTCACCTGCGGCCGAGATGCACTGCGCCGACCAGAGCAGCACAAAATTTCGGTTGCGGATCATCCCGCACTCCCATCGCTTTCCATCAGTCCAGTCCCGGTTCTGCTGCGGGCGCCTGAACCCGCTGCCGGCGCTGCTCGAAGAGATGCAGGCCGTAGAACATGCTGGCAGCCAGCATGCCCACGGTCGCCGCCGCATACCAGATCCAGCGTGGGTCGGCATTGTCCATGATCAATCCTGACAGGTACATGCCGACCGCGCTCGGGATCATCCAGCTGAAACCGTAAACCGCCATGTAGCGGCCGCGCATCGATTCGGGAGCCAATGTCGCCGCCAGCGCGTTGCCCACCGGTGCTGTGAGCATCTCACCCAATGTGATAATCGCCATCGCCAGCAAGAACAAGCCATAGGTGGCAACGTAGCCGTACATCCCAAATCCGATGACATAGAACAGCGTACCCAGAGTAAGCACCATGAAAGGCGGCATGGCTTCAACCTTGCGTGAAATCCAGAACTGCATCACGACGACCATGCCAGCGTTCAGGCTTAAGATGTAGCCCCAATATCGTTCACCGAGACCATAGATATCACGCAGGTATACGGAGAGCGGACCCTGCATCTGCGTATACACAAGCACCATCAATGCCGTGGCAAGCAGGAAAAGCATGTAAAGACGATCGTAGAAGACCTTGCCGTAATCACGGAAAGTCTGCAGGGTAGAAGGCTGGGCGACACCTGCCACCGGTTCAGGTTTGGTCTCGGCCAGCAGGCGGTAGACCAGGCCAGCTGTGATCAAGCTGGCCGCAGTATCGATGACAAAAAGCAGCAGATATGACCTTGCTGCCAGCAAACCGCCAACAGCCGGTCCAATAACATAAGCCAGGTTGTGAATCACCCGGTGCAGTCCGAAACCCCCAGTGCGCTTTTCTTCTGGCAACAAATCCGCCACCATCGCTGCCCGGGCTGGTCCCCCGATGTTCCCTGTCAGGCCGGTGATCAACGCGAAAGCTGTAAAAATCTCAATGCGCGTGATCAATCCCAGCGCCAGGACGGTGATAGCGCTGCTGATCAGGCCAAAAATCACCATCGATTTACGGCCAAACCGATCAGCCAGGCCACCGCCCAACGTGCTGCCGATGACGTTGGCGATCATCAACCCACCGAAGATCAAACCAACCTGGGAAAGCCCGATATTGAACTTTGCCGTCACGTACAGCGTGAAAAACGGGAACAGCAGCGCTCCACCAAGCGCATCGATAAAAGAAGCCCCCATCAGGTACCAGAATGGCCGGGGGTACTCTTGATAGATACTGCGCAGGGCAGCCAGCCGGCGCGTGATCATGGCTGGCCTGCGCTTCGTTTCGACGACCGGGCCAAATCGAGCCCCATCCAGCGCAGTTGGCGGCGTTCGAAAAAACCACGCTCGCTGAAAGCTGACCCGGCAGCACCGGTTGGGTAATCAATCACGAACGCCGTCCGTCTTGAGGCTGGTCTGGCTAGGATGCGATCCAGCAGTGGGCCTTCTGCGAGGCCGCGTACTGCCGGCGAGGTAACCATAACCAGGCGCTGTATTCCGGGCTCGACACCTGGCCGCAATGACAGGCTTGCCTCCAGGCCTTCGGCTGTCCGCCAAACCCAATGCAAGTGTGACGCAGCTCCTGTCCAACCAGCCAGCCCGCGTGGTCGGAAGATGCTCGTAACCGTCGGGAATGGCCAGATCAAACCTTCCGGGTGCAGCCGGCTGGCCAGTTCAAACTGGTCCCGCCATTCATCATCTTCGCGCGATCTGACCTGCGAGCCCTCGATCGTGTGCGTTGGTGCAAGTCCTCTCGGGCGGAACCAGGTACTGCGATCGGCCAGTAGTTTGAAGCCAAATTGGTTGTACAGAGCCTGGGCAGCTTGATTCTCCTGATCGACCTGCAGGATAACCTGGCGGGCACCTCGTTCGCGGGCCGCTTCAATCGCAGCCCCAACCAATCGACGGCCGATACCGTGCCTACGGTAGCGCGGCTGCACGGCAACATTCGCCATAACCCAACGCCGACTGTAATTCCGCACAGGCATCAGGCTGGCGTTCCCGACAACCTGCCCGTCTTGTTCCCATACAAAGCCAATTGGATTAGCGGCCGGCGGCAGCAGCCAGCGGCTTAACAGCCATCCCAGCCATCCCAGCCTGGAGAATAACCGCATGCCAGCTACCATCTGCCGTCCAGCTTGATCGAGCTGCTCTGCGAACGAAGTTTCGATCAAGTCGGCCAGTGCCCCCAGATCACGTCGCCCATCGAATGCTCGCAAGCCATGATCCCGCGGGCGCGAGCCAGCGCTAACCGCTGCCGTCAAGATTCACCCTCCAGGGCTTCCAGGAGCGCTTCAGCCTCATCCACCGTAATTTTGCCTTGCTCCACCATGCGCAGGATTTGGTGCCTCTCTTCTTCCGTGGCTTCCTGTGGAGACTCGCCAAAGCCAGCCCAGCCTGGACCCTGAAATGTGATTCCTTTCAGCGGGTCAAACTCGGCCTCAAGTTTGAAGTGATGATGCCGCGCTTTGCGGGCTGATCGTCGTGCGTTCCGCACTGCACGACGGACTTTTTCCTTGACCCCGAATTCGAGCGGCACAGCGAGTGAATCCATTTTCGTTTCCATCTCGGCCAACTCGACATCCATATCACTTAGCACATCGGCAAAATCAAAGCCGCCAAATCCCTGGCTTGCACCTGCCAAGCGCAGGACCAGATCACCACCCGCAGATAGCTCGAGTTCGGCTTCACCTGACCCCAGGAGGAAAACTCCCTCGTCAGCATCGGTTTCAAACCCGCGCCCGATTTCTCGATCCCCACCAGCCTGAGCTTTAACTCGCACCGAGGCCTGCGGGCTGACACGACAATCAAGATCGCTTCCGGCCTGCACTTTGGATGCCTGTCCACCCGGTGGGTCGAAGCTCACCAAAGCATCACCACCGCAGGAAACATCCACCATTCCCGCGACTTCTCCCAGAAGGACATCACCGCCCACCATGCGCATCCTGATTCCACCCTCGATCTCCTGGACGACGGCATCCCCCCCAACATGGTCGACGGCCAGATCGCCCATCAAACGGCGCGCCTGCATGTCCCCGCCGATCAATTCGAAAGAGGCTTTTCCAACCCGGCGCAGGCTCAGGTCGCCGCCGACCGTTTGCAGAAGAACTTCGCCTTCGACATCTGTGATTCGACAATCGCCGCCGACTTCCCCGGCTTCGATCCGGCCAGAGCGCGGCATGAAGATCAGGCAGCCGGAACGGCAGATAACCAGGGCTCCACCTTTCTCTTCCGTCACCTTCAGGTTGCCAGAATCAGGCGCCTGAACCTCGAGGTACGATTCGTCATGACCTGAAACGCGCAGATCTCCCCCGATGGCATCGATCTTGATCAATGGCGCTTCGCCCAGTTCAATTCGCTCTTTCTGCATTCGTCACCTCCAGAGAACTCGTCGGCTGGATCAAGATCCTTCCAGCAAACGCATCGCTTCCTCAGAACTCAACTTCCCGTTCGCCAGGTCATCCAGAATCCGGTGCCGCTCCTCATCGCTGATGAGCGATGGCTCAGGACCCACGGTGAAACCCATCGTTCGGATGGCATCTGTCAGGCGGGCGCGTAGCGTTGGATAGGACAGATCAAGCTCTGGTTCCATCCGGCTCAGTTTGCCTTCGCACCGAATAAACGTCTCGATGAAATCCAGCTGCTCTTTGGACAAGCGGCCAAGGCGTCCAAGATCGAAATGGCCCTCAATCGTGGTATCACAATTTCGACAGTGCAGGCGCGTGACCGAAAGTCGTTCTTCGCAAACCGGACAGGTTGTCAGCATGGTATTCATCTCTCGATCTCTGCTCACCTCAGCTGACCTGGGTACGGATTACATGCGGGTTGCTTGCCCCACGCCAGGTATGTATTGTTCTCGCGTTGCTGCGGGCACAAAGCGCCTCTCCCGCTGCGATCAAACGCCCGCCCAACCACACACTCAGACGGGACAGGCGCGAGGCTTTCCCCTGACTGAAGGACAACTGGCGGCGATTGCGCTCCAATTCGAGACGCCGCTGGAGGTCCAACCTGCCCAGCTCGGCCTCGTAAAAACCGTTTCCACACATCTCGCCGCCTCCATTCTTATTTTCTGCATTTCGATTTCGAAAATCTGGCATTAAAGTACCATCATTTTAAATAATGTCAAGTATTTTATTAATATTCTTGATATTCGGTTTTAGTTTTCACCATATTGTTCGGAAGACGGCCATTTTTCGGCCCGCCGCGCAGGAATTGGGCCGGCGCCACCCTGCCCCGGGGTTCTCTGTTAGAATGGCGCCAGACCAATACCCTCGAGGTTGACCGATGACGAAGCTTTTTCTCCCTGGCCCGGTAGACGTCGATCCTGAAGTGCTTCAAGCGCAGGCACACGAGATGATTGGGCACCGCTCACCGGCTTTTGCTGAGCTTATGGGGCGCGTGCAGCCGATGCTGCGTTCCGTCCTGGGTACTTCCAGCCGGGTGTACATCTCGACCTCATCCGGCACCGGACTGCAAGAAGCTGCTGTGCGCAATGTTGTGCAGTCAGAGCTGCTGGTTTGCATCTGCGGAGCGTTCGGCGAACGCTGGTTCGAAGTAGCCCAGGCCAACGGTCTGCCAGCGGATCGCCTTGACAGCGAGTGGGGGCAGCCGAATCGACCGGAGCAAGTCCTGGAGGCGTTTGGCGGTAAACATTATGACGCGGTCGCCATCGTGCATAACGAAACCTCGACCGGCGTTCAGAACCCGGTTGGCGAGATCGCTGAAGCTGTCCAATCGATCAGCCCGGATACGTTAATCCTGGTTGACGCCGTCTCCTCCGCCGGGGGCGTTTCGATCCCGTTCGACAGCTGGGGCCTGGATGTTCTCCTGACCTCTTCGCAGAAGTGTTTCGCCCTTCCACCGGGCCTGGCCTTCGCTGCGGTTAGCGATCGGGCGCTCGATCGGGCGCGTGAGATCGCACACCGTGGCTGGTACTTCGATTTCCTGCTCTTCGAGGAATACCTCGAGAAGAACGCGACCCCATCCACTCCGGCCGTTTCGCTGATCTTCGCTCTCGAGCGGCAGCTTCAGCGGATGCTGGCAGAAGGGCTGGAGCAGCGCTATGCCCGCCATACTCACATGGCGGAGTACGTGCGCGACTGGGCTCAAGCCCATTTCGCCCTCTTCGCCGCACAGGGATACCGTTCCAACACCGTTACGACGATTAGGGCAACGCGCGGCCTGCAAGTTCCTGAACTCCTGATGTATCTAGCCGGGCAGGGGATCTCGATTGCGAATGGTTATGGCCGCTTGCGAAATGAGACTTTCCGCATCGGCCACATGGGCGAGACCAGTCTCGCAGATCTGCAGCAGCTGACGACGACGATCGAAGATTATCTAGCAACACAACCCGACCAGCAGGCTTGAACGGTGGAAAACGAGCTCGAACTCACGATGACAGGGATGGCGTACGGCGGCGAGAGCCTGGGTCGTGCTGAAAACGGACGCATGGTATTCGTTCCATTTGCACTGCCAGGAGAGCGGGTCCGGGTTCGCATTCGAGATGAACACAAACGCTGGGCACGGGCCGAGCTGATCGAGGTTCTGCAGCCCGCGTCAGACCGTATTCAGGCCCGCTGTATTCATTTCGGGCAATGCGGCGGCTGCCACTACCAGCACCTCGAGTACGCCGATCAACTGCAGGTGAAGCAGGAAATCATCATCGAGCAGCTTGAACGAATAGGTGGAATTCAGGCACCTCCGGTCGTAGAGATAATTGCCTCCCCAAGCCCCTGGAACTATCGCAATCAAATGCAGTTTCATATCAACCCTAACGGGAGCCTCGGCCTGGTTCAACAGGATGGATCGAAGGTCCTTCCGCTGAGCGAATGTCACCTGCCTCTGCCTGCCGTGGATCAGCTCTGGAGCCTGATACGGGTCGAAGAACAGGACGAAATCGGGCGCATCAGCGTACGCACCGATACGCAGGATGAGACGATGATCGTCTTCCATGCGCAGGAAAGCCCAACCCAGGAGATCGAGGTCCTGGCGGGGACCTCCGTCGCATGGTCGACACCCGACAGCTGGCAGGTCCTGGCCGGCGAGCCAGCTCTCGAGATGCAGGTCCTGGGAGAGCGTTTCCAGGTGTCCCCCGACGCATTCTTCCAGGTCAACACAGCACTGGTCCCTGAGCTAGTGCGACGGGTTCTGCAGGCTGCGCGAGTCTCGCCCGGTCAACTCACCTTCGACCTGTATGCAGGAGTTGGACTGTTCAGCCTGTTCCTGGCCAAGAACGGCGCGCGGGTGATCGCGGTTGAGTCATCACCGGCAGCATGCGCCGATTTTGAAGTCAACCTTTATCCCTACTCCGACATCGAGCTTTACGAATCACAGGTCGATGCCGCGCTGCCAGCGATTGTTGCTTCTCCGGATCTGATCCTGGTTGATCCGCCTCGTGCCGGGCTGGGGCGGGAGGTAGTGGAAATGATCCTCGAAAAGCAACCTGCTCGCCTGGTCTACGTCTCCTGCGACCCGGCGACGATGGCCCGCGACAGCCGGCTGCTTGCCGCCGGAGGATTGCAGCTGGAACAGGTGCAGCCAATCGATCTCTTCCCCCAGACCTACCATATTGAGACGATCTCAACCTGGTCGGAATAGATCACATGACACGTTGCACGAGCGCCAAGTCAGGATACAATCAAGAAGATGAATGGCCCGATACTGATCGTTGAAGATATTCCTCATATTCTTGAACTGCTGGAGGTTACGCTCAAGTTCAAAGGCTATGACGTGATCACAGCCCGAAATGGCGATGAAGCGCTTGAGATCATCGCCGGCGGTCCTCCGGTCCTGATCCTGACCGATATCCTCATGCCACGCCTGGACGGGTATGCGCTGGCCCAGGCCGTGCGCAGCGATCCCGAAACCCGTCACATTCCAATCATCTTCATCTCGGCCACGTTCATCACCCCGGAAGACAAGGAATTTGCGCTCAGCCTGGGCGCAGTGCGCTTCCTCGAAAAACCGATCGAGGCTTCCGAGCTGCTCCTGACCGTTGCGGAGGTAATGACCGGCGAGTTCGAGGGGAATGCCCTGCCAATGGCGGAACGAGCCTTCCAGCAGGGTTATTCAGATCGCTTGAGGGAGAAGCTCCATCACAAGGAAAATCAGATCCGGCGTGCACAGCGCCTGGTGGAGACTGTTCCGCCCGAGCAGCGTCCAGCATTCGAAGCGCTCCTGGCACAGACCAGAGTCCAGCGCGACCAGATTGAAGAGGAACTGCGTACGCTCCACAGCCTGCTGGACGGAGATAAAACCCAGGGCGCGTAACCTTGCCCGCATGCAACCCCACTCAAATTGCTGCTGCAATCCATCGCATTAAATGGCTGCTTCGAACGCCTGCTTGAGCAGATTGAAGTCCACCCGTGAACTGAAATCCAGGCAGAGCGGCGTGACCGATATGACGCGGTCAACGGACAGCGCGTACACATCCGAATCCGGCTCAAGTTTTGATCGATCCAATTCAATCTTGAAGTCGAGGTGGCCTGGATCTTCCAGCGACGTCCGCCGTGGAGCAACCGGCACATAGTATTTCTGTCGTGAAAGGCGCGTCAGCCGCCATGCCGTGTCGCGATCCGCATCGTTCGGAATATCGATTTTGAGCATATCCACATCGGGGATCGGCTTCAATCGCAGCATCATGCGGGCAAAATATCCGGTGAAGTAGGCAGCAATCGAGAAGTCGATATCCTCCGAGTGGGAGAGGTAGTAGCCATCCGGCATTTCGAGCGAGACCGCCAGCGCTGGCAGACCAAAAGCGGCTCCCTCCAGCGCTGCACCGACGGTGCCCGAGATGGATACGCCGATCGTCAAATTTTCACCGTAGTTGATCCCGGCAACAACAAGGTCGGGGGGATCGGGCATGAGTTCGAGGATTCCATGCTGCACAGCCTGCGCTGGCGTGCCGCCGACTGCGTAGACCTTCCAGGTCTTATCCTTGATCGTGACATGCTCTTCATGCAATCGCCCGTCGGAGGTGACCGGCATGCTTCGTCCGGAGCCCGAGGACTGTTCACGCGGCGCCGCGACTGTTACAAAGCCCACCTCCGATAATGCCTGCGCCGCAGCCCACAAGCCGGGCGAACGAATGCCATCATCATTGGTGAGCAATATCTGCGTACGTTCTCCTGCGGTCGGCATGGCCTCATGATACGCGTCCCTTTGTTCATGGTCAATTCGGCGTCATGTCATGAGTTCAGGCTCTGCCCTCCGCTTCTGCCACGAGGCCATCGAAGAAAGCCGTCATCACCCGTTCCCGGGCCTGCGCCAGCTCACGTGCCGGCTGCGTGTAGAGCCGGTCTGATACATGCCTTAGTTTGAACAGATATTCATGATAGGCGCTGTGCGGCTCTCCCGGCTGTTCTACTCCAGTTGTGATGAATTGTCCGGAAGGTGCCGCGAAAACTGGCTGCCCGGCCTGAACCGCATATCCGATAGTACGTGCCACGCCAAAGGCTCCCAACACATCCAGTTTGTCGGCGTCGAACAGGATCTGGGCTTCCAGAGAATCCGGCTGCTCCTCACCCCGGTAGCGATGCGCCCGAATGCAGTGCAGGACGGCCTCGACACCGGTCTCATTCCAGCCTTCCGCGACTAGCACTTCTCGTGCGAATTCTGCCGAACGGCGCTCATGACTTGCTCGGCCCGATTCATCTCCAGGATGTGCGCCGCTGGCGTCATGCATCAACGCCGCCGCGCGCAGGATCTCCAGGTCGGCCCCCAGCGCCTCTCCGATCCTCTCTGCCAGGCGGTATACGCGCAGCACGTGGTCAAATCCATGCACTGGATCCGTCGCTGAATACCAGCCGCGAGCCTCTTCGATCGTCGGCATCCTTCGCCCTCCCTCATTCTCCCGTCAGGACCAGCGGCTTGCCATGGATCGGGTGCTTCATCACATGGATTTCGATCCCGTAGACGGCTGCCAGGTGTTCTGGTGTCAACACCTCTTCCGCCGAGCCTGTTTTATGGATCATACCTGCCGAGAGGAGCGCCACCCGGTCAGCGAAACGCGCCACCAGGTTCAGGTCGTGCAGCGCGATCAAAACAGCCAGTTGATCATCCCGAGCCAATTGGCGGACGAGCTTGAGCAAGGCGTCCTGATGGCGCAGATCAAGATGGGCAGTCGGTTCATCCATCAGCATAATCGGCGCCGCCTGGGCGAGAGCCCTTGCGATCAGCACCCGCTGCTGTTCGCCCCCCGAAAGTTCGCTGATCGGCCGCTGGGCGAACGCGGCGGTCTCCGTGCGCTCCATCGCCTCCCAGGCGATCTCGCGGTCAAGATCTCCTTCATGTTCGAGCCAACCCAGGTAAGGCGTGCGGCCCATCAAGACGATGTCCAGCGCGCTGAAGGCTGGTGGCAGGTTCAGCGCTTGCTCCACGACCGACACCCGGCGTGCTCGTTCGGCGGCCTTCAGGCGAGCGAGGTTCACTCCCCCGATGCTGACGGATCCTTTTCGCGGGGTGAGCGTCCCGGCCGCTGCCTTGATTAGCGTCGATTTTCCGACCCCATTCGGGCCGACAACAGCCAGCACCTCACCGGGTTCGACCCGCAGATCGATAGCACGCAGAACCGGTTGATCGCCATAGCCTGCTTCAACTCCAGCCAGCACCAAGTCTGGGGCTACCAAAAGCGCACCCTGCCCTTGGCCCGCTGCAGCAACCAGAGAAAAAACGGCGCTCCGATAACGGAGGTGATTACGCCAACGGGAAGTTCGCGCGGCGCGAGCAGCATCCGGGCGACGATGTCGGCGCCGAGCAGGAAGCTGCCTCCGAGCAGTATCGCGAGCGGGATCAGGCGGCGGTGATCCGGCCCCCATAGCAGGCGCACAACATGCGGCACAATCAGTCCCACGAAGGCGATGATGCCCGAAAAAGCGACTGCCGTCGCAGCTACCATCGAGGCCGCGATTACGATGACAAGCTTTACGCGCTCCACATCCAGTCCGAGCTGCCGGGCCTGGTCGTCCCCGAATTGAAGCACATTCAAGGGACGCCCGAGGGTCAGCAGCACCAACAAGCCAATCCCGAGGTAGGGCACCGACGCCAGCACGGGTTCCCATCCCCCAAGGGCAAAGCCGCCCACCATCCAGTTCACCGCCCGGTGCAGTTCCTGGGTGGAGAGCAGCATGATCATGCTCGTCATGGCCGTCGCGAACGAACTGAGAGCAACTCCTGCCAGGATGAGGGTAGTGACGGGAGTTGACCGTCCAACCTGGGCGATGGCATAGACGATGGCAACCGTGATCAGCGCTCCGATAAAGGCCGCCGCCGGCACGGCCGCCATGCCGAGCAAATCAGCCGGCCAGTGGGCGGCCATCGCCAACACCGCTCCCAGGCCAGCCCCTGAAGCCACACCGATGATGTAGGGATCGGCCAGTGGATTGCGGAAGAGGCCCTGGTACGCAGCCCCGCTCCCAGCGAGCGCCATCCCGGTCAGCATGATCAATACCGTGTTCGGCAAGCGGATCTGGTACAGGATCGTGGCGAAGTTAGCCGGCCAATCCGGTTCGATCGCCAGGCCAGGCAAACGGGCTGCGAGCAGGCGGATCACGCTGCGCAGCGGGATTGAGATTGGCCCTAGCGCTGCACTGAGGGCAGCCATCAGCACCAGGGCTGCGAGCGTCACTACCCACGGAAGCCAGCGAGCGCCGCGTATCCAGTGCAAGCCGACCGGATCAAGTGAGCTATCCGTCGCCATTGCTATTCGAACTTCTCGGGGTGGACGAGCTGCGCCATGCGTTCGAGCGCATCCACCAGGCGTGGACCAGGCCGATCGATCCAGTTTGTGTCGATCTCATAAACCCTGCCATCCTGAACAGCGCGAATTGACTCCCAACCCGTACGTGCGATCAACGAATCTGTCGTCGTCGGAATCCAGGGTCCGGAAGCGAAGAAGATAACAGCCGGATCGCTGGTCACAATCGATTCGAGGCTGATCTGTCCCCAGCCATCGATCTCGCCGGCAATGTTCTCGCCACCGACCATCCCGATCAGCACGTCCTGGAATGTGCCGCGTCCTGTCGTCCACGGCGCGCTGGGATCGGTGCCGTCGACTTCATAGAACACACGAACCGGTTCAACGCCTTCCATGGCCGAGGTTACATCCTGCACCCTGCCCTGGAGCGATTCGGCCAGCTCCTGCGCCTCGCTTTCATGGCCGGTGAGTTTGCCTACCGTGATGACATTTGCAAATAACTCATCGAAGGTCATCGGGTTGGGCAGCAAGTAGAGTCTCAAACCCAGATTTTCCAATGTCTGGATCTGTTCTGGGCTTGTGATTGTCGCCGCCAGCACCAGGTCTGGCTCGAGCGCTAGAATGGCCTCGGTGTTCAATTCGCCGTAGGTGCTGCCGATGCTCGCGATCGCCGCGGCCTCTGGCGGATAGTCGGAAATCTCATCCCGGCCGACGATTTGACCACCGGCGCCGATCGCAAAGAGCAGCTCGGTGTTGGAAGGAGCCATGGATAAGATATGCTGCGCCGGCCCTTCAAGCTGGACCTCACGGCCGAGGCCATCCTGTATGATCATGGGTGCGGATGTCGGCTCGGCTGTTGGCTCGTTGGTCGGCGAGGATGGGACGACAACCGTTGGGCTCGGCGCGATTGAATCAGCCTCGTCCGGCTGTGCGCCAGAGGCGCATCCGGCTGCGAGAAGCAACATCACGACCAGCAGCAAGGGTAGCAGGCGGACGTTCCTGTGAAGTTTCATCATTCATCCTTCTCAGCCCGTGAGGGCTGCAGATCATAAGTTTCGGATCGGTATTTCGAGGCCGGAAAAGCAATCGCCTTCCCAGCTATCGGTTCGGGAAGGCGTTAGATCGTCGAGGTCATCGGCGCACCATCCTTTCCGCGAAGGGCTAAAGGTGGACGGCGGAGGTGGGTATCCTGGCTTGGAAGCGTATCTTCGCTTCCCTACAGTTGCGGGACAGCGCCGGACTTCCGCGTTCGTGTTGCTTGGCGGTCACCGGCTTCCCCGGGAGCAGCCAGAGCATCCGGGCTCCTGGCTCCCTCTGCCGTTATCGGTTGTCGCGCTAGAGTATAGAGCCGAGGGTAGCGATGGTCAAGCGACGAAAATCCTCAAAACCGCGTTGACGCTCATTCTCCGACTGTGATAGAATTCACTGGTTTGAAGCACCATTTGGAGGCTTTTGGTGGCAAAACGGACAACCGGCGTGGTGCGCTGGTTCGACGGATCCAAGGGTTACGGCTACATCGAAGCTCAGGACGGAGAAGATGTGTTCGTTCACTATCGCGACATCGCCGGCGGTGGTTTGCAATTGCTCAGCCCCGGCGAAAAAGTCGCTTTTTTTCTCGAGAGCACAATTCGCGGCCTGCAAGCTACGGATGTCACCCGATTGAATTAATCCTGGGTTATCGGTGAGAGGTACCACGCCCCGCCCGGCGCTTTGCCTGACGGGGTTTCTTATATTTTGAAGCAATCACAGCTCGGCTGTGTGAAGAAGGAAAAAGAACATGAGTAGGACACTACGCATCGTCCCCCTGGGCGGACTGGGGGAGGTCGGTAAGAACATGATGGCGATTGAGTATGGCGATAATATTCTCGTCATCGACAGCGGCATCATGTTCCCCGAGAACGACATGCTGGGGATCGACTACATCATCCCCGACTTCCGCTATCTATTGGATAAGAAAGACAAAATCCGGGCTATCGTCGTGACCCACGGCCACGAAGATCATACCGGGGCGATCCACCACCTGATGGAAGAAATACGCGCCCCGATCTACGCCACCGGCCTGACGCGCGGTTTGCTTGAGGTCAAACTTGCCCGCGGCGGCATGCTGGCCGACATCGAATTGAACACGATCACCGCCGGTGATGAAATTCAGGTCGGGCCTTTCCAGATTGAGACTTTCCACGTCTGTCACTCGATTCCGGACGCAATCGGCGTTGGTGTCACCACGCCGGCCGGGCTGATCGTCCATTCTGGCGATTACAAATTCGATCACACGCCGGTGGATGGCTGGCCAACGGATTTCGGCAAGCTGGGAGAATTCGGGGCGCGCGGCGTGCTTGCGCTGCTGGCAGACTCGACCAACGCAGATGAGCCGGGCTGGACCCCGTCGGAGGCAGTGATCGATCCCACCTTCGATAAGGTCTTCCAGGAGGCAAAAGGCCGGATCCTGATTGGATCATTCGCCTCGCTCATCTCCCGCATGCAGCAGGTAATCCACGCTGCCGAAAGGCATGACCGCAAGCTGGCTTTCGTGGGCACAAGCATGGTCGAAAATGCCAAGATGGCCCGTAAGCTGGGCTACCTGGAAGCGGCGGACGATTTAATCATCAACCTCGACCAGGCGCTGAGCATGAAACCTGCTCAGGTCGTGTTGATGTGCACCGGGACGCAGGGCGAACCCTCCTCGATCCTGGGACGCCTGTCCACCGGCAGCAATCGCCAGTTCGATCTGCGTGAGGGCGACACGGTCGTGCTTTCTTCCTCCCCGATTCCGGGCAACGAAGAGATGGTGCACCGCACCATCAACCGGCTCTTCCAGCGTGGGGCGAACGTGATCTATGACGCCATTGCCCCGGTGCACGTCTCCGGTCACGCCAACCAGGAAGAGATGAAGCTACTTATGCAGCTCGTCAAACCCGAACACATGATCCCGATCCACGGCGAGCTGCGCCACCTGATCCAGCATGCTGCGCTGGCACGAGAGATTGGCATCCCCAGTGAACGCATCGCAGTTGTCGAGAACGGGACCGTTGTCGAGTTCAAGGATGGGAAGATGTCGATCGGGGAACGCATTCCCGGCGGATATGTCTTTGTTGATGGAAGCGGAGTAGGCGATGTCGGTCCACGCGTGATGCGAGAGCGTGAGGCACTTGCCCGGGACGGATTCGTGATCGTGCATCTAAACCTGGACTGTGACGAACGCAAGCTGCGCCACGAACCAGAGATTATCACGAAGGGCTTTGTCTTCGTGCGTGATGCCGATGAACTCCTGGCCGAAGCGCGCGAAAAAGTGACCAGCCTCGTACTTGAGAACAGCGATGGGAACCTGGATGAACGCGTCGAGAAGGAGCTCTCGAAGTTCTTCTTTTCCGAAACCCGCCGGCGGCCAATGATCTTCGTCTTCAGCTCGCGAGAAGACGCCTAGCTCCTCCGTCGGACTCCGGTTGGTCCGCCTCTGAGCCACTGGGTATAATCCACGCGATGAATCGTTTCCGCATAGCGGCTGTCGTGTTGTTCACCTTCCTCTCACTAACCAGCTGCGACCGCTACCTACCTGGCTTGCTGGAGCCTGCGGCGTCTGCAACACCAACGGAGATGCCGCCCCCATCCCCCACACCAGTCCCACTTGCAGCCCAGGTAAATGGCGAGCCGATCTCGCTCGCGTCCTTCGAGCGTGAGGTGGAGCGATACGAGGCAGCCCAACTCGCCTCTGGCATCGACCTTGCAACATTAGGCGCATACCGTGATCAAGTTCTATCGGCTATGATCGAGCTCAAGCTGCTCGCCCAGGGTGCTCTCACCCAGGGGCTGAGCGTCGAACCAGCCGAGATTGATCAGCGCTATGCTGGCCTGGTGGCAGAATTTACAGATGAGAGCGCATTTAATGCATGGCTGGAAGGACAGGACTTCACAGAAGATGAACTGCGTGCCAGCCTTACAGAACAGGTGCTGGGAGCCAGGATGGTAGCTTCCATTGTGGGGAATGTTCCGCAAGTCGTAGAACAGGTTCACGCTCGCCACATCCTGGTCGCCAGTCAGGCAGAAGCCGAGGAAATACGGGGAATGCTTGCTTCGGGTTCCGATTTCGCTACACTGGCTAATCAAGTTTCTCTGGATATCAGCACCCGACCGGCCGGAGGAGATCTGGGCTGGTTTCCACAGGGTTACTTATGGCTGCCACAGGTCGAGCAAGCCGCCTTTTCCCTGCAGCCGGGCGAGATTAGCGATGTTGTGGAAAGTGAATTGGGATACCACATCGTCGAAACGCTTGAGCGTGGTGATCACCGGACAGATGCTGACGTTCAGCGCTGGCTGCGTGAGCAGGCCGTTCAGGACTGGCTGGCCCAACAGCGCTCAGCCTCTGAGATTGAACTCTACATCACGCCATAGGGAAGGGGCAGGAGAGTATAGACATGGATGATCAATTCGTAAAGGTACCACGCAAGCGATCGCGCGGCATCGGGGGTTTCATCCTGAACATCCTGACGCTGATCGTGGTGCTGGCGATCATCGGAATCGGTGCGGCTTATGCGATGGTCTTCGTCAATCCATACGTGGGCTATAACCCCTTTCCACCGCCGACGCTTCCAGCCATTCTCGGCACGCCCACACCGACGAACACTCCGGCAATTCCACTGCCCACGGCCTGGACCCCGACACCTTCTCGGACACCTCCATCGACCCTGACGCCTTCACCGGTACCAACCGATACACCGGTACCATCACCGACGGCAACCGAACCCGGGCCGCCATTTGCACTGCAGCCCGGTAACCCGGTCAGCATCGTAAACTGGGTAAATGATTTATCCTGCGAATGGATGGGCGTGGGTGGCCAGGTCTTCAATCTGGATAACGCGCCGATTGCGAACCTGGGCGTCCACCTGGAAGGCGAGCTCGGCGGAAAGGCGGTCGACATGGATGCGCTCACCGGGAGCGCACCCGATATTGGCCCATCGGGCTATCTCTTCAACCTCGCAGATAAACCAATTGCCAGTGAAGGATCGCTCTGGATCCAGCTCAACGATGGCGGTGGGAAACCACTCTCGGAACAGGTTTTCTTCGATACCTATGACACCTGCGATGAAAACTTCATCTTTGTAAACTGGCGCCAGGTGCGCGAACAGTAGTTGAAAGAATCAAAAAACCCCCGCTCGAATATGAGCGGGGGTTTTTCTATTTCCTCTAAAGCGGATTTACTCATTTGCCCTTAGAGCTGTCTGCAATTCACGGCAGACATAATCAACCTCTTGCTCTGTAAGTACGCCGGAGAAGGGCAGCGCCATGCTGCGCTCTCCCAGCTCCTCCGTAATCGGGAAATCACCCCGCTGATAGTCAAAGCGTTCGCGAAAATAGGGCTGCAGGTGAATTGGTGTGAAGTAGGGCCGGGTTGGAATTCCGCGCCCCTCCAGCCGTGCTGCCAGAGCAGTTCGATCGACGTCGTGCGGCAGGCGCACGACATAAACGAACCAGCTCATGCGAGTGGTTGAATCGATGACCTGCGGTGCCTGGATTGAAGGGATCTCTGCCAGGCGCTCACCATACCAGTGCGCAACTTGCTCACGTTTCTCCAGCAGTTCGTCCAGGCGGGTCATCTGGACCCGGCCTAGAGCTGCGCTCAGTTCATCCAGCCGGTAGTTGAAGCCCAAATAGGTATGGTCAAGCCAGGTATCCCCCGGCGCCCGGCCTTGATTGCGCAGCGCTCTAATCCGCTCTGCAACTCGATCGTCATTGGTGACGACCATGCCACCTTCGGCGGTGGTGATTTGCTTATTAGGATAGAAGGCGAACACGCCGACCTTACCGAGCATCCCTGTCGGCCTGGAATGATAGCTGGCCCCGAGCGCCTCACACGAATCCTCGATCAGCGTCAGGCCTGCTTCAGCGGCGGTCGCGTTCAGGGCATCATAATCGGCCGGTTGGCCGAACACGTCAACGCTCAAAATCCCTTTCAATGGGGCTTGCGGAGTGCTGCCCTTGCGCGGGAGCCAGTGGTCAGCCTGTTTGCCGCCCTGCTTCAGATCCTGCACAGCTTGCGCCACCAGGTTCGGATCGATGTTGCCGGTCACTGGATCCACATCGACAAACACCGGAACGGCGCGCTCATAAAGCAGCACATTAGCCGACGATACGAACGAGAAGGGAGTGGTGATCACTAAATCGTGATCTTGAATGCCCGTCGCACAGACACACAGGTGCAGGCCGGTCGTCCCTGAACTGACCGCAATTGCGTGCCTGGCGCCGGTATGCTGTCGGATCTCTGCTTCAAAGCCCTCCACCTCCGGACCCATGCTCAGGCGTGGCGTGCGCATGACCGCCGCCACGGCCTCACGTTCGAGCTCTCCTAGATCCGGCGCCGACATCGGAATGCGGCGAGGTTCTGAGTTCGAATTCTTACTGCCGGTCAAATCTGCTCCTCCCTCAACGCTCACGGCCAGACAGTGCCCGCTCGGACGACCTGGCCAGCAGGGACATCGGCTTTAATCACAGCACTATTTCCGATCCGCGCCCCGTCGCCAACCTGAACCCCTAGATTGACAGTGACGGACATACCAACCAGGACCGCCCGACCCAGATTTACGCCGCCGGCCAGGCTGGTCGACGGTGCGACATTTACGTAACGCCCCAGCTGGCAGTCATGCGAAACGACAGCCCCGGTGTTGACGATGCTCCCGAAACCCACGTGGGCTTCGCTTCCGACATAGGCGTGCGGAAAAACCTGCACCCCGGCCTCCAGAACTGCGCTCGCTTCGACGAATGACGTGGGATGGAGAAGCGTCGGAAAATCAAACCCGGCCTCGATTAACCGTTGAAAAACGCGGACACGGCTCATGACGTCCCCAACGCCACCAACGGCGTTCACGGCCAGGCGGACGCCGCTCTCAAACAACTCCGGCAGCATCTCGGCCGACCCCAGAACCGTGCTGTCCAGAATCCTGGTTCCGGCCTTCAGTTCATCGTCGATTACGCCAACGATTCGATAGCCATCCAGCAGTTGAATCAGTTCGATCAGTGCCCTGGCATGCCCACCACCGCCATAGAGCAGTAGGTCCCCCGTTTTTTCTGCAGTCGGCGGAACGTCCAGATTCAGTTCTGGCCCCTCTTTAATCATTCCTTGCAGGTAGGCTTCCGTGATCAACGGTCCAACAGGCAGGGACTTTAGATCAAGACCCTGGATTTCCGCCAATCGGCGTGCCGGCTCCGTAATGCGTAAGCCCTCCACACCTGCCTCCACCGGGACCGGCGAGGGCGTCGTGGTTTCCGGTGGGCGCCAATCCGCCTCCGCCGCGATCCAGCACAGCAGGGAACCCGCACGAAGCAGGTCTCCTTTGTGTGCTGTTAGCGCAACGATATACCCACTGCGCTCGGCGTAGAGCTCACTGGCCGACTTTGTACTCTCGAGTGTGCAAAGCAGCTGACCCGCCTCCACCTGCTCCCCCTCCGATACATTCAGGCTCGCGAGCTGGAGCTCTGGCTCGTTCGGATTCAGCAACGGTATCGTAATCTGCTTTGCTTCTGTCATCGACGGCTCTCATGCTTCAGGTCAATCCCGGTTCGAATTTCAAGTCTAGCGTAAGCTCGACCATCCGCCAATATCCCCCGGATCGGGTTCAGGCGCTCCTCAGGCGGCGTGCGGCTTTCAAAATATCCACTAGCTGAGGTAAGGTTGCCTCTTCCAGCGTGCCGGCAGCCGGGATCGGTGTATCGGCCGCCCCCAGTCGTGCTGCGCGCAGCGACGGTCCGAGTGCTTCCGCCATGCGCGCCACGCATTCCGCACCCCACCCAAGCTGCATCGAGCCCTCTTCGATGGTCAGCAGCCGCCCGGTTTGAGCCAGGCTCTCAACCAGGGCCTGGTCCTCAAACGGGCTCAGCTGGGTGAAAACCACCAACTCGGCGAATAATTCCTCTTCATACGCAAGCTTCAAAATGGCCTGGCGGGCGAGTTCTGCGGAGTACCCATACGCTGCCAGGGTCAAGCTCGGCGCAGGCGCACCGCTCACCCTTATTCGGAAAACCGGGTAGGCATTCCCGGATTGCAGCAGCTCGCATTGGGCCGGCTGATCTTGCACCTGCGTGGCATACAGCAGCTTATGTTCTACGAAGAGTACCGGGTCGTCGTCATGCAGCACGACCTGCTCGATCAACTGCGCCGGATCGCCCAGGGCCGTGAGCGCAACCGTACGCAATCCCGGTGCACCTAGAAAGTGCTTCTCAAGTGATTGGGAGTGGGTAGGTCCGTATCCGCGCCGGCCTCCCATCGGTGTGCGAACCACAAGCGGCACACGTGCCTGGTCGTTGCTCATCCAGCGCATCTTGGCAGCATGATTCAGCAGCTGATCGCCGGCCAACATCAGGAAATCACCGAACATGATCTCAACGACGGGCCGCAGGCCACGCAAGGCCATCCCCACACCTAGGCCGACGATGCCCGCCTCCGAGACGGGTGTACTGAGTACCCGGCCGGGAAAATCCGTTGATAGACCGCGCGTAACCTTGAATGCGCCGCCGTATGGGTCGACCAGGTCCTCACCAAGCAGGATCACCTGATCAGATGCCTGCAAACAAGATTGAAGGCCGTGCTTCATGGACTCAAGGACAGTCGTCATCCAGCACCATCCAGCGCCTGTGTCAGCGCAGCGGGATCAGCAGGTGGTTCGGCTCGAGCTGCGGCAAAAGCCGCCGTTACTTCGTTCTCGACGGTTTTTTCAATGGAAATCCGGTCGGCCTCGGGGACCCGTTCCGCATGAATTTTCAAGGGATCAAGCTTACGGAAACGTTCAATCTCGGCCGGATCGCGCGTATCATCGCCCTTCGAGTGGGGGGAAAAGCGGTACGTCTGGAGAACAAGCGCCTGCGGCCCATTGCCATGCCTGACTTTCTCAATCGCGTTTCCTGCCTGGTTAAGAATTTCAAGCACATCCGTGGTGTTCACTTCCATGGCCGGTATATCGAAGGCTTGAAATCGGCCGGGGATCGTCCCCGCCAGATTATGGGTTATGGGTGTGCTCTGGGCGTAAAGATTATTTTCAAGCACGTACAGGATCGGGAGCTTCCAGAGCGAGGCCAGGTTCAAGCTTTCGTAGACCACACCTTCGCCCAGCGTCCCATCACCCATAAAAGTAACTACGATTCGCCCCGAATCGGCGAGTTTCTCAGCCATCGCCATCCCGGCAGCGAGCGGTAGAGTTCCGCCCAGGATGCCGTTGGCGTAGAAATCCATCCATTGGACATGCTGGCTGCCGCCCCGCCCACCGCATACACCACCCTTGCGACCCATCAGCTCGGCGGCCAGCGCCTGCATCGATCCACCGTACGCAAGAAAATGTCCATGACAGCGGTGGTTGCTGACAACGACATCACCATGTTCCAGATGATGCAAAACGCCAACAGCATCCGCTTCCTGACCAATATAGGTGTGTGTTGTGCCGTAGAAATCGCCGCGCGGGAACTGGTCCAGCACCGTCTCTTCGAAGCGGCGGATGCGCAGCATCTGCCGGTAGAACTCCGAATGTGAGGGTCGCTCCATTCACACTACTCCACGACTACCGTACTTGGAATTTCGCGCAGGCAATCATACCACTCACCTGCAAAATGACACGAGCCGCCCCTGTGGGCGGCCCGTATAAAGCCTATTGTGGCAGCTCGAGTTACATGTTCTTCTTTGCGAAGTCCTCGGCAACAATACGCCAAGCCTCATGCGTGCCGGCCGGAGCCTTGGTGACCGCAAAATAGCGCGCGCGGCCCTTGGAGAACTTGGTCTCGATACGCCAATCGGTGGCCTTGAACTTGGTCTTCGACTTCACATCATAGAATTCAAGCGTTTCTTTCATCGGTTTTCCTCCTTGGCTGGTGCCTTGTGATTGGATGGATTGGCCTAACACTGGCACCATCGTACCCGCCTTTTGCGGATTGCGCAAGGTAGGGATGCGTAAATAGCTGTGCAATATCTTTGCAGCTCTATCCGTCCGGCGGAACGTTTTTAGAGCCCGTGAACTCTTCCGCCGTAGCATATCCGGGCTGGTTGATGCCCTCTCTGCGGAGCACCTTCCATAAGGTCTGAACCAGGATTTTTACATCCAGCCATAACGACCAGTGTTCAACATACCACACATCCAGCTCAAACTTCGATTCCCAATCGAGAATATTGCGGCCGTGGATCTGCGCCCAGCCTGTCATGCCCGGAAGGACTTCGTGCCGCCGTGCCTGGGTCGGTGTATAGCGTTCCAGATACTGCATGAGGAGCGGCCTTGGGCCGACCAGGCTCATCTCGCCCCGTAGTACATTCCACAACTCAGGCAGCTCATCCAGGCTCAGGCCACGCAGCCAGCGTCCCAGCCCTGTCAGGCGCAGTTCATCCTGCAGCGGATTGCCCAGTTCATCATAGACTTCCCGCATGGTTCGGAACTTATAGATCTCAAACGGGGCTGCATGCAGGCCCGGGCGCAGCTGACGGTAGAAAACCGGTGACCCGAGCTTCCAGCGCACGAGGGCAGAAAGCACGAGCAAAAACGGGCTGAGCAGAAGGACTCCGGGCAGCGTCAGGCACAGGTCGAAAGCCCGCTTACGCAAGGGGACGCCTGGTGGAAAGAGCGCAGCACTCACCCTGGAGCCATCCCCGTACTATCGCCACTCAAACCTTCCATCACCGCCAGCATCTTTCCAGCCAGTTTGCCCCGGTTGAAGTGCGCTTCGACATAATTCCTGCCTGCAGAGCCCATGCTTTTCGCTCTCTGCGGGTTGCGTGCCAGTTCTAAAACAGCCCGGGCTAAGGCTCCCGGATCCCCCGGCTGCACAAAAATCCCCGCCCCGGCTGTTTCGACGACCTCCCGGATGACACCATCGATCGCCAGCACGATCGGTTTTCCAGCGGCCATGTAATCGAAGACCTTGTTCGGGTAGGTCGTCTTGTAGGCCTCGACACGACGCAGTATCGCAAGGCAGGCATCTGCGTCAGAAAGCCAGAGCGGAATTTGCTGCTTCGGGACTGGCGGCGTAAAGAGCACATTATCCAGAGCCATCGCCTGCGCACGATTCCGAAGAGCTGGCTTTTCCTTGCCATCACCCAGCAAGACGAACCGGATCCCCCGCTCCTGCCGCAGCAAATCTGCCGCCATGAGCAGCGTATCGAGGTCGTTCGACATGCCGTGCGCCCCTGCGTACAACAGCACGAATTCCTGCTCCAGGCCGTATGTCTCCCGCAGCGGTTTTCCCTGCGGCAGGTTACGGAACATCGCCGGGTCAACGCCATTTGGAACCACGTCCACCGCCAGAGCTCCGCGGTCCGTAACATGCTTGTAAAAGCCAGGCGAATTGATCACGACCCTGTCCGCCCGTCGGTACAGCCAGCGCTCCAGCCAACGGGAGAGCCCGATCAGGAGCGGAGTGGTGAGCACC
>Ga0315551_10000977_pt1 | contig 22199 bp, 20 predicted proteins | sample SalMarSW160290MG_FD_203678 | JGI IMG/M metagenome (GOLD analysis project Ga0315551, IMG submission 203678) | Salt marsh sediment microbial communities from the Plum Island Ecosystem LTER, Massachusetts, United States - Salt Marsh Sediment SW1602-90 ...
TCGTTATTTGCTAAAAAACCTACATTCTTATTTGCTAAAAAATCGACATTGTTATTTCCCATTTACAAATGTGTTGATAGACTGGTAATTAGTTATTTTTGATGTTAGTGTTATTTAAACTTTATCATTTTCAATTATCTTAATTATTCTAGTTTTTGGGTTTGACATACATTATTACAAAGAATTTAGTTGGATTAAATTGTGCGTACCTAAAGCTTTGCTAATATCAATTTTAAATAGTAATAACAGTTTGTACCATATTTAATACAGGAGTATATAGGTCAACTTCAAGCTCAGGTGTTTCGATAGTAATTATTAAACTGTAACGGATTTCAGATTCAACTTTTCCAAGCTTCTGCCTAGTTCGGTACCAACCATTTTTAGGATATACAGCTAATATATTTCTTCTTGATAACTCAATTCCAGATGTTGTAATGTAGTCTTTCTTTATTGATCCTTTGCTACGGACTCTTTCTCTCAAAGTCCATAATTCTGATGAGGTGTCTCTCGTGTCGTTATCATGATCCTCTGTGCCAGAAGATGCTGCTGATATTCTCCTTTTAAATTCATTGAGTGGTTCTAAAGGTTTAACGAGTTTGAAATCAAGCTCATGTGAATGGTAGCGAAAATTTGAAGCATATTGGCGATTGCCCGGGTTAGGTTCAATGAAATATGACAGTGTAACCCTAATTATGGCATCGCCTTCTCCCACCTCATCTCTGAGGACATCAGCTGGCCATGGAAGTTCATACAAATGGTATTCATTGTATCTAGGTATCGACTTTTCTAATCGGTAAGGCTGTATGGTTCTTTCAGCGATTAGTGTAAGTGAATGATTAGCACTGTATTTTGCTTTTTCCAATACAGGTGTTCCATAGCCAACAGCTCTTAGTAACGCTCTTCTGTCATCTTCCAGATTTAGGTTGCGATCTTCCAACATTGCATCTGTCCATTCAGCAGAATGTACAATTAAGCCCCGGATTGTTTCCGGCCAGTAATTGGGATACTCCGTTTTTAGTTCAGCTGCGATTTTGGAAGCTAATGCAACGGAAGCACTTGTGTCCCCAAATGATTGAAAGATGCTAGTTCGGTGGATCTTATTAGTAGTTAACAATTGCAGGCTATCTTTGAAGTCAACTTCATTTTCTCTGAAAGCTAGATTTCCTCCCTCCATTACAATGTCAGGTTTGTTAGGCCATTGAGATTCCCATGTTCCTGATGTTGAATTAGAAGGTCCCATCGCTCCATTAGGTGCAAGCGGACTCCAACCTGGCCATTGGTCTGTATCAATTCGGTCTTTTCTTGTATAGCTCCCAACTGTAAGAGCGTTATATGCTTGCGCAGGATCTTGAACAGATTCATAGTAATTCTTATTAGGGTATTCAACAGCAGTTTCGATTCTAACGTTTCCAGCACTTACTAAGATTAGTTGTGGTTCCTGTGGATCAAAGGTTTTACCAAAAGCAATCTTGTCAACTGATGCAGAACTTGAAGAAGGCCTACCACGAAACCCGAAATCTTTATTAGTTACTGATAAACAAAAAACTCTTGGATGGTTGGGATTGTCCACAATAGGCGTACTACATGAATATTCATAGATAGAACCGTATACTTCGGGATCACTGGGAGACTCAGGATTATATATTTTGAAAGATTCCAGGCCATGATAAAGTTGAATAGTATCGCGGCTAGCAAGGGCATCTGTTAAATCCCCATAGAGTGCTAGCCCTGCCATTCCAGTACCATGTCCTCCTCCTTGTTCACTGTCGAACTTGCCCCAATCATCAATCCAAGTATAAAGCCTTTCATCAGGTAAGTAAGGATTAATTAAGGCATGCTGATTGTTTACACCACTATCTAATAAGCAAATAAGCACGGAATGGTCATTGAACATATTTTCTGTTCGTTGAGCTAAGTCTTGTAACCATTGTTCTTTTTCTGCTAGGGTAATTCCCTCATATGTAATAAAGTCTGACAATTCCTGTGGTTGGCGTAGTTCGGCCAAATTATCAAGTAACATTAAAGATTGTGAGAGCTGATTAGCTGAGCCTCTGACAAGTCGCACAAAATGTTCTGGGAACTCCAATTGTAATTGTCCCATCGTTGCGCCAATGGTCTCAAGGTTTGTACCCACATCATTGATTTTGTTTTTATAATTGCTTGTCTTTCTAAACCATACTTCCCACCAGATTTCTTCATTCTCATCAGGGAATGGAATTTCTGGTTCATCCGACCAAAAGGCTTGTAAAGTTGCTAATTGGATAGTTTCAATGTTTGCGATAAGTTGGTTTGATTTTGGAGTGTCAGTTATGTTCCCCTGACGATCTTTGGTGTTTTCCGTCAAGTATTGCTCTGCTTTTTTGATAAAGTGTCTTATACTTCCCTTGGTTAACATTACAGCTACATGATAGCGATTCTGATCTTCCTGTCCAGGAAGCTTTTCCTGTTTGATATTTACGATTTGATAAGTTGGACGATCCGTATTTTGATGTAGTTGTTCAAATTTTAAGGGATATCCCCATTCAGAAGTAAACGTAACATATAAAGCATCATCACGAATAATATTTTCGGGAAGTTCAACTTCTTCAGCTAATTGAAATTGTTGACGAATTACTCCAAGTTGACGGAGTATCCTGTTACCATGCATAGAACGATTTCGCTGTCGTACCGGAAAATCTACTTTGACTTTAGTTGGATATTTATATTGCTCACTTGAAGCGTATTCTTCAATTCGACCAATATGTGTTTTATTAAAAGTATTGAGCATTTAGGATTTGCGTTTCTTTAGGGAGATGATCAAATCTGATATTTTAAGCCTTTTACGTTCGTGAAGTATCATTTCTTTGATGGTTTCCTCACAGGCTCTAACAACGTCAGAATAGTTCAGTCCTTCCACTTCTTTGGCTAAGTCTTGATATTCAATTCGCTCATTAAAACTAAATCCGGAAAGGTTTTTCTTGATAGTATCAATAATTTCACTCTTGTTGGGAAGTGGAAATGTAATAATATCGTCAAACCTTCTGAATAAAGCCTGATCTAATGCTTCAGGCATATTTGTAGCTGCAATAATTATGCTATTACTTTGATCTTTTTCGATGTTAATTAAGAAACTATTAAGAACACGCTTGATTTCTCCAACATCTTGTCCTTGATTCCGATGTGAACCGATAGAATCAAATTCATCAAATAAATATACTCCTCTATGATCTGGCATTGCATCAAATATTAAACGTAACTTGGCAATGGATTCACCCATAAATTTAGAGATCAGCCCATCCAAGCGTACAATGAAAACAGGAACTCCTAATTCTCCGGCAAGTGCCTGTGCGGTCATTGTTTTTCCACATCCAGGAGGGCCTTTTAACAGCAACTTTCTTTTGGGCATTAAGTTATGCTGACGAAGCACTTCCCATTTTCGTTGTTCATTTACCAATTTCGTTAATGATTCTCGTATTTCTGGAGAAAGAATCATATCATTTAGCCTGATCTTTGGTTGAAAAACTTCAATAAGTTCGTGTAGTTCTCTCTTAGATTGAGATAATGGAATAGTTTTATTACGATCAAGAAAGGAAATGGACCGGTTTTTTCTTGCTTTTTCAATTAAAGTCTTAAGTTCCTGTGCGAAAGTTGTATGTCCTTTTCGTGCTTCTGACGCAGCAATTTGCATTGCAGAAGCAAAAAAACGCTCATCATCTCCGTCTCCAAATGATTTGATTAGGCTTTTTATTTGATCAGCTGCTGCCATTCTTATTTTTTACAAAAATAATAAATCATAGATCTTATTGTATATAAATTCAGGATTCTTACCTGCTATTGTAAGCACGCGCACCATCTTAATTAATAAGCGATGGTTATAATTATTTTCCTTCATATTAGGAATCATTGGTTAAAAAGTAGATCAATGCAAATAGCAAGTTACAAAACTTTATTGAAATATAACTCCCAAAATCCCTCAGAGGTAACTTGGGACCAGATTATTGTACTATTAATTGCAAATTATTTCTTAAATTAGTAATGCTTGATGCATTTCTTTCCTATTGCTACTTCAGACAGTAGATTCTATATTACAGACATTGATATATGCATTGAGCTTAGGGTGGCGCATCCAAATTCTACATAAACAGTGGTTATGCAGCGAGACATTTCAAATATGCGTCACCCTTATTTTAATCATTAAAACTTTCAATAAGGAAATAGTCGAGATTACTTGTGGTAATGTTCAGCATCGACTCTTCATTGGGACTTGCAGACTGGTTAGAGCCCTATTTATTAGTGTATGTTTTATTCTTCACCGTAGTAAAATTTCTCATCAAGTAAATAGGAATTGATTTCCCTTATGAATAGTTCTAATTCATTATAGGAGTTAGTATCTTTTAAATCTTGAATAAAGTCTAATAGTAAATCAATCTTCTCAAGTTCCTTATTAATATTCAGTAGATTAATCCTATAATCCATGACGAAGTTTTTTAGATGTAATAATCTTGAAATCAGCACTATCCGCCAAATGCTCTATACACGTTGTTATGTGTTTTGTCCAACTTTATATTTCAATTTATATTATAGCAATAACTTACACTCCATTTTTCTCTAGCTCGGCATCCAGTTTAGAACTGAAATTAAAATTCCCGTTTCTTAAGTGATCAAAATAATAGTCGTAATCTTCTGGTGTTAAGAAGTTGAAAAAGTAATTCAATTTATCCTGCTGTTCGTTTAGTGTCTTGAAATGGTTTTTTGCTGCTTTGTATTTTGCCTTGTTTTCATCTGATGGTTCTTTGATTTCTTCATCACCTTTTATTTCAATCACTAAAATATTATTACCTATTTTAATAAAGAAATCAGGATTAAATCTCCCTCGTTTTGGGTGTTCCCCTTTTTTCCATGAGTATTCAATCGGGTAAAAATCCTGATCCGTTGATTTCAGCCAGGAATTAACGGCCTTGGAATTTTCTTGAAAAATTAGCCTTCTGATAAATAATCGTTCTGGTTTATGATCGGAAATAGCGAGATTCAATGGCGATTTGAAATTGTAAATATTGGCGATCTTTTCCATTGCAGATACAGGTCTTGTCTCATCTTCCTCAAGGTCTTTAATAAAAGTTCTTGTTTCTTCATCGCTTAACTTCTGAGTCAAATCATCAAAGAAAATTGTAGCGTCTCCTCGCTTGATTGCAGCATACCCAACGCTGTTTTTCTTCCTGTCTATCGTATTCACCTCAACCAAAGCTTTCGGTGACATTTTATATCGCACCGCTTTTGCAACTCCACGATGAATAACGCCAAATGCTTGATATATTCTTTGACGGTTATCATCGCTAACCATATCACCGCTTTCTCCAATTCTGTCCAATGAATCTCTTATGTGTTTTTTCAACCAATCCAAATCATATTTATCTGCATAGTTGGTCGGATTTTCTGTTTCTGCTGTTTCCATATCAATTGATTTGAAACGATTGTGCAGTTGTTCGGCAACTTCATCAATAGAAAACATTTTGTATTTTACTAAAGTTTTCTTTCTTCGACTTTCTCCTGTTGTTGCCCGCACATATTCCGTTTCCCGCTCCAAGGTTGGCGACTGGCGGATAAGAGTAATGAATCCTTTTGTAAATTCGTACTCCTTTTCCTGTTTGTACTCTTCGGTTTCGGTTAATTTCTCGTAGTCGATGTTATGAACAGTAAAGTGATAGTTCTGATCTTTCTCTACAGGATAGGAATAAACCCGTTTTTCGATCTCCAACACTTCATCAACAAGATGCTTGATTCTACCTGACCAGCGGTCATGATTAAATACAGTGACCACTGGTTTTTGTCCCAAATAAACTTCGGGAATGCGCAAGCCTCTGCCAAGCACCTGGGCAATTAACAGTTTGCTGTTAAAAGCTCTTTCTTCATGGGGCACAATCTGAAAAACATTTTTCACGTCCCAACCTTCAGTCAACATACTAACCGATGTGATCCATTCAACAGGGCTGTCTTTCCTGTCCACGTCTTTCAACTTCCTAACATTTTCTTTATGCTTTGGCGACGATGTGACTTCCAAAACTTTTTTGGCAGCATCTTCTTCTAAAACACCTTCCGTTTCTGCTAAAAATCGAATGAGATCATCGGTCAGTTTATTGCAGGCTCGAATGTCTTTGGTGATCAAGATGGTTAACGGCCTGACCAGGCGATATTTTGTATTCTTGTTTTCGATATGGTTGTCATAGATTTTTTGAAGTTTCTCATCCTGCGTATTGGATGAATCTTCCGCAACATAATCGATAATTTTTACAAAGGCCTGTTCAATTGCCTCTCGCAGAGAATAACGTGTGATGACGTCAGTAAAATAGTCATCGCCAATATAACAGGTTCCAGAAAGCCCGACGATGTAATTGAATCTGAAATCTTCATCAACCAAAAATTCTTTCCACTTTTTAAAGGATTTTCCTGTCTGATTGTAAACATGATGGGTCTCATCATTTACGATCAGAGTTCTATCGCCTTTGCCTGCCAGACTTTCACGAATCGATGATTTGACATGCTCATAGAGCGCATGGCAGTTTTCAACACAGATGGTTCCTTTGGTGATACTCTCGGTGGCATTGATGATATGGGGATTTTTGATAATCGCATCGTCAGGTAAAAGATTTCGCAAGGTATCATCACCAGAAAGCAGTTTGAACTTTTCCATCAGCCCGTCTTCAATGGTTGTTGATGGACAAACCACTAAAACATAATCCACAGCTCCTTCTGCCAGCAAAATACGGGCAATACCGTAAATGACATAACTCTTTCCTGTTCCTGTTGCCATGTCTAGTGAGCAGGAAAGTTTATTGGGGAATTGCAGATGTTTCCTGAACTGTTCAAATGTGCCGTAAAAAGTTTGCAGCGTTTCATTATTATGATAATTTTCTTCGGCAAGGTCGGCGACACTCTTGTAATTGCTGCTTAAAAGGTAAGAAAGTGTATTGCGGATCGCCGTCTTCTGATATTCCCGTTCCCCGCACAGGGCGTCCAAAAAGCCTTCGTATTTATTAATATCAAACACAGCGGGATTGACGCTTTTGCTGACGTTTAAAACAAGATCTTGGTTGAGAAAGCGTTGATGATCCAGCATATTATTTGCCTCCCCGTTTTACGTGCTTTGGGCCACCAAAATCATGCAGCGTCTTTATTTCCCTGTATTCATTCCCGTATATATCCAGATAAGTAATCATGATCTGCTTTATAATATTTTCCAAAGGCAATAATACCTTCCAGCCGTTTTTCTCAATCTCGCTAGCGTAATAGGATTTATCCAGATTGAATATTTCACCGTCATAATCGAAATCCACCATGATCATGGAAAGCGATTCCCGATTTTCCAATTGGCTTGCGCCTTTCAGCATGGATTCACTTTTGAATGTTTTGATTTTAATAACCGCATATTCAAGCAGTTGATCTTTAGGCTTTTCAATTGAATATGAGCATGCCACTTTAGGCTGGCGGATAAAATCAAAACCGACTGCGTCCACAGTATCATTGACCTGACTTTCATCAATGGGTTGTTTTATGGCTTCAAAATCCTTGCTGTGCAATTCATTGATAATTGAGTAGGGAATCCGTAAAATAAAATAGCGCACCGAACCTTTATCGATATAATCTTCCAGAAAGGTCACGCTGGCGGCAGGGGCGATAATAAAAAACTGGCTGCCGATCTTGGAACCGATCATAGAATGCAGGTCGTCGATAAAGCCGTAATCCAGCACTACACCGCCTTCTTTTTGATAATCAAAAACCAGCACATCCGAACGACCTTTGTATCCGTCCAGTTCAAGACCTGAAACCCTGTGCTTGGCATCCCGACAATTGAACAGCAGCAGCGCAAACTTGCGCCACTCTGGCCAGAGTAATTTTTTCAGCATAGCGAAATCGTAAAGCCCTGCATGATACAAAGTAAATGGTTTTGGTTTTAACTTTTTGCCTTTATTGCCGATTTCACTTTTCAGATTGAGCAGGCGTTTTTGCATGGTGTAAACAGCCAGTTTGCCGCAGTCAATGCCGATCCAGCGGCGACTTAATTTTTCAGCAACAGCTAATGTTGTGCCTGAACCTGCGAAAGCGTCTAAAATAAGATCCCCAGGATTTGACGACACTTTGATGACTCTTTCAAGTAAGGTTTCTGGTTTTTGGGTTGGATAACCAATGCGCTCAATTGCTTGGGAATTTGTTGCGTATATATCCGTCCAAATAGTTTGAAGTGGAATCCCTTTGTCTTCATAAAGGTAACGCTTTATCCTAATTCCCCCTTTTTTTGTGAAAAAAAGCTTATCTTCTTTGTCTAATATTTCCATTGTTGAAATGGGACAACGCCACAAACCTTCAACACCCTTATATGTATATTTGTAGCCTCCGCCAGAAAGTCCTTTAGCCGTTATTGGACCATCTTGCCATCTCCTGCCATCAGGATCGACATTTTTAAATCTCGCTAAATACTTTTTACTATAAGGCTCGTATTCTTGATTCCATATATAAGTTTCATCATTCACATAATAGAAAATAAAATCTGCATTATTACCGAATTTTCCAGAATCACTATGTGCGCTTGTTCGTTTCCATACAATTTCATTTTTAAAATTCTGTTCGCCAAATATTTCATCCAAAACAACTTTTAAATAGTGTCCCTTTTTTTGATCTAGATGAATAAAAATAGAGCCATCACCTGAAAGAAGTTCTCTTAAAAAAATCAATCGTTTCCTTAGGAATTCAATGAACTGGGCTCCAACAATTTTATCTTGATAAGCCTTCTGATCTTGACTTCCTTTAAATTCCTGTTTGGTCGCAAACGGCGGATCGATATAGATTAGTTTCACCTGTCCCTTCACTTCAGGATCATCGAGCAGTGATTTCATAACCTGCAAGTTGTCGCCGAAAATCAGTTTATTTGTCCAGCCGTTACCATTTGTACCAAAGGTCTTAATCGGCTGTAAGGGCACGGCCATAGTATCGGCCAAAATATCTTCTTCCCGCTCCTTTCCCGCATAAACCAGTTCATATTCCTTTTTTTCAGGTGGGAACAGTATACGCTTATAATCCAAAGGCAGGTCTTCGCCTTTCTCTAGCAATTCAATAATTTTATCTTTGTCTCGTTCATTCAAAGTCGCCACAGATTTACTCCTTTCACTTATTTTGTTGCTTCAATTTCATATTCTTGTATTAAGCCTTCATCGGAGAAACTAAAATACGAATTTTCTTCAATGATGACATAATCAAAAATTCGTAATTACTTTTTAAGTACGGCTTTTATCAAATCTTTGATCAATCGATTATCTACTTCTCTTAGCTCAATATTTCCAGCTGGGTGCATGTTGGTCACGATAAAAGAAGGCACTTTATATTTTAACTAAAGTGCATTTTTAGCTATTTCATTTACATTAAAGTTGTGCATTACATATAAGGGCTATGTTAATGAGTAGTGGTGGACTTCGGGGATTAATAATATTAAGTTACACAAAACTTAAAACGAGGTAGAACCCACGATTGTGATGCAAACACAATTATTATCTATACACAATGTTGGCGTTTTGTTAAATTTAATTGAATATGGTTAAACTATATATTAATACAGAAAAGAAAAGAATCATCAATTGTATTTTATGTGATTTCCAAGATAAAGAACCCAATATTTTTGATAGTTTCCGTATATTTTCAAATTTTAATTCAACCTGTTTAATTTCATTTATTTCAGTATTCTTAATAAATCCAATTTGGCAAAAAAGTACTTTAAAGAATGCCTTTGATAATGATTCTTTTTTTAGGTCTATAAAATTGTCAGGTAATGATTTGTTATGTTTTTTAAAGACTTCCTTCCTTGTCGATATTATATGTCTAGTTAGACGCAAATCATAAAGCCTGCTGATTATAGAGATAGAGCCAAAAAAGACTGAGACAAAAACCAATAAGATGGTAAATAAATAGAAAACAAAATTCCAATCTAAAGGCAATGAAGAATTAATTATTATTTCAGGGTATTTGTGTCTAATCGAAATTAGGTATCCTAAAAATCCAAACCCAATGGTAGTAAATAGATTTTGTGTATAACCAAATTGACTTAATATTTGGTTACTCCAAAATCTGTATCTTTCGTTGTACTCTTTCATTATTTGATCACGGGTCATTTGATTTATTTTATAAATTATTACTATTTGTTAAAGCTTTTAACGGTGTGAAACACTAGAGTATGTCAATGTCCATGAAATATGTGGTATATTATGTATTATTAGTTACATTTGTTATAATACTATTCTTTCCTAAACTCTTGGCTAGGTGAAGCTTACATACCATTTATTTCATCTGCCCATTTAATAAGCTGTTTTACGATTGTTTTTATTTCAGGACTTAGCTGCTTCTTATACTTTACATTCTCTCTTAACAATGCTTTCAAATATTTTCCTTGTGGGACACAAATATTTCTAGCAAGGTTTCTATATTTATCATTTTGTCTTCCATATAGTATAGCTTTTGTATTGGCAATATTAGTTCTGTTTCCTTTTTGTGCTTTTACATGGACAACCTCTGGGTAATAAAATTCAAGTTCTCTTTTTCTTAATATTTTATTTTTAATCCCAAATGTATTTAGTTTTCTATGAAATCTCGATGCTTCAGCACTTGGTGGTGATCCAGGTTCTGAATCTCGGTCATGTAACCAGTATGTATATTTTTGAGATGATACAATATTGGAAATATCAATTGTCCCTTTAATAATACCTGATACATTTGATCCTCCATATTGTATAATTCCAACCGCAACATCCTTAAAATCTTTAGCATAGAGGTTTCTTATTATATGTTCCCAAAATATTACATCGGATGATCCTTCAACAAGCAGGCAAATGTCATGATTAAATATATCTGAAGGTCTAATTCCAAGATCGCTTAACACAGTTTCAATTGCTTTTTTATCTACTTTAATTAATGTACGGGCTCCTTTAATATTTGATATCCTAAAAAAGGACATAAGATCAGCAAAATTAAGTATCACTTGAGAGTGAGTGCCAAGGAAAACTTGGACATTTTTCTTTATAACTAATTCATTCAGGTAATGGAAAAATTTACGTTGGAGATCAGGGTGCAATCCTAATTCTGGCTCATCTAGCAAAACAATATTTGCACCTGAAAGAGTTGTTTTAACAAGTACATCAAGAAAATGTTTTAATCCTGTTCCAGAATATAAAATATCAAGCTTTCTACCATATTCTTCATACATTAATGTAGGAATGTGATTTTCAGTGATATCACTGTCAAGATTTTCAATGTCTGGAAAGTAATTAGATACCTCAGATATTAAATCATCATAACTTCGGAGAGTTAACCCTCTTTCATTCCGTTTTGAATAGAACTTAATTGCATATAATATTTCAAGTGAATTAATTTGACTAAAATTTCTTTCTTCTATTCTGTCTATTATCCATTTGGGTGTCCTGTGTTGCCTATTTATTAAACCCATCCCAACATCAGGGTGAATCAAAATACTTTTTGGTCTTATTTCAATGGGTAATGGATTATCTAGTGTTGGATGATAGGCATTAGTAGTTTTAATACTAGTTTCTTTTCCATTTTCGTAAGTGAAAGTAATTTCAAAATTTCCCGCATTGTTAATTAGATCCTTAATGGCTAATTTAGGTTGAAAATTGTTCCAATTACCAGTATAATGTGCTAAAGATGCAATATCGATGGCATGTAGTATGCTACTTTTACCAGAATTGTTCTTGCCTACAAATGCATTCATCATATAACAATCCTGAACTCGAATATCTTTTAATCCTTTAAACTCCTTTATGTGAATACTGTGAATTCTCATAAAATTGCGTATAATTTGTTTCTATGACAGATAACTAATTATCAACATAGAATTTTGGGATTCATAATCATGTTGATTGTTCTTAGTATTGCATTCACTAATTTAGTTAATACTTCTCAATCTCACAATAGTTTTTTAGCATCATTATCAAGCTTTTAGTCAAGCGCGAGCCGACTGCGAGTAGCAGACAATTTTCGTCATGTGTAGTGAGGGTATTGAATGACTAAAGCAAGGCTTCCAGGGGAACCTATAGGGCTTGGCCTTGATGTGTCATGAAATATTGCACCAGGCAAACTCACGATTGGCGAATAAAATTGGCTGCAGCAGGCGAGCACAAATCCTCATGTGAGGGTTGCGTTTTCAGTTGCATACCTTATAGTATAGGTCCTATTATGCAACTTAAAGGTAGCAATCCGAACACCTTTTTACCTGTGATATTTTCCTTCAACATAGGTTATGGGAATTTGATCCAAAAATCTTGATCTTTTAATATCTGGTATGCCTTTAGAATATATTGATCTAAATATCTTTGATCCTGATCTTTTTCTTGCATTGAATATGTGTAGTTCATTTTTTGATCGTGTGATTGATACATGCATCAATCTACTTTCTTCTGCAAGAATATTATCAGAGGAATTTAGTTTAGGTAGAGTACCATCTTCCATTCCAATTATACAAACAACATCGGCCTCTAATCCTTTAGCACCCTGAAGAGTCATTATCAATACTCCCTTTTCATGACTTTTAGATTTAAGTTCATTAAAGCTGGATTCCCATGATTTGATTTCTTTCAATAAATCTTCTGATGTTACCCATAATGGGAAATATTTGGATATTTTGAATAGAAATTTTCCAATATTATTATTCTCACTAGATTTTAATATTGATTCAAGGTTTGCATAGACTAGGTTGAGTGTTTTGTCATCTTTTTTATTGTTATTAAGTGATTGCCAAAGACTTGATACGTCGCCTTTAATTATAGGTATCCATAAGTTGCTTATTTTCTTTAATTCCTTCTCACGAAATTCAAGTTTCTCTTTCTTCTTTGATTTTTTCGACGGAATTTGATATAATGGATCATCCAAAAGTTTTGAAAGAAGTAATCTGAAAGAAAGGTTATCTTCAGTATTTTCTGTCCAACTTATGATTTTTGAAATTAATGGGAATCCTGCCCCAGGAACTTCAATAGGAGCACTATAATTAATTCTCCGATATGACAACTCTGATACTATATCTGGCAGGAATTTTCTATTTGGAATCAATATCAAGGTACTTTTCTTTGGCAAAGCTTCCCCCACTATAGAGGCTACTATTTTAGCCTCAGCTTTATCACTAGGAACATTATGTAATATAATTTTATTATTAGACATGTTTTCAAACTCAAATCTTTCTTTTGGTAGGCGAGATTGATCGTTTTTTTCGACAATAGACAATGATCCTTCTAAGATATTTTTCGGACACCTATATGACACAGACAGAGGTTTCACTACTGCTTTGTCACCAAAATACTTCTTAAATTTCCTAATATATTTTGGCGATCCTCCTCTCCATGAGTATATGCTTTGGTCATCATCGCCAACAGCAAATACTCCGGATTCATTACCCGAAGAGAGATGCTTTATTAATTCAAATTGGGATGGGTTAATGTCTTGAAATTCATCAATTAGTAAGTGATTACATATTCTATTGTACTTACTCTTTGCATCTGGAATATTTTCAAGTATTTCATTTGCTAAGAATATTTGATCGTCATAATCAATATATGAGTTAATTTTTAGTATTTTGGAGTAAGTGTTGCATATATGACACTTCTGTATATCATTTGGATTACAATCTCCATGTGTTTTACATTTCAATGGTTCTTTAGAATCAGATCTAGTAAATCCCTCAATCTGAGCTGCATCCTCCATAAGTATTTCTCTAACCTGCTCATCAGATTGAACCTTTAAATCGTCAGGAAAACCTAATTCTTTCCCGAATTCACTAATAATCCTATGCCCAAGGCTATGCATTGTACATATTAATTCTGGTTGATTCTCAGAGTCAATATATGTTTCAGAATTTGTGCTGTCAGAAATTCTATCACGCATATTTGAAGCTGCAGCATTTGTAAATGTAATGACCGTAATTGAAGTAGGATCTTCTTTTTGAGATTCAACTAAATATTTTACTCTTCTTGCAAGGTTATAGGTTTTTCCAGTTCCTGGGCCAGCTAGCAGTAAGACTGGTCCTTCGAGTTCATAATTATCTACTTTCATCTTGATTTAATAAGAAAAATTATAGGATGATGATCTGAGTAATATTGCTTAAATAGATTAGGATTATATGGATCTACAGAATATGGCTCATCTTGATCCCAAGTTCCCTCCTTCTGCTCAATTAAATCATGTATTACCATTTCAATTGTGTAAATAGAGACAGTACCTATTCAAAATTATGAAGTAATTGAATACGAATCAAATATTTATGAATTATCGAACTCCATCCATAGTTGATGCTAAGTTATTTTTGTTTTTATAATATGCCTGGTTTACCTTTATACATGTAACTGTTTGACAACAAACATTTTTGCTATTAATTATTAATTAAAATATAACTTCTATGAGTATAATAGTTGGTAATGTTGAATTTCATGCTGGGCCTACTCAGGTAGGTGCTCCAGATGATCTTGAAACTGTCATTGTTAATTTCATTGATGGTGCCCAAAGTAAACTTGATATAGCTGTTCAGGAGCTTGAAAGCAGACCCATTGCTGATGCAATAATTAGTGCACGACAACGCGGAGTTACTGTAAAGGTTGTTATCGAGCAAGATTATTTAAGTGTCAAAAGAGCAAGACAGCAACCATATGTAAGTGGTGGTGATAATGAAGAAAACAGGTTAATTCAGAATGCTATTTATAGAGCTAATATTGACCTTAAATGTGATTATAACACTAGTGTCATGTCAACTATGAATTGACGGATATAGTCTGTGTAATTTCACTCTTGCATCCTTGGTAGTAAACTGCCATTTTATTCTTGAGTCCTTATTATTGCGGTGACCTTGCCAGGCTTTAACCTCTGTCTTAATAGTTTTAAGATCCTCAATCCTTCTGTTTAAGCATTGCTTTGTCAATACATTGAGTTCAATCTCAGCCATATTCAACCAACTACCATGCTTAGGTGTATAAATGAACTCCAGGCGATCCCATATTCTCTTTGCTTCCTCGGGCTCGAAAGTCTCATAGAGCGCAGCAGCACTATGCGAGGCCAGATTATCCATAACCAGTGTGATAATCTCTGCGTCAGGATATAACTTGTCACATATGTACTTTACCAATAGCGCCCAATCTTTCTTTGTTCTTTGGCTTGTAACCTTTGTGAAGCGCTTTCCAACCAAGGGTTCACTTATCATGAAAACATTGCATACACCACACCGTGAATATTCATAATCAACCCTTTCCTCAAACCCAGGCTTGGCAGGCAAGGACCTGCGAACCTCTTTAATCAATTGTTTTGGTGTTTCATCCATACACACTACCGGCCTTGATTTATTATATGGGCGTTTGTAAACATCAAGAACCTGCTCCATTGCAGCCACAAAATGACTGTTTTCTTTGGGAGATATCACCCATCCTTTTACTTTCCAAGGCTTAAGTTCGTTTTTTTTAGAACCTTTCTTACAGTCTCATGCGAAATGACATCAACATATTCCAGCTCTACCATACGGTCTGCAAGTAATCTTAATGACCACCTGGCATAACCCTTTGGTGGCTTGCCACAAGCAATTGCAATTAAATGGGCTTCAGCTTCCCCATCTACTCTCTTACGATATACGCGACTGGTTGGTGCAATGTCCAGTGCAGCATCAAGTCCCTCAAGAACAAATCGCTTCTTTACCCGGTCAATTGTTCTCATGCCTATCTTGAGAACTTTGCAGATCTCATCATTGGTTTGCTGATCTTCGGAATATTGACCTTCATCAACATTAAGCAGAATTAGTGAATGAATAACTTTCTTGGCAGTATGACTGCCTTTCCTGGTTATCTCTTTCAATTGTTCTCTCTCCTCTTGGGTAAGGGTTACTTTGTACTTTATCATCGCTATTATTTTTGATAAAGATACAAAATATTTAAATACGTCATACTATAGTTGACATGACACTAGTATCTTTCATCAGAAATTCATTATAAGAGATCGTGCTTCTGTATTAACAGGTTCTACTAACTTCACCCCATCGGGAACAGAAAGTAACCTGAATCATGTTGTAATTGTCCATAATGAAGACGTTGCAAGGGTATATTATCGAGAGTTCAAAGAAATACAGCAAGGTCACTTTGGTAAATTAGATGAAGGACACGATATCGCTCCTAATGACATTACAGTTAATGATGTACCGTTAAGGATTCTTTTCGCACCCGATCATAATCCTGAGATGGAGATAATGAAACAAATGATGAAAGCCAGGAGACGTATTGACTTTGCGATCTTTACTTTCGCTAAATCTTCAGGGATCGATGATACTATGATCAGATTACTTAATGTTGGAATGCCAGTTAGGGGTGCCTTTGATGGTCAACAAGGGGGTCATCCCTGGGCTGCTATAGATAATATTAGAGCTGCAGGTGGTGAATTATACTTAGTGCCTCACGGGGATGGAGTTGGCAAATTACATCATAAGCTGATGGTTCTTGATGATGAAGTAGTGATTGCTGGATCATTTAACTACACTGGTCCCGCAAATAGACTGAATGACGAGAATATTATTATCATAGGAGATCTTGATACTCAATCTGAAGTTGAGAGAACTGCATCGAAAAGGATTGCATTATATGCTCAACAAGAAATTGACAGGATCATTAATACTCATGGTGTAAGAATTCCTTAATTAAGAGAGTAAGGATATAATTCAGAAATATAAAACCACCCCTGGACTTTTGGTCTGGGGGTTTTTATTTGATAATGTTATATATGGTTTAATTATTCCCCTCAAAAAGATATTTGACTTTGATAATAAATTGATTTAAATTTATATAACGACAGTAGTCGGAATTGTCCTATGTGTTAATTTGTAGGTACGTCAGACCTTCATGCACATATTTACTTAAATAGCATTACTTTGTATAAGAATGTGGTTGATAATAAATAAATTAACTAATATGAAAAAGAAAAACCGATTTTGGATAAGCCCGTTGATAATAATAATGGGATTACTATTTCTTGCTGGTTTTTGCCAGAAAGACGACGACGACGATACGCCGGGAGAAATTACCGACAAAGATGGTAATGTTTACACCTCTGTAATCATTGGTACACAGGAATGGATGGCTGAGAACCTTAAAACCACAAAATACAATGATGGTACGGATATACCTTTAGTTACTGATGATTATGAATGGGGAGATTTAACCACTGATGCTTATTGTTGGTACAACAACGATGCTGCTACCTATAAAACGCCTTACGGCGCTCTGTATAACTGGTACGCTGTAAACACCGGTAAATTATGTCCCACAGGCTGGCACATCCCTACAGATGAAGAATGGACAGAATTAACAGATTATCTTGGTGGCACAAGCGTTGCTGGGGGCAAATTAAAAGAAAGCGGAACCACGCATTGGAATAGCCCTAATACCGGGGCAACCAATGAAACCGGCTTCACGGCTCTTCCGAGTGGCTACCGTAATTACGGTGGTACATACGACGACATTGTAAACTACGGTTACTGGTGGAGTTCTCAGGAGTTCTCAACTACGGAAGCCTACTATCGGGACATGAGCTACAATGACATCAGTATTTACAGAGGCAACGACTATAAGCTTTATGGTTTCTCTGTTCGCTGTTTGCGAGATTTGTGATTTATTTGTCTATTTATCTATTTGATTTATTTATACAACAAGCTGAATAAATTTTCCTAACTTTAAATCTGGCAGACTCCTCATAGGCTACACGCACGAGGGAATGCAGCACACCCCTGGACTTATTGTCCGGGGGTTTTTATTTGATAATGTTATATATGGTTTTCGTTAATCAGAATTTTGTTTGTATTTGGAATTCAGATGGTATGTAGAATTCCTTAGTACTCTCTATCGGAGTAATATGATTTTCCCTATTTAATAAAGATTTAATTTTTGACATAATATCATCTAGGTTTTCTTTCTTGGTCTGTAAATATATTTCTTCAAGCCTTTTCATTTTCGCAAATATCATTTTATCAAGTTCTCGATTGAAAGTTGGAAATGAATAGCCTATGATAACTAGGATATTTGAATTCTGGATAATTTGAAATGCTTGTTCCCTTAATTTATCGTATATTTTATTATTGTCCCAAGAGAAAAAGATTGTTAGACGATTAAAACGAGGCTCGTCCCACGCCTTATCAATTATCCATTTCCCAAACTCGTGATATCTAAAATATAATTGTTCAAGTAACTCAAACATATTGGGCTGATTTTCTAAATCTCTAAATGTTTCAAAATTAAATCCATGGGGATGTACTTTGTCATTATCATTATCAATAGTTCCACCAGCAGATCCATTAAGTTTCATAATACAAAATTGATCTGAATCATATTCACGATATCTAGTATTTGGATAAATTTGTAATTCTTCACTTATGTTTTTAGGCTTAGGTGTATTCTTAAATTTAGAGTAGCTTAGCTCAATCTGATTGTCATAATTCCAAGATAGTATATTAATATTTTCAGGCAATTGAAGATTACCTTCTGAATCTTTTTTAATAATTGAAGCAAAGAATCCATCGTATCTTTTATCAACACCATTTATTTTTTGTTCATAAAGAAGAAATTCGTTGAAAATAAATTTAGTTCTTTCAAGTTTGTTAAATTCTCCTTTTAAGTGCAAGTACCTTGCATAATAATCAATCGAAAGATGATTCCTACATTCTCTTATTAATTGTTCTAATTCAGCGACATAACTGTTTCTCAATTCTTCAATCCCAACTCCGCTAAGATTAGGTCTCTCAAAGGATCGATTCTTAAAGGAGTATTTGGGATCTTTGATAACCTTCAAATAATTCTTTAATTTATCAGGAATGTAATCTACTATTGGAACAGCGTCAAAACTTGCGCCAGCTCCTAGTAAATAGGTGATTTTTGCTTTCATAAATTCCAATATAACTATATAAACTAACAACAAGTTACAATAATTCAAAAATTAAATTAAAATTTATTTCTTAACTTTACTCATGGCAGACTCCTCATAGGCTACACGCACGAGGGAATGCAGCACACCCCTGGACTTATTGTCCGGGGGTTTTTATTTGATAATGTTATGTCCACCGGCTACCTGTTAAAATCATTATAATTTAAAAGCCACCCATCATTATTAGACAGGTGGCAATTGTTAAAACTTTTCAGTGATTTTTATGATAATAAAGGATAATAATTATAGAAAGTCAATTATATTGTCCAATTGTGCAAAACCTAGAGTGAATAGTTCGCCTGATAACTTAAAGAAAGCAATCCGAACACCTATGTGCTGATCCTATTGAATTAAAGGATGTGTTGTATTGTTTGATAAAGTAAGGCTTGACGTCAGGTTATTCCTAATAATTATTCCAATTCAATAACCTCATCCCTTTGAATATTCTTAGTCTCATTTTCAAGAAAGACGTATATAAAATTCTTACGCCAATTTAAATATAAAAAGATATTATCTCCACTTCCGTCAAGAAGTGATATTTGTCCTTCTCTAAACCTCAAAAATGTGGTAAAAAAGTATAGTGTGTCATACCATTTATTATAAAAGAATACTTTATTCTCTCCAACGATTAATAAAATATCTTCACCATTGGTATAAATTCCCCCAAATTTCTTTAATACTTTTCTTTTTGGTCGTTCCAATGACTCATAATGTTCAGTAGACACTAATTCATAATTTACTAGAAACGTATCAATTAAAATGCCATCATCATTTGGGACCATTATGGTATCAAAGTTGAAAGAAAATATATTCTTTTTTATTCGTTCATCCTTGAAAATCTTTTTCGTTATATATTGTTGAGCATTAAGGTTAAGATCTGCTATTGCGATCAATCCAAAAACAATAATTACTGACTTTAATAAATTATTCATAGTAGATATTTTAATAGTTAACTCAAGTTACAGGCAGACTCAACAAGAGCATGAATTAATCATACTTAATGCTTTAAAGTTAGTGATATTGATGAAATAAATAGTTGGTTGCGATCAAGATACTGAAATATTATATATCTTAATAGAAGTTTTTTCAATTCCTACTAATCACTGTATTCGACCAAGACTAATATACATCCTTATACTCGCACCTTTCAAACCTGGCAATATCATATATATCCCTAATTTCTTCTGTATCATTCCCGTTAAAGTACCCAGCTATAAACTCCCAATCCACGAGATGAAATGAATATACTGGGATCCCAATCCTGCTATGTTTATATATCTTAAAGTATTTCCCTCTAAGGTATGGTCTAGTCCATTTATCAATTCCATAGACATAATATCCTCCAAAGTACTTAAGTAACGCTTCCACAGTCCTGAATATAGGTTCGCCTTTCCCCCATATAGTAATTTCGTACTTAATCTCAGTACCTAGATGTTTGACATACTGTTGCTGATAATAGCTATTGACTTTTGCTGGCCGGTGCTCCCACCAGAATGAATACCCTTTCTCTTGACCAAATGACATTAAATATTCCTCATAATGATTTATCAGGTCAATTTGATACTCAGTAATTGGTTCTAGTAATGATATCACTGTATATCCAATGGTAGACATGCACATAATAACAAAATTAAGAAACCCAACCATCATTTTCCAGACAGGTGGTTCTGAATTATTAACAAGTAGAATATTAATTGGAATATAAGCCCAAATGGTTTAATAAGTGTATTAGGTATCAGGCCAATATAAGGCTTTAATTTCATATTCAATGATATTGGATTATTAAGCCAGGTCAGTGTAAGGTTTTTTTCTTATATACTTAATCTAAAAATGAAAAGCCACCCATCAATTAAGACAGGTGACATTCAGCACTCCTTTTCAGTGGTTTTTATGATATTATAGTCGAGGTAAACCATCTCAAAAAGGTGTAAGAAAATGCAGCATAACTCGACTCTTTATTCAATAACCGGTGTTCGGGTCTATACGGCCTAGTAACCTGAAATTGAAATGATAATAAGCTTTAAGCTTAACTATGTAAACATCAATCAGTTCAGGACTTAATTTAACAGCAATTACACCGTATTTAAGCCCCTTTTTAAGGTCCCCAATGTCACGTACTGCTACTACTACAAAAGGGCAGTACAAACGCTCTAATTGCCCTTTATGGTTGATTATCAGCACACTATCTATACCACATAGCTCATATACCTCCTTAATATACTTTCTACGTTCTTCTTCAGTCATATAGCTAGTATTCTGAGGGTAATAGTGCTACCTTATCAATAACCCAGATGATGATTTTTTTCAGTGGGAAGTCTGAGTACGGTATTTTCTGTGTAATAAGTGGAGGTTTACCTTTGTCTTCTTTGCAGGTGAGTAACCATGTTAAATCCTTCTCCTGAAGTTCCAGGGTCCATACCTGAAAGAATACGCCATATAGCTTAATATCCTCCTGGTATGATAATATGGCATCAAATAGCCAATAAGCCTGGCATTTCTCTCTAACGTAATTACAGCCTTCAGTTATCAGTATTGGGGATTTACCTGGGAACAGATGTTTGTAGTAGATAGTGGAACCTTTGAAATATTTTAATTCAGCTTTTATCTCAGTTGCATCCATAATTAAAACAGTTATAGAGTTAATAAAAAAGAAATGGGGCTGACTATTATAGTCAACCCCTTTGGCGGTAAAACCGGACACATACAGCACGAGTCTAGCCAATAACTTCTTCGATAGTGGCTGGGCTTGGATTATACATGTAGGTGTGGTGCAGCTTAAGTTTCTTGCCAGTATCAGGTATCACAAATTCATATTCTTCACATTCCATACGTTCTATGTCTCCCTTCAGTTCAGTCCCTATAAGGCTCTTTGCTGTGTCAAGGTCGAATGTGCAAGGAATTGAAGTTTCCCTTGCAGTTAAGTATGGTCTGCCAGTAGTTTGTGAGATGACTGGTTCAATCTTTCCCTGAAGGATTAATACAGTGTATTCATCACCTTCAGTGGTTTCTCTCGTTTGTGCATCAGTAATCTTAACCATAATTTCTTATTTTAGTTAAACATATTGGGGAGCTTTTCCCCAGGTTTGCTACGGGGGAGCTGATTTCAGAGTGGATTGTACGTTTGTATATATAGTATAAGCTCAGAAAAAAATAAAAAATTTTTCGTCAGGCTGAATATCGCTCGCACAAAATGTGCTCACTCTGATAATAAGCATCAGAAGCTATTATAAAAGTTGTTG
>Ga0315551_10000978_pt1 | contig 22185 bp, 19 predicted proteins | sample SalMarSW160290MG_FD_203678 | JGI IMG/M metagenome (GOLD analysis project Ga0315551, IMG submission 203678) | Salt marsh sediment microbial communities from the Plum Island Ecosystem LTER, Massachusetts, United States - Salt Marsh Sediment SW1602-90 ...
GAAATCCAGTGGAAGGAAAAAATCTTTTTTCTTATACCTTTGTAATAATGTTTTTGGGAATGTTCTAAGCGGTCTTTTATGAAACCTCTTCTCTCTTCTCTTTGAAGGCGATGCCCAAATCTTTAAGCTCCTTGAGGACGGGCTCATAAATCTCAGGAGTAATAGGGATGTGGACTCCGGCTCGCCTAATCTTTCCTTCCAAGATGAGACGCGTTCCGATAGCTGCAGGAAGTCCCACTGTTCTGGCCATAGAAGAATCTCCGTCAGGGACGCCGAAATCAATAAGGGTTGAGGTTATTTTTTCCCTTTTGCCATCCTGATAGGAAGCAATGAAAGTGTGCTGGAGGATGATCATATCCCTTTCGCCTTCCTCATACTGAAGCTTTTCTAACATCACTGCAGCAAGTATCTGTAGGGGAGATCCTTTCTCCAAAGGAAGGGGCTCATCGCTGAGAAGGCCGAGCCATTCGAATCTTTTGATAATATCCGAATCCTCCTCGATGGTGAGATAAGATCCAAGGGCTTTCTTCACATCTTTCTCTGGAGGTTCACTCATCAGAGTTCTCAGAAAATCCTTGAAGGTCATTCCTGTCCAATCCTGTTCTCTCTCATTCAGAAGGCCCAGTTCCCCTACTTTTTTCATGGTTGAGCACCAGCCTTTGTTCCGGAGCGTCCCCCGGAGCATAGCTTTTGTGGAATGGATACCGTAGAGATCGATATAAGGAATGGAATCGCGGTTTGGATATCCTTCGAATTCGCCCAACCCCTCGATGGGAATCAGCTCATAATGAGCAAACAGGTTTTCAGGTGGGATGAATATCTCCTCGCCGTCTTTGAGGAAACGGGACGAGTTTTTTCCGGCCAGCAATACGCCTATCGGGCTCCAAGAGAATTTATAGCCAAAGGGGTTAGTGTTTGCCTCGGGTGCGGGCAAACCACCACAATAAGAAGTGAAACTTATAATCTCTCCTCCTTTCTCTTCCACCTCGTTGACAATCCTCATGGCTTCCATGTGATCGATCCCTGGATCCAGCCCCAACTCATTCAAGATGATGATTTCTGCCCTTTTGGCTTCGCCATCCAAGTTCTTCATCACCTCGCTGACATAGGAAGTGGTCACCATGTGCTTTTTGTAGTCTATGCAGTATTTGGCAACCTTAGGATGAAAGGAATAGGGCACCATGCTGATGACTATATCGGCATTTCCGATTTCCGATCTAAGCCCTTCTTCATTCTTTAAGTTAAGTTCCCTGGCTACTCCTTTGGGATGGCCATCTATGAGTTTTACGGCTTTACTTACTGTACGGCTGGCTACTTCCACTTCAAAATCCGGCTGTTCAAGGAGGTAGCGCACTAAAGGTCTGGCCACCAGGCCTGCGCCAAGAATCAATACTTTACTCATCTTGTAACTCCTTTATGGTTTAATAAATTTTTTCATATATTGGTAATCAGAGGTGAATTCTCCTCGGTAGAGGATGACCGCTCTCTTAACAGAAGCCGGGAGGGAGCAATGAGCCAAATCCCCTGAAAAATCTGCTCGGGCAATAGAAGGAACAAACAGCTTTAATGCCTGGCTGAAAGCCAAAGATGATTCCAAAGATATCTCGGCAGGAAGGTTATCAACAGCCATAACCACCACTCCCCTCCCCTCAAACCCATCAGTAACCTTACCCGTTATAGGATCGTAAACAAAGACGGGATTCCCAGGATTTGTGACATGGACCGTACACTCCACGGATCCTTCCACATCGCAGGAAATGTCGCCGATGACCCGAAGACGGGGCAGATCCTCTGTCTCCCAGGTTCTCCTAAGAAATTTCTTGGTCACCAATCTCGGATAACGCGGAGTCCAATAGATACAATTCATAAGGACTGTTAAGTAAGGAAGATAGGATTCAAAGACAGATGTGTATTTTTGCGGATGACCATAGTAGTCCAGAAGTTCAAACTTTTGATCTGAAGATCGGGACTTGACCATATGCTGCTCTTTGAACACAACCTTGTAGACTCTGTTGGCGAGAAAATTCCTCTCTTCGAAAAATGCAAAGAGTTTCTCCGAGTTAATCTCCTCAAAGGGCAACAGGTCGAATACATCTTGAGCTCCTTGTGAGACATGGCCGTAGCCAGCAAATCCAAAAACCAGTGGAATAAGCGAGGGGTCAAGACCTTGCTGGGCAATGGTCCATCCGACCTTCTTAACTTCTTCCCTGACTTCAACCAAGCTTTCGTATCTGTGGGCCTGCTGAATCCCCACAAAAGGAGTTTTTCTCCCCTTCTGAAGTAATCGCTTGCCCAATGCCCACAGGGTATCGATCATTCCTGCCTGACCGGCTTGTTTCCCGAAGAACAGAAGCCTTCTCCCCTTATCATCAATGATTTTTTCATAGTCGATCAGTGTACATTCCTGATCGATCATTCTCTTCAACATGGGCATGTTATGCGGCTGCCCCTTGGTGGTGTGAGAGAAAAAGACATAAACCTTTCCCTTTTCAAAGAAAGAGAGAGGAATTTCCTTCACAGCAAAAATGACAGAACATGATGAGAGGTCTTCCTCAACTTTGGCGCCCTCCCGCTCATAATCGCTGTCAGGAAAAACACGAATAGCGGAGGGCTGAAGTGAAATGTCCAAAGGATGATTCTGGATAAGCTCTCTCACATGAGTTGGAATCAAAGGCACACGTCTTTCCCACTGGTTTTTGTCTTCTCTTCGGATACCGATATGCTTTTTCATCTCAACGCTTCCTATCAGGGTAAGGGATTATGGCACAAATTTTTTCCATGGTCAATTTAATCCCTTTTAGTCCTCAAAAGAGTTGACTCGATTGTTTGATATTTTTAATAATATGCTCTCATGATCCGATTCCACAACACTCTGAGCGGGAAAAAAGAGCCTTTTCACACCATAAGGCCCGGGGAAGTCCGGCTCTACACCTGTGGACCTACAGTCTACGACTATGCCCATATCGGTAATTTTCGGGCTTATATTTTTGAAGACCTCCTGAAAAGATTCCTCCTTGCTCTTGACTACAAAGTGACTCACGTGATGAACATCACAGATGTGGACGACAAGACCATAAAAGGTGCCCATGAGCAGGATGTAAGTCTTTCTGAATACACCCAAAAATACATCCACGCCTTCTTCGAAGATATCGAAGTTTTAAACATCCTGAAAGCCGATTATTATCCCAGGGCCACAGAGCATATTCCTGATATGGTTGAATGGATCAAAGGACTTCTCGGAAAAGGTTATGCCTACGAGAAAGATGGCTCTGTTTACTATAACATCTCTAAATTTCCAGAATATGGCAGGCTCTCAAAAATCAATCTTCAAAAACTCAAGCCCGGTCAACGAATCGAGTCCGACGAATATAAAAAAGAGCATGCTCAGGATTTTGCTCTGTGGAAAAAACGAAAGGAGAGAGAACCTTTCTGGTCGACAGAGATCGGTGAGGGCAGGCCAGGCTGGCATATCGAATGCTCTGTAATGAGCTCCAAGTATCTGGGCCTGCACTTCGATATTCACTGTGGAGGTGTGGACAACATTTTTCCTCACCACGAAAACGAAATTGCCCAGTCTGAAGCTTATTCTGGAAAAAAATTTGTCAATTACTGGCTCCACTGCCGCCACCTCATCGTTGAGGGGGAGAAAATGTCCAAGTCTAAGGGAAATTTCTTCACCCTCAGAGATCTGCTCCGCAGAAATATTGACCCCATGGCTCTCCGCTTTCTTCTCCTCTCCACCAACTACCGAAAAATGCTCAATTTCACCTTTTCCGCACTCGATCAAGCTGAAGCCTCACTGCGAAGGATCAAAGACTTTGTCTTCGAACTGAAAAACCATCCCTTTAAGGAAGGAAGAAACAAAAATATCTCCCGCCTACTGGAGAAGACCAAGCAAAGATTTGTCAACTCTCTGAGCGACGACCTGAATATCTCGGCGGCATTGTCTACTTTCTTCGGAATGATCAGAAAAGTAAACATCCTGATCTCCAAGGAAAAAGTTTCCAAGCAAGACGCCGAAGAGACCATCTCTTTGGTGCAATTCGTGGATGAAATTTTGGGAGTTTTTCCTCCAGAGAAGGAGAAGGAATTGCCCGCGAAAATCCGGGAAAAAATCGGAGAGAGAGAAAGAGCACGCCAGGATAAAAACTATGAATCGGCCGATAGAATCCGCGATGAGCTTCTTAAGGAAGGCTTCATCCTCGAAGACACAAAAAATGGTGTGCGGTGGAAGAGGATAAAAAAATAAGAGATTCATTAGTAGAGTAAGCTGAGTTAATTAAGCCTTTCTCAACGTCATAAAGTTGAGGGAAGGACTTTCTCATGAAAGAGGACCCACAGTCTGCTTACAGTCTCGGTCGGTGTGGTGAGGAAGCTGCCTTGCATTATCTGGAGAGAAAAAAATTCAGAATCGTGGCTCAAGGATTCCGTCTGTTTAGAGGAGAGATCGATATCATCGCCTATGACAAAGCCACTTTGGTCTTTGTAGAGGTGAAAACCAGGAGGAGCCGGGAATTTTACTCTCCAGAAGAATCAGTCACTCCAGCTAAGCAGAAACAGATCAGAAAGATTGCCCAGGGCTTTCTTGCTCTTCATAAAATCATGGAGGTGGAGTGCCGCTTCGATGTTCTCTCCTTAATAAAAGCGGATAGAGGTGAATATATCATACGGCATTTTAAAAACGCATTTTAGGTTTAACGATATCACATCACTGTTTCAGGAAGCGGTCAAAAAAGTCTGCTGCTGCCTTGTAGACATTAAGCCATATCCTGTGCAGGAGGAATCCGTGCACTTCATCAGGTATGATAAGTAGCTCCACATGAGCCTTTCCCAGTTTTCTGAGTCTCTGGACCATATCTGTTGTTTGGACAAAATCCACGTTGCGGTCATCGTCTCCGTGGATAAAAAGGACTGGAGATGTCCAGAAATCGACATCAGCTACAGGAGAAGATTGATACGCCTGGCTCATTAAATCTTCGCCTCGAATATCCCATCCTCCTCCGTCTCGTCTTCGAGCGCGAAGCGACCAATCATGAACGCCGTGCAAATCCACGCCAGCAGCAAAGAGCTCTGAATCACGAGCCAACCCCAAAGCCGTCAGATAGCCTCCATAAGAACCTCCCCAGAGGCCAATCCTGTTGGGATCGACTTCTGGGCGGTTTTGCAAGTACCTTCCTGCAGCCACGATATCCTGGTATTCTGAAGCTCCTCTCGGGCCTTGCTTAGGGGCAGTACGGAAATCATACCCGTAACCTATTCCAGAACGATAATTAACGGAGAGAACCACATAGCCTTTATGAGTCATATATTGATTCAGTGCATAGGCATTATGGTAATACCCACGCATATGCCACCCCAGAAGCATCTGGCGAATGGGCCCACCATGCATGAAAATAACGGCTGGACGCTTATCGCCCGCTTTTGCTCCTTTGGGAAGGAAAAGCTGACCATGAATTTTGAGTCCATCCGGAGCTTTGAAGATGACCTGTTGAGGCTCAACCAGATCTTTCATAGGAAACGCTTCAGGAATCATCTCTGGGGCGATGAGTCTTTTTTCCTTCCCACCGTATTTTATAACGGCAGGAGCCGCGGGTTGGAAGGCAGTGGAGCACAAAAACACAAGGTCTTTGCTTCCAACGGTCAAAACAGGTGCCCATTCGATGTCTTTCCCAGGGGTCAGCAGTTCGGTATCCCCTCCGGTTACAGACACCGACCAGAGATGACGACGATCGATATCCTGGGAGTTGGAGTTGAAAATTATCATTTTTCCATCCCAAGAGAGGAAGCTGTTTTCCACCTCATATTCTCCTGGCGTCAGGGAGATGAGCTTTTTATTCTTGATAGATATGGAATAGAGATGCATCCATTTCTCGTGCTCCGAGTAAAAAACCAGGTAGCCATCAGCGGCCCAGCGGAGAGTCTTAGCCGGATAATACTGGGAGAAGCCTCCGGTACTGTTTGGACACTCCCAGAGTACCTGGGCTTGGCCGCTCTCTACATCTGCCACCATCAGCCAGAACTTATCTCCTTCCCTGAAGGAATCAGACCCTGTCCCTGGAAAGCGAATAAAAGCAAGATACTTGCCGCAGGGGGACCAGACCGGATATCCGTCCCTGTCCACCGAAGGAGAAATCCAGCTAATCGATTTTTCCTGGATATCATAGATGCCGATAAAGCTGTGGTCTTCGCGATAGCTGACAAAAGCCAATTTTGTCCCATCAGGAGACCAGGTAGGCATCCGGTTTCTTCCCCGTGCTTTAAACAATGGTTTGGGCTTTGTCTCTTCCTCGAGGGCAGCCAGATGGATCTGTCCTTTCAATGAATATACCACAACATTTTCCACAGGAGAGGGGGCGGGACTGCTTCCTTCCCCGATTCGCCACGGATCTCCTCCCTCGACCTTCACAGCCCATACAGCCTGCTCTGCTCCGACAGGATCAGAGGTAGGATTAGGGTATTCACCGGCTCTGTTCGAGGATCCGCCTCTGACGTAGATGATGACGGTGCCCTCAAAATTAAAGGCCAATTGGCCAACCTCCTGACCATCATCCTCTGAATAGCGGGTGAGCTGCTGGACCTTGTATTCAGGACCCCTAGCCATCCAGATGTTCCTCTTTCCCTGCCAGTTAAAAACCCAAGCCACAAGATCTCCCTGGGGAGAAGCTACCAGATCCGAAGGGAAGGCATAATTCATGATGTTCTCGAGGGAAAAAGACTGCGCCTGAAGGGGCAGGCAAAGAAGAATCAAAACCAGCCAAAAGAACATCCATCGCTTGTTGAAATGTGATGCATACATGGTTCTTCCTCCTTTCTCTATGTTTTCACTATTTTAACATTTTTTCTTCCAAAAATGTGAAAGCAAACATCTACAAATTCTCAACAGTCAGGTAAGCTGATGAGGAAGCCATCCGGAGGCGAGTGGGCATGGTTCCTCGAAGAGGAGAGCGAGCCGAGGAATAAGCGAATTTTCATCGCTGGGGAAAATTCGCGGGCTGACGATTCAGTTTGCCTGACTGTTCCCATTAGGTGTCGGTTCTTATCCATCCGAAGCCCATGGTGGAGGGTGTGGGAGGGTCTTGGCAAGGATGGACGGGAACCGCCGCTGTGATTGATTATTTCCCTCTCTTAAAATGAATATGACACCTTGAAAACCACTCCTCTGCCCGGGGCGACTACCCCTTCTTCATCAGCATTAGCCCGGTATTCCTGGTTCAACAGATTCTGGACAATGACCAGCAGAGTCAAGTCTGTGTTGAATTTGTAGCCAAGAATTGTCTCTAAGAGTGAGTATCCCTCTGTTTCGATTTCCAAAGGACCTGGTTCTTTTTTTGCTGCGGACAATGTAATCTTGGGCTCTATCCATAGTTTTCCCGGTGAAAATTTGGCCCATAAGGCTAGTCGAGAGGTGGGGATATAATTAAGGGATGTATCTGTCTCTTTTTCTTTTCCCTTCATATGGTGAAAATTCAAGAAGAATTCAAGATCCTCGATCAGCCACAGATAGAATTCCCCTTCAACGCCTGTGATCCGGCCCTTTGTGAGATTTCGGTAATAATACTCGTCTTCCCCAGTTCCACGGTATTTCTGGATCATATCACTCACCGAATTGGTGAATCCATAGATAGAGGCATAGAATTTTTCATGGAGATAACGTAGACCGATATCCAGGTTCAGACTCTTTTCAGGCTCCAAGTCTGGATTTCCAAAGATGGTCCCCCTTCCAGTCAACCCGGAGTAAAAAAGCTCACTGATGCTGGGAAAACGAAAAGAACGGCCCACGTTGGCCAAAAAAGAAAGACGGGGCGTTACCCGGAAGAGAGAGCCGATATAGGCAGTCAAGGATGTATCGCTCCTGGATATTCGTTCGGACAACCGAATTGAGTTGCTGGTCTGGATATAGTCAAATCGAGCGCCCAAATTCAGAGCCAATGAGGACGAGACCTGGAGCTTATCATCAACGAAAAAACCAAAATTATCCCTCCTGGCATCACGCAGCGAAGTCTCATCTGTTTTTTCAGTCAGATGGCCCTGCGTATTAAACGTCCATTCTGAATTCTGATCCTTAACTCCGCGGCGGCCAAAAAAGTCGAAGCCAAAATTCAGGGTGTGTCTCTCAAACAGTTGTTTTCCACAGCGGAGCTTGAATCCAAAATCAGTCCCCTCTAATCGAGCCAGACTCCTTTTTTTCAATGTCAGCGTATCGTTGAAATTCTCTCCTTGCGTCTTGAGCATGGAGGGAAAAATGTAGAAGCTTGCATTCAGAGTATCCAGATGGAGTCTATTCTTTACCCTGTATCCCATGGTAAAAAATGTGTTTCTCTCCTCCGGGTACCAGCGCGGTTTCAACTTAGCGGAAGGGCTGGGTTTGCCGATATCCTTGCCCCAATAGTTGTAAAGTGTAAGATAGAATTGGGAGTCTTCCCCTTCCCTGTTCACTTTACACATAAAGTCATAATCAGAGTAGTGGGATTGTTCGATTTTACCCGCTGGAGATGTATAATCTGCGGCTTCTTTCCCATTGGCGGCCATCATCAATCCAAATCCTTTCCAGGAGCCGCTCAAATTCAATGAAGCCTTTCTTTCTTCTCTTGCCGTATTGTAGCCTAACTGAACCTTTCCCTTAAAAGGTGCCCTTGAGGAAGGCGTTTTGGTGATGATGTTAACGATCCCTCCGATGGCTCCGGAACCATGGAAAACAGAATAAGGACCGCGGTTAACTTCGATGCGATCAATATCATTGAGATTGACAAAAGAAGCACTGGCCCCTATCCGCCTCTCGGAGGTTATGCAGATACCATCAACAAGAAGCAGAATCCGGTGTTCGGCCATTCCGCGTATGGCCGGAACCATGGAATAGCCCCCTTTGCCTACCATCTCCACTCCGGGAATCTTTTCCACGGCTTCAGCTATGTTGGATGTTCCCAGTTCAGTCAAAACACTGCTGGGCAATATGGTACGATGGGAGGGCAGGCTGACATCGATGATGGAGTCAGCCTCTGCAGTGACTGTGATCTCTTCCTTAATGGTCAGAAGGATGGGATTCTTGGCAGCCAGAGTCACCTGGATAAACTTGGCTGCTTCCTCTCTGATATCGACTGTAGCCGTATCAGACAGATAATCGGGATGAGAGAATCTCAACTGATACACGCCGGGGGGAAGATTCTCCAGGGCAAAAGTACCGTTGGAAAGAGTTTGAGTTTTTAAGGGGATTTCACTGACTTCCACATTGACCCCTTCCAGCGGTTTTCCTTCCGAGTCAGAGACCCGGCCTTTGATGATGCTGTTATGTTGGGGATAACATATTGCGCAGCAGAAAGCGAGGAAGAGAATGCAAAGACAATACTTTTTCATCGTTTTCTCCTATAAATACGGCAACATCCCAGGCAGATTTTACCTTCCTCCGGATTTTTAAATTCTTTCTTGATTCTCGATTTTCTTCACCAGGGAAGTGTCTTTGGATTTTCGACATAAATCCTCAATCTTTTCTCTAAGAAGAGGATGTACGCTCTGCGGTGAAATCTCATTTAAAGGAATGAGGACAAAATTCCTTCTATCTAACCTGGGATGGGGAATAACCAATTCTTCGGTTTGAACGACATTCTCTTCAGCAAGAAGGATGTCGACATCGATGAGCCGTGGACCTTTGGGGTGGAGCACTTTCCTTCCCATTCTCTTTTCGATATTTTTTATCACTCCAAACAAATTGTGAGCACTTAGAGTAGATTCTGCTTCCACAACCTGGTTGTAAAACCAAGGCTGGGAGGCTAAGTCAACAGGCTGAGTCTCATAAAGGGAAGACCGTTGGACAATTTTTACTCCTGCCTCTTCTAAAAGGACAAGTGCTCTTTCCAGGTTTTTTGCCCTGTCTCCCAGGTTGCTACCCAGACACAAAAAGTATTTCATCTCATAAAGGCTAAAATAATAGCAATTTTAAGGATTTATAGCAAAACGAATGGATGGCTTCTCCACTTCTGTGATGCAGTAACAGTCAGGTAAGCTGAGGAGGAAGTCATCCGGAGGCGAGAGGGCAAGGTTTCTGTCCATCCGAAGCCCATAGTGGCGGGTGGGAGGGTCTTGGCAAGGATGGACAGGAACCGATGCTCCGAGGAATAAACGAATTTTCCTCGCTGGGGAAAATCCTCGGGCTGACGAATCAGCTTACCTGACTGTTGTTGAAATTGTCACGGAAATAAGGATGCTTACTTAACCAAACTTATTCTCGATTTTAAAGCTGAATTATGTCATCATAATGAGTCCGAGGATCGAGAATGCAAAAGATAGAAACCTGGAGAATTAAAGAACTTTCTCTTGTGCTCCAGCAGATGACCGAGCTGCTGAGGCAAGGAAACAACCACGAGTGGGCGAATGTGTTCTCTCATTTTCGTACTGAATCCCAGAATATTGTCACTAAAAAGGAATTTGATGCGGATCAGCTAGAGAGACTTACAAGGAATATCAAGAACTGCTTTCACAACACGAGTACTTTAAGGAATTTGGTGCTCTCAAGGGAAAGCTCACTCCCAGATTTGGATATTGATCAGGAATTTCTCCAGACCAAGGCTCATCTACTCAAAATCTTGGATGATATGAAAGAGAGGATGTTCGAACACATCCACTAAGAATTACAGCTCCAACAACCCAAACCTCTTTAACACTTTCATCACTGCTATTGTGACCCAGAGGTAGTCTTCTAAAGAGGGTTTCGACACCCCAGCTTCCCAGTAACCTTCTTTGTTCTGTTTTCTCTGCAGCCATCTTAAGCCTTGCTGGATCCCTTCGTGATCGACATCAAAGCCAATTATGGAGAGTGAATCGAGGCTGCTCAGTATATCCGTGGCCCAGAAAGGAAAAGTGATCTCTTCCCAAAAAGAAATCAAACGTCTGTCTTCGTATTTGTCTGGCTTGAAAAATCGGCTGAGCAGAAGCTCTCCTGCCTCTCTGGCCTCTTTGCTATGTCTCCACGTTGGAGATGCCACCAAGGACCGTAAAACCATCCCTGTGACCAGATGGGAAAAAGGCTGGGATTTATCAGGCTTGACCGGATCAAGTTTTAACTGCGCTTCGATATTGTAGCGGGATGTGAGCTTTTCTTTGTCAATCGTGCGGTAAGGAATGACCCAACCGCCGTCGTCCTGTCTGGAGTTGGTCAGCCAGCGAAATCCCTTCTGGGTTCTCTGGTCTTTGTCCAGCCCGTAAAGACATAGCAGTTCAAGAGTTAAAGCATGGTAGGTTGGCGCATACTCGTTTAGATAGGCACCCCGGAAATCTCCTTCTTCTGACTGAGTGGAGAACAGGAACTGGATAGCCTTCTGAACACTTGCATCCTGGTAGGAACATCCATAATTGTACAACCGGAAAGCGCTCCTCAGCGTTTCCACAATACAGTAGGTTCTTTCCCAGTGGGGTTGATGCTCAAACTTCTTCTTGCACCACGTCCCATCTTGTCTCTGGCGCTTCAAGATCCTGATTCGAGCCGCAAACTTCTGGAGATTCTTATACTCTCTTTCTACAGGGACTTCCAGGATATCTTTTTTCAACCAGTAAAGGATGGGCAGGTTCCCACGAGCTAGAAGGAACTCGATAGCCTTGTTGGTGTTGAATTTCATCTTCTGAGTCTCAGCAAGTGTCTTTTCTGCTTTACCTTTCTTTTTCAGGGTTGGGAATGGTGCATATAAACTCTAGAGTCTGCTGGAAGGGATTTTTAAACTGATGCTTTTCGTTCCCGTCGATATAGAGGCTCTGCCCCTTCGTGATCACAATCTCTTCTCCTGCATTGTTGACCACCAAGCCTTTTCCCTTTTCTACCTTGACTATGTGCTCAAAATCATGGCTATGGAACGGAGTGTTCCCTTGAGGAAGGACTTTGAAATAACGCATGATGATGTTCTGTGAGCCATCCTCAGGGCCGATGAGGATACGCCTCAAAACATTCTCCACGCCCTCCTCTTCTAGGTATTCCTCCCGGACATCCTCATCTTTTTTGATTATCAATTCTTCCTCCCTATCCTTTGCCAGGACCATAGAGAATCATACCGGGTAATTTACCAGTATGCTTTCCATTTTCGGCTATGATCTCCCCGTTGACCAATACATAGGCAAAACCCTGGCTGTATTGATGAGGATTGGAATAGGTCGCTTTATCCCTGAACTCTTCCTTATCAAAGATAGTGATATCCGCAAACATTCCATCTTTGATCATACCTCTTTTTTCAAGACGAAAAGTTTGGGCCGGCAAAGAAGTCATCTTTCTGATGGCCTCTTCCAGAGAAATAATTCCTCTTTCCCTGACATAGTGAGCAATAATTCGAGGAAAGGTTCCATAATTGCGGGGATGAGGGACTCCTTTTCCCAACTCCTGGACACTGCCGTCAGAGGCATGCATGTTGTAAGGAAGCTTCATCAAAGCTTCCACGTCTTTCTCATCCATCTGGAAAAAGACTCCACTAGCTCCTCTGTTCTTTTCTATATCGATGATTAAATCCGTCCCGTTTTCCACTGTAGGTTCCTTTCCCTGGGAAAGGAGGATTTCCTTGAGATTCTTCCCCTCATATTCAGGAAAAGCCTGGCATCTTGCAATGTAAATAGTTTCCAGCTTGTCGATTCCCTTGCTGGATACGAGTCTTTTTTGAATGACGAAGGCTGCGATCTTCTTGTACATCTGCTCATCCTTCAGTCTTTCCAAGAATCTCTCCTCACCTCCTTCAAAGGCCCAAGAAGGAAAACTGCTGGTAAATCCGGAGCTGGTGGCCGTGTAAGGATATTGATCTATGGTCACCTCTACTCCCCTTCTTCGGGCTTCCTCTATGGGCAGAGTGATTCTTTCGATTTCATTCCAGACCGCATCATGAGCCAATTTAATATGGGAAATCTGGACCGGAATTCTGTTTTGCTCTCCGATCTCGATGGCTTCTTCTATCGCTTCGGTGATGTGAAGACCTTGATCACGAATATGAGAGGCATACACTCCTCCATATGGAGTCACAGCTGAAACCAATTCAACGATTTCCTCGGTTTGAGAATATATCCCAGGAAGGTAGGAAAGCCCTGTGGAAAAACCCAAAGCCCCTGTTTTCATCTCCCGATTAATGAGCACCTTCATTTCTTCCATCTCTTCGGCTGAGGGAGCTTCCATTTTAAAGCCCATCACTTCGCGTCGAATAGTGTTATGTCCGATCAGGCAACCAAAATTGAGGGATATGCCATTTTTCTCCAGTCTTTGGAAAAGTTCGGACAAAGGAAAAGGATGGCCTCCGCAATTCCCTCCGATAACGGTAGTGACCCCCTGAAGAGCATAGTTATCCACTGTGGGTATCTCATCGATTCCCCGGTCACAATGAGTATGGACATCGATAAAGCCCGGCGAGACGATCAGCCCTTTAACATCGATGACTCGCTCGGCTTGACTTTTTTCGATGGAACCGACCCTGACAATCTTTTTTCCCTTGATCCCTACATCGGCCTTAAACCAAGGATTGCCGGAACCGTCGATGATAAAGCCATCTTTGATAACCAGGTCATATGGTTTGCCATGGGGGGAACAACTCAACAGGAAGAAAACACACAGAATACTGAAAATGGATAATAGGATTCTGTAAATAACTTTCATGAATATCTCCTGGTAATTTGTCCATTTTATTCCATTTGGCAAAGTTCTGTCAATTTTTCCTCATAAAAAATGGTTTGATTTTTTTATCGAAGATAAGATAAGGTATTCTCCAATCAGTGAGTTTTCAATTAAAGGCAACAATGGAGGTCGGAGATGGAGAAATTCATCTTCCTTGACAACGGTGCCACTTCTTACCCTAAGCCCGAAGAAGTCTACACCTTCATGGATAAATTCTACCGAAAATATGGTGTGAACCCCGGACGTTCCGGATATGATCTCTGTATGGAAACCGGTGAACTGGTGGAAGAGACCCGTAAGATGCTCACACAGTTCTTCAACGGAAAAGATCCTAACAGACTCTGTTTTTCCTACAACTCCACCGATGCACTCAACCTCATCATTAACGGGATGCTGAAGGAAGGTGATCATGCCGTCACCACCACCATCGAACACAATTCTGTACTCAGGCCTCTCTATCATCTATTTAAATATAACGGAGTGGAAGTTGACTACGTCCCTTTTGACAGCCGTGGATTCATTGATCCGGATGACTTCCCTAAGAAATTCAAAAAAAACACCAAACTGGTCATCGTCAATCATGGCTCCAATGTGATCGGGACCATTCAGCCCATCAAAGAAATCGGAAGATACTGCCGAGAAAGGAAGATCCCTTTTGCCGTGGACTACTCCCAGACAGCCGGGAAAATTCCTATCGATATGGAAGTACAAAACGTGGATATAGTGGCATTTACAGGGCATAAATCGCTACTCGGTCCGACAGGAATCGGGGGGCTCTACGTGAGAGAGGGCATACAAATAAGGCACACCCGAGCCGGAGGAACAGGAGTGCGTTCGGCTGTGAGAACCCACTTGGATGAATACCCATACAGACTTGAGTATGGAACACTCAATACTCTGGGAGTGGCGGGACTTCATGCCGGAGTGAAATGGATTCTCCAAAAAGGTTTGAAGAATATCCATGAACATGAGATGAAGCTCACCACTCTGCTCAGAGACGGCTTAAAAAATATGGAAGGAGTGACTCTTTATTGTCAAGATGATCTTAGGAACCATATCAGTATTTTCCTCTTCAATGTGGAAGGCTTAGAAGCCCTCAACACAGGAACTATGCTGGATGTGGATTACAACATTGCCTGCCGTACCGGCCTTCACTGTGCTCCTCTGGTGCACAAACAACTAGGTACAGATAAGATTCATGGAGCCGTCAGGTTCGGAGTCGGGCCTTTCAACACTGAGGACGATATCACAACAGCTGTTGAGGCTGTCAAAGAAATCGCCCAAATACGTAAACCCTAAGGTGCAGGGTAATGTCGGAGTGACATTGCGGGACAAACTCAATTTATCACTAAGGCATTGGCAGCGATCTCACAGACGGTTTTTATCTCCACCCCCAGCTCATAGTGCTTGTTGAGTTCCATGAGCTGGTCAATACAATTATGACAGGGAGCAACTACGATCTCCGCTCCTGTTTTCCGAATCTGCTCTGCCTTGATTTTGCCGGCATGAAGGCGACGGGAAGCAAAGCGGGTCATGGCCAGTTGCCCGCCTCCTCCCCCACAGCAGAAATTCTTCTCTCTGTTAGGAGTCATTTCCACAAACTTCGAAGCCGCATGTCTGAGGATAAACCGTTGCTCCTCCACTATTCCGCCCAGCCGGACCAGATTACACGGATCATGAAGGGTGATCACCTTTGGGTTCTGGGAAGAATCGAGCATGATCCTCTCTTCTCGGATGTAATCAGCCACCACCTGAAGAATACTTTTCACCGAAAGACCGTATTTTTTACGCAGCCACTCCGGAGCTTCCCAGCGGTTGGAGTTAAAACCATGCCCACATTCGGCCAGCACCAGAATCCGGGATTCCAATTTCTTCAAAGACCGTAAAAGCCGATCAGACATCTCCCCTGCTGCCTCATCATCTCCGCTGTATAGCCCGTAATTGGTGACATCGTAGTTTTCGCTGGAAAAAGTCCAGCTTTCTCCTGCTGCATAGAAAATCTTGGCTACAGCCAGGATGGAGAGAGGAAAAAACATGGGTTCCCGAGGATTAACTGTGTAGAGAATTTTGGTCCCTTTCTTATCCATGGGCAGTCCGGCTTCCGGATCATTGACTTCGGCTTGCAGTTCCTCTTCCAGCCATTCTACAGTCTCTATCCAATCCTCTTTGGCTATACCCATGTTGTTTCCCGTCCTCAGAGCTGTATTCACTGTTGATTGCAGGCCCGGGGGAACAAGCCCCAGATCCACCAAAACACTTCTTGCCATCCGGATAAGATAGGGGATGTTGATTCCCATGGTGCAATTCAGGGCACAACGACCGCATAGGGTGCATCGGCCAAAGAGAGTATCCACCCACTCCTCTACCATCTTCTGGTTAAAATGCCTGGAATCTATCCATTTGGGAATACTTTTACCGGCGAGAGTAAAGTATTTTTTGAAGACTCTAGCAATCAGATTCAATTTATATGCAGGCAGAGACTTGATCTCTTTATCAGTAAGGTAATAATGGCATGAATCGCTGCACAGGCCACAGCGCACACAGGAGTGAAGATAGGAGGCGTACTCATGGTGGATTTTCTCTTGGAAGAGGCGAAGAGCATGCTTCAAATCTTCTGGCTCCAGATTCCCGAGCCTTTCCTCTAGAGAATCTTTTCCTGACTTTTGTTTACTCATGATTTCAAATCACTCTTCTCTGAGGCAGAATATTTCTTCGTCCAAAAAAAAGACCAAAAAGCGCTCGGCTGTAAAAGAAGAAAAAACAGTGACGAATCTTTCCCACAGGAATATAGAGAAAAAGAACCATAGTCACCAGAAAAAGGATGGATCTGGGCTCCCGGAGAAATATGTCTGCCAAAACTAAAATCAGAAAGAGGTTAACCAGGATGTTTGCACCGTAGTCATCCATACAACTGATCTTTCTCATATAAGGGAGGAAAATTCTCCTGGCCAGCAGACCTAATCCGCAGGCCAGCCCGATGGAGATTGCACCACAAACAAAATAGCTTAAATAAAGGCTTATGCGGAAGGGAATGATGAGAATTAGAAGATAGAAGAGAGCCGAAAATATGCCCAGATGATAAAGAATGCCGGCAAAATAGGCTGCCAGGTGCTTCCGGGCACTTTCCTTTTCCCAAGGCATCATGCCGCGAGTGAAGGCATACCAAATCCCCCTGCTCCCCTTCCCCGCAGGCTCAGCATGAAAAGTTCTTCTTCCGAAGGAGATGGTCTTTACAACCAGAATGGTTAAGGAAACGAGACAGACGAAAAATGAGAGGATGACTCCATATCTGAGGATGTCTTGCATCTGGATTCTTATCTCTCAAACGCAACCGTCTGGTTTGGGAAGACCGGCGACCTTGCACGCTCCTTTGGCAGGGCCGGAGGGGAAGAGTTCATAGATGTAGCGGAGCTGAAACCCAGTGTTTTTGCAGACTTTACGCACCATGGGAGCCAAATTCTTCTCCAGATAATAGTTGCGGATGTAATCAATGACTGCCCAATGATCTTCGGTTAAGGTATCGATGCCCTCTTCCTTCTTGGCCAGAAGAGTTGCTGCTTCCCTATCCCATTCTTCGGGATGGACTAAGAATCCTTCTTCGTTGACCTCCACTTTTTTCTTCTCATCCTCAATAATCGGCATATTTGTTCCTCTTTTCCTTAGGATTTAAACGCAATATTATAACATACTTCTCTCTAATGGAAACGGCAAATTTTAAACAAGGGGATGCCGGTTCCTGTCCATCTTCGCCAAAGTGCTGACGACCTCCACCATCACTCATAATAAGCAAATCAAAATTCTCTTATTTGACAAAAACGGCTTAAACCTTATTATGAAAAGTCATTGAAAAGACAATAGGAGGTTAAGAGCCCATGAAAAGAACATTTAATTGGAAAGTGTCAATAATTCTGCTTCTTATCAGTGCTTCAGCCGCGACATATGCGATCCACTACCTCATCTTTCGCGACGTCCATCATATATTTCTCTACATGATCGGTGACATGGGATTTCTCTTTCTTGATGTTCTGTTGGTTATCCTGTTTATCGAGCGACTGTTCTCCCAGAGAGAAAAAAGAGCCCTGATGAATAAACTGAACATGGTCATCGGGACGTTTTTCAGCGAGGTGGGGCTGGAACTGTTAAAAAAGTTTTCCGACTTCGTGGAGAACTCAGAGAAACTGGAAAAGCAGTTGGAGATTCAACCGGACTGGAAGAAAAAGGATTTTAAAACAGCCATGGTCTCTGCCCAGAGTTTTCCTTATCAGATAAAGATTGAGATCGATAAGTTGAGTGAGCTGCGTGACTTTCTCATCGACAAACGCAATTTTCTTCTGCGTCTGCTTGAAAATCCTAATCTCCTCGAACACGACCGTTTCACCGATTTCCTCTGGGCTGTAACCCATCTTGCCGAGGAACTCGCCTTCAGGGGCCTTAAGCTGGAGTCTCTTCCTCAATCAGACTTTCATCATCTAGCCGGCGACCTGAAAAGAGCCTATTCCCAGCTGACCCGTGAATGGATTGCCTACACATCGCATCTCAAGGAAAGCTATCCCTTTCTCTTCTCCCTTGCAGCGAGGGTGAATCCCATGAATCCCCAAGCCTCACCCATTGTTACCTGAGAGCCACTTCTTCTCGACTCATCGATTCTGGTCAATTCCAGGTCTGCCCCTCTTGAAGAGAAAGCAAGGAGAATGCATTTCTGATATTCCCAATCGTCTTCTATTGCCATATCCTCTGTCCTCTGTTATAGATATTTAAAAAAGCGTATGTTCAATCTTCACCGAACGAAAAAAGTCCTGAAAAAAGCTTTGCTTGTCAGCGGCACAATATTCTTATTTTTAACTCTGCTCATCCTTATTGTCTCTTTCATCTTCTTCTACAAAAAATCTGTGATCAAGGGAATGCTCGAGAGGTATGTGGAAGACAAAACAGGTGTAGCCATAGAAATCGGGCATCTTGACTACGAGTTATTCCCCTTGAGGATTGAAGCCCAGGCAGTAAAAGTTCGAACCAAAATCGAAGAGACGGATGCGGATGTTTACTTGAAAATACTCGGCGCGCGGGGTGAGCTCAAGCGCTTGTGGAAAAAAACAGATCCTCTCTTCGATTCAGTAGAGGTGGAGGGAGCACAAGTTGATGTCCGGATTAAAATGGCAGGGAAAAAAATCGATGTCCAAAAACTTCTTCTGAACATATTCCAATCTTCAAAATTCGTACGGAAAATAGAACTTAAAAACTCTGCTCTGCGCCTGGGTTTCTCCTCCCAGAACATTCACTTACAGGATCTAGACATTTCTCTACATTCAACTCAGAAAAATGGACAATTCACCTATTCACTGGCTTGTGAGAAGCTCTCGGGCGAGATGGATAGCCGAAAAATCCTCCTCGATACATCACTTCGCTCTTCAGGTGTGATTTCTCTTGCCGAGCTTACTTATGTGGAGAGTAATTTCTCTTTCAATTCTTTTAAAGTGAGTCTCAAGGAAAAGAGCCTTTTTCTGGATGAGATTCTGTTCAAGTTCAGGGGGGAATACCCGAAAGAGGGAGATTTCCTCCTCCTGCCTCAAGCCGAGCTGGACGTTCCTGCCTTGATTACCATCTCAAGTGCCGTTAAGCTCGATTTCAAAGACAAAACCTCTATACTCCTCGATCCCCAGGTAAAAACCGATGATGTGGGGGCTGTATTCACTCTTCTCCGCCCTTATCTTCCTGCCCAGCTTAAGAGCTTAAAAGTCAGGGGGGGAGCTTTATTTAAAGGAGAGGTACAAATCTTTGAAGGGCTTTCAGGAAGAAAGATGACCGTGGATGGCCGGCTCTCCATGGATGCCTTACACTTAGACTTCTCGAATCCTTTTTTCTCGATAAGAGGTCTGGCTCAGGGGAAGTTCGGAATCAGAGGATCGGGTCCGACTATGGATGTTTCTGGCCGTCTGAAATTGTCAAAAGGTTTCTTTTCCACAAAAAATATAAAATGTGAGGGGTTTTCACTGGAAGTCCCTGTCAATTTCAGGATGATTGACTCCTCCCTTAAAATCTCTCCGCTTCAAGCAAGTCTCAAAATGCTGACCATCACTCCCAGAGAAAAAAGCATAATCTTAGAGGAGACGAGTATACAAGCTCAAGCAAATGTTGAACTTAAAAGGAGGAAAATCCATCTTTCTGACTTCTCTCTTGATATACCCTCGCTCTTCTCTCTCTCCGGCCGGGCCAGAGCAGATCTCACTCCGGAAGGAACAAAAATGATCTCTCTCAAGAGCAAAAAAATCCATCTCCAAGACCTTTTTAAAACATTTCCATGGCTTCATCCTGAAAAATTGAGAGGATGGGTGCTTGAAGGCGGCTTTGATCTTGAGGTAGAAGCATGGAATTCGCCTCGAATCCCGGATAAAGAATGGAACATCACAGGAAAATTGAATATGGACGGTCTTAACTTCTCCAATCCTTCTTTTACCATTGCCGGAGAGTCTCTCGCTCCACGACTGAGGCTCCAGGGAAGCCTGGACAGCTGCCTTAAAAATATCACATTTGAGCTTGGCTTCGAGCTTCCTCAGGGAGAGACGCTGTGGAAGGAATATTATCTCAACTGGAGTAAAATTCCACTTGCCGCAGAAATAGGAGGAAAGCTCCAAACCACGCTTCAAAAATTCAGCTATCTCGAATTAGAGACATCCATCTCTTCCCTGGGAAAAATCTCTGCACATGGCTCACTGGGCTTAAAGCCTCCTTTATCCATAGACCTTTTGCTATCCACTTCAGAACTGAACCTTCAGTCTCTCTTTTCCCTCCTTCCCCAGAGTCAAGCCTCCAGTTCCTCCTCTTTGAAATTAAATGGAAAGCTAAACAGCCAAATCCGGCTAAAGAGGGAAAAAAATGTGCTCTCGGTAGCAGGATCTATCCAGTTGGCAGAGGGGATGCTGAAACAGGAAGAAAAAAAACTGGCTCTCGACGGGATGGAAGCAAACATCCCTTTTCACTATACGAGCATGATGGAAAGCAGCTCCGATGAAGAGAAGCATCAAGAAAAAGGATACTTTCTCATCAAAGAGATGAAGCTTCCTTATCTTACCTTAAGCCCTTTACATTTTGGCCTCCGTTCCAGCAGGAATAAATTCCTGGTTGAATCCTTTTCTTTGGATTTTTTTGGAGGAAAAGTCCTTTTCGGAGATACCCTTATCCAACTCGGACCGAAGCTATCAAAGATCACAGGCCGCACCTCATTCATCCTCAATGATATAGACCTGTCGCAACTTCCTCTTGCCTCGGAGAAATTTCCTCTGCAGGGAAAGGCACACCTTGACCTTCCCCGCATCGAAGTCACTCCTGAGCTCGTGGAGACCGACGGTCAGGCCAAAATAGACATCTTCGGGGGAAATATCACCATCGATCAGACAAGAATCGAAAAACCCTTTTCAAAAATGAGGACAATCTCCTGTGATATCAGTTTTTCGGACATAAACCTGCAAAAAGTCACGGATATGCTACCTTTTGGCCGGGTCACGGGCATCATAAACGGAGAAATCCACAAGCTCAGCCTTTCATATGGACAGCCGGAAAGCTTTACCCTCCGCATAGAATCAGAGCCAAGAAAAGGGATTCCACAAAAATTCAGTCTTAAGGCGGCCAACGACTTGGCTATAATTAGTTCCGGCAACCAAACACTGCAACCGGGAAAAGGCTGGACTCGATTTATCTCAAACTTCCGCTACAAAAAAATCGGCATCTTCTGTTCGCTCAAGAATGACCTGTTTACCTTGAGAGGAACCATCAAGGAAAAAGGAGTGGAATATCTGGTGAAAGGTGATTGGATCTTTGGCATCAATGTCATCAATAAAAAGCCCGAAAATCAGATCAGGTTTAAAGACATGCTCAACCGCATGAAGCGAATCAGCCATGCGAGAAAATTCCCGTGACCCGACATTTCTGTTTTTGCTATAATCAGAGAGAATCAGATGACATCATGAAAGGGGATATCATGAGGAAAAAAATCACATCATTTATCTGTGTTGGCTGGCTGTTGTCGCTTCTTGTGTCTTGCTTGACCATAAACATCTATTTTCCTGAAGCCACTGTTAAAAGGACAGCCGATGAAATCGTGGAAGAGGTCAGAGGGACTAAAGAAGAAGACAAGGCCAAGAAAGAAAAGAATCTCTCCACATCTTCCTTCTCTCTCATACCTCTTGCCTACGCCCAGGAACAAGAAGAAGAAAAAGTCACCACCCCAAAGATACGGGCCCTCAAAGAATCGCTTAAAGAAAGATTTCCCTCTCTTGTATCATATTTCGATGCCGGAAACATCGGAGAGGGCAACGACGGATATCTTCATATAATAAATGAAGAAAATTTATCTTTAAAGCAAAAGGCTGCCTTGAGACAACTGGTTAAGGATGAAAACAGCGACAGAGAAAATCTCTATGCCGAGGTGGCCAAAGCCCTGGAGATCGATCCAAGCCAGATCCCCCGCATCCAGAAGATATTTGCCCAGAGCTGGACCAAGAACGCCCGTCCTGGATGGTGGATCCAGAATGAGGCCGGTGAATGGATGCGGAAACCCGAGGAAATAT